>Ga0315336_1004012_pt1 | contig 18352 bp, 18 predicted proteins | sample ASW5metaG_FD_204512 | JGI IMG/M metagenome (GOLD analysis project Ga0315336, IMG submission 204512) | Ammonia-oxidizing marine archaeal communities from Monterey Bay, California, United States - ASW #5 | ecosystem: Environmental > Aquatic > Marine > Intertidal zone | place: USA: California... | reverse complement strand
CTCGACGACATCAACCATCCGGTGACCGGCGATCTGCTGGTCAAGGCCGGCACGCTGATGGACGAGCGCGATGTGGAGCAGATCGAAAAGGCCGGCGTGCAGTCGGTCCGCATCCGCTCGGCGCTGACCTGCGAGGTCAGGACCGGCGTGTGCGCCGTCTGCTACGGTCGCGACCTGGCCCGCGGCACCCCTGTCAATCAGGGCGAGGCCGTCGGCGTCATCGCGGCGCAGTCGATCGGCGAGCCGGGCACCCAGCTCACCATGCGTACCTTCCACATGGGCGGCACGGCGCAGGTGGTGGACAGCTCGTTCCTTGAAGCCTCCTATGAGGGCAAGGTTCAGATCCGCAACCGCAACGTGGTGCGCAACTCGGAAGGCCAGCAGATGGTCATGGGCCGCAACATGGCGGTTCTCATCCTCGATGAGACCGGCAAGGAGCGCGCCACGCACCGTGTCGCCTATGGTTCGCGCATCTTCGTGGACGATGGCGATAAGGTGAAGCGCGGCCAGCGTATCGCCGAGTGGGATCCCTATACCCGCCCGATCCTCACCGAAATCGAGGGTCGCGTGGCGTTCGAGGATCTGGTCGACGGCATCTCCGTCCAGGAGACGGCCGACGAGTCTACCGGCATCACCAAGCGCGAGGTCATCGACTGGCGTTCGACGCCGCGCGGCAGCGACCTGAAGCCCGCGATCGTCATCCAGGACGCCAAGGGCAAGGTCGGCAAGCTGTCGAAGGGCGGCGATGCGCGTTTCCTGCTCTCGGTCGAGGCCATCCTCTCGGTCGAGCCGGGCGCCCATGTGAAGCCTGGCGACGTGCTGGCGCGTATCCCGATGGAAAGCGCCAAGACCAAGGACATCACCGGTGGTCTGCCGCGCGTTGCGGAACTGTTCGAGGCTCGCCGTCCGAAGGATCACGCCATCATCGCCGAGATCGATGGCACGATCCGCTTCGGCCGCGACTACAAGAACAAGCGCCGCATCATCATCGAGCCGCATGACTCGACGCTTGAGCCGGTGGAGTACCTGATCCCGAAGGGCAAGCCGTTCCATCTTCAGGACGGCGACGTCATCGAGAAGGGCGACTACATCCTCGACGGCAATCCGGCCCCGCACGACATCCTGGCGATCAAGGGCGTGGAGGCTCTTGCCTCCTATCTCGTCAACGAAATCCAGGAGGTCTACCGTCTGCAGGGCGTGTCGATCAACGACAAGCACATCGAAGTGATCGTTCGCCAGATGCTGCAGAAGGTCGAGATCACCGTCCAGGGCGACTCGACCTACATCCCGGGCGACCACGTCGACGTGATCGAGCTGGAAGAGGTCAACGAGCGACTGATCGAGGACGGCAAGAAGCCGGCCGAAGGTCAGCCGGTGCTGCTGGGCATCACCAAGGCCTCGCTGCAGACGCCGTCGTTCATCTCGGCCGCCTCCTTCCAGGAGACGACCAGGGTGCTTACCGAGGCGGCAGTTGCCGGCAAGACCGACATGCTGCAGGGCCTGAAGGAAAACGTCATCGTCGGCCGTCTGATCCCGGCCGGCACGGGCGGCACGATGAGCCAGATCAGGCGCATCGCCACCTCGCGCGACGAGCTCATCATCGATGAGCGCCGCAAGGCCTCAGGTGTCGAGGTTGCCGAGCCCATGCTGACCGACATGATCAGCGCCGCGCAGTAAGCGGTATGATACGAGAATAGGAAGAGGGGCCCACGCGGCCCCTTTTCGCATTTTTGGCTACACGAAAGAGGAAGAGACATGAGCAGCAAGACCTGGACGGCTGTCGACGACTATATCGTTGCCTCTCTTTTCGAAGCGGATCCCGTGCTGGATGCCGTGCTCAAGGCCAACCGCGATCAGGGCCTGCCGGCGATCGACGTCTCGGCCGCGCAGGGCAAGCTGCTGGCGCTGCTGGTGCGCATCCGTGGCGCGAAGAAGGTGCTTGAGGTCGGCACGCTTGGCGGGTACTCGACCATCTGGATGGCGAGGGGATTACCGAAGGACGGCAAGGTCGTGACGCTGGAGCTCGATCCGCACCACGCCAAGGTCGCGCGTTCGAATTTCGAGCGGGCAGGGGTTTCCGACAAGACCGATCTGCGGGTCGGTCCCGCGCTTCAGTCGCTTGCCGCGCTGGTTGACGAGAACGCCGGTCCGTTCGACCTGATCTTCATCGATGCCGACAAACCCAACAACCCGAACTATCTGGCTTCGGCGATGAAGCTGTCGCGCTCCGGCACGGTCATCGTCTGCGACAACGTCATCCGCGACGGCGCCGTGGTGAAGCACAATAGCGGCGATGCCAATATCGAGGGTGCCCGCGCCGCGTTCTCCTTCATCGGCGGCGAGAAGCGATTGGACGGCACGGCCATCCAAACCGTGGGAGCCAAGGGCTATGACGGATTTGCGATCGCGATCGTGGATTGAGGCCGATCATCACCGGCACTGCTGTTGCAAGGCGGCGTAAACCTAACCCCACAACAATATCAGTGGCGATGCCAGGAACAGGACAGCTGCCAGGATCCACCGGCCGTTGCCGTAGCTGCGCATCTCGGACAGGGGCAGGAATCTGCGTACAAGCATATAGCCACCGGCAATCACAGCGCTGTAGACGATTGCCCAAAGGAAGATGCGCCAGCCGCCGCCGAACAGTCCTATTGCGAGACCGAATCCGGTCAGGGCGCCGAGAACGCCGTAGCCGACATCTAACATTAGCATGGTCGTCGTGGACAGCGGTCGCCAGATGGCCGGGAAGGCGATCGCGATCGCGGCGGTCAGCAGCCAGATGCTGATGATCGCCTCGAGCGTGGAAGATTGGGCGATAGCCGTTGCCACATTGGTAAGATGATCGGGCGTCGACAGGCGCACCAATTGCGCGAGCCAATTGATCAGCGCGGCCCAAAACCAAAGGACAAAGGCGCAAGCCGCAAAGATCGTGAAATTTCCGGCGGAACGCTTCGCAATGTCACTCGGTTCCATTTCCTTCTCCCTTGCCTCTGCAAGGTAGCATCGAAGATGGGAGGTTCAAACGACGGCTGTCTGTCCTGTCATCATATCGACCGGCCAGACTGTCTCAACTCAGTCGAAGAACGCCTCGACCACGTTGCGCTTGCCCAGCATGAAAGCGTCAGCCACGTGCTGCAGCGGCGCGAGATCGACATCGGAAGTCCCGCCTCGAATGATGTCGGCGAAGCGCTTGTAAAGCATCGGATATTCGGCTTCCGGTCCGTCGTGGACGACTTTGCCGTCGACGGCGAGCTTGGCGCCGCCACCAGACAGCACCATCTTGCCCTTGTCGGTCTCAGCCAGGATGTCCCAGCTCTGCGGGCCGGTCTGCAACCAGTCGAGCTCCATCGTCACCGGCAGGCCGGTCGACGTGCGGAAGGCGACATGCGCGGCGACCGGTGCTGCGCGGTTCTCCGGAAAATCGAGCACGGCCGAGGTGATGAACATCGGCGGCAGGATGTGGGTGGCGATCGACAACGCGTTGATGCCGGGATCAAACACACCGAAGCCGCCCGGCTCCCATATCCATTCCTGGTTCGGGTGCCAGCGGCGCACGTCTTCTTTCCAGTTGATGGCGGCCGAAGTCAGTCTGGCCGAGGCGAGGAAGGCGCGCGCGGCTTCCACCGCCGGCGCATAGCGCGAATGCCAGCTGGCGAAGAGGGAGACCCCGTTCTTTTCGCCCAGCGCCTTGAGGTGCTCGACCTCGCTCACAGTCGCGCCCGGCGGCTTTTCGAGGAACACATGCTTGCCTGCTTCCAGCGCGGTGCGCGCGGCGTCGTAGCGGAACTGCGGCGGCATGCAGAGCGAGACCGCCTCGAGCCCGGGCTCAGCCGCAAGCATCGCCTCGATCGTCGGGTAGTTGGCAATCCCGTCGACCTTGCCGTGGCGGCTGGCTGCGGCGACCAGCTGATAATTGCCGTCCTTGGCCACAGCAGGCAGGTGCTGGTCGCGCACGATCTTTCCTACGCCGACGATGCCGAGCTTGATTGTGTTGCTGGTCATGGGAACTCCAGGGAATGAAAGAGGCGTCTAGGCGAGACGGGTTGTCCGGCGGGTCTGGGAAGTGTGGTGCTGGCCGCTTTTCAGATCGGCGCTTCGAAGGTGACGATCGAAACCTCGCCCTCCAACGCCCCCTGATAGGCTGACAGATGCGGTTCGTCGTCGGGCTCGCCATCCATGTCGCCGATCTGGTCGAGCTCGGCTTCGGCGTAACCTTCGGCGGCGAGCGATTCGAGCGCTCGGCGCACGGCAGAATCATCGTCGGGAGCGACCAACATCACATGCACGCCTTCCGGCTTGCCGCCCTTCTTCTTCCAGACCCGTCCGGTGATGATGGTGACCGGGCGCTCTTCATTGTCGTTCACGGGCTGATTCCTCGTTTTCCCGGAGATTGTTCAGTTCAAGCCGCCTTTTTGCACGAAGCCGGGGTACAGGACAGCGCAAAGCCGGTCACTTTCTTCCTCGCTCTTGAAAAAAGACGCAAGAAAATTACATGCGTTTTTCGCATGGCTGCCCAGCCTCGGGTTGGGCGCAATATTTGCCTCGCCGGGGTTGACGGACCCTGGGGTTGCGAGTAGAAGCCGCGACGTCAGAACCGATGTGAGGCTTTCCTGTCCGGAGCGACACGCTTTGGAGTTTGCCTCAAACAGGGTTCGTTTTACGAGCGAAAAGACATTTCCGGCGCGCATGAAGCGGCTTCCGCTTCCTCTGCAATTTGTTCGGGCAGGACCGCGAGGCGCGGTGTGTTGCCCGAATTTGCGTATGGAACTGGCGCTTTGAGCGGCCCTGACAGGGCAGACACGGAATTGAGAGACAAGAGGGTTTAATGCCTACCGTCAACCAGCTGATCCGCAAGCCGCGCCTGGCGCCGGTGAAGCGCAACAAGGTCCCGGCCATGCAGCAGAACCCGCAGAAGCGGGGCGTCTGCACGCGCGTCTACACCACGACGCCGAAGAAGCCGAACTCGGCGCTGCGCAAGGTGGCCAAGATTCGCCTGACCAACGGTTTTGAAGTGATCGGCTACATCCCCGGCGAAGGTCACAACCTTCAGGAACACTCGGTGGTCATGATCCGCGGCGGTCGCGTCAAGGATCTGCCGGGCGTCCGCTACCACATCATCCGCGGCGTGCTCGACACGCAGGGTGTGAAGAACCGCAAGCAGCGTCGTTCGAAATACGGCGCCAAGCGTCCGAAGTAAGGGTTTCCCATGTCCCGTCGTCACAGTGCAGAAAAGCGTGAGATCAATCCGGACCCCAAGTTCGGCGATCTGATCGTCACCAAGTTCATGAACGCCGTCATGTATGACGGCAAGAAGTCGGTTGCCGAGACCATCGTCTACGGCGCGCTGGACCAGGTCCAGGCCAAGACCAAGCAGGAGCCTGTCACCGTCTTCCATCAGGCGCTCGACAATGTCGCGCCGCATGTGGAAGTTCGCTCGCGTCGCGTCGGCGGCGCCACCTACCAGGTTCCGGTCGATGTGCGCCCCGAGCGCCGTCAGGCGCTGGCCATCCGCTGGCTGATCGCCGCCGCGCGCAATCGCAACGAGACCACCATGGTCGACCGCCTCTCGGGCGAGCTGATGGACGCGGCCAACAACCGCGGCACGGCCGTCAAGAAGCGTGAAGACACCCACAAGATGGCGGAAGCCAACCGCGCCTTCGCGCACTACCGCTGGTAAAGCGCGAACGAGACTGAGAGGCACCTCCCATGGCCCGCGAATACAAGATCGAAGACTACCGCAATTTCGGTATCATGGCGCATATCGACGCCGGCAAGACGACGACGACCGAGCGCGTCCTGTACTACACGGGCAAGTCGCACAAGATCGGCGAAGTCCATGACGGCGCTGCCACCATGGACTGGATGGAGCAGGAGCAGGAGCGCGGCATCACCATTACCTCCGCCGCGACCACGACCTTCTGGAAGGGTCGCGATGGCAAGATGCGCCGCTTCAACATCATCGACACTCCCGGACACGTCGACTTCACCATCGAGGTCGAACGTTCGCTGCGCGTGCTCGACGGCGCCATAGCGCTGCTCGACGCCAACGCCGGGGTGGAGCCGCAGACCGAGACCGTGTGGCGCCAGGCCGACAAGTACCACGTGCCGCGCATGATCTTCTGCAACAAGATGGACAAGATCGGCGCCGACTTCTACCGCTCGGTGGAAATGATCGGTTCGCGCCTCGGCGCGCAGGCCGTCGTCATGCAGCTGCCGATCGGTGCCGAGACCGAGTTCAAGGGCGTCGTCGACCTCGTCGAAATGAACGCACTGGTCTGGCGCGACGAGACCCTTGGCGCTGCCTGGGACGTCGTCGAGATCCCGGCCGACCTCAAGGATAAGGCCGTCCAGTACCGCGAGAAGATGATCGAAGCCGCCGTCGAGATGGACGAGACGGCGCTCGAGAACTACCTCGAAGGCAAGATGCCGTCGAATGACGAGATCCGTGCGCTGATCCGTAAGGGCACCATCGCAGTCAAGTTCTTCCCGATGTTCTGTGGCTCGGCCTTCAAGAACAAGGGTGTGCAGCCGCTGCTCGACGCCGTCGTCGAATACCTGCCGTCGCCGATCGACGTGCCGGCCATCAAGGGCGTCGATGCCAAGACCGACGCCGAGATCGAGCGTCATGCCGATGACAACGAGCCGCTGTCGATGCTGGCGTTCAAGATCATGAACGACCCGTTCGTCGGTTCGCTGACCTTTGCCCGCATCTATTCGGGCAAGCTCACCAAGGGCACCTCGCTCGACAATACGGTGAAGGGCAAGAAGGAGCGCATCGGGCGCATGCTGCAGATGCATGCGAACTCGCGCGCCGACATCGAGGAAGCCTATGCCGGCGACATCGTCGCTCTGGCCGGCCTCAAGGACACCACCACCGGCGACACGCTGTGCGACCCACTGCACCCGGTCATCCTCGAGCGCATGGAATTCCCCGATCCGGTGATCCAGATCGCCATCGAGCCGAAGACCAAGAACGACCAGGAAAAGATGGGCCTCGCGCTGCATCGTCTGGCGGCTGAAGATCCGTCCTTCCGCGTCAAGACCGACGAGGAAAGCGGACAGACCATCATCGCCGGCATGGGCGAGCTGCATCTCGACATCATCGTCGACCGCATGCGCCGCGAGTTCAAGGTGGAAGCCAATGTCGGCGCCCCGCAGGTGGCCTATCGCGAGACTATCACCCGTACGCACGAGCAGGATTACACGCACAAGAAGCAGACCGGTGGTACCGGCCAGTTCGCTCGCGTCAAGATCATCTTCGAGCCGAACACCGAGAGCGAAGAGTTCGTGTTCGAGTCCAAGATCGTCGGCGGTGCGGTGCCGAAGGAATACATCCCGGGCGTCGAGAAGGGCATCAACAGCGTGATGGGTTCCGGCCCGTTCGCCGGCTTCCCCATGATCGGCGTCAAGGCGACGCTGGTCGACGGCGCGTTCCACGACGTCGACTCCTCGGTGCTGGCGTTCGAAATCGCCTCCCGCGCCTGCTTCAAGGAAGCAGCTCCGCGCCTCGGCGTCCAGCTTCTGGAGCCGATCATGAAGGTCGAGGTCGTGACGCCCGAGGATTACGTCGGTGGCGTCATCGGCGATCTCAACGGCCGTCGTGGTCAGATCCAGGGTCAGGAAGCGCGCGGCGTTGCCGTCGTCATCAACGCGATGGTGCCGCTCGCGAACATGTTCAAGTACGTCGACAATCTGCGTTCGATGTCGCAGGGCCGCGCCCAGTACACGATGCAGTTTGACCACTACGAACCGGTTCCGACCGCGGTCGCCCAGGAAGTTCAGAAGAAATACGCGTAACTCGAGCGGGTTGCACGAGACCTTAATTCAAGGCCCGCACGGGCAGGCAGGAATGGAGAGATCACATGGCAAAAGGTAAATTCGAGCGCACCAAGCCGCATGTGAACATTGGCACGATCGGGCATGTCGATCATGGCAAGACGTCGCTGACGGCGGCGATCACGAAGTATTTTGGCGAATACAAGCGCTATGACCAGATCGACGCGGCGCCGGAAGAGAAGGCGCGCGGCATCACGATCTCGACGGCTCACGTTGAGTATGAGACGGCCAACCGTCACTATGCCCATGTCGACTGCCCCGGCCACGCCGACTATGTTAAGAACATGATCACGGGTGCCGCGCAGATGGACGGCGCGATCCTGGTTGTTTCGGCTGCCGACGGCCCGATGCCGCAGACCCGCGAGCACATCCTGCTTGCCCGTCAGGTCGGCGTGCCTTCGATTGTTGTGTTCCTGAACAAGGTCGACCAGGTCGACGACGCCGAGTTGCTCGAGCTGGTCGAGCTTGAGGTTCGCGAGCTTCTGTCGAAGAACGAGTTCCCCGGCGACGACATTCCGATCGTCAAGGGTTCGGCGCTGGCTGCGTTGGAAGACACCAACAAGACCATCGGCGAGGACGCCATCCGCGAGCTTATGGCTCAGGTCGACGCCTACATCCCGACGCCGGTTCGTCCGCTGGACAAGCCGTTCCTGATGCCGATCGAGGACGTGTTCTCGATCTCGGGCCGCGGCACGGTCGTGACCGGTCGCGTCGAGCGCGGCGTGGTCAAGGTCGGCGAGGAACTGGAGATCGTCGGCATCCGTCCGACCACCAAGACGACCTGCACGGGCGTGGAGATGTTCCGCAAGCTGCTCGACCAGGGCCAGGCTGGCGACAACATCGGCGCGCTGCTGCGCGGCGTCGACCGTGAAGGTGTGGAGCGCGGCCAGGTTCTGGCCAAGCCCGGTTCGGTCAAGCCGCACAAGAAGTTCGTGGCCGAAGCCTACATCCTGACCAAGGACGAGGGCGGCCGTCACACGCCGTTCTTCACCAACTACCGTCCGCAGTTCTACTTCCGCACGACGGACGTGACGGGCATCGTGACGCTGCCGGCCGGCACCGAGATGGTGATGCCCGGCGACAACATCACCGTCGACGTCGAGCTGATCGTCCCGATCGCGATGGAAGAGAAGCTGCGCTTCGCCATCCGTGAAGGCGGCCGCACCGTCGGTGCCGGCATCGTCGTCACCATCAAGGAATAAGCGATCCGGCACCTGCCGGTTCGAAAAGGAAAGGGCGGTCTTCGGGCCGCCCTTTTTCGTTTACTTGCGTCATCTGAGCAAGTTCTTGTCATTTGTTTGGAAGCTGTTGCATGCGCAGCCAATCATAGTTGCGGCAGTGGCGACGTCGTGGTCGCCCGCACAATTATCACAGGCTGCAATCCCCCTGGAGCGGGCTGTCTGGACGACAACGGCGCCTATATCGGGCTGATCAGCAAATTTGGGGTGGAGTGCGATTCAGCCTGCGCTCTGGTGCTTGCCGGCGGCGCAAGGCGGCTGGTCGATCCCAAGGCGCGGCTCAGCATGTCCTCGATGGGACAGAAGCGGCTTGTCAAATCCTATCTGGACGAAATGGCGATAAGCCCAGCCCTGTTCGCCGCGCTGGAACAGCGTTCGGTCGAGCGTCAGCTCGAGCCTGGTGCGCTGCTTAGGGTCGGACTGGCCACCGGCCCGCAATCGGCGGAGGCGCTGACCGGCCCCGCTATTTGCAGATCCTTGCCAAAGCCGGACAACTGCCGGCCTCCGCCGGCCGTCAGCGCGCAGGAGAAGACACCGCCAAAACTTTAGGCGTTTTCCCAGCGAGCGTTTGACCCATGGAGCTGCTGCACCCGGCAGACTGACAAGGTGGGCCCTCTCTCAAATCTGTTGCAACCATCATTGCCGCAACTAGTATGGGTTGCACTCGAGGACTTGCCAGGCGTGGTTTCGGCGTTTCGTTCAAAAGTCGTTTTGTGGCGGTACGAGCTGGTCCGGTTAGGGCTGGCCATCGCCATGGCGCTGGCCGCCTTCGGCGCCGCTGCAAAGGAGAATCCGCCTGACTACGGTCCGACGATGCGCTTCGCCGTCGTGAGGAGCAGCGCGCCGGACTGCGAGCCGAATTGCCCGGAATGGATTTCCGCCGAAGGCACAATCGAGGCCGGATCGCCTGCGATGCTCAAGCGCCTGTTGAAGACGCTCGGCGGAAGACAGTTGCCGATCATCGTCAATTCGCCCGGCGGCAATGTCGACGCCGCGCTGCAGCTTGGCCGCATCATCCGCAAGAACAAGCTCGATATCGCGGTCGGGATTACGGAATTTTCCGGCTGTTCGCCGGGGATGAAGAATTGCAGGGACAATGACGGCAAGAGCGAGCCCTATTCCGGTGCCGCTTATGACAGCGGCGCGATGTGCAATTCGGCCTGCCCGCTGATGTTTGCCGGTGGCATTCGCCGCGTCGTCGGCGAATGGGCCTATCTCGGCGTCCATCAGATCACCACCACGTACCAGCGCGAGAAGCTGCTCTACCGCACGACCTACCGTGTCGTGAACGGCAGGAAGAAGGTCATCAGCACCACGATCGTCAGCCGCAAGAAAGCGGGCAGCTACAAGACCTATGAGATGAGCAAGGCGGTCGAGAAGCGGCTGTCGGCCTATCTGAAGGAGATGGGCGTGGAACAGGGCGTGCTGGATGCGATGAAGGCGACGCCCGCCAGCGACATCAGGCAGATCGAGCCTGAGAACATGCTGGAGATGAAGCTCGTCACCAGCCTCGATTCGCTCGATTTGCTGACCGAAAAGACCATGTGCCGGCGCAATCCCATGCCGGCGAACTGCCGCGAGATACCCTCGAACGCCAAGCCGGCCGAAGTTGCGGCTGTCTATCCCGGGTCTGCCCGCACTGCACCGATCCAGGTGCCTGGGCCACAGATCCAGGAACAGGAGATGCGCTTCGTTGTCGTTCGCGGCAGCAATCCGGTCTGCAATCCCGACTGTCCGGAATGGATATCGGCGGAAGGCACGATCGTCGCAGGCACAGCCGACAAGCTGCGGCAGATGCTCGATACGGTCGGTGTGCGCGGGCTGCCCCTGGTCATCAACTCGCCAGGTGGCGATGTTCAGGCGGCCCTTGCCGCAGGTCGCCTGATCCGCCAACGTGGATTGGATGTCGCGGTCGCCCGAACGGATTTCCTGGATTGCGATCCGGGCACCGCGGGGTGCGAAGCAACCGACGGCCTCCACAGCGGCCTCACCATCGATGCAGGCGCCCAATGCGACGCCGCCTGCGCGGTGATGATCGCCGGCGGCGCCAGACGCCTCGTCGGCGCCGACGCGCATTTGCTGGTGCATTCCATGGGCATGGAAGAGAAGGTCAGGGCATATCTCGACGAGATGGCGATCGGCTCGGGCCTTTTCGTCGCCATGCAGTCGGCGAAATATGCCAGGCACCGCGAACTCAGCCAGGACGAACTGCACGCGTTCGGGCTCACGACCGGCCCGCAATCGGTGGATGCGCTGACGGGAGCGACCATCTGCAAATCATCGCCGAAACCGGACAATTGCCGAGCGCTGCCAGCCACCAATGCAGAGGCCGAGGCGCCGGCCAAGCTCTAGCGCAAGACCCGCACTGGCCATCGAGCCAGGTTGAGGCGGGCAGGGCGCTGCCGCTATCCTCCTCGCACGATTTGCGGAACGGAGGAACGGCGATGAGCGCGGAAATCTCGACTTTGTACCAGTGGGCCGGAGGCGGCGAGGCGCTCAACAGGCTCACGCGCGCTTTCTACGAAAAAGTGGGCCAGGATCCGATCGTCGGCCCCGTTTTCATCACCATGTCACCGGACCATCCGGCTCATGTCGCCGCCTTCATCGGCGAGGTCTTCGGCGGTCCGAAGACCTACAGCGAGAGTCATGGCGGTCATCGTGAAATGGTGATGCATCACCTCGGCAAGCATTTGACCGAGGAACAGCGCCGCGTCTGGATCAATCTTCTTGCCGATGCGGCGGACGAGGTCGGCTTGCCGGATGATCCCGAGTTCCGCTCCGCCTTCATGGGCTATATCGAATGGGGATCGCGACTGGCGAAGATGAACTCGACTCTCGGCGAGACTTGCGATCCCGAGACCGAGCCGATGCCGGCCTGGGGCTGGGGCCCGCCCGGCGGACCTTATAAGCCACCAGCCTGAAAGTCTTAGGGGGCGGCGCGCCGCTTGCGGGCGCGGTCCATCGCCGGCGGCAAATGGAATCCAGATTTCCGGCAAAGGTTCTAAAACCCCTGCTGAGCGCTCTTTACAGAGTGCCCGGAAGCTTTTAGGAAGCGCCTGCGCTGATCAAGCGCATGCACGGGCATAGCTCAGTTGGTAGAGCGGCGGTCTCCAAAACCGCAGGTCGTAGGTTCGAGCCCTGCTGCCCGTGCCATTATCCAAAATGACCAATCAGAAACCGTTGCGTTGAAAATTGGCGGATGGCTTGCCATTTAAGGGAAATTGGCGCATAAGCGCCGTATAGCCGGGACGGGACGACTGGATGGTTCCGAGGCGGCGTTGAGACATAAAGCGGGCGCTTGCCACTTGCGTGGATTAAGAATCGGTTTTATGTAGACTGAACAGACACGCGACGCGTGGAGCTGGGAAGCCGGCTTTACGCGTCTGATTTGCGTGGGTGAAATGGCGGCACTGATTCGGTGTCGCATGAGCCCAAGCGGTACGTCCCGGCCAGCGGGATCATCCAGGAGGCCCGGCCAACGGGTCTTGAAAACAGGCGGCACATGGCTTCGAAAACCACTAATCCCTTTACCTTTCTCCAGCAGGTCCGCGCGGAGACGGCAAAGGTGACATGGCCTTCGCGGCGCGAAACCATGATCTCGACCGTGATGGTCCTGGTGTTTGCGGTGATCGCGATGCTCTTCTTCTTCGCAGCCGACATTCTGATGGGCTATGCGATCGAGGCGATCCTGGGTCTCGGGCATTAATTCGGCGGTTTACGGAGAGGTCGTGAAATGACTGCGCGGTGGTATATCGTCCACGCCTATTCGAACTTCGAGAAGAAGGTCGCCGAGGACATCGAGAACAAGGCCAAGCAGAAGGGCCTGTCCGGCGACATCGAGCAGATCGTGGTGCCGACCGAGAAGGTCGTCGAGATTCGCCGCGGCCGCAAGGTCGATGCCGAGCGCAAGTTCTTCCCGGGCTACGTGCTGCTTAAGGCCAACCTGACCGATGCCGTGTTCTCGCTGGTCAAGAACACCCCGAAGGTCACCGGCTTCCTGGGCGATTCAAAGCCCGTGCCGATCACCGAGACCGAGGCGCAGCGCATCCTGAACCAGGTCCAGGAAGGCGTCGAGCGGCCGAAGCCTTCGGTCACCTTCGAGATCGGCGAGGCAGTCCGCGTTTCGGACGGTCCCTTTGCGTCGTTCAACGGCGTCGTCCAGGAAGTGGACGAGGAGCGCGCCCGCCTCAAGGTGGAGGTTTCGATCTTCGGGCGCGCCGTGCCCGTCGATCTCGAATTCGGACAGGTCGAAAAGGGCTGATCCGTAAAGCCGCGCCGAAAGGCGTTGGCATACCCGCGCCGCAAGGTGTCGGGAAGGCGGCGCGAAAGACGCCGCATGAACGGGTGGGAGGCGAAGACGGCACAGCCGGCCGTTGGAACCGCACCACCAGACTGCAACCGCCGGCATTGCCCGAAAATGGGGCCGGCATGAGAAAAGGCAGGAATAGAGATGGCTAAGAAAGTTGCAGGCCAGCTCAAGCTCCAGGTTGCCGCGGGCTCGGCCACGCCGTCGCCCCCGATCGGCCCGGCGCTTGGTCAGCGCGGCATCAATATCATGGAGTTCTGCAAGGCGTTCAACGCGCAGACCCAGGAGCTCGAGAAGGGATCGCCGATCCCGGTCGTCATCACCTACTACCAGGACAAGTCGTTCACCTTCGTCATGAAGACGCCGCCGGTGAGCTACTTCCTGAAGAAGGCCGCCAACCTGAAGTCGGGCTCCAAGGAGCCGGGCAAGACCAAGGTTGGCACGATCAGCCGCGACAAGGTACGCGCGATCGCCGAGCAGAAGATGAAGGACCTGAACGCAAACGACGTCGAGGCGGCCATGCGCATGGTTGAGGGCTCCGCCCGCTCGATGGGCCTGGAAGTGGTGGGCTAAGATCATGGCAAAGATTGCAAAGCGTGTTGCCAAGAGCCGCGAAGGCATCGATCCGAACAAGGCTTACGCCCTCTCCGAGGCGCTGCAGCTGCTCAAGGACCGGTCCAAGGTGAAGTTCGACGAGACCGTCGAGGTCTCGATGAATCTAGGCGTCGATCCGCGCCATGCCGACCAGATGGTCCGCGGCGTTGTCAACCTGCCGAACGGCACCGGCCGCTCGGTGCGCGTCGCGGTATTCGCCCGTGGCGACAAGGCCGAGGAAGCCAAAGCCGCCGGCGCCGATATCGTTGGCGCCGAAGACTTGGTCGAGATCGTCCAGAAGGGCACGATCGATTTCGATCGCTGCATCGCCACCCCGGACATGATGCCGCTGGTCGGCCGTCTGGGTAAGGTGCTTGGCCCGCGCGGCATGATGCCGAACCCGAAGGTCGGCACCGTGACCACCGATGTGGCCGCGGCCGTCAAGGCTTCGAAGGGCGGCGCCGTCGAGTTCCGCGTCGAGAAGGCCGGCATTGTCCAGGCCGGCGTCGGCAAGGTCTCGTTCGATGTCAAAGCGCTGGAAGAGAATGTCCGCGCCTTCGCCGACGCGGTGAACAAGGCCAAGCCTGCGGGCGCCAAGGGCAACTACGTCAAGAAGGTGTCGGTCACCTCGACGATGGGCCCCGGCCTCAAGCTCGACATCGCGACGCTCGCCGCGTCGTAAGTGTCGCCTGACCGGCTGAGGCCGGTCGTTGGAGCATGATCCCGAACAGCGGGAACCGGTGTTCGGTAAAGGTCATGCTCCACAGAGAATTCCGGACCGCCGATCCGTTGGCGGTCCGGTAACCCGGAAGCTGAAAGGTTTCCGGATATCCTGTCCGAGATTGCAGGCGGCCCGAGTCTTAGTTTGAGGATGGGGGCCTTAATTCATGTGGGCCTGCATGAGACGGGTGAAGACCCGACAATGGAGCAGGTGCTCCAATGAAAGGTTCGAACCGTGTTTGCCTTTTGTCAGCACATCGCCGGCTTGCCGACGGTGTGGCGAAAAGGGGGCAGGATCCTCGAGCGCCGTTCGGGAGATCCAGGATTTGGATGGCCCGGCCGGCAAAAGGCAACCCGACTTCTGACCTCGAAAATGAGGCAGGGGTCAACTGGAGATAGGCAGTGGACAGAGCGGAAAAGCGCGAACTCGTCACGGGCCTGAATGATGCGTTCTCGAACGCGGGTTCAGTCGTCGTGGCCCACTACGCCGGTATCACCGTGGCGCAAATGAACGACCTGCGGTCGAAGATGCGCGCTGCCGGCGGCACCGTCAAAGTCGCGAAGAACCGTCTCGCCAAGATCGCTCTTCAGGGCACGGACTCCGCATCGATCATCGATCTGTTCAAGGGACAGACGCTGGTCGCTTATTCGGAGGATCCGATTGCGGCGCCGAAGGTCGCGTCCGAATTCGCCAAGGGGAATGACAAGTTGATCATTCTCGGCGGCGCGATGGGCTCGACCTCGCTCAACGCCGATGGTGTCAAGGCACTCGCCACGATGCCGTCGCTCGACGAGCTGCGCGCCAAGCTGGTTGGCATGATCGCCACGCCGGCAACCCGGATCGCCCAGATCGTCAATGCGCCTGCGGCTTCGGTCGCGCGCGTCATCGGCGCTTACGCCCGGAAGGACGAGGCGGCATGAGGCCGTTCCTCGCTGTCAACAACACACGTTCGAACCAAGTAAAGGAATATCAAAATGGCTGATCTCGCGAAGATCGTAGACGACCTTTCGAAGTTGACCGTCCTCGAGGCGGCTGAGCTGTCGAAGCTCCTGGAAGAGAAGTGGGGCGTTTCGGCCGCCGCTCCGGTGGCTGTTGCCGCCGCTGCCGGCGGTGCCGCCGCTGCCGCTGCTCCGGCTGAAGAGAAGACGGAATTCGACGTCGTTCTCGCCGATGCCGGCGCCCAGAAGATCAACGTCATCAAGGAAGTCCGCGCCATCACCGGCCTTGGCCTCAAGGAAGCCAAGGACCTGGTCGAAGCGGCTCCGAAGCCGGTCAAGGAAGGCGTTTCCAAGGCCGACGCCGACAAGTTCAAGGCTCAGCTGGAAGCGGCTGGCGCCAAGGTCGAGCTGAAGTAACAGGCGAGGGCGGACGGTCTCGCGCCGTCCGCCCCCTTCCTCGCAAGGGAGGGTTCGTTGCGCGAGGCGTTCGAGAACCTTTTTCCTGAGGGCCGCAAGCGGCCTTCCGGAAACGGGTTTTCTCCCGTTTTAGCCGGTAGCCGCCGAGTCATCGGAAGGGGCGGCCGGGAAAACAGAATCGGGGCAGCCGCCGAGGCCGCCCTTTGGTGCAAGGCGAGCCGCGGCGAGGCTCGTCCCGAGTTTAGAGCTAAGGAGCGACGATGGCCCAGACCCAGACTTTCAATGGCCGCAGACGCGTACGCAAGTTCTTCGGTAAGATCCCGGAAGTTGCGGAGATGCCGAACCTCATCGAGGTTCAGAAGGCATCCTATGACCAGTTCCTGATGGTGGACGAGCCCAAGGGCGGCCGTCCGGATGAAGGGCTGCAGGCCGTTTTCAAGTCGGTCTTCCCGATCTCCGACTTTTCCGGCTCCTCGATGCTGGAGTTCGTGAAGTATGAGTTCGAGGCACCGAAATTCGACGTTGACGAGTGCCGTCAGCGCGACCTGACCTATGCAGCGCCGCTCAAGGTGACGTTGCGCCTCATCGTGTTCGATATCGACGAGGATACGGGCGCGAAGTCGATCAAGGACATCAAGGAGCAGGACGTCTACATGGGCGACATGCCGCTCATGACGTCGAACGGCACCTTCATCGTCAACGGCACCGAGCGCGTCATCGTCTCGCAGATGCACCGTTCGCCGGGCGTCTTCTTCGACCATGACAAGGGCAAGTCGCACTCGTCGGGCAAGCTCCTGTTTGCCGCGCGCGTCATCCCCTATCGCGGTTCGTGGCTCGACATCGAGTTCGATAGCAAGGACGTCGTGCACGCCCGCATCGACCGCCGCCGCAAGATCCCGGTGACGTCGCTCTTGATGGCGCTCGGCATGGACGGCGAGGAGATCCTGTCGACCTTCTACAACAAGATCACCTACAAGCGCTCGGGCGACCATTGGCGCATCCCCTTCAACGTCGAGCGGTTCCGCGGCCTCAAGGCTGTCGGCGACCTGGTCGACGCCGACACTGGCGAGATCGTCGTCGAGGCCGGCAAGAAGATCACCGCCCGCCAGGCTCGCCAGCTTGGCGAGAAGGGTCTCAAGGCCATCAAGGCGACCGACGAGGACCTGCTCGGCAACTATCTCGCCGAGGACATCGTCAACTACGCCACCGGCGAGATCTTCCTCGAAGCCGGCGATGAGATCGACGACAAGACGCTGAAGGTTCTGCTCGGCACCGGCGAGGACGAGATCCAGATCCTGGACATCGACCACGTCAATGTCGGCGCCTACATCCGCAACACCTTGGCCGTCGACAAGAACGAGAGCCGCCAGGACGCGCTGTTCGACATCTACCGCGTCATGCGCCCGGGCGAGCCGCCGACGCTGGAGACCGCCGAAGCCATGTTCAACTCGCTGTTCTTCGACAGCGAGCGCTACGACCTGTCGGCCGTCGGCCGCGTCAAGATGAACATGCGCCTCGAGCTCAAGGCCGAGGACACCGTGCGTGTGCTGCGCAAGGAAGACATCCTGGCCGTGGTCAAGACGCTGGTCGAGCTGCGCGACGGCAAGGGCGAGATCGACGACATCGACAATCTCGGCAACCGCCGCGTGCGTTCGGTCGGCGAGCTCATGGAGAACCAGTACCGCGTCGGCCTGCTGCGCATGGAGCGCGCGATCAAGGAACGTATGTCCTCGATCGAGATCGATACGGTCATGCCGCAGGATCTGATCAACGCCAAGCCGGCGGCCGCCGCCGTGCGCGAGTTCTTCGGTTCCTCGCAGCTGTCGCAGTTCATGGACCAGACCAACCCGCTGTCGGAGATCACCCACAAGCGCCGCCTGTCGGCGCTCGGACCGGGCGGTCTGACCCGCGAGCGCGCGGGCTTCGAGGTCCGCGACGTGCACCCGACGCATTATGGCCGCATCTGCCCGATCGAGACTCCGGAAGGCCCGAATATTGGTCTGATCAACTCGCTGGCAACCTTCGCGCGCGTCAACAAGTACGGCTTCATCGAAAGCCCGTATCGCAAGATCGTGGGCGGCAAGCTGACCAACGAGGTCGTCTACCTGTCGGCGATGGAAGAGGCCAAGCACTATGTCGCGCAGGCCAACGCCGAGCTCGACAAGAACGGCAGCTTCGTCGACGAGTTCGTCATTTGCCGTAACGCCGGCGAAGTGATGATGGCGCCGCGCGAAAACGTCGACCTGATGGACGTCTCGCCGAAGCAGATGGTGTCGGTCGCGGCGGCGCTCATCCCGTTCCT
>Ga0315336_1004011_pt1 | contig 18353 bp, 22 predicted proteins | sample ASW5metaG_FD_204512 | JGI IMG/M metagenome (GOLD analysis project Ga0315336, IMG submission 204512) | Ammonia-oxidizing marine archaeal communities from Monterey Bay, California, United States - ASW #5 | ecosystem: Environmental > Aquatic > Marine > Intertidal zone | place: USA: California... | reverse complement strand
CTATCCTGCGGTCGACAGCATCCAGCATCGTTCGTTCTCCACAGTGGCGACAAAGAACTGAAGTCGTCCTTCATTCCACGCCATCTGGATAACAGAAAGGAACAATGTTCAAGCCGAAAACGCTATCCTCGCCGCACGGTCGAAAAACCCGCCCGCGAGGAGGCTGCGCCATGGACAAGACGGATTATCACGCCCGCATCGAGACGCCGGAGATGCGCGACTACGGCGTCTACCTCCAGTGCGACAAGCTGCTGACCTGCCAGAAGCCGCTCTCCGAGATGGTCAATGCCGACGAACTGCAGTTCCAGATCGTGCATCAGGTCGAGGAGCTGTGGATGAAGCTCATCGCTTACACTCTGGTCGATGTGCTCGATTACCTGGAGAGTGAGGACACGCACCGCATCGTCACGCTGATGGGCCGCGTGCACAGGCTGATGCGCATGATGACGGCGCAGCTCGACCTGCTGGAGACCATGTCGCCCAAGGAATACCAGCAGATCCGCCTGCAACTCGGCAATGGCAGTGGCCAGGAATCGCCGGGCTTCAAGTTCCTCTTGCGCCTCCCGCCGGATCTCTGGCGGGCCTTCAAGCATGCCTATCTCGACGGCCGCGGGCTGACGGTCGCGGACATCTATGACGAGCATTACGACCATGGCGACGCCTATGTCGTGGCAGAGGCGCTGATCGAGTTCGACGAGCTGTTCCAGAAATTCCGCGCCAACCACCTCTATCTGATCCACCGTTCGATCGGGCTGGGCGCGAAGTCGCTGAAGGGCAGGCCGGTGGAAATCCTCGAAGGCGGCGCCCGCCATCGCTTCTTCCCCGAGCTGTGGGATATACGCTGCGACATGACCGACCGTTGGGGCGCCGAATACGGCACCGTGCGGGAGTCGATCAGCCACCCGCCGCAGGCGAAGGCGGGGTAGGGCGGGCTCCCCCTTCTCCCCTTGTGGGAGAAGGTGTCGCCGAAGGCGACGGATGAGGGGTGTTCCAGCGAAAGCCAGCGTCTCACTCCGCTGGAACACCCCTCATCCGTCTCGGCGCTGACGCGCCGATCCACCTTCTCCCACAAGGGGAGAAGGAGAGGCACGGCGTCCCGCCTCGCACAATTTTCCCCACCCCTGTCGGAATCCTCTTCCTCCATCCGTCCTCGGGGGCATCGACCGCTTCAACAACCCGGAGGGACACTCGTGGAAACGCAATCGACCTGGCAGACCGTAGCCATCCTCATCGCCCGCCTGATCTTCGCCGCCATGTTCGCCATGGCCGTCGCCTTCAAGCTGATGGATATGGGCGCCACCGCCGGCTACATCGCCGCCGCCGGCTTTCCGTTCCCGCTGTTGCTGGCCTGGTGCGCCGCGATCCTGGAGACGCTGCTGGTGCTTTCCTTCCTGACCGGCGCTTATCTGACGCCGCTGGCGCTGATCGGCGCGGTCTATGTCGTCTTCCTTGGCTTCGCCTTCCACGGCCCGTCCCATTGGGCGTTAAATCAGGCCGAGTTCGGCGCCTTCATGTCGCATTTCCCCTTCGCCGCCGGCCTGCTCTACGCCGCCGTGCATGGCCCGGGCAGCGTGCTGGCGATCAAGCAGGGATGGCCGGGCAGGGCGTGAGCTTTTCCTTCTCGCCGTTCAAGGGGCGCCCGCAGGACGGACGAGGGCCGGCGCCCGCGCCCCGCGATTGGCGCTTCGCATTCAGGCGGGCGCCTCACATCTGGTCGTTATACGGTTCCTTCATCTGGCCGACCATGCGCGCCAGCTTGGAGAAGGACGGCATGTCGGCTTCGGGCTGGCACTGGTTGGCGAGCTCGAGAAGCCGGATCGGAAAATTGATGGCGTCGCGGTTCGAGGCCGAGATCGCCTGCGAGCGCTCCTCGTCGGTCTCGCCGGCCTCGGCCTTTCGCAGCGCGATGTCGATCTCCTCGACGGTCAGCACGCCTTTCCTGACCAACACATGGTTGATCGCGGCGACGGCCATCAGCAGGCCCTCGATCTGAAGATTGGCGACGTTCATGGCGTTCCTCCCATTGACCTCGCCTCAAGAACGCACGAGCGGCGTTTCCGATCCGGCCTTGGGAAGCCCGCGCGCCTAAGCCTCCATCCACCGCTCGCCATACTCGCTCCAGAGCTGCCTGATCTCTCGGTTGCCGAGCGGCGGCGTCTGGCGGTCGCCGTAGAAGATGGCGACGGCGCTGAGGTCGTACTGCCCCTCTGCCTGGGCGATGAAGCGGATCGCCTCGCCGAGTGGTCTCGAATGAAAGATCGGATCGGCCTGGCCGCGGCCAAGGCTGCGAACGCCCGAAATGCTTGCAGGCACATGCCGCATCCGAAAGACGGATGCCATGGCAGGTCTGTCCATGCTGCTCTCCGCGATTCCCCATGGGATGATCCCATAAGGTCCGGCTAATGACCAGCCTGGGAACAACCGGCCACAACCGATGGGTTGAGCGGCACAACCTGTAACGCAGACGTCCTGCATCGAGCAAAGAAGGCCGGGCACGAGGGCCCGGCCTTCTTTCGGCGTCGCCGCCGCGAGGCAGCCTCCGCAAACTACCGTTGATCGGCCGGGCTGCCCCAGCCTGGCCGGAAATCCTATCTGTGCCAGCGCTGCAGCCAGTCCGGCTCCGCGTCCGAGCGTCTGCTAATCGCCATGCCGGCCAGCAGCCCGACCAGCCCGCCGATGAGCATCGCCGTCGAGAAGGTGCCCGGGTTTTGCTGCACGGTCTCTGAAACGCTCTGCGCCTGGCTGCGCAACTGGCTTGCCGCGCGCGACGCGCGGTCCGAGGCGCCGCTGTAGAGGTTGGATGCGCGGTCTGAAGCGCTGCCGTAGAGGTTCGACGCGCGATCGGCCGCACTCTGGTACCAGCCCTGAGCGGTCTCGACCGCTTCCTCGGCCTGTTCGGAGAGCGCCCGGTTCAACCGGTTCACCTCGCGCTTCAACTCCGCGATCTGCTTCTTCATCGCGTCTTCGGATGCCTTGGCCGCGTTGCCGCGCGATGCAGGGTTGCTGCGCGACGCTCCGCTGCGCGAGGCGCCTCCGCTGCGCGCGGCGGCGTTGCGCTGACGCGCGGTGGTTGCGGTGCTGCTGCTGCTCGGGGTGCTGGTTCCGTTTGTCGCGCCGCCGCTACTGCTTTCGTTGTCTGCCATGGCTTTCTCCTTTGTGCCCCTTGCAACGGCCGGGAGGCCGCATGGTTCCGCCCGACCATGCCAAACCGGCGAAGCCGGGTTCCGAAGCAAAGGCCGTGGAGGACCCTCCACGGCCTTTGTGCTTCGGCGCTGTGACGCGCGATAGTCCTATTTGCCGCAATTGTTGTCGTTGACGTTCGGCTGCATCGTGCCGGCGGCCGTGCTGGCGTCGCCCTGTGCGCCCTGCGGGGTGTCCGGGCAGTTCTTGTCGGCGTTCGAATTCATGTCGCCGCCCGTCACGCTGCCGGTCGTGCCGGTATCGGGCGAAGCCTGGTCAGGCGAAGGGTTGGCCGGCGTGGTCGGGTTCACCGTAATCGACTGGCCGCTGCCGCTGGTGCCGTTATTCCCGGTCGTGGTGCCGGCGCTCTGGGCCAGCGCCGCCGTGGCGAGGCCGATGGTCAGGGCGGAAGCTGCAAGGATCCTCGTAAGCATTGTCTTCTCCTCTGTGCGAGAGTTCGTTTGTCGCATTGGCGACTAGGGGGTGAACCCGTCGGACCAAGGTTGGTTCCGACAAAAATTCGGCGCGGCTATTGGCTGACGCCTCAATCTAAGGCTGTTGCGCGTGGGTGGCCTCGCTCGGCGGTGATTGCAAAACGATAGGAAAATTTGCCTAGGTGCACTTGCCCCGTGAGGGCAGCTATGCTACTATTTTTCTCATGGTGCTGATTTGCGCCAACGACCCGCCGCCCGGCGGGTTTTTGTTTTTCGCGCCCGTCCGTTTTTTCCAAGCGCTTTGCCCAACGGACGCCACGCTTCCAACATTTTCGCCGAGGCCCGGATGCCGCGCTACGCCACCATCATCACCGCCGATGACGGCGCCGAGACCGTCAGCGCCATCGGCGAATTCGAGGGCGCAAGCCTGCCGCTGAGATCAGGTCGCGTCGAGCAGGTGGCGCCGGGCGTGCGCATCGGCATGGTGCGCGGCGGACCGATCGATGCGGTTGCCGGCTTCGGCTTTCCGCGCCAGGGCGCCGACCCATCGGCGGTTCCTGCAGCCACCGCGAAGCTGAGGGCAATGGCGGCGCCGGCGGCCGATGCGGAGTCGCCGAAGCCTGTCCGCGCCAGGCCGCGAAAGAAGCCGGCGCGCAAGACCCGCAAACCGAAGGCGGCGAAGGCATCGTCCGATGTGACCGCCCATGGCTGACGAAAGCAGGCCGGTGCGCCGCAAGCCCGCCGGCGCGAAGCAGGCGGGGCGCGGGCCCGAAGTCGCCGCCAAGGCTGCCCGCCCGAAGCGCCCGCGCAAGACGCTTGTCGACGACTTCGCGGCTGCCCTGCGCGCCGACTTTCGCGCCCATGGCGCGGGCGTCATCGCGGCGGTGCGGGCAGAGAAGCCCGAACAGTACCTCAAGGTGGTGCTGACGCTGCTGCCCAAGGATTTTTCCCAGGATATCGATGCCGACAAAAACGATCTCGACCGGTTGAGCGATGAGCAGATCCGTAACCGTATCCGCGGCCTCGAAGCGAGTCTGCGGCCGCTCATCGATGGCGATGCGCGCCTATCTGGCCCTGCTGGAGGAGGCGGAGAAGAGACGCCGCAATAATCTCCTGGCCGCCTACCGGCCTTATCGGACATCGTCTTCGAACTGGCGATCCGGCGGTTCAAACCGACTTCGGATTCCTGATCCTGCAGTTTCGAAGTCGCCGCCGGCACGTTTGTCAAACCGCTGGAAGTACCCGGCCGCAACGCCTATCTTTGGAGCAATCCAAAGGAGGTGTGACATGGCTTCTTCCACCGAGCGCGCGGTCCTTGCCGGCGGCTGCTTCTGGGGCATGCAAGATCTGATCCGACGCTTGCCCGGCGTTCTTTCAACCCGGGTCGGCTATAGCGGCGGCGATGTCGCCAACGCCACTTACCGCAATCACGGCACTCACGCCGAGGCGATCGAGATCATCTTCGACCCGGCCAGGACCAGTTTCCGCACCCTGCTCGAATTCTTCTTCCAGATCCATGATCCGACGACGAGGAACCGCCAGGGCAACGACATCGGCATGAGTTATCGCTCGGCGATCTACTACACCAGCGATGAGCAGAAACGGATCGCCGAGGACACGATCGCCGACGTCGACGCGTCCGGCCTGTGGCCCGGCAAGGTGGTCACCGAGCTTGCTCCGGTCGGCCCCTTTTGGGAAGCCGAGCCCGAGCACCAGGACTATCTCGAACGCTATCCAAACGGCTACACCTGCCATTTCGCGCGGCCTGGGTGGAAGGTTCCAGTCCGCCAAAAGGCCGCCGCGTCGTAGATCGGCGGCGAGGCTACAGGATCCAGCCTTGATCGCCCGAGGTTCAGCCCGCCATGCCGAGGAGGCATGGCGGGCTTTTTTGCATTCAGGATGGTTCGTTGGGTTCGGCGATCCAGCTCCGATCTAAAAGCTGAACCGCTCCGGGTATCGCTCCAGGCAAATCCGGCACGGAAAACCGCGGCTCCGGCACGGAAAACCGCGGCGCGTTTTCCCCGAATTGCGCCGGCCGGCTCAGGCCTTGGCGCGGCGGCCTTCATGTCCGTGGCTGCGATCCAGTGCCTGAGCAAACCGCAGGTTTTCCATTTTGCCAGGCTGGCCCATAGGCGCCCCTAAATGTCTACGGGTAAGTCTGGATCACTGGCATGAAGTTGTGACCCCGCGCGCGGTTTGGTTGTGCCCGGTTGCTCTGGCTTTCGACCAAGGAACTCGTCGTCGTTCAGACTTAAAGTCCGTAACCAGCCCTTTTAGGCCGGTTTATTCGTCGGCCGTCGAATCGCCTGCCACCCGATCATGTTCGAACTGACGCGCCGCGGGGACGGCCGGCAGCCAGGACTCGCGCCTTCCGATCCAGAGTTCGTAGCTCGGCACCAGTCCTTCGGTAGGCGCGACGTCAAGGCTGCCGATCGTGACCTCGACCTCGTCGTCGCCGATGAACGGGACACGGCTTCCGCAGGTCGGGCAAAAGCTCCGGGCGCCATAGGTGGTGGTCATTCCGGTGGTTTCGAACGCGTGAAGAGGCCATACGGCATAGGCATGAAAGACCGATCCGCTCGTCTTGCGGCAATCCTTGCAGTGGCAGAGGCCGACCCGGGTCGGTTCGCCGGTCACATGAAACCGCACGCCACCACAAAGGCAACTGCCGCTGCGCGCGATCTCAGGCATCGCTGTTTCTCCTGCCGCTACCAGAACAATTTCGCTGCCGGCAAATTCCTGCCGGCTGCTACAGCTCGCAACATTTTGCAGTCGTTCCGCCGAGGCACAAGAACAAGCGATCAGTCCGGAAGGCCGACCGGCTCCTCGCACCGATAGACCCGGCACTCGCCGTCCTTGGCCGGAACGGTTATCGACATAGGCACTTCGGGCCAGTCGCACTCATTGCCGAATTGCCGCACGAAGCGGTCATAAGTGTCCGGGCCGGTGGTTAAAACCACTGCATGGTCGCTCTTGATCAGCGCCTGCGTCTCAGCGCAAGTCATGGTGCGCGTGTCCGGCCGAGCGTGGGCCGAACTCGCCGCGCAGAGCAATGTGGCTGAGGCCAGCAAGTTGCCGGCAAGACGTGCGATCGACAGGGTTGTCATGAGCACCGGCTCGGAGTTTCCTATTCCGAATTTGGATCGCGGCTAGAACACCGCAAGATATTTGAGCAACGATATAATCCCGATGATGATGACGATGATCTGCGCGATCTGTCGCGCTCGGGCATCCAGCGGCAAGCGCTGGACGAGATAGAGCACCAGGATCACCACGAGGAAGGTGATCAGGATGCCGACGAGTACCGATGCGCCCATAGGCGTGCCTCCAGTTGTCCCCAGGATTGCCCCAGTAGGGCCGCCCCCAACGCCTAAGATCCAAAAATGGTTCCGCCGGGGCGAAGTGGAACGGGAGGTATGGCGGAGCGTTGTTCAGTACCTTTGAATATTCAGGATGCGATCATGAAGGACATATTCAGCACGGCGGCCGTCATCGCGTCGATAGCAATTGCGATCGCGCTCATGTTTTTGGTCCCGATCAAGCTCGAAGCCAATCCCGGACCGCCGATCGTGTCGTCGCACCAGGCCAACGCCGAATAGCATCCGCCCGAAGCCGAGTGGAACATGCGCGCCCCTTGTGAGTTGATTTCGGTCAGAAGCGCCGGGTTGCGCTTCGGAGAGAGGAAAAGAACATGAGTCTCGGCACAATTCTTATCATCATTCTTATTCTGGCCTTGCTTGGCGGTTTCAGCGGCCTGGGAGGCGGGCCCTTCTACGGCACCGGCTACTATGGCGGCGGAGGATTGGGGCTGGTTCTCGTCATCGTCATTATCTTGGTTGTGCTCGGACGGATCTAAGAACAGCCAGACCAGTCAGGCCAGCCTATGAATCCAGGGCGTCCCTGAGCTTCGCCGCCAGCTGTTCCAGCGTGAACGGCTTGGCGATGAAGTGCACATGGTGGTCGAGTACGCCATTGTGCACGACGGCGTTGCGCGTGAAGCCGGTCATGAACACCACTTTCAAGGATGGGAAATGCTTGCGCGCCTGTTCGGCCAGCTGCCGGCCGTTCATACCCGGCATTACAATGTCTGTAAGCATCAAAGCGATGGCGGTGCTCTGGCCGAGTTCTTGTAAGGCTTCTTCACCGCCAGCGGCTTCTGTGACTGTATAGCCGAGTTCAAGCAAAGCAGCAGCCGTCGAAGTCCGCACGCGGGGATCGTCCTCGACGAGCAACACGGTTTCGGTCGCTGCAACATCGCTCCTGCCGCCGGCCTTCGCCGGCGGCGCCGCCTCCTCAGGGCCGGTGAAGCGCGGCAGATAGATCTTGATCGTCGTGCCTTCGCCGGGCTCTGAATAGATTTTGACGTGTCCGCCGGATTGTTTGACGAAGCCGAACACCTGGCTGAGTCCGAGCCCCGTTCCCTTGGCCGCGGGCTTGGTGGTGAAGAACGGCTCGAAAGCCTTGGCAACGATGTCCGCCGGCATGCCCGAGCCGGAATCCGTCACCGCGATCATGACATACTGGCCGGCCTTCACTTCGGGATGCGTCGCGGCATAGGCCTCGTCGAGGTAGCAGTTGGCGGTCTCTATGGTGAGCTTGCCCTTTTCATCCATCGCGTCGCGCGCGTTGACCGCCAGGTTGATAATGGCATTCTCGACCTGGCTCGGGTCGGCATGAGTTTTCCAAAGTCCGCCCGCCTGCACCGTTTCGATCTCGATCGCATCGCCGAGCGTGCGGCGCAAAAGGTCCGACATTCCGGTGACGAGGCGATTGGCGTCGACGATCTGCGGCGCCAGCGGCTGCTGCCTTGAAAAGGCAAGCAGCCTGGCCGTCAGGTTGGCGGCGCGCGCCGCGGCATCGGCCGCCGCCTCGACGAAGCTCTGCACGTCATGCTCGCCACGAGCGAGCTTGCGCTGCGCGAGGTTCATGGCGCTGATGATGACGGCCAGCATATTGTTGAAATCATGCGCGATGCCGCCGGTGAGCTGGCCTACCGCCTCCATTTTCTGCACCTGGCGAAGCTGCGACTCCGCCTTCTCGCGCGTCTCGATCTCGTTGAGCAACGCTGCGTTCTTGGCGCTCAAGGCATCCTGCGCGGCGGCCACTTCCTGGAAGCTGCGGCTGGACTGGCGGATCGTGTATACGCCTAGTAGGAAGATGCCCAGCAGCGCCGCGAACGAGCCGATGCGCAGCCAGCCTTCGATTTGTTCCATCCGCTCGGCGCGGGCAGCGAGGCTCGCCCCGTCGATGCGCCGGATCGCATCGACGTTGGCGCGGATCTGGTCCATGTCCAGCTTGCCCCTGCCGCCGCGCACAATGTCCAGCGCTTTCGCGGTGTTGCCGGCATCGTAGAGCCGGATCGTCTCTGCCAGTTCGGCCTGCTTGCGGGTGAGCGCGTCCTTGATGCCGACCGCCTGTTGCGCGCTGTCGCTGCCGCTAGGAAACATCTCGTCGACGCGTTTAAGCAGTGCCGGTAGGGCATCCACCGCATGCTGATACGGCAGGAGATAGCTCTTCTCGCCTGTCAGCAGATAGCCGCGCTGGCCGGTCTCGGCATCCTGAGCGAGCGAAAGCAGGCTCGACAGCAATTGCTGGGCTTCGATCGCATGGCGGCTGGCGTCGCGGTCCGCAATCTGCGCTTCGGCGAGAATGGCGCGCGCTGCTATGATCAGCGCGACAATGGCAAAGCCGGCAAGAAGTGGAAGCGCTTGCCATCGCAGGGCGCGTCGCAGACGGACGATCATTGCTTTGCGGGGCCTGAGGAAATTATCAGTTCGCTCAGTGGTAGGCGGCGGCGAACCGCAAGGCAATAGTCGGGTCCGCGGGACGATGATTGCAACAGACACGACGGACCTGGCGGAAAACCAAGATCCCGCTGCGGCGGCGCTGTGGGGTCGTCCGCCGGCTGTCCGATATCGCTAGGCCTCGCGCCCGCTGCATTCGAGACAGACGATGCTTTGTCCCGGACAGCTCAGCCTATGCGTGCCTTCCGGGCAGCAATGGCCGCTCGAGCTCAGCCAGAGCGCGCAAACGAAGACTTTCTTGGCCCCGTGACAGCGAGGGCATTCCTGCGGACGCATCAGTTCCTCCCGAGACGGGACGCGATGTTCCGCTTCAACGACCGTGTTCATCCGTTTAGCCCCAACGCCTGGATTATCGGTCACATATGTTAATTCAATATTCTTTACATTAGGGTTTATGAATGTGGAAACACGAAAGCGTCATTACGCTTTCACGCGCTCGAGCGCTTCCCCTTTGCGCCGCCCTTGCTAAATGTGGTGCAACCCCATGCGCCGCGAGATTCTGCCGGGCAGGGCAGGCAACGGGAACACTTTTCAATGACATGGACCGGCGCGGGCGCGCTCTTTATCCTTGTGCTTACCTATGCCGGTGTCGCCGTAGGCCGCATTCCAGGCCTGCGCCTCGACCGCGCCGGCATCGCGCTGCTTGGTGGCGCCGCCATGATCGCCATCGGAGCGATTGGCATCGAGGATGCGTACAAAGCCATCAATTTGGACACCATCACCCTGTTGCTCGGCATGATGATCGTGGTCGCGCATCTGAAGGTCTCGGGCGCGTTTCGCGCCCTTGGCGGCTTTGCCATCGAGCACGCCCATGCGCCCTTCATGCTTCTGGTCATGGTGACGCTGTTGACCGGCGTGCTCTCGGCCTTCCTGGTCAATGACGCGATCTGCCTGGTCATGGCGCCGATCGTCGTCCATGTCACTCGCGTGATCAACCGCAACCCGGTGCCGTACCTCATTGCCACCTGCACGGCCTCGAACTGCGGCAGCGTCGCCACCATCACCGGCAACCCGCAGAACATGGTGATCGGGGCGCTGTCAGGCATTTCCTATCCGGCTTTCACGGTGGCGCTGGCGCCGGTGGCCCTGTTCGGTCTGCTCTGCGTCATCGTCATCGTGCGCGTCGCCTACCGCGCCGAATTTTCCCGCCCCGCCGAACTCAGCCCGGAAGTCTATCGCGGCCGCATGCTGCCCGGGCAGGTGTTGAAGGCCACCATCGTCTGCGTGTTGCTGGCGCTAGCCTTCTTTGCCGGCGTTCCCGTCGCTAAGGCGGCGCTGATTGCCGGCGCCTTCCTGCTGGTCACCCGGGCAATCAAGCCGCGGCGCATCTACCGCGAGATCGACGGGCCGCTGCTTTTCATGTTCGCCGGCCTGTTCGTGGTAGTAGCGGGCGCCGAGCGCACGCTGCTTACGCCCGACATGATCGCATGGGCGAAGAACATCGGCCTTGACGACGTCTGGCGGCTTTCCGGCTTCACCGCGGTGCTTTCCAACATCATGAGCAATGTGCCGGCGGTGCTGGCGCTGCGCCCCTTCATACCTGGGCTGGAAAACCCGGAGCGCGCCTGGCTGGTCGTGGCGATGAGCTCCACGCTTGCAGGCAATTTCACGCTGCTTGGCTCGGTCGCCAACCTGATCGTCGCCGAGCAGGCCAAGGCGGCCGGCAAGGAGCTTTCGTTCTCCGCCTTCTTCAAGGTCGGCCTGCCGCTGACGCTGCTGACCCTTCTCGCCGGCACCGCCTGGCTGGCATTCACCTTGTAGCCGCTGAGCTTTTCGTCCCTCGAGAATATTCCTCGACCACGTCATCGAATCGATTGCGCAAACGTTTCGATGGCATTATGGTCTGCTCAGATCCGCCGGAGAGCGGACGGGAAACGCAAGATAGGGAGGGAGCGCTTGGCTGCACTCCGTACGAGCCGCCATGCCGACAATGGCTGAGGTCGCGCGCCGCGCCGGCGTCTCGGTTTCGACTGTCTCGCATGTCGTCAACCGCACGCGTTTCGTCTCGCCCGAGAAGGCGCAGCTCATCAACGACGCCATTGCCGCCATGGGCTATCAGCCCAATGAGTTGGCGCGTTCGCTCAAAGTCGCCTCGACCAACAGCGTCGGGCTCGCCATTTCGGCGATTTCCAATCCCTACTTCACCGATATCATCTGCGCGGTCGAGGCGGAATGCGCGCGCCTGGGCCTGATGGTGTTCCTGTCGGATACGCAGGAAGACCCTGACCGCGAGCTTCAGGTGGTGCGCGCGTTCCATCAGCGGCGTGTCGACGGAGTGATCCTGGCGCCGTCCGGCTCGCCTCAGCGCGCGATCGACTATCTCGCTGAAAAGAAGCTGCCTTGCGTACTGATCGACCGCTTCGCCGACGACCGCTTCGACCAGATCGGTGTCGAGAACGAGACGTCGATGCGCTCGTTGATCGACCATGTCGCTTCCTTCGGCCACAGGCGCATCGGCTACATCGCCGGCCAGCCGGGGTTGGCCACCACCCGCGAGCGTATCGAGGCCTTTCGCGCATCGCTTGCAGCCAATGGACTTGAATGCCCGCCGCACTATGTCTCGGCGGAGAATGTCGATACGGCGAGCGCCACGGCATCGACGCACGCGCTCTTGTCGCAGCCCGCGCCGCCCACCGCTTTGGTTACCGGCAACAACATGACGACGATCGGGGCAGTACGCGCTATCCGCGAGAAGGGTCTTTCGATCCCGCGCGACCTCTCGCTTGTCGGCTTCGACGATTTCGAATGGGCCGACTGCTTCGAGCCAAGGCTGACGTTGGTTGAGCAGCCTTGCGCCGAGATTGGCCGCCAGGCAGCAACGCTGCTCAGCGAGCGCATCGCTTCCAGCCAATGCCCGCCACGCGCCGTGCGGCTTCAAGCGACGCTGCGGGCCCGCGCATCATGCGCGATGCTGGCCCACACGAGGTCGGCATGAGCGCGCCGCTGCTTTCCGTAACCGGCGCCGTAAAGCGCTTCGGCGGCGTGCAGGCGTTGCGCGGCGTCGACTTCGACCTGAAGGCTGGCGAGATCCACGCGCTGCTCGGTGAGAACGGCGCCGGCAAGTCGACGCTGATGAATCTCCTGTCCGGCGTCTACACGCCGGACGAGGGCGAGATTCACATCGACGGCAAGCCGGTCACCTTCAACAACCCGCGCGAGGCGCAAGCTGCCGGCATCGCCACCATCTTCCAGGAACTCGATCTCGTGCCCTCGCTCGATGTCGCGGCGAACCTCTTCCTCGGTCGCGAACTGATGCGGCCGGGCGGCATGCTGGACGTGCCGGCGATGCGTCGTGAGGCCAAGCGGCGGCTTGAGGCGATCGAGCTCGCCATTGACCCGGCGCGCCTCGTCGCTGACCTTTCGATCGGTCAGCGCCAGGTGGTGGCGATCGTCAAGGCGCTGTCTTATGCGTCCCGCGTGTTGATCATGGACGAGCCGACGGCCGCGCTCACCGTCGGCGAGGTCGAACGTCTGTTCGAGATCATGAGGAAGCTAGCCGCTTCGGGCGTCGGCATCATCTACATCTCGCACCGGCTGGAGGAAGTGCCGGAGATCGCCGACCGCGTGACGGTGATGCGCGACGGCCGTGTCGCAGGCATCACCGACCCGCATGCCCCGCAGGCCGAACTGGTGCGCCTGCTGGTCGGGCGGCCGCTGGACGAGCTCTATCCTGATCGCGCCAGGAGCGTCGGCAAGACACTGCTCAGCCTGAAGGATGCCAGCTTCAGGCTCACCCGTGAAAGCGCCGGCTGGCAGCCTCCGAGTGGTGTCTCGCTCGAGGTCAGGGAAGGCGAGATCGTCGGCCTGGCCGGCATCATGGGGGCAGGGCGCACCGAACTGCTCTCCGCGCTCTACGGGACGGGCCTTGCCGGTCGCTGGCAGGGCGAGGTCGCGGTCGGCGGCAAGCCGGTGAGGCTCGATTCCATAAACGCCGCGCGCAGGGCAGGCATCTCCTTCGTCACCGACGACCGGCGCGGGAGCGGCCTGATGCTGCGCATGGCGGTCGGCCTCAATCTGGTTATGTCTGTGATCCGTCGCATATCGCCGGCCGGACTGATGTCGCCGCGTCGCCAGGCCGAGGCGGTGACGCGATCCTTCAGCCAGTTCGATATCCGCCCGAAAAACCCGGACATCGCCGTCGGCGCGCTGTCCGGCGGCAACCAGCAGAAGGTCGTGCTGGCCAAGGAAATCCTCGGCAACCCGCGGCTGCTCCTGCTCGACGAACCGACCCGGGGTGTCGATGTCGGTGCCAAGGGTGAGATCTACGCACGGCTCAGGGCACTTGCGGCGCAGGGGCTGGGCATTCTGGTCGCGTCAAGCGAGATGCCGGAGCTGATCGGGCTTTGCGACCGCATCGTGGTGCTGCGCCAAGGGCGCAATGTGGCAGAATTCAATGGCGGCGTCGACGAGCACACCGTGCTTGCCGCGGCTAACGGCAAGGGGGCCTGATGTCGGACCAGAAGATCTCGGTGGCGGCCAACTCCGCAGCGCCAGTTACGGGTTCGCCCAGACACCGCGTCGACCCGCTGGCCATCGTCGTACGTTTTCAGAGCCTTATAGGCCTGGTGCTGGTGGCGATCGGCGGCGTGATCTTCTCGCCCCGGCGCCATGGCGAGATACTGTTCCTCAACCCCGACAACATAGCCAACATCGTGCGCGCCGTGTCGGAGACCGGCATCATCGCCATCGGCATGACCTTCGTGATCATCACCGCCGGTATCGATCTCTCCGTCGGCGCGGTGCTCGGCCTTTCCAGCGTCGTCACAGCCTCGATGATGATCTCGGGCGGCTTCGGCCTGATCTCGACCATCCTTGCAGTGCTTGCGATGGGTATCGCCTTCGGTGTCGTCCAGGGCACGATCTCCACCCGTTTTCGCCTGGAGCCGTTCATCGTGACGCTCGCCGGCCTGCAGGCGGCGCGTGGCCTGGCGCTGATCGTGTCCGGAAACCAGTATATCAACATATCCTATGGCGACGGCCCGGGCCTTGCGCCGCCGGTCTTCGCCGTTCTGGGCGAGCGGCTGTTCGACAACACGGTGCCGGTGGCGACCATCGTCTTCATCATCTTCGCCGCCATCGCCACGCTGGTGCTCAACACCACGCGCTTCGGCCGCTACGTCTATGCCGTCGGCGGCAACGAGCGTGCAGCACGCATTTCCGGCGTGCCGGTGTCGATGGTGAAGATATCGGTTTACGCAATCACCGGTTTTGCCTCGGCAATTGCCGGCATCGTGCATGCCGGCCAGTTCAACTTCGGCAGCGCCAACGACGGCATGGGCTATGAACTGACGGCCATCGCCGCCGTCGTCATCGGCGGCACCAGCCTGTTTGGCGGCGCGGGTTCCATGGTTGGCACCGTCGCGGGTACCATCATGCTCGGCGCCTTGGCCAACATCCTTCAGCTCAACAACATCACCCCCGCCACGCAGTTGCTCGCGACCGCCGCGATCATCGTCTTGGCGGCAGTGCTTCAATCCCTCGTTCGCCGCCGCGAGGGTTTGGGTCGATAGCAGGCCGGCGGCACCGGGAAGAGACTGTAACCAGAGGTCCGGCCCCGCCGGACGAGGAGGAGAGTAGATATGAGAACGACAACCGGATCGCGCGTGCTGAAGGCCGCGCTTCTGGCAGGCGCCGGCTTGTGCGTTGCGGGCAGCGCCTATGCCGCCGAACCACTGGTAAAAGCCTGCTCGAAAGACGGCCAGTTCGTCATCGGTTTTTCGCAGGCAAACAACGCCGAGCCGTACCGCCAGCACGTCAATGACGAGTTGACGGCGGCGGCCAAGGAAGTGCCGGGCTTCACCCTGCAGATCGCCGACGGCGCCGGCAACGTCAACACGCAGACCTCGCAGGTCGATAATTTCATTACCCAGAAGGTCGATATCCTGCTGATTTCGCCCTTCGAGGCTGCTCCCCTGACCCCTGCCGTGAAGCGCGCCATGGATGCCGGCATTCCCGTGATCGAACTCGATCGCAAGACTGTGGGCGATCCGGGCAAGGACTACACGGCCTTCATCGGTGGCGACAATTTCAAGATTGCCGAGGAAGCCGGCAAGTTCACGGCCACCAAGCTTCTGCCAGAGGGCGGCGAGGCGGCTGTGCTGGAAGGCCTGCCCAGCTCGACGCCGGCGGTGGAACGTCTGAACGGCTTCAAGGAAGGCGTGAAGGGCAATGCCAAGATCCAGATCGTCGCCGAGCAGGCCGCAGACTGGGTTCCGGATAAAGCCCAGACCGCCTTTGCCGCCATGCTGCAGGCGCATCCCGACATCAAGGTGCTCTATGCCTCGAACGATATGATGGCGGCGGGCGCATTGCTGGCCGCCAAGGGTGCCGGCAAGGACGTCAAGATCATCGGCACCGACGGCCTGCCTGGCCCGGCCGGCGGAATCGAGGCCGTCGCCAAGGGCGACTGGGCGGCGACCTTCACCTATCCGACCGGCGCCAAGGAAGCGATCGAAATGTCGAAGAAGATCCTGCTCGACTGCGCGACATCGGTGGAGCCGACGGTCACGGTGGACACCACCGCGATCACGGCCGAGAACGCCAAGTCGATGATGGGCAAGTAGGCGGCGCCCGAACTTCGCAGATTGCAATGGCAGGGCCCCGGGAGGGGCCTTGCCTGTTCAAGAAAGGATCGGCCGGAGCCGTTTCGCGGCATCGCCGAGGAAAGTTATGGCGAATTCGCCGAGCCCTTCCGGTCAGCGCTTTTCCCAGAATGGCTGTGGGCTCCTTGGCTCGCCATCCTCGCCCGTACGAGCGTCGCTGCGGCATGGCCGGCGGCGGCGACGTAGTCTGGGTTATGATGGATCAGCATGCTGGAAAAGGCGCCGTCCATCAAAAGCACGATCTCGCGAGCCAGCATCTTGGCCTCGCCGACATCATGGTCTGAAAGCGATCCGGCCAGCCATTTCTCGAAATTGGTCTTATGACGCGCTCCGGCCTTCACCGCAGGATGCCCCGGCATTGCCGCGAGTTCGGCCGCCGTGCGCAGGAAGCCGCAGCCCTTCCATTTGGGGTGACGGGCAATCCGCGCCAGATTGGTGAAGATCGCCTCGACCCTCTTGTCGGCGCTGCCTTCCGCCGCTTCGAACCAGCCAGCCATCTGCTCGAGATTAGGCTGGTCGCGCCCTTCGAGATAGGCCGCGATCAGATCGTCCTTGCTCTTGAAATGATAGTAGAGCGTGCGCTTGGTGAGTCCTGCCTTTTCGGCCACCGCGTCGACGCTGACGCGGCCGATGCCTTCGGCATAGAAGAGCTTGGTCGCTGCATCGACAAGGCGTTTTCGCGTGGGGTTGGGCTGCTCACTCATTATGAATGTATACCGACTAGTGAATATACAAGCAAGCGAGAGCCTGCTCTCCTTTTCAGGCAAACTGCTGAAAGGAAAAACCATGATCGAGCTTGTACTGAGCGAGACGCGCGACCTCGTCGCGATCCTCACCCTCAACCGCCCCGACAAGCTGAATGCGCTGAACTACGCGCTGATCGACCGGCTGCTTTGGCTCCTCGATCGGATCGAGACGGACGACGGCGTGGGCGCCGTCATCCTCACGGGGGCAGGGGAGCGGGCCTTCTCCGCCGGCGCCGATATCCGCGAATTCTCGTTGAGCGTGGCCGAGGGCACCGATGTCGCGCTGCGCGATTTCGTGATGCGCGGCCAGCGCCTGACGGCGCGGCTGGAAGCTTTCCGCAAGCCGGTCATTGCCGCTGTCAACGGCCTTGCCTTTGGCGGCGGCTGTGAGATCACCGAGGCTGTGCCGCTGGCCGTCGCCAGCGACCGGGCGCTGTTCGCCAAGCCGGAGATCAGGCTTGCAATGCCGCCGACCTTCGGCGGCACGCAGCGCCTGCCACGGCTTGCCGGTCGCAAACGCGCGCTGGAACTGCTGTTGACCGGCGAGACATTCTCGGCTGGGCGCGCCGCCGAGCTTGGCCTGGTTAACCAGGTCGTCCCCCATCAAGAGCTTATGCGGGCCGCCCTTGACCTTGCCCGCCGCATTGTCTGTCATTCACCCGCGGCGGTCGCTGGCATCCTCACAGCGGTGACCCGTGGCATCAACTCGAGCATCGCGGAAGGCTTGCTGGTGGAAGCGGAGCAATTCGCCCGCCTCGCTCCGACAGCAGACCTGCGCGAAGGCCTGAGCGCCTGGATCGAGCGGAGGCAGGCGGTCTATGACGGTTCATGGGCGCACCTCACCCGGCCGGACGAAACAAGGCGCGCCGCGCGGCGTCTCGACCGGACGGCAGGCCTGCCCGGCTGAGCGGCTTGCCTGGAGCGGTTCAGCGTTTCATGGAAGCGCAGAACCGATCCAAGGATTTGTTTCCATGCAAGTACGGGCGGAAACCGTCATCCGCTGCCCTGGAATTGCCCTCAAGCTACCGCTTTCAACGGCGCCTTGCCTGCCTGCTGCACGCGCGCCGTGGCTGCCAGAAGGTCGGTCTGCGTGATCAACCCGAGTATATGCCGGCCGCCATCGACGATCACCACCGCATGGCTGCGCCCATCGGTCAATACCGGCAGCAGGCTCATGGCCGGCATGTCGGGCGAGGCTGTGCTGGCCTTGGAAATCACCATTTTCACTGTGTCGGTCGCTCTCGCCAGCTCGCGCAGACCGATTGCGCCGGCGAGCCGGCCGTCCGCGTCGACCACCGGCAGGATGCGGATGTTATGCTCGATCAGCAGGTTGCGCGCCTCCTCGGTTGAAGCCGTCTCCGGCACCGATATGACATCGCGGGACATGATGTCCCGGCAAAGCAGCGTGCGCTGCGAGCGCACCATCGCCTGCAACTCGACCTGGCGCAGCAGGCGCTCCAGGTCGTCACGGTCGATGTCGAAGGTCTCGTCGAGCGTTGAGAGCGCCGCATCGACATCCTCGGGCCGGAACCCGATGCGCTCGGCTGGCGGCCGGTCGGCGGTGCCGTGACCGCTGGTGGCCGGCAC
>Ga0315336_1004010_pt1 | contig 18353 bp, 17 predicted proteins | sample ASW5metaG_FD_204512 | JGI IMG/M metagenome (GOLD analysis project Ga0315336, IMG submission 204512) | Ammonia-oxidizing marine archaeal communities from Monterey Bay, California, United States - ASW #5 | ecosystem: Environmental > Aquatic > Marine > Intertidal zone | place: USA: California... | reverse complement strand
CCAGTGCGCGCGTTGGCAGCCGCTCACGAATGGTGTGCGAGCAGTAACCCGCCAGCCGTCGTCAACGCGAACCGCCAGGGCGGGGGGATAAAACCCGCCGGCGAAGATGGTGTCGGCGCCCCGGGAGTAAACTTCCTGGGCACCGGCGTTTGGCAACCCCGAAATCGCACCGCCTACGGCCGAGGACTGATTCAAGTTCCAGCCGGCGGAGCTGTCGATGCGGGCGACCGCTTCGACGACTTGCAGCGCCTCCACCGGGTGAAGCTCCAACCCCCCGAACCCTAACGGAGCGGTCATCCCGAACAGCCCGGCTCCGAGCATTGCGTCGTAAGCGGTGTCCGGCAACATGCGATCCGTATCCGCTTGGGCCCCCGCCTCCTGGAGCGTTAGCGTGATTCGATCAACGGCTTCGAGAAGCGCCTTCATCATCACTCCCTCCTCGAGAAACATTGGCGATATAATACCGGAACTGCCAAGCGAGGAGGTGGTTGGGATGGCCGAGCTGGAACGAAGATTGACAGCGGTCATGAGCGTCGACGCGGTCGGCTACAGCCGGCTGATGAGCGACGACGACGAGGCCACGATCCACACCTTGCAGGGGCACCGGCGCATCATCGAACGCCTGGTCGACACGTTCCGCGGTCGGGTGGTGGACGATCCGGGCGACAACATGCTCGCCGAGTTTCCGAGTGCCAATGCCGCCGTCCGTTGCGCGCTCGAAGTGCAGCAGCAGCTTGAAAAAGAGAACGACGAAATCCCCACGAATCGGCAGATGCTGTTTCGGATCGGCATCCATCTGGGCGACGTGATAGTCGACGAGGCGCGAATCTTCGGGGATGGGGTCAACGTAGCGGCAAGGCTGGAAGCGCTTGCGCAACCGGGTTGTGTGTGCCTGTCAGACACGGTGTACCAACAGGTACGGCGGCGTTTGGACCTCGACGTCGTCGATCTTGGCGATCAGGAGCTCAAGAACATCGAGGGTCCGGTGCGGGTGTTCCAACTCGGCGACGGTTCCGCCTCCAGCCGGCCGGTGACCCGGGCGATCGCGGGGGCCGGGATCCAGCTGAAGCCACCGAAGCAGCCATCCCTCGCAGTACTGCCGTTCGCTAATCTTAGCGGCGATCCGACGGAGGATTACTTCAGCGACGGGCTCACGCTCGACATTCTCGCAGAGCTGGTGCGCATCCCGGGGCTGTTTCTCATCAGCCAGGATTCGTCGTTCACCTACAAATCGACGGCGGCCAAACCCCAGGAGATTGCGCGGGAACTGGGCGTCCGCTACATCCTCCAGGGATCAGTGCGTACCGCCGAGTCGCAGGTGCGCATCAACGCGCAGTTGGTAGACGGCGACAGCGGTCGCTACGTCTGGGCAGAACGGTACGACCGCAACATGGAAGACATCTTCGCACTACAAGACGAGATCACCGACGAGGTGGTGACCGCTCTCGACATAACGCTGGTGGGCGGAGACAACGCGCGGGTGATCCGGCGCCAGGTTCGCAACCCTCAGGCTTTGGGGTTGATCTACCAGGGCCTCGAATTCGTTCACAAATTCACACGAGAGGACATGAAACACGCACGAGTGCTGTTCTTGGAAGCGATCGTGCTGGAACCGAATTCTCCCGTGCCTTACTCGGAGATCGCATGGACACACTACTTCGCCATCGAGCGCGGGTGGGTAGAGGATCCCGCGGAGCCCTTGCGTGAGATGGCCGAACTCGCGGAAAAGGCGATGCAACTGGGTGACGATTCCGGCTACGCGGAGCTCATGCTAGGTCACATGCACCTTATGAAGCGAGATTATGACAAAGCCCTGGCAAGCGCAGACCAAGCGCTGGATTTGCGTCCAAGCTGCCAAGCAGCGTGGGGGCTCAAGGCGAACATCCTCAACTATTGCGGGCAACCGCAGGAGGCCGTGCCACTTGCCGAGCAGTCAGTGCGTCTTAGCCCGGTCGCGCAGACGTTCTTTCCGGAGGTCCTCGCTAACGCACACTATCTGTGCGGGCACTACGAGGAGGCCATCCGCGGGGCTCACGACGCTCTAGCGCTGGCGCCCGACAACATAGACGCGCGGGTGGTGCTCATAGCAGCGTTGCTGGCGACAGCGCGGGAGGAAGTAGCGACGACGACGGCACAGGAGATCATGTCCGTCGACCCTCTGTTCAGCATCGCGCGCTTCAAGAGGTCGAGGCCATACCGGGACCCAGCCGTACTGGAGAAGCTTGCGAATTCACTCGAGCTGGTAGGATTCGAAAAAGGCGACGACACGACGGTGGTTGAACTGGCGTCTCCGCATACAGCCGGGAGGCGGCGGGTTGCGGCGCGACCCCGGCGCTGAATCGAGCCTGCGGAGGATGACACCGCTGTAGAGAACAATTCCGAGTAGCAATCAACAGGGGAAAGAATAACTGTCATGAAACAAGAACCGTTTGAAGCGTCCCTCCAGGAGCTCTATCAAGGCGAAATAATTGGCGAAGTAATCCTCGATAAAATGCTCTCTTTTTTTGCCGAGCCTGATATGAAATACAAGATAGCAGTCTTGCTGCAATTGGAAACCGAAACCAAGGCGCGACTTCGACCCACACTTATGCGGATAGGTCTAAACATCGCTGAAGCCAAAAGCAGCCGTCAGCTTGGACTTGATCTTGCTGCGAGTATGGAAGGAAAAAGCTGGAATGAAGCGATGGCTGATTTGCGGGAAATAGTTAAACCTGCCGTACAACGCTACAAAGAAATTGCCGCTGACCCACCGGCCGAGTTTCAATCTCTAGCTCAATCAATGGTTTTACATGAGCAATCGTTGTACGACTTCACGGAAATGGAGCTGTCGGGTAACAGCGAGAACTCTCTCGCCGCCATAGTTGAGCAGTTGGAGCACAAACTTTTTCGAACAAGTACGTCGTAACTCTCCAAGGAGTCTCCGTGAGTTCAGTAACTACCAAGAAGGCTATTTGTTTCACATGTTCCCAACAATGTGGCCATATTGCACACATTGAAAATGGCAAAGTAACGCGCCTCATTGGTGATCGGGAGCATCCCCGAACAGCAGGATTTATCTGCCCGAAGGGAGCACAGGCGCATGAGTTGCACAACTCGCCTGATCGTATCCATCACCCATTGAAGCGAGCTGGGCCACGAGGGAGCGGGGAATGGGAAACTATCGGGTGGGATCAGGCGATTGATGAGATTGCCGATAAACTGACACTGATTGCCGACAAATTCGGTCCCGAAGCTGTGGCGCATGGGATGGGCACACTACACGGATCAGACTATGGAATCGGCAAGCGATTCATGAACCTATTTGGCAGTCCTAACACTGTCGGCCAGGACAAAATCTGCCTTGGCCCCACGGCCCTAGGTGAGTTTCTGACCTACGGTTACGGACCCACGACTTATGCACCAGCAGTCCCCGGCGTCACCAGTTGCTTAGTACTTTGGGGCAAACGGCCAAGCCATTCAGCTAAGCCTGGGTGGCGTGACATGGAGAAAGCGTTAGCAACTGGGACACGTTTGCTTGTTATCGATCCTTTGCGCACAACCGAAGCTGAGAGAGCTGATCTATGGTTGCAGGTAAGACCCGGCACCGATGCTGCGCTTGGAATGGGCCTATTGAACGCCGTAATTGAGGGCAAGCTCTACGATGCAAAGTTCGTGGCCACTGAGGCGATCGGATTCGAGGCTCTGTCCCAGCGTGCATGCGAATACCCTCTCGATAAGGTCGCCGAGATAACGGGTGTGTCAGCCGAGGACATCCAGGCCGCGGCACGGATGATTGCTGCCGAAAACCCGACGGTTTTTGGCGGCGGCAATGGTTTGTGCCAAAGCGGATCAACAGCCGTTCAACAGGGCCGAATATTGGCTTGTTTGATCGCGATCACAGGCAATGTGGGGCGTGACGGCGGCCACCCTCTGCTCGGGCCACCCCGACATATCCTAGGCAACGGTGATTGGACAGCGCTCAATTCAATCTCAGAAGAGCAGCGGGCAAAAGTCCTGGGGGCAGGAACCTACGGGTGCATTGGTCCTGGTTATGAACAATTGGATCAGGTGATTAGTAAGGGATGGTATGGCATTCACGGGATCGCGGACTGGCTAAGTTGTGCCCACGAACCGACCTTGTGGCAGGCAATTCTCGAGGAAAAACCGTACCCGGTGAAAGCGCTGATCCTCCAATATCACAATCCAGTTGGCGGTAGCGCAAACATTGCTAATGTCGAAACAGCATTGCTGAGTCAAAACCTTGAGTTACTCGTTTCGCACGATCTGTTTTTGAATGCAACATCCAGATTGTCAGACTATGTACTTCCGGCTGCCCACTGGTTGGAAAAACCGCACTTTTCACTCGGTGTAGCTAATCTCGCGATCTACGGCGATTACGTCGAAGCCAACCAGGCGACGATTGAACCAGAGCACGACCACCACAGTGACTACGACTTCTGGCGTGACCTGGGGCATCAAATGGAACAGGGTGAGCACTGGCCTGACCGAGCCGAGGATTTCTATCAGACACTACTAGATCCAGCCGGGTTGAAGTTCAACGAAGTTGCCGCCTTGAATGGTGCAATTGCAGGTGCCGATGCACAGAATTCGTCACGCTCCGTACCCGAGTCCGAGGCTAAATACGGTACAGTTTCAGGGAAAGTAGAACTAGCTTGCTCCCTGCTGGAATCATGGGGTTTGGATCCGTTGCCATTTTATAAGCCACCAGAGAGTTTTCGACATGCTGCAGATTTCCCACTAATTCTGACAACGGGCGGGCGACAAATTGAGGGTTTTCATCAGAATGCGCAACAGGTCGCCGCATTTCGCAAGAAGAACCCAGAGCCTTTTGTCAGCATTCATCCGCAAACTGCAGTTGATTTTGGGATTAAAAATGGGCAGTGGATAAAAATCGAAACCCTGGCTGGCGCTGTCACACAGCAGGCAAAGATAAGTGATCACATACCGTCTGGTGTCGTCCATGCGGATCGATGGTGGTATCCCGAAGGCACCGGCGACGAATCAGATCCGTTCGGGGTCCATAGAACAAATATAAATGTGTGTACCAGTAACTCGCCGGGTGATCTGGATCCGATAATGGGTTCGTGGTTGTTGCGAGGCTTACCATGCCGACTTTCGATCGTGCCGATTCATGATCAGTAGGCACTTGGATCACCCAAACGACAACAAAACTTAGATCAGATGAAACTCTTACCTTACGTTACCTCGTTCATGGGTTTGTTTTACTTCATTGTTGAAACGCTACGAAGGGGAATCGGATACTTCTCCATCAACGCTACGACTATGGTTTGCGCTTGGGCTTATGCAACTGGAGCTATGTTCGTGCCTTTCTCTGCACACTTTGAGGCATGGTTACGCGAAACCACATTTCGTCAGGATCATCCACACGACGAAATTGGGATCGTAATTCTAAAAGGCCTAATTTTGATACTCAGTCTAGTGTGCCTGACCATCTCAGTCCGTATCAGGCAATCAACTGAACGACGATCAGCGGTGAAGCTTTATCCTGCCGGTTGAATTTAGGCGCATTAGAGCAACTACGGCCAGCAGCTTCCGCTCACCTGAGTGGCAATTAATGGTCAAGACTACCCGCTTGCGAGCGGCTGCATTCGGCCAATAGTACTAGTTCTGTATAGTAATGAGCGCAGCACATATACATAGGGGATAGTCCATGCAATTAGGACTCACAATTGCCACAGCGATATGCCTGGCTACAGCGATGCCGGTCAGCCATGCACAGGAAACCACTCAGGGCACCTATCTGGGTGATATCACTTTTCAGGATCAGACAATCAGCAGAGGTTCGGCGGAAATGCTGCATCGTCAAATGCAGCTTTCCAGAGCTTCGGAACTAGTCGTTTGGTCGATGCCCATCGCCAACTTCTATCAGGCTTTCAAGGCCTGCCAGACAAATCTGAAAGTCGATGACAGTGATTTGGCGATCGGACTCTATCAGGGCCCCGATGCGGTCAGGATGTTCCTGACGGCGAATGTGACAACCCCGTACACGGTCACATTTTTTGATCTATCACGCACTGGTCCTGTTGTCTTCGAGATTCCAGAGGGTGGCGTTTTCGGCGTTTCCGACAACGCATGGCAGCAACCGATCAAAGAAATCAACTCTGGAAAAGCAGAGAAGCTTCTGATCGTCGGGCCCGGACAGGACTATCCCCAAGATTTTGACGGTGAAGTCATACAATCAGATACCTTTGTCAATTTTCTATTTTATCGCGTTCTGGGAACGGGTCCGGAAGCGGAGAAACTCAAAAGAGCGGTCAAGGCATACAAACTGGCCGATGCAAATAAGAACCCAGAAACTAAGTTCGTTGCCTTTACGCCTAGCCCTGATGACGCGATTGCGTATAACACGCCACCAAGTGACATGGGCTATTGGGAACTTATAAATGAGATGGTGCAACGAGAACCCTTGGCAGACCGGGATCGGTTTTTCTATGCATGGCTAAAGGATCTGGGCATCGAGAAAGGCAAACCCTTTGATCCCACCGATGAACAAAAGGACATTCTCCTGGAGGGGTTAAAAGTTGGTTTGGCGATGGCTCAGACTAATTCGTTTAACACTGAGTTACCTGCCGCGGTTTACCAAAGAAAAGAATCGGGATGGGAGTTGCTCTTGGCCGGAATGGACCCAAAAATCGATATGGATACCTATTCTATGTACAGCGAGCGGGCAGCCTATTCCTACGAAGCAACATCCACATCGGCCGGCATGCTATCGCAGGTCGAGGGCCAAGGGTCAGGTTATCTCGCTTCCTACTACGATTCCGACGGTAACGCCTTGATGGGAGGAAACAATTACCGGCTTAGGATCGAACCGAATCCTCCTGCTGCCAACTTTTGGTCGATCACCGTGTACGACATCGAGAAGCGGGTTGTACTCAGAAACAAAGCTGGAGTCATGGACATCTCTTCCAGAACGGAGGGGCTTGAGGCCAGCGACGACGGAAGCATCGATCTCTACTTCGGTCCAACAGCTCCTGTTGGAAAAGAAAGTAATTGGATCCAGACGAATCCTGGAGAATCATGGTTCACTTATTTCAGGGTATATGGGCCGTTGCAACCTTTCTTCGAGGAAAGCTACCAGATGAACAAGATTGAGAAACGGTAGTCCACAAGATCCACCAAACAGAAGCTACATTAGTATTTCCAACTGGCGCCTAACAAGTAGCTAAACCGGACAATTCAATGTGGCACTTGTTTTTCCCACCACGTTTTGGCTCCTTTTGATGAAAGCATCCACTCAGCGATAGCAGCAAGATGCCTAAGGCCTTGCTCATCTTCTTCTTCGCTGAGAAGAGAAAAGTGCGTCTCCAGAGCATTCAACTGAATGGCTTTATATGAGAAATATTTCAACTGCTCAGCTTGGCTCAGCGATTCGTAGCCGCGATACCCGCGTATTCTCTCGGATTTGAATCCCTAAATATATCACCGAGGCGATTACTACTACCGCGGACAGTAGTTCACCGACTGAACCAATCGCTTCCCAATTCATCCCTCTCTCCCGATAGCTGACTCAGGCGTTAGGTTCCTGGCCTGGAGAGGAAGGCAGGACAGCCTTCCCTACGCTAACATCCGTCCATCAACAGTGGGAAGCGAGTTATGGATTGGAATGCACTCGGCGCGATCGGAGAGCTTGTGGGCGGGGCCGCCGTCCTTGTGACGCTGATCTACCTGGCTTTACAAGTTCGCCAAGCCAACTCTGCTGGGCAGCGCGAGTCCTTTCGGGGATATGTCTCAGAGTTGAACAAGAGTCTCCTTGAACCGCAGAGGGACCCCGAGTTTGTAGAATTGTTTCAGCGAGCAAATCGGGACTGGAATTCGATCTCGTTGCGTGACCAAGCTGTAGTTAGCTCGGTTTACTCCAGCTATGTCTTTGCCTGCTCCGAGGCGTTTGCCCTGCGCGAGAGCACTAACGTTGACCCTGCGCTTCAATACGAGGCCGACCAAGCAATCACAGCAATCCTTCAGATGCCTGGCCCAGCAGTATGGTGGGAGCACGCTCGTTCATTTTACTCCCCCTCATTCGGAGACCATATTGATCGGCTGCTCGCTTCCGAGCAGCGCCCCCCGCCGGTCCACCACACCCTTCCATGGTATATGGGCGAAGCGGACGAAACAGCGGAGTAGCTGCAGGAGTCTTAGCAAACGGCGGTTAAGGGCACATTGTTCCCGTAGTCGATAATGAAGCAACTTTGACTGACTTCGTGCACATTCCTGCCGCCCAGTATTAGGTACATCGGAGCAACATCGGCCAGTAAACAGGCATCGAGGTTACCCGCCGCGACTAAATGAACTTGATCTACCCATAGTCAAATCAACCGTTGGGTTATCTCTTCCGCCGGACGAGATGGCTTCAAATTCTTCTTTAAATGCGTCGCCATGGCCTGCTCGAAAAATCTTTCCGCCCGGCGTGTTCAGAAACCAGGAACCCTGGCTTGCCTGGTCCTGCCAGTAGGACTTGTCGAGTAGTCCACGTTTATAGTGTGTGTAGATTTTTAAGTATCCATTGAAGTAAAGGCGAATCATCCATTGAAACTGGGCCGCCTGATTGTCATTAAGTTCTTCTGGGTAGTGCAGTCCAGTTAAGAAAAGCCCGGACAGTTCATCACTTGATGCGAGAATGGAATTGACCTGATTGAACCCGTCTAGAATGCTGTCTTCGGTTGCTCTCTCGGTGTTTAGATTCTGTTGCCTAATCTGTCGAGCTAGGTAAAACAGAGTGACTACGACGGCTATAGCCCCAGCCCACTTGCCCGTAGAGGCAATAATTTCCCAATTCATCGCTCCCTCCACTTTTGATAGAGATAGGAGATTACCCTAGGATGACGTGCTCGCGAATGACGTATTTGGGCACATTTTGCTCGGATCGCTGCCTGCCTAATCAATGACAGCCTTGGTGACCATTCGAGCCGGTTGAGTTAAGGCGCAGCGGAGCAATATCGGCCAAGCCCCGACATTCGTTATCAATTCAGCCCTGGTACTACGATCGGGCAAGACAAACATCTTGGTGTCAGCTGGTTTACTTCTATTGGTCTCTTCGCGTTGGTATAGTGCAACGCACTAACAAGAGCATCTCGCAATCTTGGTCTCAAATTCCGAACGGAGCACGATGAAAAGAACAAAAATAGGCGTGAGCATCCTGCTTTCGACCATGTTTCTAGCTATGTCGGTGTCTGCGCAAGACAAGCCGAACATCCTGGTCATATGGGGTGACGACATCGGTTGGTCGAACTTCAGCGTGTATCACCGGGGCATGATGGGAGGCAGCACGCCGAACATCGACCGGGTCGCGCATGAAGGTGCCATGTTTACCGATCACTACGCGCAGCAGAGCTGCACGGCCGGGCGCGCGGCGTTCATCACGGGTCAACACCCGTATCGAGTGGGTCTGCTAAAGGTAGGGATGCCTGGCGCAAGGGTCGGATTGCAGGCGAAGGATCCGACAATTGCGGACTTGCTCAAAGATCGTGGGTACATGACCGCTCAGATTGGCAAGAACCACCTGGGCGATCGCAACGAGTACCTACCGACGGTCCATGGCTTCGACGAGTTCTTCGGCAACCTGTATCACCTCAACGCGCAAGAAGAGCCCGAGGATCCCGACTACCCAAAGGTCCCTGGGTTTTTGGAGCAGTATGGACCCCGGGGCACGATCGAGGCGTATGCAAGCGACAAGCATGACGACACGGACGACCTTCGTTTTGGAGAGGTCGGTAAGCAGACGATTAAGGATCACGGACCTCTGACGCGCAAAAAGATGGAGACCATCGACGCTGAGCTCACGAATCGTTCGCTCGACTTTATTGATCGGGCGGTAGAGGAAGACAAGCCGTTTTTCTTGTGGCACAACCTGACTCGCATGCATGTGTTCACGCGCTTGTCAGAACGATGGGATGGATCGACCGGCCATGGACTATACGCGGACGGCATGGCGGAATTTGATTGGGTCGTTGGGGAGCTGCTGAAGAAGCTGGACGAGCAGGGTATAGCCGAAAACACGATCGTGGTCGTGTCTACCGACAATGGTGCAGAGGTGATGACTTGGCCCGACGGCGGCAATACGCCGTTCCATGGAGAGAAGGGTACGACTTGGGAGGGTGGCATGCGGGTCCCGCAGGTTGTCCGCTGGCCGGGGGTCATCGAACCGGGGACGGTCGTCAATGACATCATGTCCCATGAAGACTGGTTGCCGACGTTCCTCGCAGCTGCCGGCGATCCCAAGATCAAAGAAAAACTGCTTAAGGGACACGAGGCCAACGGCAAAGACTTCAGAACGCACCTGGATGGGTACAACTTCATGCCATATTTCAAAGGTGACGAAGAGGGGCCGCGTGAAGAGATCTTTTACTTTGACGACAATGCGAACCTGAATGCTGTTCGGGTACGAAACTGGAAGATTCACTTCAAGGTGCAGGAAGGTAATCTGCAAGATTCTGTACTGCGATCGGTGAACATGCCGTATGTAGTTAACCTGCGACGCGATCCTTACGAGCGATTCATGCGCGAGTCGAAGATGTACTTCCGCTGGTTCGCCGACAAGTTATGGACTTTCGTGCCTGCGCAGGAGGTCGTCGGAGAGTTTGTGCAGTCGTTCGCAGAGTATCCGCCAAGCCAGCCGAGTGCGACGTTCGGCCCGGGTCAGGCGCTCGAGGCGTTGTCCTCGCCTGGACGGGGCGGTTAGCACGCCTAGCGGAATCTCCAGGTAGGGGCCCTATCTGGAGATTAACGTCACTCAACGCACCTCGATTCGGTTGAGGTCGACCGCGTCCCGCTATTCTCAGAGCTGCTGACAAAACTCAATGGGACCCGCACCGTGCACGTCCGAGAAGGGCACATTTTGCTCGGATCGCCCCCCGGCTATTCTATGACTGCCTTGGTGCTCATTTCTGCCGGTTGAGTGTAGGCGCTGCCGGGTAACAACGGCCACGAAGAGACCTTAAGCCGAGGCGTTTTGGATAGCACTGCGCAGTCGCGCGTCGGCTCCCCCAATGACTGGCGGGCCGTGGCCGGTCACGAGATGCTCAAAGGACAACTCGGTCAGCCGGTGCAGTTTATTGCTCAATTTGGCGCCGGACAGCTTGTGGAAACGCCTCCACATGGGCGGGACCACGACTCCGCCCTTGAAGCCCATCACCGACGTCATCAGCTTGCCGCCGAATGAGGCAAACTCCGTATCTTCACAATTTTGAACAGCGTCGCAAGTCACTAATGTGCCTCCACCCATGGGCACCCAATAGGCCGACTCGCGCCAACCAGCAGTTTCGCCATAATCGACTACTACGCCACCCTTGACTGGGCCTTCGCCGGTAAGGATTTCGTCAGGCGCCAGCTCACCCAGCTTCGCACCCGGCAGCGACCACAGGGTCGGCTGATAGCGAGCGGCGTAAAATGGCTCGTCGATACCGTGGGAGTCGCTCAACTTGACGAGATGCTTAACCTCTCCAAGCGCGTCTAGCTTTGCTTGGCTCGCATCGTCCAACCTGACAGCATTGAATACCACCAGACCCTCACTGTTATCGATCACAGTCATTGTGCGCCCAACCATTACTCCGGGTCCCATGCGGAATGTGCCGCGAACACAGTGGACGCCCGCCGTCACCTCGGTGATGGCGCCATGCGGAAGCGGTTTTGGATAATCAGTCATAGTGCGATTGCCTCTCGGAAGCTGTGGGGTCTAAACTTTTCTGGCAACAGGAACATACAAACATAGCGTCCTTTCATCTTCTGGCTCAGCTCCTGGTGTATAAAGTTCAAAGTCCGGTTTTTCGACATACTCGTAGTCTGATTTGGGAAGCCAGCTTCCCCAAATATATTTCAATGTTTCAGGTAGAAAAGACATGGGGCCTTTGTGCTGAAACGCGGCATACAGGTTTTCTGGAATAACTCTCGTGATCATCCCATCCGGGACGTCATCAAAATCGGTCACTTCAACTGAACAAATGTAGCTAAATCCCACGCTGCCCTCTATTTCGCAATACTCTTCGTAGATTCCAAAAGCGTTTGTGCCCACACGATTCGTTATCTGACTGAGGGAAGGTCTAAATGCAGACCACAACGTTTCTATTTCCAGATCTTCTTCCAGATACTGACGAGCGATGCCTACTACTTTCACTTCGGATCTGGTGACTATTTCCGGCTCCATAGAGAGTCGATTCTTAAGGTGATGCAACATGTGCGGGCTAAACTGATCCTTGTATATGAGTCTCAAAGGATCAGCTTTGTCGCGATACTGATCCGGAGTCATCTTAAAGAGTTGTTTAAAGGATCGTGTAAACGCGGCATGAGATTCAAACTGACAATCCAGAGCTATATCTAGAATGGAAGATTCACCTTTTTCCAATCGCTCTGCCGCAACGGTAAGCCTTCTCTTGCGCAAATACTCTTTTGGGGAATCCCCAACCAACGCCCGAAAGACCCGGCAAAAGTGATAGGTCGAATAATGCGATGCCCTCGCGATATCATGAATGTCGATAGGCTCATACATATTTCTTTCAATGTAATCTATGCCTTCAAAAATCCTTTCCATTGATCCTCATTTATTGAGCATTTCGATTACAGTCCAAAATACACCTCTTTCTGAACAGACGAACCAACAATCACCCGCGTTAATGTGCTCCGGTAGGTTCGATTTTACGGACCGAATAGAAATGCCGTTTTGCATTTCTTGCTATTTTCTAGGTTTCGTCGATGACGGCTATGGGCACACTTTTGCCATAGCCAGCGACGATTCAACTACGACTGCCGGCAGGTTGAGTTGACCGGCCTCACTGGTCAGGTTGGGTTCTTCCAGCCGAAAGAAGCGAGATTTTTTTCCCAGATTGATGTCTTATTCGCGGGCAAGCTCGAATACTCCAGAGACTTCGTGTTGAACCCTGAAAATCGGTCGACCAGTATCTCGAAATTCGCGCGAGCTTTGTCAGGCTGGCCGGTCTGCAGATACGCAGTAATCAAAGTGACATAACCATATAGGTTGTCAGGATTGAGGCTCAGTGACCTTAATGTAAGCTCGATAGCTCGTTCGTGCTCACCCATCCAAGCATACGCCCAAGCTTCGTTTCCCAAAAATTCGAACATCAGGGGATCATTGGGGCTCAGAATCTTAACTTTCTGCATCTGATCGATACCTTCCTTGTATCTTCCAGCAACGATCAGACCCCAGGCGTACTGGCCGATTGCTTCGGCCGAAGATGGACTCAACGCCATCGCATGTTCGCATTCTTCCAAAGCTTCATCGATGCGCTGGAAATGGAGCAGCATGTGCGCTTTGATAACGTGCCCGTCAGCGAATTGGGGGTCAAGCCGTACCGCGCGATCCGCGTACTCGAGTGCCCGTTGACGGGCTTCGGAAAAATTTCTGAGCGCGGAGTCTGGGCCGTAGTATGTCAGCAGATCGTGTTCGAGCCGGGCCAGTCGGGCCCAGGGTTGCGCAAATGTCGGATCGAGCTCGGTAGCCTGCAAGAGAAAATCCCGTGCCGCACGGACATCCTGGACCGGTCCCACTGGCGCCAGACGCAGGCCCTTCAGATAGAGATCGTACGCGGTCATATTCTCGGTTGGTTGCGTCTTGGCCCGCACGATCTCGGACCGCTGTATCTCCGGGCTGATCGACGCTGCTATAGAACGGGTTATCTCATCCTGAAGGCTAAACACATCTTCGAATTTACGGTCGTAGGTTTCGCTCCAGACTGAGTGGCCGCTTGAGGCATCCAGCAGTTGTGCGGTGACTCTCAGTTGCTCGCCTGATCGCCGGACCGTGCCTTCCACAATATAAGCAGCGCCCAGGCTGGCACCCAGTGTTTTGATGTCCACGGCTTGATCGCGATAGACGAACGTTGAACTGTGGGAAATTACCGGGAACAGCCTCAATTTCTGGAGGTTGCCGACGATGTCGACGGTGAGACCGTCGGAGAAGTACTCCTGCTCCACGTGGTTGCCGACGTTATTGAACGGCAGCACCGCAACCGCTGATACCCGCTCGTGCTGGACAACCGGGTCGGACGGCTGTTCCGTTCGATTCAGATACTGCCAGCCAAGCACGGCCAGTGCTGCGGCCGCCAGTACGCCAATGTACAGACGGTACCGGCTTGCGCTTTTATGATCCGCCTGTTGGTTCGGAACAGAAATCTCCTGTGCCTGGCTCAACGTGCTCAACAGTTTTCGGCGGTAGTCTTCCGGCTTCAACTGATGTTTCAAAATGGCCTGAGCAAGTCCGATGGATAGCTCGAGGCCCTTCGGGAGATCTGTTTCTTCGAGGTGTACGGCTACTATGCGTTTGTCTCGCGAAATGGCGAACTGTACTTCGTTGAGGCAGTTCCTGGACTGAACGGCGTTGGGTGTGACGAAGTAAAGAAAACACGATGCGCCTTCGATGAAGTCGGCCAGTTCATTGGTGAACAGTTCGCCTGGAGAGATACCTTCGTCGTAGCAGATTCTTACACCATCGGCATGAAGGCGCGTAATTTCCGGATAGATTACTCCCGCGTCTTTATGCGCGTAACAGACGAACACATAAGGCTCTCGCCCTCTATAAGCCTGAAACGGGAGTTCCATTTGGTAAAAACTCTGCTTCGATCTCCGATAAACAGTATAGCCTACGACCGTCAGAAAGCTGCGAGCCTTGCAGATGTGAGTTTAGCCGTGGCCGGATTACTACGGCGGCAAGGAGATGATCATTACCCCTCCTCAATCACGGGGTTGATGTATGCCAAGAAATCGGGACTGAAATTACTGTCCCCTACGGATTCACCTTTGAGTTTGAGTTCAGGCCTCAAGGACGCATCAAAACGCGACAACGATTCATCCGTTGCAGTCCCGTCTTGGTTTTGAAAGAAGAGCGACTCTCGAACTCTGAAAATGGCGAGCATGATGAAGTGGTATCGTGCACGATCTTCATCGGTAAGATGTCCATAGGGGGTCGATGCCTGAGATGACAAAATCCGGATAAGATCAGGATCGGTAGCCATCGTCAGATTGACTTCGTTGATCGCGTCGGTCGACGCCTGCAGCGTGGACGACTGTACTGTCCGAGTGTTCTGCCGGACTTGCACTGCCAGATAGGCGAGTGTCGCCACTACCGCTAAAGCGCCGACAAACTCCCCGTAGTTGCCCAATAGCTGGGCGAAAGCCTGATGATCCATGATTTCCTACCAAGCGGACGCACGCCAGCTTCCGCTGCGGGAACTCGGGCATTTCGCGCTCAGCGAGCCGGTCAGTCATAATAATAGCGATCACTAGAACTACGGACATGCCATGACGATTACCGAACTGGGCAGCCTTGGAGAACTCTTGGCGGCGGTGGCAACCATTGCCACCTTGATCTACCTTGCGCTGCAAATTCGCAATAACACCAGCGTCGCAAGAGCAGAAGCAGCGCGAGAATTCTCCAATTCCTGGAATACCCTTTTGAGAAGTTCCTGGCATGACAGAGACACCTCATCGGTGATGCTCAACGGAATAACCCGCAACAGCGATGCTATGGATGACGAACAAGTACTGATGTTTGGCGCAAGGCTTGACCAGTACGTCTTCCAACACAATGCGATGCTCGAGCTGCACCGGCAAGGACTGGTTTCGAATCAATTCAAAGAGCGTATTGATAATGCCATGGTCTTGTTCCTTACTTGTCCGGGTGGAGCAAGCTGGTGGAGGACTACAGGTCAGTTCTATCCGAATCGAAGCGAAATCGATACGCTGCTAGCCGACGCGAATGGGACACAGAATTGGTCGGAATGGCAGGAGGCGTTCATCAAAGATATGAGGTCAGGATAAAGGCCTGGGCCATGAACAGACCGTTACTTGCTCACAGAACCGCGACTGTAGAAACCTCTTTTACCGTCCCATAGAAGCCAAGCGTAGTTGGTAGGTTCTTCAATCTGTAGCTCTATTTCCACGCGCAATGGTTCTGATACTTGCATGCGACCGCCGGCGTCCCAGAACTGACGTACAACGGGAATCGAGAGGAATGATCTGACGCGGTCCATCTCGAGATCCATAATGTATTGATCGAGCGACCCGAGACGATGCATCTGCCAATGTGCTTCGACGGTGTAGAAATAGCGTTGATGCCATATGGCGAAGGCCATCCATGTATCCTCGTCCAGGCCACCTAGCAGCTCCTCAGACGACCATGCGCGATTGAGAATGCGGCCCAATCTTTCGTCGCCCGAAGCCAAGTCCTGCACCTTCCCGAGGTTTTCCGCCCATGTGTTGTAAGCAGCCGCGTGCATGCTGTTTGTATTTTGTCGAATCTGAATCGCCAAGTAGCCGAGCGTAGCGACCACGGCAATTGCACCAAAAAACTCCCCATAGTTGCCCAGCAACTGGGCGAATTCCTGATGATCCATGTTTCTCTCCCGAAAGGTGGTGGGAAGAGGCTAGCGTAGAATGTGTCGTCGGTGAATGTCGGATATGCGTTCGCGACGGTTGGGTTTAGCCGTATCTGGGAAACAACGGCCACTAGCCGCCATTCGTCCTTGTGCAAAAACAGAATGTTCCTAGCTGGTCATGTTTACTATTCTGCTGGAAGAGTTTTAACAAACTTGAGCGCGAAACGAACCCAATCCTTCAGTTCTTCATCGTTGCAGTGTTCCTCATTCAGAAAGATCAGACCACTCATGCGTCGTCCGCCTTGTTCCACCATTCCCGCCGGTTTAGTTCAGGTGCAACGGAGCAACAACGGCCAACTGCGGTCATTTTCTCGTCGTATCCAGTAAGCTGTTATTGGAATTACCCACCACGGAGTAAACAGATGGATTGGAACGCAATTGGAGCTATCGGAGAAATATGTGGCGCACTTGCGGTCGTGTTGACGATTCTTTACTTGGCAAGACAGGTAAACGTCAATTCGAAGCAGGTTGAGTTGAGTTCCAGCATGTCTATGGCGAGCTTACTCCAAGATGCGTTCACACCCATTTACAACAACAAGGAAACGATGAGTGTTTGGTCCTCCGGGATAGAAATACCCGAATCACTATCACCGGAAGATTTGCGTATCTTTTTCTTGCTGATGGATCGACTGATGAATTGCTTCGAGACAACGATTGTCCATCATGACAAGAACGCGATCGAAGAAAGAGAATTTGGAAGATATGCCTCATATATGGCGGCGCTGATCCAAACTGCCGGTGGCAAACAATGGCTAGAGGCCAAAACGTTTCCAATCAGTGATGAAGCGAGAAACCATATCTCCTTGGACCAAGCCTTTGCTTGACCAAACCTTTTATAGAATTTGTTGAGTTAGCTCCGCTGAAGGAAGAGGAGTCTTCAAACTAGATTCTATTCCTAAGTGTCTTCATTAGGGTCCGGTTTGGGCAAATGTTGCTCTGTTCGCCGCCTGGCTACGCTATGACTGCCTTGGTCACCATTCGAGCCGGTTGAGTTCAGGCGCAGCGGAGCAACACCGGCGCAATACCGGACATAAAACTCAGTGTGGCGAGCCGTTCCGCTTCATCGTCTTGTTAGGAGCCTGATCCACCAGGTCTAGCTACGATGAGTCTTATGAATTGAACAACGGCTTGTAGGAGAATCACAACCAATCCCGCATATAAAGCGATGAATGGACTTTCAAAGAGCCCCAAACTGGCGAGCAGTTGTATCCCAGCGTTCAGAAAAAACGCGGCTTGCATGACAAATATGACTCTTGGGATCAGTACTTCCTGTTCATCTACGGTCAGCGATCTCCTGCCGAGAATCGCCTGTAAAACTGCGCAAACGATGAAGATTAGCAGTAGACCATTCGCATATTGAATCGAAGCGGTCACTTTCAATATTCCCAGTGCCGCTAGTGCGATAAATGCGGGACCGAGTGCCATCATGAGCAAATTGAGGACGCGATAAACATCTTCACGACCCATCGCCTGATTTTGGTGAATAAAAGCAGCAGTGATAGCAGAGAACCCCCCTAATCCAATGGAGAACTCTACCAACACACCCAGAAGTTCGGAGTCGGTCATTAGTTCATCAGCCCCCGTGACGTGAGATTGTGGCGATTGAAGCTAACTATTGCCCAGGACGCGAGATACCCGAGAGATGCGAAAACCACAATGCCATCTCCGCTGTTCTGTGCTGTTGATGAACTAAGGTTCTGTTTGTACTGCTTAATTTGTAGAGCCAAATAGAAAACGGTCGCCAGCACCGCAATCGACCCAAGAAACTCCCCGTAGTTGCCCAGTAACTGAGCGAACGCCTGATGATCCATGATTTTCCTCCCCCTTTGAATGGAGGAAGGCTACATCAAGCGGCAATCTGTTTGGCGACCTTCGGCCAATCGCAGACATTTGTATAGCACTACTGTGAAAACTATGATTAATCGCAAGTTGAGTAGGGGATGGCTGAGG
>Ga0315336_1004009_pt1 | contig 18357 bp, 17 predicted proteins | sample ASW5metaG_FD_204512 | JGI IMG/M metagenome (GOLD analysis project Ga0315336, IMG submission 204512) | Ammonia-oxidizing marine archaeal communities from Monterey Bay, California, United States - ASW #5 | ecosystem: Environmental > Aquatic > Marine > Intertidal zone | place: USA: California... | reverse complement strand
TCCTTCCATGGCGGTATCCGCGACAACATTGATCACGGCCATCAGTTCTTCAGGACTCATATCGCATGTCTCCCGTTCTGATTAATATTTGGGAGGACATATTTGGCGACAGCCCGGTGCCAAACATCAGTCTGAGGCTTAACATGCCCCCCCGCTTCGTTCGCACCGGCGTATAGGCCAGGTGCATCAAGACCACAACATCAGTCCAGATGGACGATCAGTTTACTATAAAAAGAACATCGATATACCCATCATGGATTTAAATAACTACTATCCTTTATTATTAAAATATATAAATTTACGCGTTAAACTGATGATTTAGTTATTAAAAACTGATTTTTGAGATAAAACCATTCTTGGACATATTTAATATCTATCGACTTCCGGCACCAACCCATCGCAAGCCCTTGTCGAGGTCTGGAACAACGCTTCTTTTTGCCCGCATAATTCCCGCCCCTATTAACTTTTAATACACGTATCCGAGACCAAACCATGCCTAAAGAACAAGACCTCCAAGGCTTAAAGGAGTCATTAAGTCACAAAGGGGTGAAGTACTGTCTGCCAAGCTATGTGGACATTCACGGGGTATCCAAGTCGAAGTTTGTGCCGATCGAGCATTTCGACCGGATGATGAACGGCTCAGAACTGTGTACCGGAGCGGCTTTGGATGGGGTTCCTCAGGATGTCAGTGATGAAGAGGTGTCGTCACGGCCCGATCCCGAGAGCGTCATCATCCTGCCATGGCGCAAGGATACTGCCTGGTTTGCCAGTGACCTCTGGTGTGAGGGCAAGCCGTTTGAACCCTGCAGTCGGAACATCTTCAAAGGCGTTCTGGCGCAGGCTGCCAACATGGGTTATACCTTCAACTTCGGCATTGAGCCCGAGTTCTTCCTGCTCCAAGAGGACGAGCAGGGCGGCTTTGTGCCGATCGGCCCGCGGGATGATCTGGCCAAGCCGGCTTACGACATCCGTTCGACGCTGGACAGCCTCGAATTACTGGAAGAGATTGTCTCGACGCTGAATGATCTCGGGTACGATGTTTACTCCTATGACCACGAAGATGGAAACGGCCAATTCGAAATCGATTTCATGTACTGCGATGGCCTCACCATGGCTGATCGCTTCATTTTCTTCAGACATCTGATCCAGGAACTGGCACACCAAAGAGGTTTCTTTGCAAGCTTTATGCCCAAGCCATTTTCGGACCGGGCGGGCAGTGGCGCGCACTACAACATGTCACTGGCCGATATCGAGTCAGGGGCGAATCTCTTTGAATCAGATGACGACCCCCGAGGTTGCGGCATCCCGGAACTTGGCTACTGGTTTATCGGCGGCATCCTCAAACACCTGCCGGCGCTTTCCGCAGTGATCTCCCCGACCGTGAACAGTTACAAACGGCTGATCAAGACCGGTAGCATGTCAGGTTTCACGTGGGCGCCCGTTTTCGCTTGCTTTGGCAACAACAACAGGACGAACTCTATTCGAGTGCCGCTCGGCGGTGGCCGAGTCGAACTGCGCGCTGCTGATATTTCAAATAATCCTTATCTGGGTGGTGCGATGGTACTGGCGGCGGGTCTTGAAGGAATCCGAGAGAAGATTGATCCGGGCGCACCCTATACCGAAAACATGTATCTCAAGTCCGAAGCCGAACTTGAGCAACTCGGTGTCAGTTATCTGCCGCGAAGTCTGGAAGAGGCGGTAGATGCCTTTGAAAAAGATGATCTTGGCCGCCAGGTGATGGGAGACCTGATGGCCAAGACCTACGCGGACTTCAAGCGGGCGGAATGGGATGAATACCAGACACACGTCAGCGACTGGGAAGTCAGCCGCTACCTGAAACTGTGGTGACAACTATGTTACTAAATTTGGCGCTTCGGTAGTCGTGTGGGGACGCTACTGTGGGGTCAGTTTGAGTACGGATCACGGTCATGACCGATGAGCAGGCAACCGGTGTCGGTTCGTGAGTTATGGTAACTGCCGGGGGGGTAACTGACGAAATCCCCCTTTTTTAAAACAGTGCCGTCGCTCTCGATGAGTTCACCTTCAATGATCAGATATTCCTCGTGTTTGGCATGCTCGTGAGGAATTGAAGCCGTACCGGGTTCCATACGGATCACGTACCAGCCTGTGGCGCGGTCGCGGTCGTAACTGATATTAAGCAGGTGTACGTTGTCCTGGACTTCACCCTCAAGATCGTACGCCTCGTAGGGTGTCTCGTAGAGATTTACGATACGTCGGGGTCCACGCCATGGGATAGAGTCTTTTTCGGCCATCAATTGCACCTCATTGGGCAGTACGGGTGTCTCGCCCGGTCGTTTGGGAACAAGCCGCGGGATTCACACCTCATTATGATCCGTCACAATCATAATGCGAATTCAACCAACTTGTGTGCCCCGGTCCGGTGCGATCGAGCCAGGTAGTGGGACGACGGAGCAAGAGGTTGCCATCGAGTCCAAGGCCGTAGTGTCGTTGATCTCGGCTGATAAACCATGCGATGATTATGGGATCGTTGACGTGGACTTGGTGCGAAGCAGACGTGCAGTTTTTCGGTTTCAGAATGTTTCATTGAAGGGTTCGACAGCTTTGGAATCAGTGGTGGCGATCAATATTTCAAGAGTGAGCCCCCAGGTCGCACGGCGAGCAAAACACTAATCAGAGGATTCGTTAAGGAGAGTCTTTACATGACGAAAAGAGTGGCAGTGATTGGTGCGGGCCCAAGTGGGCTCGCACAGCTTCGGGCATTTCAGTCAGCAAAGGAGAAAGGCGCTGAGGTGCCGGAGGTCGTCTGCTTTGAACGCCAGTCAGACTGGGGCGGAATCTGGAATTACACCTGGCGTACCGGCACGGATGAGTACGGCGAGCCGGTGCACTGCAGTATGTATCGCTATCTATGGTCGAATGGTCCTAAGGAGTGCCTTGAGTTCGCGGATTACACTTTTGAGGAACATTTTGGCCGTCCGATCGGTTCCTATCCACCCCGTGCGGTCCTTTGGGATTACATTAAAGGCCGCGTTGAAAAAGCCGGGGTGCGTGACCAGATCCGTTTTTCTTCACCAGTGAGATGGGTTGAGTACGACGAAGATAAGCAGAACTTTTCCGTCACTGTCCATAACCTGCTAGAAGACCGGATGTACACCGAAGACTTCGATAATGTCGTGGTTGCAACAGGTCATTTCTCCACGCCTAACGTACCCCAGTTCGAGGGCCTGGAAACGTTCAACGGCCGGGTGATGCATGCACACGATTTTCGTGATGCGCTTGAATTTAAAGACAACGATATCCTGATTATCGGCACCAGTTACTCCGCCGAAGACATCGGCTCGCAGTGCTATAAGTACGGAGCGCGTTCAATAACGGTTGCCCACCGGACGGCACCGATGGGTTTTCACTGGCCGGATAACTGGGAAGAGGTCCCGCTATTGACCCGGGTGGATAAGAATACCTGCCACTTTAAAGATGGATCGAGCAAGGAAATCGACGCGATCATCATGTGCACAGGTTATCTGCATCATTTCCCTTTCCTCCCGGATGAACTTCGGCTTCAGACGGGCAACCGGTTGTGGCCCTTGGCTCTCTACAAGGGCGTGTTTTGGCAAGATAACCCCAGGCTGATGTATCTCGGTATGCAGGATCAGTTCTATACCTTCAACATGTTTGATGCCCAGGCCTGGTACGCACGTGACTACGTCCTGGGCAGGATCAATCTGCCCGATCTTGAAGCCATGCGTCAGCACAGCCAGGCCTGGCGCGACCGGGAAGAAACACTCGAGGATGACGAGCAGATGATCTGGTTCCAGGGCGACTATGTACAGGACCTGATCGATGAGACCGATTACCCCAGTTTTGACGTCGAAGCTGTGAACAAGACGTTCCTTGAATGGGAGCACCACAAGCATGAAAACATCATGACGTTCCGTGACAATGCCTACCCGTCTTTAATGACGGGCACCGCGGCCCCGGTGCACCACACCCCCTGGCTTGACGCTATGGACGACTCCATGGAGTCTTATCTCAAACCAAGCTGAGGCCTAAAACCCTACCCGCAATAAAAGCTCAACATCGGCCGGGTTTTGTTTCTGATAATTTCCTGTAGGGAAACATTATTTCCACCAGTTGAATTAGTTAGCTGAAAGGCGTAGTGTGGATTGCTGCCAGACAATTCCAGGTAGGGGAAAGAATCTATGTGCGGTATTGCGGGTGTGATGTATCGGGGTAGCGATAAGGACTTCGGCACCGGGGAGGCGCTGATCCGGATGCTGGACGGTTGTCAGCACCGGGGTCCGGATTCCACCGGTTTTGCGCTGTACTCGCCCGAAGCGTCAGGACGTCTAAAACTGCGCTTCTTTATCGATCCCGAAAGTGAGTCAGACGATGAGGTCGCCATCGACGCCATCCGCCAGCGGCTCATTGAACTCGGCGCTGCGATCGAGGAGGAAGCGCGCGCCGGGGACAACTACCGCGTGACGATCCGGTATGACGGCGATATCCAGAAGCTGTCATACGAAATGGAACACGCGGCGAAAGTAATTTCAATCGGCACGAGTCTCGAAATCGTCAAGGATGTGGGTACCGCCCACGATGTGGATGACCGGTATCACGTTAACGAGTTTCACGGCACCCACGGGCTTGGCCACGTGCGGCTGGCAACCGAGAGTGACGTCAAGCCGGAGGCATCGCATCCATTCTGGGCAACGGGCTTTGCCGATATTGCCATCGTGCATAACGGACAAATTACGAATTACTGGAAGATGCGTCGGCGCCTGGAGCAGCAGGACTTCGAATTTTCGACGGACAATGACAGTGAACTGATCGCCGTATACCTTGCCGATAAACTGGCACAGGGTGTGAAACTTCAAGATGCGTTGTCGACCTCGATCGATGATCTTGACGGTACTTTCTCTTTTCTGGTGTCGACCGGTGACGAGATCGGCTATGCAAAGGATCGCCTCGCTGCCAAGCCGATGATCATGTACGAAGACGATGAACTCGTCGCCATTGCCTCCGAAGAGGTATCGCTGAACCGTCTTTTCCCCGGGCGGGCACTTAATACCCGTGAACCTGCACCTGGAACCTATGCCACATGGTCGCGCTCGACTTAGCAACGCTGAGCGTTCGCGATGCGAATGCTCAGCTTAGGACCTTAGGCGAGGCCGGAGAAGATGTCGAGATTCTGAATCCGGACGCGCGCCATCACATCGGCGTTGGGCTGACAGCCCCGATCAATGTGACGGTCCAGGGGTCGGCTGGCTACTTCTGCGCCGGGCTGACTGACCAGGCACAGTTCAATGTCTCGCACAACGTTGGCTGGGGCGTTGGCGACAACATGTACAGCGGCTCAGTGGTGGTCGGCGGAAACGCCGGCGCGATTCCCGGTGTGGCGATCCGGGGTGCCGAGATCGTCATCAAGGGCAATATGGGGTCACGCGCTGGCCAGGTCATGAAAGCCGGCACCTTGTGCTGCGCCGGCAACGCGAACTTCATGGCCGGTTACATGATGTATGGCGGCACCATCATTATTCTCGGCGATTCCGGGGAGCGTGTCGGTGAAGACATGTCGAGCGGCGAGATTTTCGTCGCTGGCAAAGTCGAGGACCTTGGCTCCGATGCCATGCTCACGGATCTCGATCAGAAAGAGATTGAGGGGATCCATGCGTTTCTTGACCGTTACGGCATCAAAGCGCCAAAGGGGTTCTCCAAGATCATCAATGCTGGGAAAAAACTGCGCTACGGCACTCCGGAAACGCCAATGCGCAGCATTCCGTTTAACGCCTTCTCTGGAGATTCTGTTTACTGGAATCCGAAGATTCAGGAAGATATTGCGATTAAGGCGCAAAGTGGCCGCTACCGGATCCGCGGTTACGGCGGCGCCCGGCCGTTACCGCATTTAAGCGACATTGGATTTCGTAAAGACCTCGCCGGGGCCGGTACGGATCGCGATGTCATAGAGAAGATACACATGGCGACCGAGATCGGCGGGATCAACGGTGCCCGCCCATTGAAGCTCAGCATGCCCGTGATGATTGCGCCCATGAGTTATGGGGCGCTCAGCCGGTCAACCAAATACGCGATTGCCATGGGATCGGCCATGTCGGGTATTGCCGAGAACACTGGCGAGGGCGGCATGAGTGATGCGCAGCGTGATGCTGCGGGCCAACTTATTTTCCAGTGTCTCGGTGGCCGCCTGGGCTGGAACATCCATGACATGCGTCGTGCCGATGCGCTGGAGATCTATATTTCCCAGGGCGCCAAGCCGGGGCTCGGCGGACAATTGATGGCCAAGAAGGTCACCGCGGAACTTGCCGAGATCCGGGGTATTCCGCCCGGCATTGATCTTCGCTCACCGTCACGGCATCCGGATATCCTGGGCGCGGACGATCTGGTGATCAAGGTCGAGGAATTCCGGGAAGCGACCGGGTATGAACTCCCGGTCAGTGTCAAACTCGGTGCGGGACGTATCCGTGACGATATCAAAATTGCCTCAAAGGACGGGTTCGATTTCGTCGAGCTTGATGGCATGCAAGGTTCAACCGGCGCAGGGAGCGCCGAGGTGATTGACAATGTCGGGATTCCGACGCTGCCTGCCATCATTGAGGCTATCGAAGCACTCGAGGAGATTGGCGCCCGGGACAAGATTCAACTGGTCCTCATGGGTGGTCTTCGCGATGGGGTGGATGCCGTCAAAGGGTTATGTCTGGGCGCAGATGCTGTTGCCTTTGGCACTTCGGTGATCATTGCCGGGGGCTGTATTTCCTGTATGCAGTGCCATGTCGGGCAATGCGTTACCGGGATTGCCACCCAGGACCCGGAGCACGAAAAGCGCTACCAGCCGAAAGTCGAAGCCAGCAATATTCACCGCTTCCTTGAGAGCGTGCGTTGGCAGATTGCGGCGATTACCCAGGCGCTTGGCTATGACGATGTCAGGGGCCTTAACCGTGATGACCTGGTGGCGCTGACGCCCGAGGCTGCCGATATCACCGGACTGCCTTACGAGCCCCTGGTCGGTGATGCTTCAGTGCAGCAGGTCGGCTCGCACTTATGAGCGTTTACGGTCTCGAACGGATCAGCGTCCCGGTCTCACCACCGGGGTTTTCTGATGACACTGCAGATCCCCATTACGTGCCGGCGCCGTGCCAAGTGGCCTGCCCGATAGGCACCGATGCGCCGTCGTACATCGGATATATCTGGGAAAAACAATACGCCGAGGCTTTTGAGGCGATTACCGCAACCAACCCGTTCAGTTCGATCTGCGGGCGGGTCTGCGATGCACCCTGTGAACCTGCCTGCCGGCGGGAGAGCAGCGATGGTGCGGTTCAGATCCGCAACCTCAAACGTTTTGTTATGGACAAACTTGGCACGGACCTTCCGAAGACCCAGTTCGCGGTCTCCCGGTCGGAGTCCGTCGGAATCGTCGGTTCGGGACCGGCAGGTCTGACCGCGGCATTCGATCTCTGCAAGGCCGGTTTTTCGGTATCGGTTTACGAGATGACGGACCGGCTTGGCGGAACCATGGTCTGGGGCATTCCGCAGTTTCGTCTGCCATCAGGCATTATTGAAGAGGATATTCAAAGGTTGCAGCATCAGTGCCCGGGGTTGACGGTGCATCTCAATACCGCGCTCGGGCGCGAGGTGGGTCTCGATGAACTGAAACAACGTCACGACGCTGTGCTGCTTGCGATCGGCGCCTGGTGGGGCAAGCCTATGGGTGTTACAGGCGAAGATCATTCCAGGGTCGAAGACGGGGTGAGTTTTCTCCGCAGGATTAACGCGGGAGAGCGCCCGCAGGTCCCGGAGACGGTTGTTGTCGTGGGTGGTGGCGATGTGGCGATGGATGCGTGCAGGGCGGCCTTACGTCTGCCGGGCTGCAAAACCGTGAAGGTGGTATACCGGCGTGGTCCTGATGAAATTCCGGCCCGCAAAATCGAGCTGCATCATGCTGAAAAAGAAGGGATCGAGTTCATTTACAGCACGCTTCAGACAGGGATTTCGGCTTCGGGCCACAATCTTGCACTGCAGTGCGTGCGCACGGAACCTGGCCCGCCCGATGAAGATGGCCGGCGTTCGCCCGTGGTCGTTGATAACAGTGCCTTTGAAATCCCCTGTGGCATGGTGATTGCCGCGGTCGGACAGAAAGGCGCCAACGAGGCTCTGGATGCGGCGGGTCTTATGGACTCGGACCGGGTGCGTGCTGATTTTTCCAGCATGCGCACCGCAGATCCCAAGGTATTTGCCGCCGGTGATGGTGCTTTTGGTGGGTCGACCATCGTTATGGCAATGCAGCACGGACAGCGTGCGGCCTACTATGTTCGCGCGGCGCTGGATGATATCGATGCGCCGATTCCGTACCGGACGCCATACCGTACCCGGCGCGTTCCGGTGGCGCAGGACTTGAAGTGGGAGTTACTTGGCCTTGAAGAACCGGTATTTCACGGGGTCGGTGATAAACCCGAAACTTTCCCCGAGATCGAGGATACCTATGACGAGGCAGCCGCTATGCGGGAAGCCGCGCGCTGCTACCGCTGTGATGCAGAAACCGGATCGACTGACTATTCGGTTCGTCATAGAGAAGACCTTTTTTCGATGTCCCGTACGCATCCGCAGGACCTGGACAAGCACCAGGCGATGCTGCAAAGACGTCTTGAATCAAGGGACAATCCGTATCCTCCACAGCGCCCGGCGTCCCTGGATGACCTGGTCTTTCTTCCTGCAAACCTCTCGCGTCTGGTGATCGACCCCTACCGCGAGGCGTGCCGTATTGACATCGACCTTGGTCAGAACCTGAAACTGGCGCAACCTTTCTTCGTCAGTGGGTTCGATGACGCCCCAGAGGAGGCCAGGCAGGCTACCTGGCAGGCTCTGGAAGCCAATGGGGCGGGTTATATCGGTGCTTCAGCGCCCGATGCGAAGGTCCAGTGGCTCCAGGTCCTCAAGTCAGGCGAGCAGGGTGATCCGGCAGCAGCCGGCTACATTCAGCGATGGTACGAGGGATTGCCCCAGGATGAGGCAGTTCCGCTCAATGCCACGCTCAAGGGCCTCAGTATCACTCGTACGGAAGAAATCGAGACAGCGGTCGATTTCGCCCTGTCGGCAGGTTACGCGTTACTGATGCTGGACAGTACCGGCAATCACGGGGCCTGGCCGGAAGAGCTGATCACGCAGCCGCGTTTTGAGCTGCTATCGATGACGATAACGGCGCTGCGGCAACGCAAAAAAGAAGAAGCCCTGACGCTCATTTTCAGCGGGGGGGTGCGCTCCGGAACCGACGCAGCTCGCCTCATCGCTATGGGCGCCAGCGTGGTGGTGTATGGCGTGACCGCCGCGATTGCCATGGGCGGTGAGATTCGCGAAGGACAGATCCTCTGGCATTCTGATAGGACTATCGACGAGCGTGCCGAGGGCTTGAAGGCGATCTTGAACGCAAATGCCGGAGAGGCGTCGATGATGGCGAGATGCACTGGCAAAACGCGGCTTCATAACCTCGAGCCCGAAGACCTTCGAAGCGTAACGCTTGCGACAAGCGCAATTACCAAAGTTCCGGTGCCGGGCCATAACGTGACCGGGCATCTCGGACAATCATGAGCCCGAGATCTTCAAGGCATCCCCTGGAGGTCGTTGACAAGCGCCCGATGATGCCTGCCCTGGAACGGGCTAACCGCCTAGAGGATGCGATCGGTCGGCAGGTTCGCGTGTATCGGACACAACTCGGGATGACGATCGCAAATCTGGCACGTCAGTCAGAGCTCTCACCGGGGATGCTGTCCAAGATTGAGAACGGCCAGACCTCGCCTTCTCTGACGACGCTGCAGTCCCTTGCCGGTGCGCTCAATGTGCCGGTAACGGCGCTTTTCAGAAAGTACGAGCAGGACCGCGAGGCCTCATTTGTAAAGGCAGGCAAGGGCCTCGTCATTGACCGGCGTGGGACCCGCGCCGGGCATCAGTATCACCTGCTCGGCCATTCCGTGGGTGACCGGGCGATGCTGGTCGAACCTTACCTGATTGTTATTTCAGAAGCTTCAGACGTGTTTCCACTTTTTCAGCACGACGGGGCGGAGTTTATTTATATCCTGGAAGGGAAAATGGTGTATCGGCACGGTTCACGCGTCTACACGATGAGTCCGGGAGATTCGCTTTACTTCGATGCGGATGCGCCGCATGGTCCTGAGGAGCTCAACCAGTTGCCGATCCGTTTTCTTTCTTTCATCGTTGAGCCTAATCCAGGCTCGTGAGATCATCGCTCGTATCAAGATTCAGGGGCTGTACTGCAAAAAGGATTTAAAGGGAGGATAAAAACTATGGCCATCAATCTGGCGACTGTCGCCAAGCAGAAGAAGATCAAGTATTTTCTGATCAGTTTTGTTGATCTATTCGGTGTGCTGCGGTCGAAGCTGGTCCCCGCCCGGGCAATTGGCGGCATGCAAAAAGAAGGCGCCGGCTTTGCCGGATTTGCCGCCTGGCTGGATATGACGCCGGCGCATCCGGATATGTTCTCCGTCCCGGATCCTGCGAGCCTCATTCAGCTGCCGTGGAAGCCCGAGGTCGGCTGGCTGGCGGGTGATCTCGTGATGGACGGAAAGCCAGTCGAGGCTTCACCTCGGGTGGCCCTGAAAGCACAGATTGCGAAGGCGGCGAAGCTGGGCTATCGCATGAAGACCGGGGTTGAGTGTGAATATTTTCTGGTGAGTGGTGACGGCATGTCTTTGTCTGATCCTAGGGATACTCAGGAAAAGCCGTGTTACGACCAGTCCGCGTTGATGCGCCGTTATGATGTGATCAGTGAGATCTGCGACTGCATGATTTCTCTTGGCTGGGGTCCGTACCAGAATGACCACGAGGACGCGAACGGCCAGTTTGAGATGAACTGGGACTATGACGATGCGTTGATCACTGCAGATCGTCATGTGTTTTTCAAATACATGGTAAAGGCGATTGCCGAAAAACACGGACTTCGTGCGACCTTTATGCCCAAGCCCTTTTCAAGCCTGACGGGTAATGGTTGTCACGCCCACGTCTCGGTCTGGGATAAGACGGGCAAGAAGAATCTGTTTCATAACGCACGCGACAAGATGGGGCTTTCCAAGATGGCGTACGAGTTCCTGGGAGGCGTCTTGCACAATGCGGACGCGCTGACGGCCGTATTTAACCCAACGGTTAATAGTTACAAGCGGATTGATGCCCGGGTGACGCTTTCGGGCGCAACCTGGTCCCCCAATGCCATCACCTATGGCGGCAACAACCGAACACATATGGTCCGGGTTCCGGACGTCGGCCGATTTGAAATGCGCCTAATGGACGGTGCCGCTAACCCTTATCTCATGCAGGCCGGTGTGCTAGCCGCAGGACTCGACGGCATTGCCAATAAACGCAATCCCGGCAAGCCGCTCGATATCAATATGTATACCGAGGGTCATACGGTAAAGAACGTACGACGTCTGCCCACCAATCTACTGGATGCGATCAGAGTGTTTGAAAAAAGCAAGGTACTGCGTTCATGCCTTGGCAACGAACTGGTCGATAGTTATGCCAAGCTCAAGCACCAGGACTGGCGCAGTTACAGCGCAGCCATCAGTCAGTGGGAGCGCGACCATACGCTGGATTGCTAGGCGCTAAATAGGTTCCAAAGGCGCGCCGTGAAAGTCCTCGTCTTTCAGCATATTGCCTGTGAGCATCCGGGCATCTTTCGGCAGTTCTTCAGTGAAGGAGGGATTGACTGGCAGGCAGTGGAACTCGATGCCGGGGAGGTCATCCCCGACCTTCACGGCTTCGATGCGCTTTGGGTGATGGGGGGTCCCATGGATGTTTGGGATACCGATACTTGCCCATGGCTCGTTGCCGAGAAAGAGGCCATTCGAACCTGGGTGCGGGATCTACAAAAACCCTATCTCGGCCTGTGTCTTGGTCACCAGTTACTGGCGGACGCACTGGATGGGAAATGTGAAGTGCAGAACACCCCAGAGATCGGCATTCTGGATGTGCACCTCACAGATGCTGCCAAAGATGATCCCCTCATGCAGGGCCTTGCACCGCAGATGAAGTGCCTGCAGTGGCATTCTGTTGCGGTCACGCAGCCGCCGACAGGTGCCGAGCTTCTTGCAAGTTCGCCCGAGTGCATCTGGCAGGCAATGCGGGTCGGCGACGATGCCTGGGGAATCCAGTTTCATGTCGAACTTCAGGACAACACCATCAGCGAGTGGAACGAAGTTCCGGCCTATGCTGCGGCCCTGGAGAAGGTCAAAGGTCCTGGCGCGCTTAAAGCCATGGAGGACGACGCGCTTGAGCACATGCCGCAGTTCAAGGATAACGCGCGCCTGTTGTTCGATAACTTCTGCCGGTCGATAAGTTAGGCGCTTACCCTTACCGGGTGCCCGGTAGGTCGTTACTACTAGGCCGAGCCATACCCCCCGTCATCAACTGGGGGTGTTTGCTTTAAGGAATCCCCATTTAAACAACAGCGTGTACCTTTCCTACGCTGACTCCTGTCTTATCTCTTATGTGATCCCCATCACCCAATCCTCCCCAAACCCTCCTAAAAGGGTGACGGGGAACACAGACGCTCTCTCGGATATCCCAGAAAATGGCCTCACCAAATGCAGTGAGCCATATTGATCAGGAGTTAATGAAATGACGAGAACGATGAACTTGAAAGAATTGAGCCAAATTTCAGGTGGCGCAGGACCAACCCCCGAGCAACTTAAAGCAATTCTTGCGTGGGACCGCGGCAAGCAAAATGCTGATAAGCGGAAACGCTACGAAAAACTGTGGGGAAACCTCGATAGTCGCGTTGTACCTTATCTTGTAGGGCCGCGCCCAAGTCCAATAGACCTTTAAGAGTTCAACCTCTTGCTCGTAACAGGAAATATCAAGATGAAAGACAACACACAGTTAACGGACCAGGAACTGGATCAGGTCTCGGGCGGGTATAGATATAAATCCATCTACGACAGAGAAACCTATTGGGAAAACAAGGTTTGGATATTGTTGTTATCTATCGACCCCGATGATTTGCCGTCGGTGCCCTACACACCACCTATGCCAGGTAGATAGTCTCGAAAAAGCCGGGCTTTTCTTTAGGATTTCTCATCAAAATCAGACCAAAGAATGAACCCCCTCAAGCGGAGTTAAGCCATACGGCAAACTGCATCCACACGGATGCCAACCTTCTTGGAGACTTGTTTATCGGACATCGCTGATTCCCTAAGTGATTTAACCTGCTGTGCCGTGACAGGCGGTACTCAAGGTCTACTACGCTATTCACTCTGTGCTTTTGGTTGAACGAGGTCAGACCAGCGCTGTTTTTGACTTAAGCCCCGTCAAGTGCTGTGACATACTGGCGGGAGCTATCGAGGATCACTACGGCAACACTCTTGACCGAATTACTCAATCCATCCTTCCTGAAAGAATTGCTGAGCGCTCTGCCTGAGACAGCGGTTTTACGTTCGCCTGACGAAAGACGCCCCTACGAGTGCGATGGCCTTTCCGGATACCGAGCCATGCCCGGAGTGGTTGTTTTGCCGGACACCCTGGAGCAGGTTCGTTTGGTAATGGCCCTGTGCCAGACGAATTCGGTTCCGGTTGTTGCAAGGGGTGCGGGCACAGGGCTTTCCGGCGGTGCAACACCCCACCCTGAAGGTGTGCTACTGAGTCTGGCCCGATTCAACCGGATTCTTTCGATTGATGCTCTGGCGTGTACCGCCCGTGTGCAGCCGGGTGTTCGCAATCTTGCCATCAGTGAGGCGGTGGCGGAGTACGGCCTTTACTACGCGCCGGATCCCTCATCGCAGATTGCCTGCACTATCGGCGGTAACGTGGCTGAGAACGCAGGCGGGGTGCATTGCCTCAAGTATGGCCTCACGGTACACAATGTCTTCGCGGCCGAGGTGGTTCTGATGGGAGGTGATGTGATTGAGATCGGCGGGGAGACGCTCGACCAGCCCGGTTACGACCTCATGGCGGCCTTTATCGGATCGGAGGGCATGCTCGGCGTGGTCACTGAGATCACGGTCCGGCTGTTGCCGACACCACCCGCGGCCAAGGTGCTGATGGCGGCTTTTGAGAACGTCGACGAGGCAGCCTCGGCCGTGGCCAGAATTATCGCGGCGGGCATTATCCCGGCAGGTCTTGAGATGATGGACACCCCAGCCATTGTTGCCGCAGAAGATTTTGTTGAGGCCGGTTATCCACGGGATGCAGCAGCAATACTGCTTTGCGAGGTTGACGGCACGCAGGCCGAAGCGGATGCCGAGATTGGTGCGGTTTCGTCGCTGCTTTTTGAATGTGGTGCCCGTTCAGTGGATATCGCCCGTGATGAAAGTGAGCGCGAGCGATTCTGGTCTGGTAGAAAGAACGCGTTTCCGGCCGTGGGTCGCATCTCGCCTGACTATTACTGTATCGACGGCACAATTCCGCGGCGCGCTCTGGGTGAAGTCCTCACCGGTATCTCACAACTGGCTTCGCGGTACGGGCTACGGGTCGCGAACGTATTTCATGCTGGCGACGGGAATCTGCACCCACTCATCCTGTATGACTCAGGCAAGCCGGGTGAGTTTGAGCGTACCGAAGCGCTGGGTGCCGAGATTTTGCAGTTATGTGTACGGGTTGGGGGCACCATCACCGGCGAGCATGGCGTGGGTCTGGAGAAAATCGATCAGATGTGCGTGCAGTTTGATAAAGCTGAGCTAGCGCAGTTTCATGCGCTGAAGGCGGTTTTTGATCCGGATGGCCTACTGAATCCTGGCAAAGCCGTGCCGACGCTTTCCCGATGCGCAGAATTCAACGCGATGCACGTCCATGACGGCAAGCTGGCGCACCCGGAGTTGCCGAGGTTCTAGGATGTCTGAAGACTCCGACAGCGCTGTTGCATCGGTCCAGGAACAGGTCCGAAAGGCTGGCCGTGGTGGCGAGGCCCTTTGTATCACCGGAGGAGGCACAAAACATTTTTTGGGTCGAGAGCCCCACGGCACCCCATGCGATGTTCGCAGTCTTGAGGGGGTCGTGCGTTATGAGCCGACCGAGCTGGTGGTTAGTGTACGTGTCGGAACGACACTTAAAGACCTTCAGGATACGCTTTCGTCATCCGGCCAGATGCTGCCGTTTGAGCCGCCGTCATTCGGCGAGGAGGCCACCATCGGCGGAACCATAGCGTGCGGCTTGTCGGGCCCGTCGCGACCCTACCGCGGAGCGGCGCGGGACTTTGTCCTCGGCATTCGCTGTATCAACGGAAAAGGGGAGGCGCTGCGTTTTGGCGGCGAGGTCATGAAAAATGTCGCCGGCTATGATGTTTCCCGCCTCATGACAGGGTCCATGGGAACACTCGGCATCCTGACCGAGGTCTCGCTCAAGGTTTTGCCATTACCCGCCTGTGTTGAGACGCGTTCCTACGAGATGTCCTCGGCCGAGGCGCTGGATATGATGACAGGCCTTTTTAGCCGGGCCATGCCGGTATCGGCGAGCGCATGGGATGACGGCTATTTACGGGTACGCCTCTCGGGCAGCGAGGTCGCGGTCAAAGCCGCCTCGTCTGAACTTGGCGGCGATATGGAAAAGCAGGGAAATACCTTCTGGGACGCCCTTAAGGAGCAGCAACTTGATTTCTTTTCTGATGAAGCAACCCTGTGGCGCGTCAATGTGAAGCCGCAGGGCCGTCTGCTCTCCCTGCCGGGTAAAAGTATTATCGACTGGGGCGGCGCGCGCTACTGGATTAAGGCGGATACCGACCTTAAGGAGATGACAGATCTTGTCCGGCCCTTTGGGGGATACGTGACCGGCTTCAGGAGCGCCAATCAGGACGAGAATTTTAGCGGCCCAGAGGGTTCAGTGCTGCAACTGAACCGCCAACTCAAGCAGGCGTTTGATCCGGCCGGGATTCTCAATCCAGGCCGCTTGTTTGCGCACGATTAGATCATGCACGTTCAGCTTGCACCTGCTTTTGAAGACACCTCTTTTGGTAAGGAGGGGAGCGAAATCCTCGGAAAATGCGTGCATTGCGGTTTTTGCACAGCCACATGCCCGACGTATCAACTGCTGGGAGATGAACTGGACGGGCCTCGGGGGCGGATCTATCTTGTCAAGCAGCTGCTTGAAGCCGGCGAAGCCTCAAAGACCACCCGGACCCATCTGGACCGTTGCCTCACCTGCAGGTCCTGCGAGACGACCTGTCCATCGGGCGTTGATTATGGCCGCCTTGTGGAACTGGCTCGGCCGGTCATCGAGGAGCTGTCTTCGCGACCGATACTGGAGCGTATGCATCGCTGGTTGCTCGTACATCTTTTGTTGGGCCCGTGGTTTGACCTGCTGTTTCGGGCAGGTCAGGTAATGCGCAGGGTGTTACCTAAGAACCTGGCACGCCATCTCCCCAAAAGACGCCCTGTGGGTCTTGTTCCTCAGGGTCAGGGCAGTCGTCGTGTGCTGATGCTTGAAGGCTGTGTGCAACCCGCAATGGCGCCCCAGATTAACGCCGCCGCGCGGCGGGTTCTTGCGAAACTTGATGTTGATGTTTGCACCGCCAAGGCGGCCGGATGCTGTGGCGCTTTGCAACTGCACCTTGGCGACACTAGACCAGCGCTTGAGGCGATGCGGCGAAATATTGACGTCTGGTGGCCCGAAATTGAGGGTGGTATTGAAGCGATTGTGATGACGGCAAGCGGCTGCGGGGTAACGGTTCGCGAATACGGCCAACTCCTCAAGGACGATCCGGCCTATTGCGACAAGGCAAGGCGGGTAAGCGGGATGACTGTGGATCTGTGTGAATTCATCGACCCTGAGAACGCAGTTTTGCTTGGGGGGATTACGACCAGCAAGGTCGCCTTTCATTCTCCGTGCACCCTGCAACATGGTCAGGGCATCAGGGGCAAAGTGGAACGCATCCTTGAAAAGGCGGGTGCGAAACTGGTTTCAACCCAAAACAACCATTTGTGTTGCGGTGCGGCGGGCACTTATTCGGTCCTGCAGCCGGTGCTTTCCACACGGCTTCTGGATCAGAAGGTATCTGACCTCATGGGTGATCAGCCTGAAGTGGTTGCAACGGCCAATATCGGTTGCCTTTCCCATCTGGCGTCTCATAGCCCGGTTCCTGTGCGGCACTGGATTGAACTGATCGATCCCTCCCCACCGGGATGACGCTCGGACAACTGTTGGGGGTAGCCCTCAGCCGCCATTTCGCCTCGCGAACGCTATTTTGGAGATTAGAAAGGGCTGTTCGAGGCAGTCCAGGGCCAAAATACTTGCCTCGAAGGTGGCCTTCTAGTACCATCCGCGCCTCATTTTTGCGTAAAAATCCAATATCGCGATGAAGACTTTCAGCGCCAAATCCGAGACGGTCCAGAGAGAGTGGTATGTCGTGGATGCCACCGACAAGGTTCTGGGGCGCCTCGCGAGTGAGGTCGCCTCACGGCTTCGCGGCAAGCACAAAGCCGAGTACACCCCGCACGTGGATACGGGTGACCACATCGTGATCGTGAATGCCGAGAAGATACGGGTGACGGGCAATAAGGCGGAAGCCAAGCGTTACTATCGTCACTCCGGTTTCCCCGGCGGCATCAAAGAAGTTGCATTGGGCGAACAACTTCAACGGTATCCAGCGCGGGTCATCGAAAGCGCCGTAAAAGGTATGCTGCCCAAGAACCCGCTCGGAAGAGCGATGTTTGCAAAACTCAGGGTGTACGCAGGACCGGAACACCGCCATCAGGCCCAGCAGCCGAAGGTGCTGGAAATCTAGTACTACCTCGATCAGCGAGATCAGCGATAAGGGAAATTAGGGACGAAGACATTGGCACAGACAGGCGAAATTCACTACGGGACGGGCCGGCGTAAGTCATCGGTGGCCCGGGTTTACCTCACCCGCGGTTCGGGCAACATCACGGTCAACCGCCGTACGCTCGACGAATACTTCGGTCGTGAGACCGCCAGAATGGTTGTCCGCCAGCCACTCGATACTGCTGAACTCAACGACAAGCTCGACATCACTATCCGCGTGACCGGTGGCGGGGGTACAGGCCAGGCCGGTGCGATCCGTCATGGCATTACCCGTGCGTTGCTGAGTTATGACGAGACCCTGCGCGAACCCCTGCGCAAAGCCGGGTTCGTGACGCGTGACTCACGCAAGGTCGAGCGCAAAAAGGTCGGCCTGCACAAAGCCCGCAAAGCGCCTCAGTACTCCAAGCGCTAAACGCGCAAACTCCTCCTCCATCGGCTCCGGCCCACCGGTCGGTTTGCCGGGTCGCTCGACACTCTCTTTAGTGACCCAACGATCACCATTGGCACTCTTCGCCCATCAGATTGCTGAGTTCTGAGGAACTGACCCCGCTACCAAGGTCAATCTCGATCGAGAATTCATACCTACCCGTTTCCTGTAGCTCCTTCAGCATC
>Ga0315336_1004008_pt1 | contig 18358 bp, 17 predicted proteins | sample ASW5metaG_FD_204512 | JGI IMG/M metagenome (GOLD analysis project Ga0315336, IMG submission 204512) | Ammonia-oxidizing marine archaeal communities from Monterey Bay, California, United States - ASW #5 | ecosystem: Environmental > Aquatic > Marine > Intertidal zone | place: USA: California... | reverse complement strand
TATAACCGCTTCCACACGACGGCGCTGTGCTCGCCGACACGCCAGGCGCTCTTGACTGGCCGCAACCACCATTCTGCCGGCATGGGCGGGATCACGGAGATCGCCACCGGCGCTCCAGGCTACTGCTCGATCCTTCCCAACTCCATGTCGCCATTGGCCAAGACGCTCAAACTCAACGGCTACAGCACGGCGCAGTTTGGAAAATGCCATGAGGTGCCGGTCTGGCAGACGAGTCCGGTCGGTCCCTTTGATGCATGGCCCACTGGCGGTGGGGGGTTCGAATACTTCTACGGCTTCATCGGAGGCGAGGCGAGCCAGTGGTATCCGTCGCTTTATGAAGGAACCAGGCCGGTTGAGCCCGACAAGACTCCGGAAGAGGGCTATCACCTCGTGGAAGACATGACCAGCAAGGCCATGAACTGGATTTCCCAACAGAAGGCGCTCGCGCCCGACAAGCCGTTCTTCGTCTATTTCGCTCCTGGGGCGACTCATGCCCCCCACCATGTGCCGAAGGAGTGGGCCGACAAGTACAAAGGCAAGTTCGATCAGGGTTGGGACAAGCTCCGCGAGGAAACTCTTGCCCGCCAGAAGAAGCTGGGCGTCGTTCCGGCTGATTGCCCGCTCACGCCGCGCCACGCCGAGATACCGGCGTGGGACGAGATGCCTGAAGATTTCAAGCCGTTTCTTCGTCGCGAAGCAGAGGTCTACGCAGGGTTCATGGAATTCACCGACCACCATGTCGGCCGCATGCTGGACGGTTTGAAAAAGCTGGGCATCTTCGAAGACACGCTCATCTACTACATTATCGGCGACAATGGCGCCTCGGCGGAGGGCTCGATCAACGGCTGCTTCAACGAGATGAGCTATTTCAATGGCTTGCAGTCATTCGAGACGCCGGAATATCTGTCGAGCCGGCTCGACAAGCTCGGCGGCCCTGACTCCTACAATCATTACGCCGTGGGCTGGGCCCATGCGATGAATACCCCCTACCAATGGACCAAGCAGGTCGCCTCGCACTGGGGCGGAACGCGCAACGGTACGATCGTTTCCTGGCCGAAGGGAATCAAGGCCAGGGGCGAAATCAGGTCTCAGTTCAGTCATGTCATCGACGTGGCGCCGACAATCCTCGAGGCTGCTGGCATCCCTGAACCGACATCGGTCGACGGCATCCAACAGGATGCGATCGAGGGTACCAGCATGCTGTACTCCTTTAACGATGCAAAGGCCGCCGAGCGGCACGAGACGCAGTATTTCGAAATGTTCGGCAACCGCGGCATCTATCACAAGGGCTGGTCCGCTGTAACGCATCACAAGACACCGTGGGGTTCGCTGAACGCGCAGCTTCCTGCCTTCGATGACGATGTCTGGGAACTCTACGATACCAGCAAGGACTGGAGTCAATCGAGGGATCTGTCCAAGCAGAACCCGCAAAAACTGCATGAGCTACAGCGCCTCTGGCTGATCGAGGCGACACGGTACAAAGTGCTGCCGCTGGACGACAGAATGATGGAAAAAATGAACCCGGACACAGCGGGACGTCCGGTATTGATCAAGGGTAACCACCAATTGCTTTTCAGTGGGATGGGGAGATTATCCGAAAATTGCGTTCTCAATCTTAAAAACAAATCACACACCGTTACTGCCGATATAGTCGTCCCGGAGAAAGGAGCTGAAGGGGTCATCATCTCACAGGGCGCCAACATTGGTGGATGGAGCTTGTTCGCTAAGGATGGCAAGCTGAAGTATTGCTACAACTGGGGCGGCTTCAATCAGTTCATCGTCAGTTCCGAAAAGCCGATCCCGGCCGGCGAGCGTCAGGTGCGCATGGAGTTCGCCTATGCCGGCGGCGGCTTGGGAAAAGGGGGCAAGACGACGCTTTTCGTCGACGGCCAGAAGGCCGGCGAAGGAGATATCGGAGCCACGTTGGCGATCGTCTTCTCCGCTGATGATGGTTGTGACGTGGGCGAAGACAGCGGCGCGGCGGTTTGTTCGGAATACAAGCCAGGCGATAATCGCTTCAATGGCACGATCAAGGGCGTCCTGCTCTCGATAGCGGACGATCCGGCCAATTCGGATCATCTGGTGTCGGCGGAAGATGCTGTCCGCGTGGCCCTGGCGCGTCAGTAGAGGTGACCTTCTCGTTGGCGGCGCGGGCTTAGTCCCTCGCCGCCAACTCGCGCGCTATCGAGGTTGGCACGGCCGCCAGCTAAATTCACAACGGAGATCATCTGATCGTCAAACGGTCGGAAGACGTGGAGAAGCGCTCGTCGTAATAGGCGTGCACAATTGAAACCCGTCACTTAATCCTGCCTTGCCTCCCCGGCTTTCGGCAGCACAGTATCGCCTGCACGTCGGCGCTCTCCGTGCCGAACAGTCACAACGGGTTGGAAATGCCAAACGCATCCGGAACAGCGATGTTCTGGCTCATCGGTCGTCAGGGCTCGCATGGCTGCATTCGAGTCGCGTAGCTGTTCATGACAAAAACGGGGACAGCCACGTAACAATGGGGCCCACAATGGCCCCTAAACGTTCTGGGCCGAGTCGCAAATTTTAAAGTGAAATCAATGATTATGGTGGTGCTGGCAGTCACCTGCGAACCAGTCTCTGTCTGATTTTCCCTGTTAACGGCCGAAAAACAGCGAATTTTCAGCAATTCTAGGCCCCGGAGCTATTTTTCGCCTGAAATCACCCTGTCAGTTCAATGCTTTAGCGTGTTTTTACCTAGAGGACCGAACAGGGAAAAGTTTGAAGCCTATCAGCGAAACCCATCTCGAAACTGGCGGCTGGGACACTAGGTCGAGTTCCGCAGTCTACTGCGGCAACCGCAACCACAGCAGTCCCCCGATTGCCAGTGATTGGCGGCGTCCCTTTGTGAGCTTCTTGGGCTTCTCGTCGGAAGCGCCCTCACTTCAGCGGGCGGGTGCGAGGCTTCTTTGACGGTTGGTCGCCGGCGTCATTTCCGCCAGATCGTGCCATTGCAAACCCTTCATGGAGGACGGCTGCCGATTAACCGACCAGCGACAATTAGCTTTCACTAGCATCGATGCTTGAGGAGCTTGGGCTCCTCCGACCGGATGTGAGAGCAACGTGTGGAAGTCGGAACTAAAGCAGTTGTCCGAGCGTAGTCACCGGTGCTCCGCATCGACGTCAAAAGGTCCCTGATGAAAAATCTCAAAAAGCGAAGGTCGAGAAAATCACTGTCTATCGCTGGCGACCTGATGCTGGCGCCGCTCGTGGTTTCCATGCGTCTCCCCCTACTCGCGAGCGGAGGAAGCACAGAGGCAATGTTGGCGGTGAATGAAAAGGTCCTGGCCTTTTCCGAGGGAGTGCTCGCCGCGCAGATGACCCTTGTGAAATCGACCATGTGGTTTTGGCCCGAAGTTCTCTCGGGTCGCACGCCTTCAATTTTCAGCGCAACGGCTGCTGAGAACTATGTGCACGCTGCTCTCAGGCCTGCAAGCCGCCGGGTGAAAGGCAACTTCGACCGCCTGACGAAAAAGGCGGGTTGAGCTGAGACCAGCGATCCAGCCACTTTCTGCAGGATCCCCAAACCGGCAAGGCTCATTGCGCGTTCACGGGTTGCGACACGTCAATATCCTTCATCAGTTGAAAACGATCGTCATAGGACCGATTCAGACAGGGACGATCTCCACCGCATGCATTTCTGTGCTGGAGCCATTCGCGTTGGTTGGCCAGCAACGCCTTACGCACCTTCATGTTGTTGAAGCTCCGAATGTACAAATAGATGGCGTTCATCGCTCGATCCTTTGCCCACAAATGGTCGTCCGAGCACACGGCCTTTTCGGTTAAGGTTGTTGCTTTCGAGCAGTCGAAGCTCGGGCTCCCAACACCGGTCGGCTGTTGATGGTCTGCCATGAACGAAATGGTTTCCAGGCAGACGAGGAGAGCGCCTCGGCTCTTTATCGCCGATTTGACCTCATCGAGCATCGGCGTCCACAAGTCTATCCAAGTGTCATGGCCGGCAATCCGGTTACCTTCGTCAAAAGCTTCCCTGACTGCCCGATCGACGACGTCTTTGTCTGGTTGAAAAAAGCCAGAGCAGCGCGACTTTAAGAGCATGTAAGATACGAACCGATCGGCGAAGACATCTGCGGTTGGTTCATCCCTAGGCGTGGTTAGCTGACCACTATCCAACTCATAGACATCGATGCCGAGAGCCCGCGCCGTTTCCGGAGAAAGGAGCTGTACCTCATTGGGGCCGGCGATCGTGAAGAAGCGGATGGCCTCGATGCGAAGCCCGAGATGGGTCAGATATGACCCGACCTCGGCATTCGCCACACCGCTCTCCTTGTACTGCCCGTTCTCCTCCGTGTAGGCCGCATGAAATCCAATCTTCGATGTGGGCGACATGTAACGCCGCACGCCGGCGACCCATATGAGGCCGCAGGCTGAATAGCATTCTCCATTGGCACCTACCGCTGTCACATGGTCGTTGAGACGGATCTGTGCACCGATTTGCATGGCCTCTTCGACAAGCCCACCAGGACTTTGGAGCAGCACGAACACGCGGCCGCGGTCCTGAACCAAATCATGGAAGCGATCGCCGTCTCCTCGGACGATCTCGCCGGTGATGCTGATGACATCGATAGCGTCGTTTTTGCCGACGAACTCGATATTGGCTGTGAAAGCCTTCCCCGGCAGACATGCAATAGCCAGCCAGACCCCAAAGATTGCCCAACGCATCAGAACGCTAACCCCCTACCGCCCGCCATCGCTGTAGCAAAGCGGTCATCGAGATCAACTGTTCGGTGAGTGTTGTCGACCACATTTGACGTTTGGCTCAACGAACCAAAGCGGTTGTTCCAATCGTCTTAGCGCTCCGCTCCGCAATCCCTCAGAAGGGTGCTATTGCGCCGCGCGACCCTCTGGCTGGGTGGAACCTGCATCCGACGCACGCTGGGTATCTCGCGACACATACACGAGTGCGAGCACAAGCACGAAATATCCGGTCTGAAGCAGAACCAGCGCGAGAATGGCCCAGATGGCGGCGCTCATCAGGGAGCCGGTCGCGCTATATGTCCACGCCGCCAAGGCTCCAGACGCCACCAGCATTCCTATGAGAAATTGAGGGAAATACATACCACCAGCCCATGCCCCTGCAATCATCCCTCGCGGGCCGTATTTCATTATTTTAGCAAGTGCGCAAGTGCGACGTATTGGCGTGCGAGCCGGCGCCTGCCGCGTCATGCTCCATGCGGCGACAGCGCGTGCCTGACGTAGTAGCGGGCCGGTTTGGAAATCGTCCCCATGCTGGCGAAGTTAGGCCACTTCACTGCCGTTAGGCGGTACCCAAATCGAGATGCATGACGTGATTGAAATCGGTCTGCTTGTAGCCTGCGTAGGCTCCGCCTTTGCGGAAGCCGAACTTTTCATACAAGGAGTATGCGGCTTGGAAGGAAGGCCCACTGCCGGTCTCAAGTGATAACCGAGGTATCCCTCTTGCCTTCGCGGCATTGATGATGGTTCTCAGGATGCAGGCACCAACACCGCGCCCTGTAAAGTCTGGATGGGTTCGCATCGATTTTATCTCACCATTCCCATCAGGCAGGATCTTCAACGCTCCAATCCCCGCGATCCTCAAGCCATCCCACACACTCCAAACGGTAACTTCGGGCCGCTGCAAATCGGATAGGCCAAGGAAGAGCGCGCCCGGCGGAACGTTCGCGGCCATCCCGGCCAAATGCAGGGCGATCAAATCGCGCGATTGCTGGTCGGACAGATCATTTTCACGGACCGTCATCATTTCGCTGAACATTTGTTCGAGCGCCATCTGCAGGGCGCCTATCGCCTCAATGAATCCTACTTGGGTTGGAAACTACCGGTAAGATCCGCCAACCGCCTTCTTCGAATCGGCTCCGAGTTGACTACTAACGCGTTTCGAGCGTTGGTCGGTGCCATGAAGGCTAACTCAACGACACGGCTATTGAGGTGGGAACGGCTCGCCCTGCGGGGCGATTTCTCGGCCATTCCGAGGCCCTTCACCTGGGATCAGTCAAACCGCTTGGCTCATTTTCTGAATGGCTATGAGATCGTCGGCGGCATGGACCGCCTTGCCGAGATTTCTAACGCCCTGTTAGGCGAGTACCGGTGGTCCGGCCATTGGCGGGGCACAGCGCTCGAACTCTGGCTCTGCCTCTTTTTCCAGCATCGAGCACGTCGTCATATGGGATTGGAAGAAATCGACCCGAGTCTCGACGATCTTTGCGACGCCCTAGGGAAGGCGCTGAGCCGCTTGAGTTCCGTCGAAGCCGAACTACTGGCGTCGCACTTATCGCAGCATGCCATCTAGGCGGTGATCCGGCAGCCCCTTCAGCCGCTCAATCTCGGCATTCGCCTGATCGATGTAGTCCTGGATGTCCGCCGTGCGCGGCTCGATCGTTTCCATGCTGGAGCGAAACTCGATCCACTCCTCAATGGGTGCGAAAGGGCTTGGAGGATCGATAAATCCCCGAAACATCGCCGTCCTCCTTCAAGTTGAATAGCTCATGGAGCGAGAGGGAAGATCGGATTCGTGCGCTTAGCCTCGCCGCCCCGGCCGTCGAGGTTACAACTAGTGTTTCGAGCAGTTAAGGACGCGGTCGCCAAAAAATTTTGGCGCGAGATGGCTGCGGGTGACCGGTGTGCCAAAATATTTTGTCATAGCCAGGAAGCATCAACCGGCAGGGCCAAAATATTTTGGTGGCCTAATTCTAGGCCACCGCGCTCGGCATTCTGCATCAAATCAGATTCCATGGGAAATTTCGGTGAACGGCGCATTTTTTCTATATGCGTGAATCAGCGGCTCTGAGATTCTTGGGCTAATCGCGCTCTCTGTCTCGCGCGCAATTTCAGAGGAATTTCATGCCCGCCAACATCAACACCGTTTCGATCGACGCCCTCGTCCCCTACTCCAGAAATGCCCGCACTCATTCCAAAAAGCAGATCAAGCAAATAGCCGACAGCATCGTCGAGTTCGGCTTCACCAATCCCATCCTGGTCGATGAGAGCAACAATGTCCTCGCCGGTCACGGCCGCCTTGCCGCGGCTCGTCATCTCGGGTGGAAGGAAGTACCTACCCTTTCCATCACGCATCTTAGCGAGAAGCAGAAGCGCGCTTACATCGTCGCCGACAATCGCATCGCCGAGCAGGCCGGCTGGGACAAGGAGATCCTGGCTATCGAACTTCAGGCGCTTGTCGACCTGAATTTCGATGTGACCCTAACCGGCTTCGATATTCCCGAGGTCGACATGATAATTGGCGAGTTTTCGCCGGACAATCAAGACGACGCCGACGAGGAGGATGAGGTCGCGTTGCCGGACAAGGCGGCCGGTCCTGCCATCACTCGGACGAGCGATATCTTTCTGCTTGGCGATCATCGGCTGATCTGCGGCAATGCCCTTTCGGCCGAGATCTTTGCAGCACTCATGCAAGGGGAAAAGGCGTCGGTGTGTTTTACTGATCCTCCCTACAATGTCCCGATCGGTGGACACGTGACCGGTCTTGGCAAAACGCAGCATCGCGAGTTCGCGATGGCTTCTGGCGAAATGTCCGATGACGAGTTCGCTCGTTTCCTCGAACAATCATTCGCTGAGATCGCGGCTTTTTCCAAACAGGGCGCGATTGCTTTCGTGTGCATGGACTGGCGCCACATCGCAGAGACCATTGTTGCAGGGCGACAAGCGTTCGGCGACCTGCTCAATCTCTGTGTCTGGAATAAGACCAATGCCGGCATGGGCAGCCTTTACCGCTCGCAGCATGAGCTGGTCCTAGTGTTCAAGAACGGCAAGGAGCCACATCGCAACAACGTCGAGCTGGGCAAGCACGGACGTCACCGCTCCAATGTCTGGACCTATCGCGGCATCAACAGCTTTGGCGCCGACCGAATGGCCGATTTGGCGTCACACCCGACCGTCAAGCCGATCAATCTGGTTGCCGATGCGCTGCTCGACGTCAGCAGGCGCGGCGATGTGGTGCTCGATCCATTTGGAGGCTCGGGGACCACACTGCTCGCGGCGCAAAAGACCAGGCGGCGGGCCCGGCTGATCGAGATCGATCCCCACTACTGCGACCTCATCGTCAGGCGCTTCGAGAAGCACACCGGGAAGCAGGCGACGCTCGCTGCGACCGGCGAAACTTTTGAGGAGCTGAGCGAACGGCGCGCTAGCGAAATTGTCCCGGCGCCCGAAAACGCGAAGGCATGGGCAACGCAATCTGAAAACTTGGAAGGTGTGCTGTGAGCGGCCGAACGGGAAAAAGAAAAAGGCCTGCCGACTACGAGGTGGGCTATGGGAAACCACCCTCGGAGCATCAGTTCGCGAAAGGGCAGTCCGGCAATCCGAAGGGCCGCCCGAAGGGCAAAAAGAACATCGATACGATGCTTCGAGAGGCGTTGTTCGCGCCGATCCCGATCCAGATAAATGGCAAGACCACAAACGTGTCTGCGCTCGAGGCCATCGTTCTCAAGTTGCGCAACAACGCGATCGCCGGCGACTACCGCTCGGCGGTGCAGGCCATTCAACTCGCCATACGTGCGCTCCAGCCCGAGGAGAGCGAAGCCAGCGCCGTCGCCAGCCCTCTCGATCAGAACGTGATGATCGACCTCATGCGTGACTATCTGGAGCACCAAACCCCGGCCGCAAACGACGACGGCGACTGGCCCAAAACCGATGAGGAAGAGTGACGATGACCGTCCCCTTCCCCAACCACCAGAAAATCGGGGCGCGCTCGCCCGCGGCTCCCACCGCTTTCGAGATGCTGCAGGAGTTGGCTCGAAATGACCTGGCGACCTTTGTCGCGTTGGCCTTCTCAGCTGTCGATCGCTCGACTTATTTGCCTAATTGGCACATTCGCGCGATCGCCTACCAACTGCAGCGGGTCGCGCGTGGCCAGTGCAAGCGGCTGATCATCACGATGCCGCCCCGATCACTGAAATCAGTTACCGCCTCGGTCGCATTCCCGGCGTGGATTCTGGGACGCGACCCGTCCAAGAAACTGATTTGCGTGTCCTATTCGCAGCCATTGGCCGTCAAGCACGCGAACGATTTTCGAAACGTCGTCGACACTTCCTGGTATCGATCGATGTTCCCGACCTTCAAGATCAGTTCGCGCAAGAACACCGAGAACGAGCTGCAGACAACGCTGGGAGGCGGCCGATTGACCACCTCCACCGGCGGCCAGCTGACTGGCCGCGGCGGCGATATCATCATCATCGACGATCCTCTGAAGGCCGAGGATGGACATTCGGAAACGGCGCGCAGCAAGTGCGCTGAGTGGGTCCGGACGACTTTGATGTCGCGCTTCGACAACCCGGCTACCGGCGCCGTTATCCTCGTCATGCAGCGTCTCCATGTCGACGATCTGGCGGGTGTCCTTTTGGAAGCGGGTGGCTGGGACCACCTCAACCTCTCCGCAATTGCCGACGAGGACGCGCGAATTCCAATGAGCGCAAGTCGCTGGCACGCTCGCAAGATCGGTGACCTGCTCCATCCTGCTCGGCTCGGAATGCCCGAACTTGACAGACTCAAGCGCGACCTCGGGTCGCTCGCCTTTTCCGCCCAGTACCAGCAGTCCCCTGCCCCAGCGGACGGCAATATCGTCAAGCGAGCCTGGTTTCGCTACTACGACCCGGCTCAGCTCGAGCGACGTTCGATGACGATCGTGCAGAGCTGGGATACTGCTCTGAAAGGCGATCCGAGTTCCGATTATTCCGTCGGCACGACTTGGGCAAAAGACGACAACAACTATTACTTACTCGATCTCGTTCGCGTCCGGGCTGCGTACCCGGACCTCATCAACACGGTCAAAGGATCGATCGAAAAACACGAGCCGGACATCGTCCTAATCGAAGACGCCGGCTCGGGATCAAGCTTGATCGCCGACTTGGACTATCAAGGCATTCCGACAAGGCCCGTGAAAGCTAGATTGGACAAGGAGAGCCGTCTTTCGCGCGTCTCGGCCATGATCGAAAACGGCAACGTGCATCTCCCGAAAGACGCGCATTGGAAGGACGATTTCATGTTGGAGGTGCTCGCCTTTCCGAACGGCAGGCACGACGACCAGGTCGACTCCATGTCCCAGGCTTTGATCTGGATGAAGGACGATAAGCCGACAGGTGGGTTCTATATCGGGAAATGCTAGCCGAAAATCCGAGATAGACGGCGTCGCAATTGCTGGATTGCAGCGCGTATGGGGTTTGATCTAGGCGTCTAACTTGAGCTCGAGATCGCCCGGTCGGAACCTAAGCTTGCTCTTACTCCGCATTAATAATCAGGCTGTCGCCCGCGCTCCACTCGACAAATACCTGCTCACCCACACCTGCGGCATATCTGTCGCGGTTGATATGCTGCTGCTGTTCCACGACGGCACCAGTGCTTAACCGCACCCAGTGCCTTTGGATTCCGTTTGAGAACGTCGTGTCGATGACCTCTCCTTCAAGCGCGTTATCGCGGTCGATCCTCACTGGAGTGACGACGATCGCCTCTGGGCGAACGCACACGCAGGACTTTTGCCGCACGTCGCCGGACAGCATCCCGTTCAGGGTGAGGCCGCCTTCGCAATGCGCTACCGCAGTCGACCCACGCCGTTCTAACGTATCAACCGGAAAAATGTTGGCACTTCCCAAGAACGACGCGACAAAGCGATTGCGGGGGCGACTGTATAGCTCTTTCGCCGAGCCTATCTGCACGATCTCGCCCGCATTCATGATTGCGATGCGGTTGGCCATCGCCGCGGCCTCACCCTGGTCGTGCGTCACATAAAGGACCGTGGAACCAAACTTCGCGTGCAACTGCTTGATCTCGAACTGGAGTCCCTCTCGTAGGTTCTTGTCGAGCGCGCTCAGCGGCTCGTCCATGACTAGGAGTGACGGATTGTAGACCGCGGCACGGGCGAAGGCGACACGTTGCTGCTGACCGCCCGAGAGAGCAGTTGGAAGGCGGCTGGCATAGTCGGCCAGCCTCACCTGAGCGAGCGCGTCGGCAACCCGCGCTTCAATTTCTCGAGCTGCCACTCCGCGCATTTTCAGCGGAAAGGCGATGTTTTCAGCGACTGTTTTATGCAGGAAAAGTGAGTAGTTTTGAAAGACCATCCCGATATTGCGCTTGAACGGCGGGACGCCTCCGATCGACCGTCCATCGATGAGAATATCTCCTCCAGACGGCGCTACAAATCCTGCGGTTAGACCCAGCAAGGTTGTCTTGCCCGATCCACTCGGTCCAATAATAGCGAAAAACTCTCCCGCTTCGATCGTGAGATCCGTTGGCCTTAAAGCAACATGCTTGCCATAGGCCTTTGTGATGCCCCGATAGTCGATGCGCTTTCCGATTGCAGGATTCATGGCATTCCGGCCTCCGGTCTGCGTGCGAAAAAAACTGATACCCATTGAGCGCTGACCTATTTCTGCTTGCGGAACTCCTTGTGACCTGCTCGCTGCAGCAGTGCCACCGCCGAAAGAAGACTCAAGGACACGACAATGGCGAGCGTCGAGGCGGCCGCAATGGTTGGCTCCATTTGGAACCGCAACTCGTTCCACATGTACACTGGCAATGTCACCGAAGACGCGTCCGTCAGGAACAGCGCGATGATAATCTCGTCGAACGAGGCAGCGAAGGCAAAGATCGCTCCAACAATCACTCCAAGCCGGATCATAGGCCAGGTTACGTGAACGAAAGTGCGCCAGTCATTGGCGCCGAGTGTCATAGCTGCCAATTCCATGTTGGGGGAGTAGCTGCGCAGAGAACTCGATACGGTAATGAACACCAGTGGTAATGCGATCGCTGAATGGATCAGGATAACCCCAAGCTTTGTTCCGATAAGCCCGACCGACGCCACAATCGGATATGCTCCGATGGCCACTATGATTTGGGGCATGATCAATGGAGCAACCGCCAAACCCGTCAGGGCGCGACCAAAACGAACCTTACCCCGGACGATCGAAAGCGCAGCAAGCGTGCCAAAGATAGCAGCGATTGCCGCAACAGACGTGCCGGTTATCAACGTGTTCCGTATCGCCAATCGGTAGCCTTCGCTCCCGAGCATTTTATCGTACCACTGCAGCGAATAACCTGGAACCGGAAAACTGATGTAGCGGTCCGAGCTGAAGGAAACCGGAACGATGACCAGAATCGGCGTCAGCATGTAAATCACGCTTACTGCCGTCACTGCCAATGACACGGCTTTAACCAATCGATTAAACAGCGGCCACATCATGACACACCGATCTTGATGCCGCGCCATTTGGCTATGAGTGAAATCGCCCAAAGCGTGGTTATCACGACGAGCAAAAGCACCGTGGCCAGTGCAGAGGCAAGAGGCCAATTCAGTGTCTTCGTCACCTGCTGCTCGATCAGAACGGCAATCATTGTGTTTTGATCGCCCCCCAGCAGTGCGGGCGTCACGTAGAACCCGAGCGCGGTGATAAAGACCAGAACGGAACCGGATACGATGCCCGGTAAGCACATTGGAATGTAAATGTGAACAAATGCCCGGATCGGATTAGCACCTAAAATCTCGGCTGCCATTAGCTTGGTGCGATCAATCTGCCGCATTGTACTAACTAAAGGGAGTATCATCATCGGCATCATGACTTGGACCATGCCTATCTGCACAGAGATCTGATTGTGGATCATAGTCAGAGGATGATCGATCAAACCAATGTTCTGCAGAGCAGAATTCAGAACTCCACCCCTGCCAAGTATCGCAAGCCATGCGTAGGTTCTTGTAACTACACTTGTCCAGAGCGGCACCATGACACATGCGAACAGCAAGTTAGCGACGACGGGAGGTGTTGTGGCAATCACTTGAGCTATTGGAAAGCCAATGAGTAGCGCGACGATGGTCGAAATCAGGGCAGTTTTGAATGTAATATAGAGCACCTTGAGATAGACAGCGTTGCCGAGAATCTCATGAAACTGGCTGATATCAAAGGAGCTCCCGCTAACGCTTCGCGATAGCACAACCGTCAACGGTAGAACGAACGTTGGGACCAGCAGCAGCGCAGGCGGAATGATCATGAATTGGAGGGCCCTCTCGGGCGTCCATGCCTTCTGAAGGCTCATATCGCCAATTCCCTGAAAATGTCGCGTGACCCATCTGCAACCCCGGTTTGCATATTGATCACTAAAGCGGTGCCGCCGATCAAGCTCTGATCGGCGGCACCTGACCAGCCTGGGAGGCAATCAACCCAAAAGCCATTTATTCCATTCAGTGTTCAGCTTGTCGGCGTTCGCCGCTAGCCATTTGAAATCCTGGAACCGGTTGGTCGAGGCATACTTCGGATCCATTGCCGTCCTCGCAAGGCGTGCCGGATCGCAGAGAGGTGCAGCCTTGGTGTTCGAGGGCCCCAGAGCCACCAAGTTGGTGAGCCGCGCCTGCGGTTCTGGACTGGCCATGTAGGCAGCAAACTTCATGGCTGCATCCTTATTGGGGTGGCCTTTCGGGATGATAATAGCGTCGCCGTCAAGCACCGTGTTGGTCGGAGTATAATTCACGGGCCTCTTGTCTTGGACGAGCGTGTCCGCCCGGTTTATCCAGAGCATTGCAAGGTCGACCTCGCGACTGCTGATCATCTGCTGTGACTGAGCGCCGCCTTCATACCAGGAGATCGAATCGCGCACTTTCTGCAGCACGTCGAGCGCCTTTGTGATGTCGAAAGGATAGAGATCCTTGATTGCGACTCCGCGGCTAAGCGTGGCGATCTCCAATGTCTGGTTCGAGCCTTTGAAGAGAGCGCGAGGAGATTTGAGATCGGGGCTGAAAAATTCCGTCCAGTTCTTCGGCTCTTTGCCGGATGGAAAGGCATCGGTGTTCCATGCGAGCACGGAGGCAGCGACATCGACAATGATATAGTTATCGTCGAAAGTGCCGGGCAAAAGCGAAGACTTGTCCACGATGCTGTAGTCGATGGGTTCCGACAAGCCCATAGCCTGCGCCATAGCTGCGTCGCCGGCAGAGCCCAGAACAATGTCTGCCTGGCCCCAAGCCTTGGCTTCTACCATGGCTTTCAGCTCTGCCAGGCCCTTGTATGGCTGAGGATTGATCGGAATGCCAACCTTGGCATAGTCGTTGAACCAGGCCTTCTTCAAAAGCTCCAGCCAGTCCCCGCCCCCGCAGGTCACCATAAGTTCTTTCGGCTGGCTCCTGGCGATCGGTGGGGCCGCGAGACCCGCAATCGTAAACACCGCCGACCCTGCGACTGCCGTCTTCAGCAGTTGCCGGCGCGACAACGTGAGAAGTGAACTCTCGCCTTTCATTTTGAACTCCCATTGTTCCGTTTGTTGATTCAGTCGGCCAATCCTGCTGGCCCTTATTTTTTCTTGGTTCCGCCGCAGCTCCCCCTAACCATCATATGCTGCAGAAACCGCGTGTCAAACAAAATGAAATTTAATTTTGTTTTTGCCCCTCACTCAAACCTGCATGCGTCATCGATTGTCAGACGGGGCAGCCGTCCGAACAGTCTCTCCGGGTCGCCGTGGCCAAGATTCACGAGAAAGTTTGATCGCCAGGTCGTTCCCTTGAAAAACGCTTCGTCTATCACGTCGTTTTTGAAGCCTGACATCGGTCCCGTGTCGAGCCCGAGCGCACGGGCTGCTAAAATTAGGTAGGCTCCTTGCAAGGTGCCATTTCGGAACGCGGTCTCTTGCGCCATGGCGGGGCTTGAAGTGAACCATGGTCTGGCGTCCCTATGCGGAAAGAGTTCGGACAGTTTGTCGTAGAATGCCATGTCGTGCGCCACTATCACGGTCACCGGGGCAGACATGGTCTTTTCCATATTACCTGAAGACAGCGCCGGCCGTAGCCGCTCCTTCCCCTCGGCCGTGCGGACAAAAACAAAACGACCCGGACAGCAATTGCCAGATGTCGGTCCCATTTTGACCAAATCGTAGAGCCGTCTCAGCGTGACGTCCGGCACCTGCCCGTCGAGCCAACCATTGTGGGTACGCGCCTCTCGAAAAAGCCGATCCAATGCCCGTTCCGGCAGCTCAGCCGGATGTGTCCCGAGTTCAGTCACTTCAGACCTCAAAGCACTTCCTATGATCGCGCTGCCCATTCAGACGGCTAATTCGCGAAAGCGTCGATCATGAAAAACCAGCGGCTGAGCCGGCTGCGGCAAGGAATGGGCTGATAACTCCAGAAGGGCCAAGATGTGATCGCCGGCGTCGACAGTTTTGTAGAAGCGGCATTCCAGGCAAGCGATCGCGCCGTTTATGAAAACGGCGCCGCGGGGAGAACTGCTCCATTCGACATTAGCGAATCGATCACCCGTCTTTTGAGAAAGCTGACGACACGTTTCGGCTTGCGAAGCACCCAGTATCGACAACCCCGTCCAATCACAGCGCTCCAGCTTTTGCCAAGTTGAGGAGCTTTTCTGGATGCAGATAGACACCAGCGCCGGCTCAAGCGACACCGATGTAAATGAGCTGATTGCCATTCCGGTTGGCACCCCATCGATCAGGGCGCATAGCGCAACCACACCTGAGGGGAAACACGCAAAAACCGATCGCAAGCTGCTGCCATCGATTTGAGAGATCGAAACCCATTCCATCGAGCGACTTTCCTGGAAATTGACGGCGTGAGCGTGTTGCATGGTCGTAGTCCTCACAGCGCTTGGCGCAGATGTTCGCGAAAGGTTCGTCCTTGGTATTCTCTGCGGTAGACTCCCCGCCTCTGAAGCTCAGGCACGACCATATCGACGAATTGGCTATAGGAAGTGGGTGTCAGCGAGGGGCAGATAATGAAGCCGTCAGAGGCCTCAGCTTCGAACATTTCACACAGGGAATCGGCTACAGTGGTGGGGGAACCAATGAGCTGTGGCGCCATTTGCCTGACACCCCAGATATAGCCTACGTCGCGAAGGGTTCGGCCCTCAGAACCTTGCAGGATGATATCCATCATTCCGCGGGCCCCTTGTGTGATCTCCATATCTTCCAACGGTTTGTCGAGTGGATAGGTCGACAGATCGACGCCTATCGCGTTCGAGACTTCTGCGACACCGAGTTCGGCGCTGACCAAGGAGTTGATGTAGTCGGCCTTCTCCTGGGCGATCGAATCCGTCTCGCCAACAACGACATCGACCGACGGAAGGATCGCACAGTGATTTGGGTCGCGACCTACGTTTTGGACCCTACTTTTCACGTCATCGTAGAATTTCTTCATGTGCGCCGTGTCGGAATGTAACGTGAAGATGACCTCCGCCCATCGAGCTGCAAACTCGCGACCGCGATCTGAGGCCCCCGCTTGCATAATCACGGGTGACCCCTGTGGTGACCGAGGCGTTGTTAGAGGTCCGCGTGTTTTTACGTACTTGCCTTGATAATTTGCGTAGTGAACCTTCGAGGGGTCGGCGAAGATGCCGTTCTTCTGATCGATGACCAACGCGCCATCCTCCCACGTATCCCAGAGCGCATGGCAGGCTTCGACAACCTCGTCGGCGTAGTCGTATCGCAGACCCTTCTCCATTAGTCTGTCGCCGCCGAAGTTCTGAATCTCTCTATCGTTGGTTGAAGTCACACAATTCCATCCAGCGCGGCCACCACTCAGATGGTCCAGCGTCGCGAAGGCGCGAGCTATGTGGAAGGGCGGATAGAGAGATGTCGACATTGTTGCCGCCAGACCTAGGCGCGAAGTGACGCGCGCAACCCCAGCCAGGACCTGCAACGGTTCGAGCATCCAAGTCTGACCCGGCTGTCGAAGATTTGGCTCGAAGGTACCGCCGTAGGTATCGTGCAGCATCATGAGGTCGACGATAAACATCCCATCGAATTTCCCCCTCTCCAAGATCCGGGCCATATTCTCATAGCGCTCAGGATCGAGCGGACGGACCGCATCACTCTCAGGGTGCCGCCAAGCGCCATTGTGGTGCCAAGTTGGAGTGATGCAGCAGTATCCAACAAGATGCATCTGACGCGTCATTCAAATCTCCCCGCAGGCGTGAACTCTAGGTCAAGCGGACCGTCGCTACCTTTTTATGAACTTTAATTCCACCAAAGATACCTGGCCCGCCTTTTCCCCTCCAGCAACGGCTGCATTGTTAGGGTCATGCTGTGCGTGATGGTCGCCGCGTCAAAGCCTGAGGGCCAACTCCGCAGCGGACACTGTCATCTAACCCAATTCGATTCGTTTCGTAAAGAGAGAAAATCGAATTTATTCGACTTTCTCGTGCTGGAGGTCAATGGGAGGCCGCTCAGGATGCCGCTCGATTGACCGAGGCGGTTGACATTCATGGATTTAATTCGATTATAGTGAGAAGCCATGCAGGCGGACGTTTTGCCTGCCCCTAAATCAGCCTCGTTGGCGAATGAGCACGGCCCAACACTTGGAGAAAGAAATCCCCGATAGGCCAAAGGCCCGACGCGAGCGCGGGAAAGCGCGACTTCAGCTCTTAATGGCTGCAACCGACGAGCTTGTATCCGAACGAGAGCTGGACGAGATCAGTCTGCAACACATTGCCGAGCGGGCGCGTGTACCTATCAGCTCTGTCTACCACTTCTTTCCGAATCGGGAGGCAGCCTTTTTCCAGCTGGCTCGTAAATATTTGCAGGACTTCGAGCAACTTTCAGAAGCTACTCTAAATAGTCAACCGGACAGCTGGCAATCATATATTTCCGAGCGAGTCATGGCTTCTGCAGACTATTGCAATGCAAAGCCTGGCGTAATGAGGCTCTTGCTCGGCCCCTACTTCTCTGAGCTCCGTCGCGATAATGTCGCCGGAATATTTAGTGTGGCAAACGCTCGGGTTAGGGCACTTAATCACTTTTTTCGGATGCCAGAAGTCGATGACCTGGCTGACAAGATCGCAACCGCCATCGCATTAGTGGATGGCATCCAATCCCTCTCGTACGCTATGCACGGTAAGGTCACGACACACTACGCAGAGGAGTCGGCTCGTGCGGCGGTATTGTACTTGCGCTCTTTCCTACCGGACGTGATCCCAGTGCAAGGAACGGATAATGGGTGCTGATCTGGTTCACCGCTCTGCGGCGCTTAGATTCAGATAACCTTTAAATCTTGGTCGCTACCAAGCCTCAGTGCGCGTCAGCCGCCGCATCGCGGGTAAGGTTCGGCAACTCGCGACGAGTACCAGGTCGTGGTCGAGAAGCTCCAGCCATCTCCCATATACGGGGGGACGGATTTCCCGCAGCCGGCGGCGCAATCCTGCTCGAACAGAACGATGAATGGGCAGTGTAGCGCGCTAGATATATAACCCTGGAAACGATCAGCCAGATGAACGGTGAGTCCCCGCTCAGCCTGCCAGCCGTGGCGCGCTGATCAATCCGGCTCACGCCGGGGAGCACGGCCACCAATGCCGCCAGCTACACCACTCTCGGGACATCATCGAGCACCAAGCCGGACGCGCCACCT
>Ga0315336_1004007_pt1 | contig 18363 bp, 9 predicted proteins | sample ASW5metaG_FD_204512 | JGI IMG/M metagenome (GOLD analysis project Ga0315336, IMG submission 204512) | Ammonia-oxidizing marine archaeal communities from Monterey Bay, California, United States - ASW #5 | ecosystem: Environmental > Aquatic > Marine > Intertidal zone | place: USA: California... | reverse complement strand
CGAGAATTTCTATTCTGTTGCCCCCAACTGGTCGAATAACCGCAACATTACTAAAAGCTGTAGCAACGCTTGCTGCTGTAGCGAGTGCTTCAGCCATACCTGACTCATCCTCCGCTGTATGTATGGTTCTGCTACATTCAAGAAGTGCTTGCAATCGTTCATGGGCAAGACCCGCCCCACCTTGTGTTCGATCAATACGTAAAATTGACGTACCACCCACTGTTCTGGCATCATCGAATGTTTCGGTGAACTTGTTATCCTCGTTGTGATTAACAACTTGGAAGGTAAAAGGTTCGATTGTGATGATGTCTCCAGACCGCAACCGAACGCCCTGCCCTTGTTTTAGCTTAATGCCGTTGAGAAACGTGCCATGTTTTGAACCCATGTCTTCAAGTTTCCAAAACAGCTCAGATTTGGTTTCGTATTTTGTTAATTTTGCATGTTCTCTCGAAACCGTTGCTCCCGATGGAAGCGGAAGGGTATTTTCTGGTCCACGACCAATCATGACTGGTTCATCACCCTTTAACTGAAGCGTATGAGATTCTGGGCCATGTAGGGTTTCAAGAACAAATTGGGGCACCAATTCCATCTGTATAGAGTACCCCACCTTAGAGGATTTGGTACACCTTCTCTTTGGTGTACCAAGTCCGTAGCAGACCCTCGGTTGCTTGATTCAGTTGATGTTGATACAATTCCTCGTTCACTAAAAAACACCGTTAAAACCACTGCGTCGTGAATTGCAGGCCAGCATTCACAACAAGGCGACGGTGGAAGGTAAGGAGAAGCAAATGGCCAAAAAGATAGAAAAGCAATTCAAGGTGCTCGCACCCGGTGGCCAAGCCACTCCAGCACCCCCACTCGGACCAGCCCTTGGTGCCAATGGTGTCAATCCCGGTCAATTTATTCAAATGTTTAATGATCGGACCCGCGAACTCAACGGAAAAGTTGTGGGTTGCATTATTACGCTCTACGCTGACCGTTCCTTCGATATTGAAATCAAATCCTCTCCCGCCGCAGTTCTTTTACGTGTTGCCGCTGGTATCGAGAAGGGTTCTGGCGTTCCACACACTGAAAAAGTTGGTTCTGTCACGAAAGAGCAAGTCAAAGCAATCGCAGAAGAAAAGATGGAAGACCTTAACGCAGCCACAATCGAGTCAGCGATGAAAATCATCGAAGGTACAGCCCGTTCAATGGGCGTGACTGTGGAGAGTAACTAAGCCAATGACAAAACTTACAAAAAGACAAAAAGCGAGTATGGAAATTGCTGAAAAGGGAAAAGAAGCTCAAAGCATCCAAAACGCCGTTAAATTGCTAAAAAAGTATCCCACTACGAAGTTTGACCAAACTGTTGAAATCGCAATTCACCTTTCAATTGACCCTCGTCAAGCAGACCAACAACTTAGAGGATCCGTTTCTATGCCAAAAGGCGTCGGGCGATCTGCTCGAGTTATCTGTTTTTGTCCAACAGACAAAGAGGATGCTGCGAAAGCAGCAGGAGCAATCGAAGTTGGTTCCGAAGAACTCGTGAAGAAAATTGAGGGTGGTTGGCTTGATTTTGACGTTGCCATTGCGTCCCCAGACATGATGCGATTCGTGGGAAAACTCGGTCGACAACTTGGCCCAAAGGGTCTCATGCCTTCACCGAAGGCTGGAACTGTAACTCCAGACATTGAAAGTGCAGTTGCGGACTTTGCTGCGGGTAAAGTTGAATATCGAAATGACGATGGTGGAAATATCCACTGTATCGTTGGCAAAATGAGTTTTTCTGAGGAAGATCTCACTGAAAATCTCAACTTTTTTGTCAATCTCATCTCAAAAGCTCGCCCAGCAGCAGTAAAAGGCGAGTTTATAAAGAACTGCTCAATCAGCGGAACGATGACCCCAAGCGTAAAGGTCGCAGTGTAAACTGCTTTTCTTAAAGGAATTACACAATGAGTAAGCAAATCAAAGACATGATCGTTGCCGAATACAAACGTCGTTTTGATGACGTAGGTGACGCACTCATCGTTGATATTCGGGGTATCGACGCAAATGATAATAATGACCTGCGGGTTGACCTACTTGGTAAAGATATTCACATCACGGTACTCAAGAATAGTCTTGCAAAGACCGCGTTTGAAGGATCAAACCTTGAAGCACTGACAACGACCCTTTCTGGACCATCAGCACTTGTTTTTGGTGGCGATTCTGTCGTTGACGTCGCTCGAAACCTCGTTGATTGGGCTAAAAAGGTCAAACAACTTGAGTTAAAGGCCGCGATACTTGACGGCGAACTCTTCGATGGGGCTGATGGCGTTAAGCGACTTAGTGAATTCCCGACGAAAGACGAAGCGCAAGGGACAGTCGTTGCGTTGGTACTTACTCCCGCTGGAAATCTTGTCAAAGCAGCAACAAGTCCAGGCAGCAATTTGCTTGGAATTATCAAAGAAATCAAGTCTCGTTTAGAAGAAGGAAACACAATCGAAAAGATTGCCTAATCAAAGGCGAGACACACATGACATCGCGTTTGGGACTGGCCCGTTAGGGTTAAAAGTCGCACAGGGTGGCTCCTCTCCCACGCATGACACTTTTTATTGAGGTATGGAAACATGAGCGAAGAAGCAACAGCAACAAAAGAATTTGATAAAGCAATCAGCAAAATGGGCGATGATATCGCCGGATTAACATTGACCCAAGCAGTCGATCTTGCTGATTACATGAAGGAAACGTACGGCATTGAGCCTGCAGCAGGCGGAGCAGTCATGATGGCTGGCCCAGCAGGTGGTGGTGATGGTGGTGGCGATGAACAAACTGAATTTGATGTCATCCTTGAATCAGCAGGCGACAAGAAAATCGCTGTGATTAAAGCAGTACGCGAAATCACTGGTTTAGGCCTCAAAGAAGCCAAAGCATTGGTTGATGAAGCACCAAAAGCAATCAAAGAAAAAGTCTCTGAAGAGGAAGCAAACACCGTCAAAGCAACACTCGAAGAAGCAGGCGCGGGCGTTACAGTCAAGTAAATTCTTAGTATGCAACAACTTAAACGGCGAGTGCACTGCACTCGCCGTTTTTTTGACCTCTGAGGACACCCCTATGTCAACTACAGTGTTTGCCCCAGAGGTACTTCACGTCCGATAAGTCAATTGCTGAAAAAAAGTCGTTTTTTAAAAAAAATTCAAGTTTTGAGCCCCAAACCTTGATGAAAAACGGCGTTGCGGATACTCTACGTGGCTCGGCAGCGGCGGTCGCGGCATCTTGGAAGAATAGTACGAAACATAACTTAAAGAACAAGCAAACTGCTTTTGACGCAGTGACGGCTAGTTGTGAGGTTTATTTATGGCGACGATTACGGTACGCGATTTCTCAAAACGCGGCGATGCAATTCCTGTACCACCACTCACCAAAGTTCAGGGCGAAGCATATGAAAGACTGATTCAATCTGACATTGCTCCCCTAGAAAGAAAAGCTATTGGCATCGAAGCACTTCTTCGCGAAGTCTTCCCAATTGAAGCATACGACGGATCGATGCGTGTTGAGTATTTGTACTACAAACTCGACGAACCACGCTATACGGTTGATGAATGCAAAGAACTGCGATTAACGTATGGACGCCCTTTTAAAATTGGTGTTCGGTTTGTTCGTGATGGTATTGCTGAAGTATTAGAAGAAGAAATTTACATTGGTGAAATTCCTCAACTTATTGGTGGTGGCGAATTCATCATCAATGGTTCCGAACGATGCATTGTGAATCAACTCCACCGTTCACCAGGAGTTGACTTTTCAATTCAAGATGACACTGGCGATCGTCAGTTACATAAAGCAAGAATTATTCCTGAACGAGGTTCATGGATTGAAATAGAAGTCACAAAGAAGGACGTCTTAGCTATGAAGATCGATCAATCTTCAAAAATTGCTGCAACAACATTCCTCCGCGCGTTGGATGAAGATTTCAGTTCAACTGAACAAATCCTCGATAAATTCTATGACGTCCAAGAAATGTCTGTCAATAAACTGAAACCAGAATATTATTCTGCTGAACTCATCATTGATTCCGACACAGGCGAAGAGCTTTGTAAAGTTGGCGCACAAATTGGCGACGCGTACGACGCCATTCTTGCTTCACCCATCAAAACAATCTCTGTTATCGCTGATCCTGCAGATCCCCTCATTCTCAACACTCTCGCAGTTGAAAAGCTCGACTTCCTTGCGGATGCTACCGAGCATGAAGCAGCCCTACTCAAGATTTATGGACGATTACGTCCGGGCAATCCACCGCAAGTCGACAAGGCTCGAACGTTGTTCGCTGACAAATTCTTCGACGACAATCGGTATCGACTTGGCAAAGTCGGTCGCTTCCGCATTAACCGTAAGTTTCACATGGAAGTCCCCGAGGATGTTATGTACCTTCGACCAGACGACTTCATCGCCGTTATCGAGTACATGCTTGATCTTCGTGCAAGAAAAGATTACGCACACATTGACGATATTGACCACTTGGGCAACAGGCGTCTACGAACTCTTGATGAACTCGCCGTGGAAGAAATGCGAAAGGGTTTCTTAAAACTTCGTCGTACAGTCCAAGAACGCATGAGTGTAAAGGACCCGGATGAACTCAACAAAGTTGCTGATCTTGTTAACTCTAAAGCGGTAAGTTCCGCTATTGATTTTTTCTTTGGTCGAAGTGAACTCTCGCAAGTTGTTGACCAAACCAACCCGCTCTCAATGCTTGTCCATGAGCGTCGTTTGTCTGCACTTGGTCCTGGTGGACTAAACAGAAAACGTGCTGGCTTCGAAGTTCGCGATGTTCATATATCTCACTATGGTCGTATTTGCCCGATTGAAACTCCCGAAGGCACGAACATTGGTCTGATTGCCTCACTTGGGATCTATGCCAAAATCGATGAATACGGTTTTATCCAAACACCATATAGAGCCGTGCAAAAACAAAAGTCAACCGACGAAGTGCTGTACCTTCGTGCTGATGAAGAAATGAATTCCGTTCTCGCGCCAACTGAGGTACTTGATGAGAAGGATAAAATTAAAAGTAACCACGTCATCGCTCGTCGTAGTGGTGAACTCACCCAAGTTGATGCAAGTGAAGTGAAATACATTGACATTTCACCAAAACAACTTGTTGGTGTTTCTGCTTCCCTTATCCCCTTCCTAGAACACGACGATGCGAACCGAGCATTGATGGGTTCAAACATGCAGCGCCAAGCTGTTCCACTCATTATTCCAGACCCTCCAATTGTGGCGACAGGGATGGAAAAAATTGTAGGCAACTTCTCCGGCATGCTTGTAAAAGCAAGAAGGTCAGGCAAAGTCACTTATGTTGATTCGCGACGTATCTTGATTGATAATTCTGATGAGTACATCTTAAAAACTTTCAGGGGTCTCAACGAACGAACTTGCCAATCGCAAAAACCGATTATCCAAATTGGCGACAGAGTGAAGAAGGGACAAATCATTGCTGATGGCGCATCCACCGTTGACGGCGAACTCGCAATTGGAAAAAATGTTCTTGTCGCATTCAATACCTTTGACGGTTACAACTTTGAAGATGCGATTGTAATTTCTGAACGACTCGTTAAAGATGACGTATTCACTTCAATTCACATCGATTCGTACGAAGTTGAAGTTCGTGACACAAAACTTGGCAAAGAAGAATTCACCTGTGACATTCCAAATGTTTCTGAACGACAATTGATGAATCTTAATGAAGATGGAATCATTCGCGAAGGAGCAAGAGTTGGACCAAACGATATTCTCGTTGGAAAGGTCGTACCAAAAAGTAAAAATGAGCTTACGCCGGAAGAAAAATTGCTCCACGCAATCTTTGGTCGCGCTGGTGAAGATGTCAAAAATGAATCACTTAATGTTCCAGCAGGTTCAAGCGGTGTTGTTATTGGCACAAATCACTTTAGTCGACGTATGCATCTCGATGCCGAACAGAAAAAACTCATTAAGCGAAAAATGGATGCGTACGAAGATGAGATGAATGATAAAGCGATTTCTCTTTTTAGAGAAATGGTTACTGATATGAATGTTCTTCTGGGCACTGAAATGGTCGACCCTTCCACTCGTCAAAAAGTCGGTTTGTCTGATATACCCGAGGTCATCATTGAGCAAATCGATGGCTTCTCTGACAAATGGATAAAAGGTTCTAAAGATGCCAAGGAAAGTGCAGCGAAAATCCAAGAACAATTTTGGCCTCGCATTAAAGCCATATATAAAGAGAAGGAACGAAAACTTGCACATATGAAACGCGGAGATGAACTCGCGTCAGGTGTTCTTGAAAAAGTTGTCGTGTACCTTGCAAATAAACGAGCCATTTCAGTAGGTGACAAAATGGCTGGCCGGCACGGAAACAAGGGTGTTATTGCTCGGATTGTTCCAGAAGAAGACATGCCATTTATGGAAGACGGGACTCCGGTTGACATCTTGTTAAACCCTCTTGGTGTACCATCGCGAATGAACGTAGGTCAACTTCTTGAGTTACACCTTGGCTGGGCTGCAAAAGTACTTGGCTTCCAAGCAGTCACACCAGTGTTTGATGGTGCAACTGAAGATGAGGTCCTAGGCGCAATTCAAGAAGCAAATGATTCCGTTCTTGAAAAACGAAAAGCATTTGAGGAAACTGGAGAAAATCCAGGAGACTCACGCGAGATTCTTGCTGAGATTCCGTTCGCTGGAAAAGTACAACTCCACGATGGCCGCACTGGCGAACCATTTAAACAACCCAGTTCAGTCGGCGTGATGTACATGTTGAAATTACATCACTTGATTGATGACAAAATTCACGCAAGATCAACTGGCCCTTACAGTTTGATTACCCAGCAACCGCTCGGTGGTAAAGCACGAACAGGCGGCCAACGGTTTGGCGAGATGGAAGTTTGGGCTTTGGAGGGATATGGAGCAGCGTACATGTTGCAAGAACTTCTCACGGTCAAAAGTGATGATGTGGAAGGTCGAACCAAAATTTACGACTCCATTGTTAAGGGCACAAACGTACTCGAAGCTGGAATGCCTGTAGTCTTCGATGTGTTGTGTCACGAGATTAGAGGCCTTTGTATGAACATTGAGTTGGAGAAGGATCAAGAAGAAACAGGAAGTCTTCTTTGATCCACCTTCGTTTATTTTCGCAGCGATCTTCAACACAGATAGGAACTAGAAACTATGTCTGAACAAGTCTTTGATAAAGTCAACGATTTTAAATCTGCCCGCATCGGCTTAGCTAGCCCAAGCGATATTCGCAGCTGGAGTTTTGGTGAAGTCAAAAAACCAGAAACAATTAATTACCGAACATACCGACCTGAGAAGGATGGTCTATTCTGCGAACGAATCTTCGGTCCAGAACGAGATTATGAATGCGGGTGTGGTAAGTACAAAGGCACAAAATTCAAAGGAATTATTTGTGACCGATGTGGTGTTAAAGTAACACACTCTCGTGTTCGTCGAAAACGAATGGGGCATATCAACCTTGCTGCATCGACCGTACACATTTGGTTCTTTAAAGCACTCCCAAGTCGCCTCGGCACTTTACTTGGAATGAAAACATCAGATCTTGAAAAGATTATTTACTTTCAAGATTATGTCATTCTTGAGGCTGGGGATGCGACAATTGAAGATACTCCAGTTGAGTACAAACAAGTCATCACAGAAGATCAGTATCGAGAGATTCGAAGCCGTGGTGGATATGGCGATTTTCGCGCAGAAATGGGAGCGGGTTCTATACGCGAACTCATCGAAGCACTCGACTTAAGTGAAGAAGTCAATACTATTCGTGAAGGTCTTGCGAGTACTCGATCAAAACAAAAAACTGCTGACCTCGCGAAACGACTAAAACTCATCGAACAACTTCGCGGAAGTCGAAACGACCCCTCTTGGATGATTCTTGACGTTGTACCCGTCATTCCACCTGAGCTACGACCACTAGTGATGCTTGAGTCTGGCAACTTTGCTACAAGCGACCTCAATGACTTGTACCGTCGAATTATCAATCGCAATAACCGATTGAAAAAATTGATGGACCTCAACGCACCCGAAGTCATCATTCGTAACGAAAAGCGAATGTTACAGCAAGCTGTTGACGCACTCTTTGATAATGGACGTTGTCGACGACCCGTCCTTGGCAGTTCAAATCGACCACTAAAATCGATTACTGACATGATTAAGGGGAAACAAGGTCGATTCAGAGAAAACTTACTTGGGAAACGAGTTGATTATTCAGCACGTTCAGTCATCGTTGTTGGGCCGAACCTCAAACTCAACCAATGTGGTCTACCAAAGAAAATTGCCTTGGAATTGTTCCAACCATTTATTATCCGTCGCTTAAAAGAGCAAGGGCTTGCTGACACTATTAAATCAGCTAAGCGAATGCTCGAACGCCGAGACGAAGAAGTTTGGGACATCCTCGAACAAGTTATTCACCAACATCCAGTGCTGTTAAACCGTGCACCCACACTTCACCGTATGGGCATCCAGGCGTTTGAGCCAGTGCTTGTAGAAGGGAAAGCGATTACGCTCCATCCACTCGTTTGCAGTGGGTATAACGCTGACTTTGATGGCGATCAGATGGCAGTTCACCTTCCACTTTCCGTGGAAGCGCAAACAGAAGCGCATGTACTCATGCTTTCAACACATAATATTTTCTCGCCTGCGCACGGAAATCCCATTGTTTCCCCAAGTCAGGATATCGTCATGGGCGTGTATTTCTTAACACACATGGATTTGAATGACAATCGTGAAGATGACGAACTAAGAAAATTCCGAAATGCGCAGGAAGCAATTCTTTCCTATGACTTTGGGCAAATTAAGTTGCAAGACAAAATCCAAGTTCGCCTTCCACGATATCCAAATGTCGTCAATGATGAGACGGGGGCAATTGAACCAATGCCAGAAAATGGAAGGATTGTCACCACAGTTGGCCGAATACTGTTCTGCGAAATTCTTGCTCAAGGTATGCCTTTCTATAACTGCACACTCACGAAGAAAGGGTGTAGCCGTGTCATTGATGATACATACGAAATTATGGGTCGAGCGGACACACTCACACTTCTTGATGACATGAAAGAAGTCGGCTTTAAAGCATCGACGTGGTCTGGCATTTCAATTGCAATTACAGACATGCGTATTCCCTCTGATAAACAAGCGTTACTTGATGCGACCCAGTTAAAGGTTGACCGTGTTGAACAAGCAACTGCAGCGGGCGCAATTACAAACCAAGAACGCCACAACCAACTTCTTGACTTGTGGTCACATTGTCGTGAAGAACTCACAGGCTCATTGATTAAAACTCTTGAAGTTGACCGTCGTGACCTTGAAGACAACAGTTATGTTGACGTTGATTCTAATGATGGAATCCGCTATCTCAATCCAGTATTCCTAATGTCTACTTCTGGTGCTCGTGGTAATGTCAGCCAGATGCAACAACTTGCTGGTATGCGGGGTTTGATGACGAAACCAAGCGGTGAAATCATTGAAACTCCAATTAAAGCGAACTTTAGGCAGGGTCTCAACGTTCTTGAATACTTCTCGTCAACGCACGGTGCTCGTAAAGGATTAGCAGATACGGCATTGAAAACTGCTGACTCTGGTTACCTCACTCGAAAGCTATATGATGTTGCCCAACCAGTAGTTGTTAATGATTTCGACTGTGGCACAAAGCGTGGTATCACAAAACGAGCTGTCTACAAGAATGATGAAATCCACGTGCCACTCCGTGACCTCATTGTAGGTCGAACAAGCATGCAAACCATCATGAACCCAATTACTGACAAGGTGATTGTTTCAAATAAACAAGTTATTGATGAAAAAGTTGCAACGAATCTAGAAGCACTGAACATCGACGCTGTTCAAGTTCGAAGTCCATTAACCTGTGAATCTGAATCCGGATGCTGTGGACTTTGCTACGGACATGATCTTTCAACAAGTCAACTTGTAGAAGAAGGTATGGCAGTGGGTACGATTGCTGCTCAATCCATTGGTGAACCTGGAACGCAGTTAACAATGCGTACATTCCATACTGGCGGTGTTGCTTCCCGTGAATTTGTTGAAACAAATTACAAAGCTCCACACTCTGGAACAATGATGCTCCGCGACTGTAATGAAGTTCCATTACCAGAGAACAAAGATGGTCGCCTAATCGCCTTGAAACAAACAGGTGAACTCGTCATCGTCGATGACAAAGGTCGTGAACTGGATAAAGCCTTCCGTGTTCCTTACGGTGCTGTTATTCGTAATGCGTCTGGGTCAAAAGTGAAAAAGGGCAACATTCTTATTGAATGGGATCCACATGTTATGCCAATTCTCGCAGAGAAAACCGGTACGGTAGTCTTCAAAGACATTGAAATCGGTACAACAATGCGTGAAGAAGACAGCAAAGGTGTTACTGAACGAATCATCACTGAACACACTGGTGATTTACATCCCCAGATTCTGATTCAAGAAAATGAGCAAACACTCGACTTCCATCACCTTCCTGCGAAAGCTCGCTTAGAAGTGAAAAATGGAGAAATGGTTGTCACGGGTCAAATGCTTGCACGTCGCCCACGCGAAGTGAAGGGTTCTGCAGATATTGTGGGTGGTCTACCACGAGTAACGGAAATCTTCGAAGCTCGTACACCAAAGGAACCAGCAATTCTTGCCCAGGTTACTGGTACCGTTGATCTTAAAGCCGAACGTAAACGTGGCAAGATGGTTATTCACATTATTCCAGAAGGCAGTGACCCAGTTGAGCACCTCGTTCCTCAAGGCAAGCACTTGCTTGTTCATACAGGTGACAATGTCATCGCTGGTAGCCAACTTACGGAAGGTCCCCGAGATCCAAATAATATTCTTGATATTAATGGCGAGGAAGCTTTGTACAACTACATGATTTCTGAAGTTCAAAATGTCTATCGTGCGCAGGGAGTCCCTGTTTCAGATAAGCATATCGAAGTCATCCTTTCTCGTATGCTGAGTAAAATTCAAGTCCAGAAAGCTGGCGACACCCACATGCTTCCTATGGACTTTGTTGAGCGATACAAATTCCGTCTCGCTAATAAAGCACTTGATGGGTGCCTCATCATCAAAGATGCTGGTGACACCGGCTTTGCTGTCGGCGACCTTATCGATAAGGATGAAATCAAAGAAGCGAATGCAATCGCAGAAGCAGAAGGAAAAACCCCTGCTAAGACTTCGAGACCCAAAAAAGCAACGGGTAAGCCACTCCTTCTTGGCATTACTAAAGCCGCGTTACAATCGGAATCGTTCCTCTCTGGCGCATCGTTCCAAGAAACGACGAAAGTGCTTACTGAGGCAGCACTTAGAGGTGCTGAAGATCACCTCAAAGGTCTCAAAGAGAATGTCCTTCTTGGGCACCTAGTTCCTGCGGGAACTGGCTTCGAACCCTACCAAAGTATGAAGGTGAAACTGCTTGTTGAACCGCCTCCAGATGAGGAAAATGAGGAAGAAAGCATGATTGCTGCAGCAACCTCAAGGGCTGAGGCTCTTGGGGCGCTTCCTGGGGGGCCTACAGTTCAAATTCCCTCAACTCCTCCGGTGGAAGTTGGCAGCGAATAAAACCATAAAATTCCACATTCACTGAGCCCCCCTACAAATAGGGGGGCTTTTTTTGCGATAAAAAAAGAGGTTTTTAGATGCAACGAGGAGCCCTGCATCGTAGAATAGTCGTGTGTACATCTATGAAAGGGCAGGTGACTTCATTTCTACACGTAGCCCCATATTTGTACGGTTTGTTCATCTCACGGATGAGGTGTTCGCTTGATCGGCCGCTGTCCTGAAACAGGACGCAGAGGAGTTTTCTGAAAGATGCAAACACGTATTCTTACACGCTTCACAACGTTCATCGTTTTCGTTTTTACATGCTGTTTAACAATGACAGTGGTTGCAAACGAACGAGGACTCGCCCCCCAATTGACCCCAGACGCTTGGAAATTACTTTCAGACGCTGAAGCAATCGCTCAAGGCTTTACCCCAACAACAACGCAAACTTTGGAACTTGAGCCACGTCCAAAAATAGAAAAGCGGGCACTTGTTAAGTTACCGAACAGTCGGGTAAAGGTGAAGTTCGTTGATGATTTAAAGATACGGCTCGATGTCCATAACAAGCCCTACTCACGTGCGCAGAGACCTGAGTCCGTTGGTGCAATCTGTGAATCCCTAGGTGTAACACTTGTCCCAACCATCTCTCGTTCGCAAGATGACATTGACGCATTAATCCATAAAGCAGAACTTGTGAGCCGTAAACAAATGCCTGATGTTGGGGGCATTTATTGGGTAACTGGAGATTCCACTGCTGTGGATGTTGCAGCGGAACTCTTCTGGACTATGGAAGAGGTTGAGTGGGTCATCTATAAACCTGTCTTTTCAAAAATGCCAAAAGGCGCTCCAAAACCTGACTTTTCAGTCCCTGAGCACACCACACCAATTCAAACTGTTACCCCGCAACCTCCTGCCGAAACAAATGTCGGTGCATGCCAATTTACAAAAAATGAATGTCTTGAAGACATGGGACAATGGGCTTGCGTTAAGGAAGGTGGCACATTCCTTGGACCTAATTCGATTTGCTTCAAGGACCAAGATGATATCTATGGCGATGATCGTTCGGCTCTGTTGCCAAATACTGCAGAATGTTGTTTGCTCACAGGTTGCGTAAAAGTTGTGAACGAAGCGGCATGCAATCTGGCAAATGGTGTATTGATCTCCGTTGTGGTTGCACCTGCTGTCGCCTGTGCAACTAATACCGTCTGCCCTCCCGGGGTTGGCCCCGCCCTTGCTGCGTATAGCACCTGTGGTGTCATTGGTACACCTGTCACACTACTCACTGGTGATTGCTACATCGATCAAACTGTAATTTTGCAGACAAGTAGAGCTGCCCCTGTCACAGGTGCCCCTCTTGGTTTCCCTGTTGGCTGTGCGGATACGACTGGGTTGACACCTGGTGGCGTCCTTGGCGGACCTGCCGCTGGTGACTTAGTTGTCAGCACGGGCATTGATCTCACTCAAGCCTCTAATGTTTTCGCGGCTTCAACGTGTTGCGCAACTATTTCTGCTGATGTGCCAGCGTGCGCTACAGGCCCTTGGAATGCACTTTGTGCAAGTTACGCCAATGCGTATGCTGTCCTTGGTAATGGGACCTGTCTAAGATCAATTGCAAACCCAGTTGTTCCTCCAAACAATTGTCTAGCTCCACTTGGACCAGTCACTAATCCCGGTGCGGTCCAAAAACGAATTAACATGGCGACTGTTGGGACAGCCGATTCTGGTATTCAAATTTCAAACCCAACAGGTAACGGCGGTGCAAATGTATTGATTCAAATGCAGATCGTAGAAGTCCCCGCTCTTGTTGCCAATGGTTGTGGGGATGGCGACTGCTTTTTACAATTGCTCAATGATGGTGTGATTACACCCGCTTTCCCCGCTGGTATTCCATTAATAGGCGGAAATCTCAATGCCCTCTTGGGAATCATAAACGGAATTGGCCTTGGTTATGCCGGAGTATTAGAAGGACTTCCCGCTGCGGGAGCGACTGTTCTTGATACTGCTTTAAATCCGACGGGGCTCATTACTATTTTCAATAACGGCTTTGCTGTCCCTTCGATTCCTCAATCGATTTCAACCATTCCAATCCGGTTCGCAGCGGGCTGCTCTGGACCGAGTGGCACACCTACTTTCGATCGAACGGCGACCCCTGGACTTACTCCTGATTATGCAGGTCTTGGTCTTCTTACTTGGATGACCCCAGACTTTACCCCGTGGTTTGGTAATGGTGTCCAACCGCCACAGAACCTTGCCTTACCTTGCTTGCCAATTGCTGGCTCATTCTTGCCTCTTTATGCACAGGCAACAATGACCGCCGATGAGATATTCCACGTCACGCAGTTGTTACCTTGGCCAATGAACGGTGCTAATACCCAAGGTACTGTTGCGGGCATTGCCTCTGGAACAACCCCAATTCCTCAATTCAGCGCCGCATCAAGCGCCGCTGCCGATGGAACTGGTGGCATCGGGTGGTATGGTGGCGATGGCGGTGTTGACCTCTTCCCAGATGCCCCTGCTCCAGGTGGTTTTGGTGGCGAGGAAGTTTTCAAAGGTGCGTATGGGTATGGGCTCAAGTGGGCAGCTGATGGCGTTGGTACTGTCGGACCTAGCGGTGCTGTTATCAATGGGGCCTTTGGCAATGGTGTGAAAATTGCTGTCCTCGATTGGTCAGCGCACCTTCAACAACGAGCCATCCTCGATGAATTTGGGGCGACAGTCAATCTTGGCGGAATTCACGAAGAATTCCGCGCAAATGGTCTTGCGACCAACACCTTAGACGCATTGGGAAACACGGTGCCTACTGCTTCTACGGTCATGTTAGAAGGTCCAGCAACTGGGCACAATGTACTCTCGTTAAACTTTGATGAGAACCTTCCCTTTGGGTATTCTGCTGATCATGGCACTGCTGTACTGGGTGTGATTGGAGCGAACTGGAGCACCACATCTCCACTTCCAGGCGCCGCAGCATATCCTCCAACGCTCACGACACGGTTAACGGGTATAGCAGGTGTGACTCCCAACGTTGGGGTCCTTGGCATGGCACCTGATGCAACACTTATGTTCTTCCCACTGTCTACTGAAACAGCACCCGACCGTGAAGAACAAGCTTGGTTTAACGCCATCGAATCTCTCGATGCAGGCGATGTGATTTGTGCTGCATACCAACTCGTTGCAGTTGATGCTCCACGACCAAACCTTAACTACTGGGAAGATACTGCTTCATACCTCCAACTTGCTAATGGCTTGGGCATTTGTTCAGTCATCAAAGCTGGTGATCAAGGTTTAGATTTAGCAGGTATTGCCCTTCCAAACGGTGACCAGAACGTCATCGTTGCAACCGCCGTCACTCCCGGAACGTCGACGGCTAGTGCTGTACCTAGCCCACCTGCGGCTCAATCCAACACTGCAAATCCTCCAACTGCAAAACGTTATTGCGATTCTGTGCGGGCTTCGAATTTTTGCCTAACTAGCCCTCAAACCTATTCAGCAGTCAGCGCATCGGGCTGGGGAATGGGTGTTGTTACGTGTGGCAAAGGCTTCCGAAGGGATAATTACCTTGGGTATAACACGATTTCTTATCCAAACTCGGCACCTCCTTCACCATACGCCTCCCCGGCATCTGACCCGCATGTTGTCCATGCCCAAGCGTACACAAATAACTTTGGATTCACTGACGCTGCAGCGGCACAAGTCGCTGGTGCAGTTGCAATTTCACAAGGATTCTCGCGACAAATCTTTGGAATCCCAATGGGACCACAAGTTTGCCGGCAACTCATTGCTGGCGGTAAGTACGCTGGCCGAGCTCGAGATGGTACACCTATACTTGAACCAGCCCCATTTATTACTACTGAACAAGGCGTGGATTCAAGTTGCGAGACCACTCCAAACACACTGGACTGGGATTTCTGCCTAGTACCAGGAGCGGGAAATTTGACTGGCAACCTCAATAACCCCCGAAATGCGATGGTCAATGCCATTCTTAACCCCATCTTTGATACTCCAAACATCGACACAACCATGTTGATTCGGGGCTCCTTACTCTTTGGTAACCGATTTTCACTCTCTGCAATTGATGGCAATTTACTCGGTGCACTCCCAGTGCGAACGAAAGCACATCAACCCTATGCTGTTCCTCCAGCGGTTCCTGGTGGTCCGGTTCGATATCTTGGCAACGGCCTAGTCACGGATCTCTTCTTGGCAGGTCAACTTCAAGACTCGTTACCAATGAACAATCAACTTACTGTGGATGTCACATTGTTTCCAACGCAGCAAAGCACGATGTTTATTCGGCTTGAGATGCTTGATGCCCGAACAGGTCGTTGGCGCCAAGCAGCTGCAACAACGACTCTGCCTCTAAACTCAACTGATGCTACCTTTACAGTTGAAAGGGCATCCGCCTTCATTAACTCAGCCGATGGTTACTTCATGCGACTCATCACCATTGATGTCAACTCCCCGCATGATGAAGGTCCTACTGCTGTGTATCCTGTGTTTTATGATCAGGTGAGAATTACATCTGGCATGATTCAAAACTAACTCTAGCAAATTCCAAACATGTGAAAAAACAGTCGCCGAGGTGACTGTTTTTTTATATAACTTATCAACAAAGGGCGTTATCTTGGGGTTCGGGGGGATTACTTCTTTGATTGGTTTTTTCGACGCATCATTTTGACATGATTACCACGTTCATTCACCTCGACTTCACTCATGAAAGCGCGAATCATGGCAAGTCCCCTTCCAGATGGAAGAGTAAGGTTTTCATCAGCAGTCGGATCAGGGATTGTTTCAGGGTCATATCCCCGCCCCTGGTCAACAACTTCTATCTCTAGAAATTCATCTGTCACAATCCATGAAACCTCAATCTGATTGGACTCGTCACCTTGATGTCCATGGAGCAATGCGTTTGCGAGTGCTTCTTCAAAAGCGACTCGGACTGAGAATACATCATGCTCACTATACTCATGTACTTCCATGAGTGACAGCACGGCTTCCTGCACTTCATCAAACGATTCGCGATCTCCTAAAATCGATTGTTGGTGTTTTGTTGGCTGTTCGCTTCCTGCGCACATGAGTTGAGTACTTTCCTTTTCCAAAACAAGGGGGCGCCCCTCCATTTAATCAAAAAACGCACGGCATTAAACCGCAGTGAAAAGTCGTCATTAACGAATTGCTGTCATTGCTTCAGCGAGCGAATCGCAAAGCGTAAAGGCTTTATCCAATTTTGTAATACGGAAAACATCGCGAATGGGACCTTCGAGTGAAGCAAGGACAAGTTTGCCCTTTTTATCACCAACCTTCGCATTCACTGTAATCAACATGCCAAGCGCTGAAGAGGAGAGTGCGCTGACGTTTTGAAAGTTTAATACTATTTTTGGACATCCCTTGCGTTCAATGACAGATGTAAGTTCGTCGCCAATACGTTTGATGCAGATTTCATCAAGAATGTTACTTTCGACAAACTCGACGTTCGTGATGCCATTTTGTTCAAAAATTTGGAGGAGTGATGAATCTGCCATTGTCAAAGTATACCTTGAATAAGAGTTATCGCAAGAACGAATCACTCACACCCGCATCGAGAATCCTACGACTAAATAACATTTCTTCATTTTCTTGTTGGATAATAATCTCAGGTCTCAAGAGAATAATCAGAGTTTTTTCTTCGCGGTTCGTTGTTCGATTCGTGAAGAATCGATTGATATATGGAATCTTTGAAAGAACTGGCACACCGACTTCAGTTTCAAATTCTTTCACAGTCCGTTGACCTCCAAGAAGTGCAGTCCCTTTATCGGGGACAGAAACCGTTGTACGGATACGGTGATTGACTGTTGTAGTCAAACTCACAGACGATGAAATTGTTGCTGCTCCGCCACCACCAGCGCCACCACCAGCAGTTGCTGCTTCAAACGATTGGTTTGATGTCACTTGTTGTTCTTGAACTTGGAAGTCAACATTCATTGTCACGTATCTTCTGTCTGCAGAGATGACTCCGTGGACTTGGAATCGTACACCAGAACCCGTGTTTGAAATTTCAGGAGTAAAACCAACTGCACTTGAGTTTGATCCCAAATTTAGACCAGAAACATATTGAGTGCTTGTTGTAATAGAAATCCACGCTCGTTGATTATTGTGCATTGTTAAACGAGGAGCTGTTAGCACAGTATTTCGTTTGTCCGCTTGTGTTGCTTCAATCATTAAGTCAACTTGCACATCATCAAGGAATTGCAATCCAAAGCCAAGCGCTGGATTTGAACCTGAGACAATAGTGCCAAATGCATTAAAGTTCCCAATCGTGTCAATCAGTTGGTTACTGCCTTGAACGATGCCAAGAGGACTGATGCCGTCAGTGTGTCCAATTGGTGCGCCTGGGTCACCAAATGTATACACAATTTGGCCTGTTGCAGGATCAAATGTACCAAACATCCCACCTGTTGCAACTGCGTTACCTGGAGCAACTGGCAAACCTGTTGCCGGATCTATTGTTGTGTAAATGATTGGGTTTTGGAATTGTCCCGTTCCTGGAACAAAGAAATCACTTAGTTGTGCGTTTGGATCAACCGATTGCATTTGACTAAACAAACTGTTATTCGTGTTGAAATATAAATCAAGGTCGAAGCCGATTTGTTCAAACCAGTCTGTTGCTATTTCTAAGAAACGAGATTCAACGTTAATTTGCAATGCACGCACTTCGCGTAGTTTTGCAAGCAATGATGTGACTTCTCGATGTACTCCTGGAGTTTGTTTAATGATGAAGTTGCCGTTGATGGCATCAATCTCATGTTGTCCATCGTCATCCCATTCCCAAGCACCCGAAGGGCTTGTAATGTATTTTTCGATAAGCCC
>Ga0315336_1004006_pt1 | contig 18378 bp, 14 predicted proteins | sample ASW5metaG_FD_204512 | JGI IMG/M metagenome (GOLD analysis project Ga0315336, IMG submission 204512) | Ammonia-oxidizing marine archaeal communities from Monterey Bay, California, United States - ASW #5 | ecosystem: Environmental > Aquatic > Marine > Intertidal zone | place: USA: California... | reverse complement strand
TTGTCATTAAAATGGGATTTTTCTAATAGCCTTAGTGTTATCGATACCTTACCAAGCATTAATCAGGAGGAATACGCGATGTCTGCTTTAGAAACCTATGGCAAGTATGTTGGTCCCCTTGGGGGCCTAAGATTTACCAGAAGAATCATGCGCCTTGTCGAGGGTAGTGTGTGATATGCGATTCGACCGCCGCGATAAAGGTTAGACGACGTAGATCTTCGGTGTGAATGCCGACAACAAACAACCAACCAAACGATCCTTGAACTAGAGGTGTTTAAATGAGTTCTAATGGCGAAAAGCAAGAAAAGTCACTTTGACATGATGAATACAGTTGCAATCCTGGGTTTGGGTTTTGTCGGAACCGCAATGGCAGCAGCGGTATCTCTAGCCAAAGGGGATGATGGGGCAAATCTCTATCGAATTGTTGGGATTGATCAAGACAATTGTGATGGCCTGGAAAAAATCAGAAAAATTAATTCAGGTGTTTCGCCAATCGTGTCAGAGGATAAATCCCTTGACGACGCAATATTGAAAGCAAACAGCAGTGGACTTTTGACAGCTACAACAGATTTGGATTCTCTGAACGCTGCCGACATTGTAATTGTTGATATCAATCTAGATGTTAAAAACCTCTACTCCCAGAATTCAACTAATTATGTGTTAGAAGAGAATAGATTTATCGAAGCAATCGAATCAATTGCACTACGAATTATGCCCACAACCTTGGTATTGATTGAAACTACTGTCCCACCAGGGTTCACAGAAAAGAAAATTTTGCCGCTGTTCCAAAAAGTTTTTGAACAAAGAAATATTGATATCGGCCAAATCAGGCTTGCTCATTCTTACGAAAGAGTGACACCAGGAAGAAATTATCTTGGATCGATAATTAATCAGCATCGAGTATATTCCGGTATTAACTATAGGAGTGCTGAATTGGCCCGAGACTTTCTTGAGTCGATCATTAATACTGAGTTGTATCCACTAACCCAGTTACAAACGCCAACATCTTCTGAGATAGCAAAAGTATTGGAGAATTCGTACCGGGCTGCAAACATAGCATTTATTAAAGAGTGGACTGAATTCGCAGAGGTTGCTGGTGTTAATCTATTTGAAATACTCGATGCTATACGCCAGCGTAGCACACATAACAACATAATGAATCCTGGTTTTGGTGTTGGCGGGTATTGTTTGACAAAGGATGGAATATTGGCTGACTGGGGTGCAAAAGAACTGTTTTCTTTTGATCTGTCAATGGATTGTTCGGTGAGAGCTATACAAATAAATAATTCAATGCCTCAATATGCATTTAATTTGATGCAGAAACATTCGAGTAAAATCAACAAAAAGAAAGTTGTCCTGTTTGGACTGTCTTATATAGAAGATGTATCTGATACTCGTTCTTCTGCTTCGATTGAATTCTTAAGATTGTGTGGAGAGACAGTAGCAGATATTAGTGTCCATGACCCTTATGTCAAATCTTGCCCTGAACTTAACATCGAAGTAACTAAAACAATTGATCATTTGCCCGGAGATCTAAACATTATTGTGTTTGCTGTCAAACATTCTGAATATAGAAACCATGATCCACTAGACCTCATTGCAAAGTTTAAGGATTTAGTACTAGTTGTAGATGGGAATGATGTGTTGTCTGACGATCAGGCTTCGATTTATCGCAGTAGTGGGGTGACGGTCGTTGGAGTAGGAAAGGGGCACTGGACTAACAACTAGATGAGCGAAACAATTAACAAATCAGTATTGATAACGGGAGCTGCCGGGTTTCTGGGGTTATCTTTAGCAAGAGCTCTTTTAGAGCAGACTAATTATCAATTGCTCTTGGTGGACAATTTAGTACGTGGGCGTGCGGACGAAGAATTTGCTGTAATCCAACAAAGCAATAGAGTTCAATTTCTGGCAATTGACTTGAATAGTAGTACAGAAATAGAAGACTTACCGGAAGTAGATTGGGTTATTCATTTAGCAGCTCAAGTTGGAGTGAGAAACGTAGAAGCGGGTCCGGGAAAAGTTCTTGAAAATAATGTTGTCTCAACATTCAAAATTTTAGACTACTCTCGCAAATGTAAGCGACTGAAGAAAGTATTCTTTGCATCTACTAGTGAAGTTTACGCTGGAACACTGGCATACTTTGATATGGAAGTGCCAACGCCGGAGGATACTCCATTAACTGTGTTAGAACTTAGTGAGGCCAGAGGAACTTATTCCTTAAGTAAAATTGTAGGTGAATCTGCTCTGAACATGGCTGCAAAAGAAAGTGGATTGCCAATTGTGATTGGTAGATTCCACAACGTTTATGGACCTCGGATGGGATTCATGCACGTAATACCCGAGCTTTACTATCGTATGATTAACAACGCGAGTGTAATGGTGTACTCGCCGTCTCATACACGATCTTTCTGTTTTGTAAAGGATGCTATAAGAATGGTCATGGCGCTTACATTTAATAATGGAATTTATGGTACCTACAATATTGGTAATCCTGACGAAGAAATTAGAATGATGGATCTTGCTAAACAATTAAAGGCATTAGCGCATGCAGAATGTACACTTGTGGCAGGTCAAGAAACACCAGGCTCTCCGCTCAGGCGTTGTCCGGACATAAATAGGTACTGGAACGATATTGGTAGATTTGAATTTACTGATCTGGAACAAGGACTAGCTGCCACGATGGATTGGTATAAAGAACGTTTATCGGACCGATACGAATAGTTTGAATCTTCTAGATTGGTGAATACTATGCAAGCGGTAATTCTAGCTGGTGGTCAAGGAAGGCGATTGGAGCCATTTACGACGATTTTGCCCAAACCGCTAATGCCACTGAAAGATAAGCCGATTATGGAGATAGTTATTCGCCAACTGCTGAATTCGGGAGTGACAGAAATTATTGTTGCGGTAGGCCATTTGTCCCACTTGATTGAAGCCTATTTCCAGAACGGAGAAAGATTTGGTATACCAATTTCTTATTCTAGAGAAGAATCTCCACTTGGTACCGCCGGACCTATCGGGAAAATAATTGATCGTTTACAAGATGATTTCTTAATACTAAACGGTGATCTGTTGACAACAATTAACTTTCAAGAACTATTTGATGCACATGTGCAAAAGCAGGCTGCCGCCACAATCGCCATGTTTCCAAGAGAGCAACAGATCGACTTTGGTGTACTAGAATACGACGTTGACGGGTATTTGACCCGATACATTGAAAAACCAAGTTATCATTTTGATGTTAGCATGGGGATCAATATTCTGAATAAATCCGAAGTTATTGATCTCCTAGAACCTAATTCGCATTTAGATATTCCTGAATTAATGGTAGAGCTTACAAACAGAAATAGAAAAGTTTACTGTCACAAACAAGACTGTATTTGGCTTGATATTGGTCGGATTGATGACTACAAACAGGCACAGGAACTATTTCACGCACAAGAAGAAGTATTTCTTTAACGTCAAGTATGAGGGTAATAGTTACTGGTACCAGTGGCTTTGTTGGCAAAACGCTATTAGAGCAACGGTTTGGACTCAATGATGTACTAACCTTGTCGACTAATAGTACAACTAGTACAGATGAAACCCTGCGATCTGAATACGATGTTGAGACATGCTCTCTGATATTAAAAAAATATCAGCCCGATGCCATACTTCACTTAGCAGGAGTTATGAAATCTGAAAGCTCAGAAGAGTATTTCAGAGTAAATTTACACTATGCTAATACGTTGCTTGCATCTGCTAGAGAATACAATACATCAACAAAAATAGTTATGATTGGAACAGCCGCAGAATACGGCGTTCAAGGTATAGAGTCAGAGCCTCTCTCGGAAATAAATACTTGTGCCCCAATCAGTCAATATGGACTGTCTAAATTAGCTCAAACAAAATTGGGGTTATGGTATGCCAGAAATGGTGTGCAAGCTATTAGTTGCAGGCCGTTTAATTTGATTGGACCAGGCCAGAACGATTCATTTCTATTAGGTAAAACTACAGAATATCTCAAGGGTGTTCGTAATTCTTCAAGCAATAAGTTGAGGAAATTACAGCTTGGCTTCCTCGGTGACTATCGCGACTTTGTCGATGTGAGAAATTTCTGCGATATTTTAGTAAGAATATTGAACGAGGACGATATGAATGTGAAGATACTCAATATTTGTACCGGGAAACCAACTCTAATTAGAGATACTGTCAAAAAAGCATTTGAATTGGCAAAAGTTCCTTGGTACTTGTGTCAAGAGCAAGAAGTGAATAGGGCCCCAACAAAAATTTATGGTGACACAGAATTGTTCAAATCAATGTTTAATTCTGAATTGAACTTCAATATGGATATTGTGTTGAGCGATATGTTGGGTTGACCGTGGTAGTTATCAACTTATTTTGAGAATCTGCCGTATGGGTAGTTTACTGTTTGCCTTTCGAAATCTTACAAAAAGATTGATTGACACATCGGTAAGAAACCATTGGTTTTGGTTGTTAGTTCCGCTATTTCAGTATTTTGTTGTTAAGGAATGTACAGTAGCTGGAAAAAAACGCTGTTGGTTTTCTACTAAATTAGGGAATCAGCGGCCTACCCTCTTGGCACTTGCGGCAGACCAGTTTCGTGGCGAACTCCAAATTTTAGTGTCCAAGGAAGGGTTTCGTGTTTTAACAATTTCTGATAGTTGGAATCACCGTGTGGCATACCCGTTTTTCGATGACATGACATATACACAGAAATTAGATGCAGTGATGTACTATCAAAGAAACGGCGCAAATAACAGCAAGCTGCAGAAATCATATGAAAAAGCAGATGACTTTTTAACTGGCTTTCTGGGGCGACTCTATTCAAGGCTACGAGTTGATGCTGTGTTACTTCATAACGTTCGCTATCCCCATGTTTTATGCTGGGCAGCAGTTAGCAAACGGTTACAAGTGCCTTACATAGTTATATATCGAGAAGGTGTCTGTATAACTAAATGGCAAAAGAAAATGCAGATGGACCGTCACAGCTCATATGGCCAATTTGAGGGAGATCTAATTTTAGTTAAGAACAAATTAGCTAAAGAAGTATTTGTTGAACCTGGTTTTGCTACAACTGATCAAGTTGTAGTAACAGGTGATAGTCGATTTGACGTTTATTTACAGCAATTGAAGGACCTGAAGTTAATACGGAACGAAAATATTGTCACAATATTTTGGTGGAGTATTACTCATTACGAGGGAAGAGAGTTCAATCACATGACTCGCACTGCAATACGGGCGATTGCTGAACTAGCCAAAGAGATGTGTCACGTCAAGTTCGTGGTTAAACCGAAACCAGAATACTTACCTCAGTATAAAACCGGTAGCAGTCAGTTAGATATTGCCAAGATATTTGATAACACCAATCGCCTTTGGCGGAAACAAGGTAATTTGGTGATAACTCCCTTCGCGAATGTACATGAATTAATTTTTAAGTCGAAAGTCATTGTTGGCCTACAATCAACTGTATTGTTAGAGGCCGCAATCGCTCGCAAGTTCATTGTCGTTCCAGATTACGAGGAATTTAGAACCTCTACAGATGGAGGACGTTTTGCCTTTAGACCTATACTTGAGCTATTTGAAACTGCGAATAATGATGTAGAGCTTAAGGCACAGATTAAGCGAGGATTGAAGGACGATTGGGTTTCAGATGAAGTTATGCGTAAAAGAAACGCCAACTTTTCTAGTTTAATCGCGGACATGGATGGAAACAATAGTCGTAGAGTTCGCTCCGCGATAATGAGTAAAATAGCTAGATAAGTTGTTCTATTTAATAAAAAACAATCCAATCGTGCTTTAGAGAAAACAATTCGTGGTCCTACGAAATATCCACCTGAGTGTTGTGCCAGAAGTCGTTTTAAGAGTCATTTCACTATTTCTTGCGCTAGTAATAGCGCTTTATGGTCGTTATGGAACGGGGTTTACTATTATCGATCAGGCATGGCCTATGGTTAGCTATATGTCTGTCAGTTACTTAGCTTGCTCTGCTTTTCTGACATGGCGCCATTTTAGTTTGTTTGGTGACCATGTTACGACAGCTCTATTGTCTCTTACACTAATGTTTTTCTTCTCGGTTATTCCTTTGCTAGTTTTACGTCAGTACTATAGTTTGGGTTATATAACGATATTTGTATTGACTGCCGTGACCTGCACGTTAGTCATTGAGCAGTTCAAATTTGGTCGATTTACAAGTAGAAATCTAATACTTATAGCTTTAGGAGACTGGAAATGTCTAGCAAATGATCGATTGTTTAAACGTACTATAGACCTGCCGGATGAAATACGTGGTTTGTCTGGCGATGCAAAAGTAGTCGTCGATTTTGACTCTGTTAAAGATCCAGAGTGGCAAGATGCACTCGTACAATTGCAATTAAAAGGAGCGGTATTTATTGATACGAGCGAGATAAGGGAACTAATTACTGGAAAAGTTCATAGTCAAAATTACACAGTTGATCTACGTAAACTAGCAATAAATACGTCTCGTTACAGGTATTTTAAAAGAGTGATAGATATTGTTATAAGCTGTGCTGCGATAGTACTTCTTTTTATACCTAGTTTGTTTACTACTGGTTTGCTGGCTATAACAACAAAGGGGAAACCGTTTTATAAGCAAACTCGAGTTGGATTGCGAGGGAAAGCTTTTACTATTCTGAAATTTAGAACGATGAATGTAGCAAGTAGGGGTGTCGAAGTTTCGTTTACCGAGAAAAATGACATTAGGGTTACCGTAATTGGGCAAATTTTAAGACGCTGGAGAATCGATGAATGGCCTCAATTTTGGAATGTATTGGCAGGGCAAATGAGTGTAGTAGGTCCTCGGCCGGAAAGGCCTGAATGGGAGCAGCGGTATTCAAAGGATATTACCTATTTCTCGCTTCGTCATCTCGTAAGACCGGGTATTACGGGGTGGGCTCAGATACATCAGGGATATTCATCAACCAGTGATGGGGCTAGAGAAAAAACATCTTATGATCTTTATTATCTTAAACACTTTTCACTTTCACTCGACCTAGCAATCTTGCTTCAGACCATTGCGGTACTAGTTACTGGCAAAGGGCATCGGTAAATAACAATGGAAAGATGGACAAGGAATCAGTTTGTGGGTATGCCGACGCCTAGGATTTACTTCTGTATTCTAGATATCTCCAACTGCTTGTTCACAAAAGCGTTCAGCATTTAGATCGAGACTGTAGCCAGAAACAATAGTTTTTGCGGCTAAATTGGCGCGACGTTGGGTTTCGTTAGGGTTATTTAGAATTTCTCTCCAAGCATCTACTAAGGCGTCAGAGTTTCTAACGGGGATGATATGGCCATGTGGATCAACGACATTTGCGGAATCCCCAATATTCGTCGCAACGACCGGTACTTGCGTCGCCATTGCTTCTAATAAAGAATTTGATAGGGCTTCGCCAGATGTCGAAAGAAGGCAGAATATATCGAAACCATTGAGTAAAACGGAAACATCACCCCTGTGTCCCAACCAAACAATTGTTGAGCGAGGAATCTTTAATAATTTTTGAGTGTTAATTAGCGATGCAACATAATGTTCGTCACCGGAGCCAACAATAATAAATTTTGTTAATGGAAAATCTTTAAGAAAATCTTTGGCTGCTAGCAGAAACGTTTCGTAGCCTTTCCAAGGTACAAGGCGAGCGACGCAGCCAATAACCAGTTGTTTTTCAGAAACGTCAAAAACGGATCGAGCTATTTCACGGTAACTAGAGTCCACTCGAAAGGCAGTCAAATCTACCCCATTCGGTATAACTCTGTGTTTTTTTGCTCTTAAGCCAAGAGTTTCATAGCTGTTCAGTGCAGAATAGCTATTCGAGATAATAAGATCCACATACTTTGACAAGTGTCTCAAAATGTATTCTAAGATCCGACCAAATATGCCGAGTAGATTTGGCTCAATAAAAGAAACACGAAGTCCCCAAACAATTTTCTTTATTCCGCAGAGCCTACCGATCAATAGTCCAGCTATGTTGGTTCCTACTAGGTAGGTAATGACTACGTCAATATGTTTTTTCTTTACAATTTGTATGATTTTGTAGAGAGTAGCAACTGAGTTGAACGTGCCTGCCTGTTTATCTAAGAAATGTATCTCGACGTTCTTTAGTTGGTTTGCCCTTTCTAAGGTTAGCGCGGAAGAATAATATAAGCATAGAATAACATCGTTATTGTTGCTTAGATGGTTTATATGGTGGATTAGCTGGGTTTCGGTTCCACCGAAATCCAAAGAGTGATGAATAATTAAAACACGTTTACCCATAATCTTGAAAGAGATTGCGTGCCATGTTTAGGAAATGTTGCTGATCTGGTATTTAAGAGATGGTATGTGTTGGTGATATAGAGCAATTAGCAAGTTCGGAGAAGATTTCCCTGGTGTATAGCCTATGACCACCGGTACCGACGACCACACGTAAAGAATTAGTAGCACCGGCCGCGAGATAAATTTCCTTTGCCTCTAAAATTGTTTTACGGAATCCGAGTATCGGGAAAATAGGGTCGCAAACTCCTGCTGCTGCAATTAGAAGCTTAGGTGCTGCAAGGCCAAGAATATCACTCATCCGGAAGTATTTCGCCAGTAACGGTATGTAGAGATCTGCGCAATGGTAGAGATTCAACAAAGAATAGTGGAAATCTGATATGCAGCAAGAGGGGATGACATAGTCAAGGTCATCACTAATTGCAGCGGCATAAAGAGCGACCGTACCTCCCAGGGAATTACCTACTGCCCCCCAGCGTTCATAATTGTTGTTCCGATTCCGGAGATAATTAACGACTGAAACCAAGTCTAGAATTCTTTGACCGAGAAGAGTTTCGCCGATTAAGATTGATTGAACACTAGAATCAAAACATGGGTGAGGCGCCTTTTTTGTTTGCAGTGTTTCAACTCTACTACCTAACGCTCGTTGTTCTATGCAAACGATTCCATATCCCTCTTTGAGCGCATATTGTCCGACGTCTTGACCAGAATAGTTACCACTAAGAGTGAATGTTTCAGTGCTATCCATTCCCAATGAGACGTGCATACCACTGGTATGACCTTGAAGGCAGATTACCCAATCGCTGGGTTGGTCTTGGCCAATAGGGGTTGCCCTATAAATTGGGAAAAATTCGTTGTCTGTCGTTTCTAATAAGAGTTTCTCGTAATTTCCAACTGAGTCTTTTGCAGCCCAGATTAGTTGGCTCGAGAGAATTTCACGTTGGTAGGGTGACTTAAAGCCTAGCAGCCCACAAAGCTGAGCACGTGCTTCCTCGCGCCACTGCAGGTATGGTGTGCCATCGTAGGCCAAGACTGGCGAAATTAAACTATAGGACTTGTGTATACCTATTGATGGGGAAAGGTTTGGTATTTCGACATAATGATCTAACTTCTCAAGAAATCTACGTTCTCGTCGAAGTCGATCAAAAATCCGCCTTAGTATTTCGAATATACTTTTCACTCAATGTCTCGAGCAATGACAGAATCCAAGAATTCTGCCACCACCAGATGACCACTTTCCGACCAGTGACCGTCTTTAGGAATTTTTAGATTTAGACCTTCGGTACACTCTTTGTCGAAAAAATGCGTCCATAAATCGTAAAATTCAATACCGTAGCTATGCATAATAAAAGCAGTGTTGTCGTGCAGGAAAGCTAGTCTTGGAGAAAGTTGTCGATTCCGGCAAGATTCGATAGACCGACCACGAGGTCCATCCATAATCACAATGACGTGAGGCTGCACTGCAGCTTCTTGCACTAAATTCTTCACCTCTTTGGCGAAGATTTCAATTATTCTGATTACTTGAGGATCATCAAGACTATTCACCGGTACGTTCATCACATATTTATCAGATTCTGTCGCACTGTTTGATGAGTGGTTAAGAAATAAATCCCGATAAAACTGGATATTCATTCCTTTCCGTGGGACTAGATATCCGAAGACATTTAGACTTTTGACCAGGCTGATCCAGTTTCGTTTGTAAGGTGTGGGAGGTACTTGTATGTGTTTACCTCCAGGTAAGAGGCGCCAGGTTCTAAAACTCGATGAAAATGTAGAAACTTGTTTACCTTCTAAACTTTCAAGAAAATCGTTGTGGACAATGTTGATTACGACAATATCAGGTTGATAGAGTAAGACTTCATTTTCTAACATTTCAATATACTGACTCAGAGGAGCACCGCTAATTCCAAATCGATAGACTTGGTAATGTGAACGTAGACTTTCCAATATCTCTGCCACACTCCGATCATACGGAACTTGTAATGCTTCGATATAGGAGTCTCCGACGATTGCTATTCTGGTAGTACCTACTGATTTGGCAACAACGTAGTCCTTATGTGCCGAATTCCAACCTTGGTTGTTGATTTGGTAGGGAGAAGCGATATGGTTTCCAACTCTCCAAGTGCCAGTTTGGTTGGGTTGGTATTTAAGAACTTGTTTAGGGACACCTTCTTGCAGTCGCGGAATTTCGCTAGGAAGAAGGACAAAATTGAATATGCCATATTCGAGAATTGCAAATAGTACTGCAAGTGAAATGATAATTAACGATACGTTTCTTACCATAGAAATATTACTCAGTGCGGAGATTCAGCAGGGAATCATACGCAGCTTCATAGCGGGCTAGCATTTTTTGCTCATCAAAAAGTGTAACTATCCTTGAATAATTGTTCTTTCCAAGTGTATGTCTAAGTTCTGGGTTTTCCAAAAAAAGAAGGATACGTTTCATAATATCCTCTTGATTGCCGATTCGTACTAATTGTCGAGAATCTCCTAATAATATGCGGGTGTCTCCTACGTCACTCGCTACACAGGGTAACCCATTTAGCATGGCTTCTCCGACTACAGTGGGGAATCCTTCAGATTTTGATATTAGGCAAAATACGTCGACGCTATCATAGAAGGTGCTTTTCAGAGGAACATTACCCAATATTGTCGTAGAGTTAGTCAGTTGGTTAACTCTAATTAGTTCGGCTAATGAATAATTGTTCCAACTTATACCTAAGCCACCAGCCAGAACTAATTCGATTGACATTCCTCTTTTTACGAGCTCACCAATTGCCTCCAGCAGTAGCCTGTGGTCTTTTTCTTTTGTAATTCGACCTAACATCCCAACTCTAATAGTTTGGTTAGAAGTGCGATCTCTAGTTTGGCATCTGAGTGGTATGGTCTCTCCAATTGGAAAACCAGTGGGTATATATAAGAATCTATTTTGTGGATATCCTAATTCGATATGAGTCCTTCGCCCAAAAGCTGAGCAACTGATTGCTAGCGAAATGAGGCGTGGAGCTAGATAACCACATAGCTTTAGGAACCTGAACGTTCGGTCGTTGTAGAGATAGCGATCTGTTTTCCCTGAGAATACTCCCCAGACTACTGGAATACCCAGAACCTTACCTAATAAACCTGTAATTAAATCAGCTGGGTACATCCAAGAGTGAAGAACTACTGGTCGATATCTGCGTATTATTTTTATCAAGTGCCAGAGGCCATTTAATAGCAGGAGAATTTCTTTCGGTCGCCTACATTTTTTCGGCAGATTAAGTGAATATATTTGAACACCCTTTTTTTCAAGATCTAGTCCATGAGCTCCTTTCCCGAGTAGGGAAACGACAATATTCTCATAAGTTTTTCCAGATATTCCTTGCACCAAACGCGAAAGAATTTCTTCGGCCCCACCAGTTTCCAGCCCTGTGGTAACGTGGACTATGATCCGCCTGGATGTTGGTGATGGGTTACGTTTTTCCAAGGTTCAATGTATTCAATGAAAACACTTTTATACGATCTTGTTCCCAAATTAATTGAAAATGTGGTGGGTATAAAACTTCTGTAGATTTTCGTTCCTTTTCTTTTCGGTCTATGCTTGTTGGCCTTTGTATATTGAGCCATGAAAGTAGCTCATCACTGTAGTAGTGACTCACTTTCATAATTGTTAAGGGCCAATGACCGGATATTCGGCCATTTGTGTTGTCCACACCATTCCGAAGATTTACTATAAACAACCAATCCCCTTCTTTTGCATAATCGTAGAAACTATAGGAATTGTATGAGACCTTATTTATGTTACCTTCGTCAGTCTCAAGAAACTTTGAGTGGCTATGGTCTGCGCGAGTCAAGCCTGACAATACATATCCAGTTACAGGATCTGTTAACAAATTGACACGACCCTTCTCATCGATTAATCGAATGAGGTCGCTCCAAAGATGGGAGCTATTTGTATTTGGTATCGCAGCTAAGGTGCTATATCGCAAGTGTTGTAATTGTTCTAAACCTCGGATGGGGACAAGCGCGATTAGTAGACAGACAACAAAAACCATATTTTTCCTACTGCGCCAATCGTCGGACTGAGCGAACAAACAAATTGCTGCTAAAACGCCAATAGGCGTCATATAAAAAAATCGCCATAGTACGGATGGAAGGGTAAAATCGAGAAACACACCAACAAAAAAGGGATTAAATACAATTAGACTGGGCAAAACTACTGATAAGGAAATTGATATTTCTCGATAATCTTTTTTCACAAAGAAAAAATACCAGACCACCAGAAACAAACCGATTAATCCCATTGTCTCAAAGGCTCGTCCGACAGGGTCTGCTATTTGCAGTGTTCGGTCGGAAAGTGCTCCAGTATTAAGCGTCAGTGTATTGTTGTATAGGCTCTTATGGTTGTCTGAACCATCTATCCAACTATAGATAATAAAAGATAGAAAAATTTGAAAGCAGAAAAATACAAGAACAGCGAGGAGATTATGGTTTTTTATTGTTTTGCCAATAAATTTTGTGATGCATACTCGAGTCATTAGCCACATTAGAAAAAACATACTAAAGGCCAAAACAAACAATGCTTCTTGTTTGTGAAATGCCGTCGTTGTTACAACAATAAGGGCTAGCAGCCCGATGCGTTTGGTTAATATATAAGGCGAGTTGTCCGATCTTAGGGTATTAGTTATTACTAATAACGACAATAGATAGAGCGGATAGCAAACAAAACTAGGCGAGAAAACATAATAACGTACATACGAAAATACATTGGTTCCAAACAAGAGGAACGTAAAGATAGGTGATAAAAGGCAGAACCAAGCTAACGCAGAATGTGTAAGAAACAGTCTTTTCCCAATTTCATACGAGAATAATCTAATACAAATTAAAAACAATGTTGTAGCAAAAAACGTATACGGAAACACTAAATTCAAAGTACTGCTGTTAGATATATGTAACGCAATAGAAAAAATGAAATACCAAGGTTGGTTAATTACAACTTTTGTTGTCTCTAATTGATCTAGATTCCTTTGGATAGACTCCAGATGATTGAATACATCGGCGGGCACTTCGACATAAGATCCAACAAACGCTAGGTAGATACTCACACAAAGAACTAGCGTTACATCAACCAAAAACATTCGGTCAGAGATGTAGTTCGATAAAACATTTTCGTAAAGTGAAATTATCGTACGTCGACGCACTAGGAGTGTGGCTAAAAGGGTCACAAATACGAAAAGATAGCCTAGGTAAAACGCAGTAACTTCCCCATAAGCGAAAGCGGCCCGAAAAATTGTTAGGTAGATAACTAATGAAAATACAAGACAAGTAAGAATGTAATAACGGCTAACTTGCATTATGGCGCCTAATATTAGGCCAGGTATATATAGGCCAAGGATTAGGACTGTCGCAAGCATAGCTAATGGGTATTTACAAAGATATATAACAACTAGATTTATCGCACAGAATAATGTTTACCGGAAGTTACTGACTATCAATGAGGGATCAACTATGTTCTAAAAGATGTTGTTCTTTCCACAATGAGTAAAACAAGTCTTCATTTTGAATTAGACGTTCGAGGGATCCATGTTCCTTAATACGGCCATTTTCTAGAACGTAGATGTGGTCAACATCTTGGATTGTAGAAAACCTATGTGCAATAGTTACCATAGTGACCTCCCCACGGAGTGATGATATTGCTTTTTTTATTTCGGATTCAGACAGGGAATCCAGCGCACTAGTAGCTTCATCAAAAATTAGAAGTTCAGGACTGCATGACAATGCACGGGCGAGTACAATCCTTTGCCGTTGTCCCATTGATAGTCGGTAACCGCTTTCCCCAACTCTGGTTTCATAAGCTTGCGGTAATTGACGAATAAATTCGTCGGCTTTAGAGAGTTTGGCGGCTTCTCTTACCTGTTCGTCTGAAAGTTCATTAGAACCAAATGAGATATTTTCGTAAACAGTTGTATTGAGAAGTTGCACGTCTTGATCGACGACGCCAATTTTACTCAGCCAGTCGCTTAGCAGCAATTCGTTTCGATTACAGTTATCGACGAGCACAGTTCCATTTGTTGGTTCAATTAGGCTGATTATTAAATCCGCTATGGTTGATTTGCCCGAGCCAGATCGTCCAACTAGCGCGACATGAGTATGTTTTGGGATACTCAGGTTAATGTCTGAAACAGCAAATTCCTTAGTTCCTGGGTAGCGATAATAAACATCGCTCAGTTGAATCCCTGTTTTTAGCGGTGGTATTGGCCTACCGGTCTTTCGAATCAAATTAATCTGTGAAGGACTTAAATAACTCGAAACTAGCGATGCCACGGGTAGCGCATTTGCTAGAGTCATGCGAAATTTATTGATTTGCTTAACATAAGGCATGGTGCGGTAAAGGATGAAAAGCTGTATAAGATTAGTCGCTCCAAAATCTGCATACCCAGATTGAGAAAGAAAAAGTGTTAGCAACAAAAATGCTGCTGCCCCCAAAAGAATCGTGAAATCTACGCTTGGAGTAATCGCGGCGTTGATTAAAGCGCTTTTTCTAGAAATGTTAAGCATCCTGCGCCTAGAACTTATAATCCTATGTCGTACTGAATCTAAGGAGTTAGTTATGCGGATAAGTTTGGGTGACCGAAAATAGTCAACAGTAACTTTATCGGCATGTGGAGCAGCTTCAGCTAGTTGATTTCCAAGGGAACGTAATTTGGATACGACCTTAATTAAAACAATACTCAAAACTATCGAGAACGCTATCACAACAAGGCCCGCTATTGGGGCTGTGAACAACAGGAGTAATAGATAACCTATCAACATCAGGACTGAGACAACGAAGCCAAAACCTACAATAGCAAGTCCAGAAAACCCATCACTTTGATTTAATAATGTCATTAAGTACCCAGTGGAATGTTTAGCGGCCTCTTGGTAGGTAAGGTCTAATTGACGGCTTATAATCGAGGCTTGTAATTTGAGTGATATCGATACCTTCAACTTAATTGCAAGAGCTGTTCCGAGGTAGTGAGTTATGCCTTTGAAAGCTTGTAGCAGAATCGCTATCACTAATGCTAAATAGAAAAACAGCATTTCACTGTTTGCCTGAATGGATTTAATGATGGAATCCACATAGTCGAGTCCCGTTGTAACGGGGGAATCATTGATTAAAGAATTAACCGCGATTATGAGAATTCCGAGGGTCCCTATTTCAGACACAGTCGTCAACAGACCGAGACAGATTAGAGCTATTACGACCAGTCGGTTTTCTAAAATATGTTTTAAGAGATGACGGAGTCCTTTCTGTTCAGATGCTGGCATAGGACTGATGATGAGCAAGAGTAGTGCTCGTAGCTGTTGCCGAGACCACTTTTTGTAGGACTGCATCACGAATGTTTTATGAGCATAAGAATTTAATTCGGACGACCTATCTGTATCATTCGGAAGTAAAATAGGGCTTCCGTTGCTACAGGCTCATAGTATGTAAATCGGTCCAATAGTTGGGAGTCTTTCTTTATGAACCTAAGTTATCGGGTAATCAGAAATGGGTACTTTGTTCCTGCGGGTATGGTTTGTGGACAGGACCTGATTTACGATGAAAATGGTATTGTGGTCGAAGATTCAGTCATCAGACGAGAAAAAAAAGCAGTTTATTCACCACCAAGCCGTTTAACCAAAGATTTTGAGAATAAGGCAAAGGTGATATCGGATCGACTAATATTTTTGGGGCCAGATTATTTTGAACATTATGGACATTGGATCACAGAAGGTTTATCCAAATACTGGATTCTAGGGAATCTGCGAAACCATGACTACATTATCCCGAGGACAGCATTCTTAAGAAGAAAGCGAGCTTTGTTAAAACGCCTAATTTTTTTCCATAAAGAACCCCATTATAGTACAGCGCGAAAGATATTTAGGATAAAAAATGACCAACTACGTTACTGTTTAGGACCGGTCAAATCACGTGAGATTATTGTTCCGGAGAGTTCGATTGTACTCCGTAATAGCATATCGCCCAAACATATTCAGGTAACGCAAGAAATTGCTTCTCACTTTTTAAAAACCAAAAGAATAGATAACGATAACCGACCGGTGTATCTGTCTAGAACTCGATTAAGAAACCCAATCCGTAAATATCTGAGTGAGCGCACAGTAGAGAATTATTGTGATCAACGAGGTTTCAAGATTATTTATCCTGAGCTGTTGACGCTAGAGCAGCAAATACGCTTGTTTAATGAACACTCCGTATTTATTGGTCCAACTGGATCTGCATTTCACACTGTCATGTTTAGGATAGTTGGCCGTCCTGTACATCTTATTTACTTAACTCAAGGAAATAAACACGCAAACTATGACTTAGTAGATGAACTGATGGGTAACCATTCTTATAATATCCCGTGTTTAGAGAAATTATCAGGTCAACCTAAGAAGTACCAAATGAACGTGAGTAAAGCTCTCGATGGTATTAGTAGAATTATGGATCATCAAGTTTTCTGACATAGCATATTTGTTCGGTTAGTAACTATAGGTATTGATGAAAAAAAATTCCAAATTTGGACATACTAGGAAACTAGATGTGTCGCAAAACCCATTAAAGAAATTTATCGATAATTATCAGGGCCCTATGTCTACAAAATGGGACAATTACTTTGATGTCTATCATCGCCATTTTTCGGTCTTTCGTAACACTGCACCAGTAATTGTAGAATTTGGCGTTAAAGATGGCGGCTCTTTGTTCATGTGGCGAGACTACTTTGGTAAAGATTCTCGAATATGCGGTGTAGATATCAATCCAAGTTGTAAGCAACTTGAAAAGGATGGCTTCGAGATCTTTGTAGGAGATCAAGCGAACAAAGATTTCCTACAATTAGTGAAATCAGCTGTTGGGCCTATTGATGTCTTAATAGACGACGGTGGTCACACTATGGAACAACAAATTAATACCTTTGAAGAGTTGTATGGGTTAGTCAAGTGTCCAGGGATTTATTTGGTTGAAGATGTACATACCAGTTATTGGAGGCGGCGATATGGTGGTGGTTTAAGAAGAAGAGGTACATTTATCGAGCACACAAAGAAACTAATTGATCAAATGAATGCCTGGCATATATCGTCAAAAGCGAATCTTGTCCACATAGGTAAGGATGTTAAAGTTGACAGCTTTACAAGATCTACTTACTCGATGACATACTACCAAAGTATGGTTGTATTCGAGAAACGTCAAGTCGAAAAACAAATATTGTCCCGTGCCGGTAAGTAGGTCAAATAGATAGCACGAAAGTACTTTTTGTAATGACACTAGAAGACATAAAAAGAAAATTTTTCACCGCTCCCGTCTGTCTCACAGGAACTCAAAGAGGGGGCACTACTTTTGCTAATAGAGTAATTGGACTTCACCCGAATTTATTGAATCTTACTGCTCAGGATAAAACGATGTTTTACTGGCATGAGTATAGCCTTAGGCGAATCTTTAAAAGCAGGCCATCAAGGATGCGATATCAAAAACTATTTGAAAGGGAATTAGGAGCTCTCGATAGAGAGAAATTTACTAGGTTGTTGGGAAGTACCGCAATGGAACAATTTGATGTATGGATTAAGCATGTCAAGAGCGAAGGGAATATTGAGGATATTTATTGCCTACGAGGAATCATTGGTTGGGTAATGTCTGAGTTGAACCCTAACTTTGAGGCGCTATCTGCATGGGTAACTAAAACGAACACTTACAAAGATAATGATTTCTTGGGCAAAAGATTGCCGAGCTGCCGCTTTTTGATAATATTTCGGGCTCCGAGAGCAGTTTCTTTATCGATTGCTAAACGCCGCGCAGATGATGGAAGGAGTCATTTTAATAATGGGGATATTGTGATTGCTGCTATAGATTGGGCAAGGCAGGCAGTCGCATATGGATGGTTAGTATTTAGATTTTGCAAAAGAGCACAAGTTATTTATTACGAAGACCTCGTTATTCATACTTGGAACTGCGCGACTAAAATCTGGTCGTTCCTCGGGTTGCCTCAGCCTGATCGCGAAAAATTCGAGCACGATGTCAAACAAATCCCTCTAAAACGAACCACTTCAATCTATGACGCAGCATTTGATTCCAGCAATCCACAGCCAAAAGGTGTAATAACAGAAGGGCTAAC
>Ga0315336_1004004_pt1 | contig 18395 bp, 12 predicted proteins | sample ASW5metaG_FD_204512 | JGI IMG/M metagenome (GOLD analysis project Ga0315336, IMG submission 204512) | Ammonia-oxidizing marine archaeal communities from Monterey Bay, California, United States - ASW #5 | ecosystem: Environmental > Aquatic > Marine > Intertidal zone | place: USA: California... | reverse complement strand
AGCGTAAGGCGCTCGAATCAGGCCGTACCTTTCACCTGCATTACGGAAATCTCGGGGATTCCACCAGCCTGCACCGCATTATCAGCCAGTGCAAACCGGATGAAGTCTACAACCTGGCCTCGCAAAGCCATGTCGGTGTGTCCTACGACGAACCCGAATACTCGACCGAAGTCAACGCCACAGGGGTACTGCGCCTGCTCGAATGTGTCCGCATCACCACGGATCAATGCCGGTTCTACCAGGCGTCCACGTCGGAATTCTTTGGTCAGCCGCGCGTGGCTTCGGCGGACGAGAGCACGCCGTTTGAACCTCGCTCTCCCTATGCGATATCCAAGCTTTATGCGTACTGGATGATACGGCAGTACCGGGACGCGTATGGCATGCACGCGAGTAATGGCATCCTGTTCAATCACGAATCGCCGCGCCGCGGTGAAAATTTCGTGACCCGCAAGATCACCTATTCACTGGCGCGCATACGCGCGGGTCTGCAGTCAACCCTACGCCTGGGTAATCTTGATTCGCAGCGCGATTGGGGTTATGCCGGCGACTATGTCGAAGCCATGTGGCTCATGCTTCAACAGGACGAACCGGACGATTACGTAATCGCCACCGGAGAGCGTCACAGCGTTCGTGAATTCGTCGAGCACGCGGCTTCGATTGCCGGCTTCGACATCGAATGGCAGGGTGAGGCGCAGGAGACAAAGGGCATCGACCGAAAAACCGGTCAGGTCCTCGTTATGGTCAATCCCGACTTTTATCGACCGATCGACATCGAGGCGCCCACCGGCAATGCATCCAAAGCCCGCGAGAAGTTAGGCTGGCGCCCGCGCGTCACCTTTGCCGAACTCGTCGAACGCATGATGCGAGCGGATCTCGATGCGCTTACCCGTGATACAGGATCCTAAATTTTCTATATAAAGACGGTCATGATTGCCACCCTCTGGCACAGTGTTTGCTTTGCACATAGTACATGACCGAGACAACTCCTACACTGACGCCGCAAACCCGCGAGGCGCGGGAAGCGCTGCAGACGGACGAAGTCCGCCTGGATCGCTTTCCGTTCAGGGTCGGCCGCGAATCCCGCTTCGGACTGGTTCGCGGACAGTGGAGATCTATGGAGCGACGACAACTCGCTGCTCCGCCGAACAACGATCTCTACCTCGTGGACACGGGAGACGTATTGAACATATCCAGAGAGCACTTTAATATCCTTCTTAAGGACGATGGTTCGTACGCGCTCGTCGACCACAACAGCACATGCGGAACAATCGTTGATGACACGAACCTTGGAGTAGACTGTGAGCAGACGCAGTGCGACCTCAAGGACGGAAGCACACTTATCGTAGGTACACAAGAATCACCGTACAAGTTCACGTTCAATATCGGGCAAGCAGCATCATAATTGCCGAAATGGACTGACACCGGGCCATCCATGTTCCTAAGCCTATCCTCGTTCAGCGCAGGATGCATCGCACGCCTGTATGTGCATGCCGGAAGCCGGTAAGGATAAGGAGAAATGTCACCGCTCCTATCGCTTTTTCTGGTCCTGTTCTCCTCGATATTAATGATCGGTGTGCTCGTCGCTCACGGCCAGCTGCGTCGGCGATGCCGGCGCCAGCGGGCCCAATTGACCATTGCCGACGAAGACCTGGAACGGGCGCAAAAAAAGCATGCGGATGCTTCCGCAAGACTCGCGGACCAACAGCGTTGGGCGGGGTTACTGCTAAATCGCACACGCGACATGGTCTTTGTCCATCCAATTACAGAAGATGGACTGCCGGGAAAATTCTCTGATGTAAACGACATGGCGTGCATTGCGCTTGGTTATACTCATGAGCATTTGCTGGACACGACGATCCTCGACCTGGAGCAGCATTCCTCGCAGAACGCACTCTCCACCAAATCACTCGCTGGCGAAGGGGATCATGCCGATGATGCAAAGGACGAAGCACGCAGGCGGATCGCCCGAATACTGGAATACGGATACGCGTCTTACGATGGCGTATATGTCGCGAGCAACGAAGAACGCATTCCCGTTGAAGTAACGGCACATCTATTCGATCAAGATGGCCAGCCGTATATCGTGACCTACGCCTCGGACATGACAGAGCACCAGGAATCCCAGGAAACGCTGGTTGAAAGCGAGAGAGTATCCGAGAACGTGTTCATGTATTCGCAGTTGGGAGTCGTCGTTTATGACGGCCGGCGCAAGCTCACCAATATCAATCCGATTGCCATTCGCATGCTCGGCCTGCCCGATCAGCAGACATTTGCGAGATTCAATGTCTTCGATCACCCCTTCATGTCAGACGAAGCTCGAGAAGCCATTCGCCGTGGCGAGAGCGTGCGCTATGAAGCGACGTTTGACTTCGACGAGGTTCGACGCCTCGGACTCTTCGAGACGTCAAACACCGGCAAACGCGTTCTTGAGATCATGATGAACAACATCAGCAAAACTCAAGATCACGAACTGGAAGGATGCCTGGTTCAAATCCTGGATGTGACCGAACAACGCAACACCGAAGAGGAATTGCGTCATAGCGAGAAGCAGTTACGACAGGCGCAAAGACTGCAGTCGATCGGGACGCTGGCTGGCGGCATTGCTCATGATTTTAACAATATTCTTACACCCGTACTCGGCTACTCGGAAATGGCAGTCGATCTCGCCGAGAAAAACAGCACAATCCGCAATTACCTCATAGAAATCATGAGGGCAAGCAGGCGGGCCCAGGAGCTGGCGAACCAGATCTTGACCTTCAGCAGGCAGACCGACCAGGAAATGCGGCCGCTACGTCTGACACCGATCATAAAAGAGGTCTTGGCTCTCCAGCGGGCGGCGCTGCCTGCCACGATTGACGTTGAGTACAGTTTCGAGGCTGAACGCGATATTGTCGTCTCGGATCCGTCTCAAATTCATCAGATCATGATGAACCTGTCCTCCAATGCAGTATATGCGATGAAGGACACGGGTGGACTTCTGGAGGTCACTGTTCAGGATCTGATACTCGATCCGGAACTGTCCATTGCGTTTCACGACCTACCAGCGGGTCAATATGTTCACATCGCCGTCAGAGATACGGGATCCGGCATCGAAAAGGGCGCAGCAGATCGAATATTTGATCCATTTTTCACAACCAAAGGTCGTGGCGAAGGCACTGGCATGGGGCTAGCGGTTGTGCACGGCATTGTCAGCACATTGGGAGGCAACGTGACATTCGATTCGAACGTTGGCGAAGGTACTGTTTTCAACATCGTTCTGCCAACGGTTGAACTGGCTGCCGAAGCGCCAGAAGAAATCGATGAGGAACTACCAGGCGGCCAGGAATGCGTGTTGTTCGTCGACGATGAAGCTGACATCGTGAAGTTGCAATCCGAACTCCTGGCTACATTCGGCTACCGTCCAGTCCTCTGCAATAAAAGCCCGGATGCGCTGAAGCTCTACGAGAAAGACCCGGATCGTTACGACCTCGTTATCACCGACCAGGTCATGCCGGTCATGTCCGGAGTGGATCTCGCGCGTCAGATTCACGCCATACGACCGGATCAGCCGATCATTATTTGCACCGGTTTCAGCGAGGGCTTTCCGTTAGAAGATGCCAGGGCATTTGGCGTTTCAGAAGTAGTTATGAAACCCGTTTCGAAAGGTATCCTGGCGCGTGCCATTCGCAGGGCTCTGGACACAGTCAGTGCTTGATCATGACTCTCGACCAAGCGGACACGCATGCATGACGCGGTAGGTGGCCCCCGAGTCCCCCAGAATACTCCTCATGATGACGACGCGCGACACCATGACCGTGCCGAATGAAATGGCGCCCATCGCAGCTATGGCGTCAAGCAGCTGATTCCTACCTCTCGAAGAACGGACTCTTCCCAAGGTGACATGCGCCTTGTATGGTCGATCTTCAAGCGAAACACCCGCCTGTTGAACACACTGCGACACCTGTTGTTGCACATTGGCCAAAGATTCATTCGGTCCCACACCAGCCCAGATCACCCTCGGTGAAGTCGACTTACCAAATGTGCCAAGATTTTCAATACAGGATTGAAAGGGCTGCCGCGAAAAACAGATGTTTTTGACCTCTTCGCCAAGTAGCTCGACGGTTTCAACGGGCACATCTCCCAAGAAAACGAGCGAGATGTGCAAATTGTCCTTTGGAACCCACGATACGTGAGCCCTGGAACGTTTCAACTTCTCTTGGGCCCGGGAAAGGGCCGCGCGCGCACTCGAGTCGATTTCAATCGCAATGAAAGCCCGAATCACGGGAGGTGCGGCCTCGGCATAAGTCATGAGTTGGCTTTTCTGATGAAACGGACCGACTGGAGGCTATCCCAGAACCGCAAATCGGCCAGACGGTACTGGCCTCCCACAAAGTTATTCTCAAGAAACTGGGAAGTGGGAGGCGAGTACCGCCTCGCCGATCATTCGTCAGAGGGTTCTGGGAGAGCCTCTAGTCGTTCTGAACGCGACGCTTATAGTGATCGAGAAAATTCTTGATGATCTCTTCAGCCTGCACGTCTGCAAGAGCGTAACTGGGTGCGCCGCTTCTCAGCATGCTTTCGACCGTGATCAGTTTTAACCCTTTGCGTTCACGAAATCGAATTTCAGCGTACGGAAGCTCTCCCTGCGGGAACATTCGCCCTTGGAGACGGTATATCATTTCTTCCTCGCCGTGACTCGAATTAACAATCATCGTAGCCGATGTTTCCGAGCTGCGTATCAAAACCTGTCGACCGTATTTCTCAAGCTCACCGGCAATCTCGGCAAAGGCGGGAAGTACGATGTCCGCCACGAAACGCGCAAATTCCGTTGTCTTGGTTTCGACTTTCTGTGCTGCGGCTTCATTGAGAATGGAGCCAAGCTGATCACGCCAATCCGACATAAGCACCCTTCTGCGGTGAGATTTGCAACCTGGAAATTCAGACGATTCAGTGGTCAGTATAGCGATGCTGGAAGTACGCCGCAAGCGGGAAGCCGGGACTGCAGCGTTGAGAAACTCCTTCGAGAACGATTGTGACGGCTCGCCAGCACCCTCTCTCGGGTGTGTCGCGCAGTGGAGCAACGCTACCAATTTATGGAATTGGTCGCCGGGAGTTCCAGGGTACCGGGATGGCTGTGAATTCCACGAGGGCGTTCACGCGGCTAAAATCCAATCAAACGTCTATTGCTGCTTGCTGAGCGGCAGGGTAATCGTGATCTTGGTCCCTTTGTCCACGGTACTTTCGACGCTTATGGTACCGTCGTGTTCCTCTACGATGCGCTTGCTGATGGCCGTGCCAAGGCCGGTCCCCTTTCCGTTCGCTTTCGTCGTAAAGTAGGGCTGAAAGAACCGCTCGACGACGTCGTTAGGCATACCGCATCCATTGTCTTTCACCTGGATGTACAATTTCTCGCCATCTTCGTGACATTCAAGCACGATTCGACCTGTGACTGGGTCCACGGCATCGATTGAATTCGATACGAGATTGTGTATCGCCCGCAACAGTTGGGCACGACTACCGAGCAATGTACCTTCGTTGTGACTGACCTGATACTCGATCTCCACATCCAACGCTGCAATCAGCGGCTCTATACTCATCATGACATCTTCGAATATTTGTGTAATCGGAATCTCCTGGAATTGCCCACTGTCAGACTTACCGAGCTTTTGCCACATGCTGGCAAGATCGCAGCAACGCTCCACGTTCTGCTCGATAATCGTCAGATAGTTGGAGACATCACCGTATTCTCCGCCTTCCATCGTACGCGCCCGATCGAGTTGTTCGTTCAGGAGATCCACGTATCCCCTCACGATCATGAGCGGATTGCGAAGGTCATGAGCAAACTCAGCCGATGATTGACCCAACGTCGCAAGGTGATCTTTGTTTGCAACATCTTCCATAAGACGACTGTTCATCTCCTGTAGATCCTTGACGACCCTGGCACGCCGCCTTTCCATACGCGACTGACGGCTGAAACGATCAACAAGGTCCATCATTTCGGAAGTATCAAACGGTTTGTTGATGTAATCGTTGGCTCCGTGCCGCAGTGCTTCCTGCGCTGTCTCGAGTGTGCCGAAACCCGTTAGCATGACGACAGCGGCTTGCTTATCAAGCTGCCGCAATTCCTGTAAGCCCTGGATGCCGTTCTTGCCCGGCATGCTGATGTCCATGATGACAACATCCGGACGCATGTCCTTGAGCATTCCGAGTGCCTTATCAACGTTTTCCGCGCACTCCACCTCGTATTTCTTCTTGAGGAGCATGCGCAGGCTTTCGCGAGGGCCGAGCTCGTCATCAACGACGAGCACCTTCATCTGGTCTGCTTCAACTTCAGCGAGCATTGCCATATTCGCGCTGTGGCGCGTCCTGAGCCAATCCCTGCCTGCCGGCGTGATCCGTTGAACAGACAGAGAAGATGTACACTATTCAGGTAGAATATAAGCAATCTCCGTGCCAATGATCTAAGGGGTAAAACAGGCCCTGAATGCCCGTTTTCTTGCTTTTTTTGGAACATGAATGTAAGTTTGCGGCCAATAATGAACGTGGAATCCGATGCGAAGTTTCACGCGATTTTAACCCAATCCGAAAAGACCTGATCGTCACACCGGCAAATTCCGAATAGCATCTGCTTTCATGCCATGGAATCAAGGCCGTCCACAGAAGCAATCGAGGCGTGCGTAAGCTGCATCGGAGAGGCCCACGTTGTAGCCGAAGCTGATGCCCTCGCCAATTGGTGCGCAAACGTCAGCGGATTAGAACGCGACGTGCCCCTCGTCCTCCGCCCATCTTCGACAGCCGAAGTAAAGAGTCTTGTGCTGTTGGCGAACAAGTTTCGCTTTTCACTGTATCCTATCAGCTGCGGGAAAAACTGGGGCCTCGGCTCAGGACTGCCACCCCGCGACGGAACGACCATTCTCGATCTCGGTAGAATGAATCGCATCATCGAGGTCAACGTCGACCTGCATTATGCAATCGTAGAACCGGGTGTCACGCAGGCACAATTGCATACGTATATTACCACTCACGATCTGCCTCTCGTCATCAACATCACGGGAGCCGGACTAGGAACCAGCCTGATCGGCAACGCACTCGAACGCGGCATCGGTTACTTCGCATCTCGCGCCGACGAGCTCTGCGCACTCGAAGTTGTATTGGGTAACGGCGATGTCATTCAGACAGGACATGCTCATTATTCGAATGCGAAGACGGCAAACGTCTACAGACATGGAACAGGACCTGCCCTTGATGGCCTTTTTGCCCAGTCAAACTTCGGCATCGTTACTCGCGCAACAGTAGCACTCATGCCGGAACCCGCATATCGATCTTCCGTGGTCGCTCAGATTGATGATGATGCACGACTTCCTTTGCTCGTTGACCGTCTGGCAAACCTGAGGAAGCACAACGTAATCCGTGACGTTGTTCACATAGGAAACAGGCATCGTTCGTTGATTACACTTGCTCCCCTGCTGTGCAAGCACCTCGCCGGAGCCAATGGCGATGGGGAGGAAAAGCATCGCCAGGAAGCGATAAACATATTGAAACGAGAAAAGTTTGGCTCTTGGAGTGCCTTGGTTGGGCTATCCGGACGGGAATCCATGGTGAGATCAGCCCTACAGGAAGTTGAGGCGGAATTGTGTACAGTGGCGCGACTTTCCGTGCTCGACGACCGTCGATTAAATGGCGCGCTGTCACTGTTCAGTCGTTTTCGGAAAGTGCTGCCGCTGGCACGACGAAAAGAAGCGGTCTTAAGTGCAATGGCTCCGCTCTACCACCTTACAAAGGGTATTCCCAGTAATGCCCCGCTGGACAGTCTCTACTGGCCCCTTGAAGGTTGGACGTGCGACGATCATAGCGAACCGGACAGAGACAACTGCGGAATGTTATATTGCCTGCCATTTGCGCCATTGACCGGCGCGGCAGCAAGCCTATTGGTGGCACATGCAGAGCCCGTATTCCAGAAACACGAATTTGTTCCGTATATGACACTCAACATTGTTGATTCCAAGATATTGGAAGGCGTCGTGAGCCTGGCTTTCGACAAAAGGGACCCGAAACGCACAAACGCGGCGCACAAATGCATTGAAGAACTGCAAAAGCGTTACGTTGAAGAGGGCTTGATTCCGTATCGCGTAGGTGTCCAAGGGATGCACCAAATTATTCGTGAAAATGATCCCTTCTGGTTGACCATACGAGATCTAAAGGAGGTACTTGACCCGGTCGGAATTATAGCTCCCGGACGGTATAACATTAAGTAACGGAGCGGTAATCTAAGGGTTTACGGTTACTGGCAGGGATCTGATGAAAAGACGGCAGCTGTTTGAATTTACGGACCTTGCCTGGTGGCCCGGAATCTTGCGCTCGCTGCTGACCGATTATCTGCAGGTTCTGCTCAAACGAAACCGACCGTTTGCAGAAAAATCGTCTCTTATTGTGGATGCGTTGAATTCTACAGAAGAGACGCAGATTATCGATCTTTGCGCAGGCGCATCGGGCCCCTGGCATCACCTTGTCGACAAACTGCGTGTCGACTTCGGAAGGCAGGTACCGGTAATTCTGACCGACAAGTATCCGGATTCTTCTGTCGCCCGCAAGAGTTCGGAGACGAGCGATATTTTCTACTACACCCAGTCCGTTGATGCCACTGATGTTCCAGCAGATCTCAGAGGGGTACGCACGATGTTCAATGGCTTTCATCACTTTCCCCCCGACCAAGCGCGTCTGATTCTCCGCAATTCGGTCAACCACAGGCAACCCATTGTGATATTCGAGTTATTGCAGAGAACGCGCCTCGACTTCCTTGTCATGTTGCTGGCGCCACTCAACGTTCTGCTGCTCACGCCGCTGATACGACCCCTTACGATCGTTCGATTGCTCTCAACATACGTCGTTCCGATCGCCCCGTTGGTTGTCCTCTGGGATTGCCTTGTCTCGGTACTACGCTGTTACACGCCGGAAGAACTGCTCGAAATGGCCAGATCTGTGGATTCGGATACGTACAATTGGTCGGCAGGAAGTTATCGTCACAAGGGCTTGCCCGTCACTTACCTCGCAGGATATCCGGCGAAGGACTAGATCCAGATTAAGTGGAACGACTCCGTCACGGGTGTTATGGGTCATTCCGATTTAGGACACGAGTGCGGCGGGCTAGAACGCGTATCGATACGACACCTGAGCAAGGTGTCCGGTAAGTTCGTATTCACCGTTAAAAGCCGGCATAGCATTTTCCGTGACATCCCGATCAAATACGTTGATGGCGTACGCAATATCCAGACCGTGGTGTTGGCCATGGTAACCAGCGCCGACTGAAAACACGTTGCGATCGTCATCAGGTAACGTTGGTGAGAGTGTGGCTTGAGGTACGGGAGACTCCATGAAAATGTAACCGGCGCGCAATACCCACGCCTCGTTCAACTGATAGTCGCCACCGATCCCAAACGTCCACGTATCATCCCACAATTGCGGAATCGAAGGAGGAAAGAGGCCGAAGGCGCCATTCACACCGACGTCTACGGGAAACTCGTCGAATTTAGAGAATTCAATCCACTCAACGTCAATCCCGACTCGCAGGTCGTCGCTGAGTTCAATGCCGTAGCCGAGACCAACCATTGTCGGAAACTCGATTTCCGAGCTGAATGAGCTACGCGGCGCGAGAGGTCCGACGAACCCGCCAACATCTGTGTCGCCATCGTAATCTATTTCTATGGGTGAACGATATGTTGCCGCAAGGCGATGATCATCGACCACTTCCCACGTCACGCCGGCATGAAAGCCAAATCCTTCGCCATCGCCCTGTAGCCGTAGACTGGTCAGGGGACCACCGACACCGAGGAGAGGCAGATGCTGACGCAGATCAAGTTCGGAGTACATGATGTCAACGCCTGCACCGACCAAAACGCGATCGGCTATACGAGCGGCAATGGTGGGACTCAGGTTGATCGTGACGAGTTCCGCGTGATATGGTGCGGTACCCAAGAATGGCCTATCTTCGGGCCATATGGTGGATTGACCCCACGGTGAAGTCACACCCAGTCCCAACATTACGGAATTGTCTTCTCCGATTCCCATGGCGCCGAAGAAGTTCGGAATGTGTTTGTCCTTATCTTTCGTCTCCGTACTGATTCCGCTGGGATCCGTGTATTTAACGTCTGAATATACGAGCATGTAAGATGCAAGAATCTCTCCATCCTTGACGTATGCAAGATTTGCCGGATTGTTGACTATGGCCGATGCGTCATCAATTTGGGCAATGCGACCGCCAACCCGTCCGAGCGCGGCGGCGCCTTCCGGGGGATTCCGAAATCCCGTTGCCTGTGCCCAGGATGAGATCAACAACACGCCGGTTGCTAACAGCCCTGTAAATAACCTTGTGTACATTGCTGACTCCTGTTCGTGTTGAGCCTCAGCCATGAGGCATACGTGACAAAATGCCCATTTTCATGAAGGAATCCGAGAACTGAACTCGGTTTCTGTCATTTGCTTCGATTCAGCATATGACGTGCCACTGCAATTTTCCATGTCGCGGACAACCTTACTTAACCCGGTAGCGTCTGGCCTCGAGAATCGACCTATTGTGGCAATGGAAGATCGGCATGGATGACCAGAAATGTACGGAACAAAATGTGACAATCTGCGACAAACTGTTGACAAGATGTAAATAACTTAGACATTCGCATGGTTCGTGCTGTCAATAATGCAGTTATTGTTCACGTTTGTTCGGTCTAGGGCCAGGGGCGTTAGTTGTCCAACAATAGGCTTGTCAGAGATTGTGCACTTTGATCTAATCCGCGTGAGTGTCGTGGTATCAACGTTCATAATTGTGCATAACGCAGCCACAGTTGTACAATTTTCGGTTCCTTCATGTACAGATGACCGGTAACTGAGCGTAGTGACTAGCCTCCACTTCTCGTAACACCTCGGATTCTCAAACATGTATAGGAATCACCGCCCGGTAATCACAGGGATTGGAGTTTTAGCTGCCAACGGCATTGGCACTGATGAGTTCTGGAGTACCCTCCGCTCCGGTTCCAGTGGAATTGGCCCAATTACCCTGTTCGATGCAAGTGATCTACCCTGCAAAATCGCTGGTGAGGTGAGAGATTTTGACCCGGAAGCGTATATCGACTCGAAGCTGAAACCAAAGCGGATGGCTCGATTCTCCCAATTTGGCGTGGCAGCCAGCAGACTTGCAGCAGAAGACGCCATGCTGGCACCAGAGGATCTTCAAAGCGAAGAAGGACTCCACATCGTGCTAGGAGTCAGCACCACTGACCTTGATACAGTTGCAAAACCTCCCCGCGTTCACTCGGCAGTCTCCGCCGTTCCGCATGCTGCTACAAGCGCCATCGGCTACATGTTTTCCACGCGTCCAATATTAACGACGCTCTCCGATGGATGCGCCTCGAGCCTCGATGCCATCAACCTTGCGGCCATGATGATCAATGAAGGCAGGACGGATGTCGTCCTTGCGGGCGGCGCCGAAGCTGCCCTCACGCACTGGATGTTTGAAAGTATGCTGAAATGCAAGAAGTGCTCCACGCGCAATGACGATCCTGCAGGTGCGAGTCGACCTTTCGATCGTGATCGTGACTTCGGCGTCATGGCTGAGGGAGCCGCAATTCTCGTGGTGGAGAATCTACGGCACGCGCGATCGCGTGGCGCAACGCCGTATGCGGAGATTATTGGTGCGGCCTCCCGTGCAGATCCTGCGGAGCAATCGGAAGGCAGTGGCATGGGCCCGGCAATGGCCAATGCCATGACGAATGCCGGCTGCACTACCGAAGACATTGACTTGATCAGCGCTCATGGGCCCAGCGACATCGAGATGGACCGAACGGAAACCGACGTCATCAAAGATGTTTTCAAAGATCTCGCATACAAGACTCCGGTGACATCCATCAAAGGCGCGACGGGCTGTCCTATGGGGGCCGGGGGTGCCATGCAGGTTGCGGCTTCAGCGCTGACCATCAAACACCAGGAAATTTCGCCGACAGCCAACCACGACGAAGGTGATGAGCACTGCGATCTCGATTATGTGCCGAAAAAATCGCGACTGGCAGAGATCAACACAGTTCTTGTAAACACGCACGGCTTCGGACGCGGTAATTCAAGCATGGTACTGCGACAAGTCGAGGCCGCATAGACACTACGAACGATGCCTACGCTACAGGTAGTTCTAGCATTCACCGCGTTAGTGAACATAGCGCTAGGGTTGTTCGTTTACCTCACCAAGCCCGGGCGACCGCAGAATCGACAGTTCTTCCTTTTCGCCCTTAATTTCAGCCTGTGGACCGCTTCCATTGGTGTTGTCGTTTCTACCGGTGAAGCGTGGGTGGCAGAATCTTTCATACGCATCGCGTCGTACGTGGCGGCTCTGATACCGATCACGTTCCTTTTTCTGTGCATGGCAATCTCAGGGCATGGCAACTCACTACGCGAGATAAGTCGAGGTGCTCGACTGCCGATCTTTTTCAGCCAAATCGCTGGCCTGGTGTGCTTTACCGACTTGTACATGACCGGAGTTGAGATGGTCTCAACCGCACCCGGCAAACCAGCAATGGCAGAACCCCAATATGGGATTGCATTCGCCGCCTACAACGTCTATTTCCCTCTTCTCTTCGGCTGGATCATCCTGCGCTTTGTTAAGGGCATGCGCCAGGCACAGGGCATACAACGCACCGAATTACAGTTTGTTTTGCTCGGAATGGGCGTGACGGTTGTGTTCGCAATTACGACGAACGTCGTCATACCGCAAGTAACAGGCGCTTTCGAAACCCAGCCCCTAGGCCCTCTGGGAGTGATCGCAATGAACGCCATTGTGGCCTACGGCATGGTGACGCGCAAAGTCATGGAGGTTGCTGTCATTCTGCGGCGCATTGTTGCCTATGCCCTGTTGACCGCCTACTTAGTCGTCATTTACCAGATTGTAATTTTCGCATCATCGTCGGCCTTGGAAGTATTTGGCATTCCTGTGGGTCAATGGCCAGCTCTACTTGCCGCACTGGCAGTGGCTTTCTCCGTGGCACCCGCGCATGGGCGATTGCAACGCATAGCCAACCAATTGTTTATTAACCAGCCCAGCGTTGACGTGGGAGACCTGGTGAAAAGGGCCGGGAGCACCTTGCAGTCGATCTCCACGGTTGACGAGCTCTTACCACAATTCGTCGAAATCGTAAGCGGCACGCTTGGAACTGACCAGGTCACCGTGTTGCTTGACGATCAAGAAGGATTCGCCGAAGTGTATCCCCATCTCACCGAAGACAACGCCGTGTATATTCTGCCATCATCTGCACTGGCGAAAACCCTGAGACTTCGTTCGACCCCACTCGTACTGGAAACGCTCAAGCGCCAACGACTCTCGCCGCTCATGACCGAGGCCCTCGAATCCATGACACAACTCAACGCCGCTGCCGCGGTAGGCGTACTCTCTAAAGGACGCTTAGTTGGCATCATGTTGCTTGGCCCGCGTGTATCGGGCCGGGTGTATGCGGCTCATGAAGAAAGTGCGCTGCAGATCATCTGCAATGAACTTGCTATCGCATTGGAGAACGCACAACTGTTTACCGAAACGCGTAACAGCCGGATTTACAATGACATCCTACTCGATAATCTTGGTTGTGGGGTCGTTGCCGTAAGCCTCGATCACGACATCACCGCGTTTAACCGGGATGCGCAACGGATGCTGCGCATGTCGTCGAAGGACACCCTCGATCGACCCATCGATGTCCTCCCGGCCCCGCTGGCCAGGATCTTAAAGATGACGTTGACAACAGGCCAACGTCGCCAGAATGAGGAACTGACTCTCACTCATCCGGGGTCAACGGAAGACATGTATCTGCGTGTGGGGTGTTCCACATTTAACAGCCACACGGGGGAGCGCTCCGGCGCGCTTGCCGTTTTCCACGATGTAACACATCTCAAAGGCCTGCAAAACCAGATACGACGCACGGATCGGCTCGCAAGCATGGGCACCCTGTCGGCCGGAATGGCACACGAAATAAAGAATCCTCTCGTCACGATCAAAACATTCACCGAATTGCTTCCCGAACGCTACACCGATACTGACTTTCGAGATAATTTCGTTACGCTGGTCAGTCACGAGGTCAAACGTATCGATTCCCTCGTCAATCAACTGCTGACCTTCTCGCGGCCAGCCAAGCCAACGTTGACTCCCATCAACATGCATGAAGTTATCGATGATTCGCTGCGCCTGATCGAACAACAGTATGAAAATTCCCAGATAGCGATTTGCCGTGACTATGGGTGCTCAAATGACTTGGTCATGGGTGACGACGATCTGCTTGGTCAGGCCTTTGTGAACTTTTTCCTGAACGCACATGATGCGATGAGCGCCGGCGGGACGCTTACGATATCTACATCGCTCGTGCAAAACAGTCGCCGCGTGCGAAGCCAAACTAACGGCAACGGACACCGCCCCAGCACTTCGGCGATTTTGATTCGCATCCAGGATACCGGACTTGGCATCAACGAAGAAAATTTGGAGCGCATCTTCGATCCTTTCTTTTCGACCAAAAACACGGGAACCGGCCTGGGTCTCGCTGTCTCTCATGGCATTATCCAAGAACAGGGCGGCTTGATTGACGTGGAAAGCTTGCCGGGTGAGGGCACATCGTTTCTCATCGATTTCCCGCTTGGCCAGAAAGAGGCAAAGGTGTGATCAGCGCCCCGCCCTGCCTTTTGTATACCGCGGACGGCATTCTGGCCAGACGGGTTCGGGCCTATGCAACGTTTGTTGACGTTACGCATATCGAACAGGGACCGGAACTCAAGCGTGCACTTGAGCAACATAACCCCGCCTTGCTTCTTTTCGATGTGCGCGGCTCCAATGGTATTGGCCTGTTGCAGGATGTCAGGCATCACTGGTCCGACACGCTGGTGATCGCGTTCGGTGTCAGTCGCTCGGACCCCGTATTCCAGGCACTTGACCTTGGAGTTTACGCCGAACAGGACCTTAACTTCGACGGATCATCCTTGGAGTCTTTGCTTCGTCAGGCAGTCAACCACCTCATCCTTTCCGAAGAGCTCCGCATCCTCAGAAGTAACCGCGATTCCGCGTACCCGGCTGATCCCGTGCGCACCGGACTCAGTCCCCGTGGGGAGCCCGCGCTGTCGCTGCGCCAGTTTGTCCAGCCTTTGCGGCATTTCGACAACGTCGAGGAATTGCTGCAAGGCATCATTGATGGAATCGCCAGTACAGCGGTTGTACTGCGCGCCGGCATTTTCGCGTCGCTCGACAATAGTAATATTTATCGCCTTGGAGCCGGAATTGGTTGCCTGGATGAAACACGCGCGATGGAGCTGACGCGGGACGACCCGTTTGTGCGGTGGTTGGAAATCAACGCGCAACTGATTTCACGCAGCGCCATGACTCATGTAACCAGCATGCCTGATCGTATGCTGTTGCAACGCATGCTGGACAATCTGGGGGCGGAACTCATCATCCCATTGACCGGACGAAGTCAGATGCTTGGCTGGTTGTTTGTAGGCCGCCGAGCAACAGGGGGCTCCTTCGAGCAGACGGACCTTCAGGACGTCATGATGCTTGCCGAGCATGTTTCCACATCGCTTGAAAACGCCCGCCTGTACCGCGAGGTTGCACAGCAAAAAGCCTTTGCTGAGACACTGCTCCACTCGCTGCCAACTGGTGTCATCGCTGTTGACGCTGACGGTCGCGTTGATTGGTTCAATGATGCCGCCGAGAAAATCCTCCAATTAGGCCGTGCAGAGGTCATGACCAAACCCGTCAAAGTGCTCGGCACCCTGATGGCTGACCGCATTCATCATGCGCTCCGCGGCACTGCAAACTGGAATGATGTTCAAGAATGGCAGGATCCGGAAACCCAGAGATATCTATCGCTGCGAACTGCCCGTTTACTTCAGGGCGATCGGTGCTGGGGCGCTGTCGCATTTATCTATGACAGAACTCGGGAGGAAATGCTCAACCGCCGACAGCAGGAGCTGGATCGCACGGCGTTTTGGACGGAACTTGCCGCCAGCATGTCGCACGAGATTCGCAACCCTATGGTAGCCATTAAGACCTTTGCTCAGCTGCTGCCTGAGCGCTTCAACGAACCTGAATTCCGGATTGAATTCAGCTCGCTCATGTCACGCGAAGTCGACCGCCTGGACGCCATCATTCAACAGATCAACAGTTTCGCCAACCTGCCCCAGTTGGAGCTGGAAAGCATGGATATCCGTGACGCGATCGAAGAAGGCTGCAAACAAGCCAGCATGCGCGTCTTCGTGTGCGACCCGTCGATCGATATGGAACTCAATGAGCCGCTTCCCAAAATACGCGGCGACCGTCGTGCACTTTCGGATTGTTTCGCGCATATCTTTGCGAATGCGATGGAAGCGCTCGGCAATATCGAGGAACCCAAGATCACATTGGTCGCAACAAGCGCGATGGCAGGAGACGAGGCAACCGGCATCAACATTACGCTAAGCGACAATGCAGGCGGCATTAACCCTGAAATTCGCGACAACGTCTTTTCACCATTTTGCACAACAAAAGCAAGGCCCATGGGACTCGGCCTCGCCATTGTCCAGCGTACGATCGCGGATCATGGCGGACACGTTTTCATGGAAGATACAACAGATGGGACGTGTGTCAGAATCACACTGCCCACGACACAACAAGAGGAGGTAACAGCATGAAGCACATATTGGTCGTGGATGATGAACTCGGGAGCCGCGAATCGCTCCGCACGATATTCGAAAAAGAATTTCAGCTTTCGCTGGCCGAAAATGCTGATCAGGCCATTCAACTTCTGTCCAAAGAGCGCGTGGACCTCGTGCTTCTTGATGTCATCATGCCGGGACGTGACGGGCTGTCCTTGCTGAAGGATATCCAAAACATGTATCCCGACGTCCCCGTCGTCATGGTCAGCGCGTCAACGTCTGTTCAACCTGTAATCGAAGCAATTCGAATCGGCGCTCATGACTATGTCACGAAACCCTTTGACGTGCAGGCCATTCGCCATACAGTCTCTCTCGCGCTGGAAAGCAGCGCACTCCAGCGTCGCGTCGAAGTTTTGCAGGATGAAGTGGCGCGTGAATACCCGATTGACGGCATCATCGGGGTCTCCGCGTCCTTCCGCAAAGCCCTGGGCGACGCGCACAAGGCGGCCTTGACCGATGCGACCGTGCTGATCTACGGCGAAAGCGGAACAGGCAAGGAATTGGTTGCGCGTTCAATCCATGAGTGGAGCGCTCGCAAGGACGATCCCTTCGTAGCCGTGCATTGTGCGTCGATGACCGACACACTCATGGAATCCGAACTTTTCGGCCACGAAAAGGGTGCCTTTACGGGTGCGGACAAACAAAAGCCAGGGCGATTTGACCTTGCTGGTAACGGATCCCTTTTCTTTGACGAAGTCAGTGAAATGTCCATGACCACACAGGTCAAACTGTTGCGTGTCCTGCAGGAGAAAGAATTCATGCGTGTCGGTGGCACGCGTGTGATTCACACCAATGCACGCATTATCGGTGCGACCAACAAGAACCTGAAAGAGCAAGTTCCGCACTCGTTCCGGGACGATCTGTACTACAGACTCAGCGTCGTGCCCATTCAGCTTCCCTCGCTGCGTGAGCGCAAGGAGGACATCCCTCTACTCGCCACGTATTTTCTCGACCAGTACAAACAGAAACTCGAAGTCACCACCAAGGATTTCGCGCCGGGTACCATGGAATTGATGTGCGCCTATGACTGGCCCGGGAACGTCAGGGAATTGCGAAACATCATCGAACGAATGCTGGTTCTGCATGGAAAATCCGAACTGATCACGCCCGACAGTCTTCCTGAAGAATTTTTCGGCAACGGATTGCCCCCCATGAACCTGCACGAGCAATCGGGTGAGCGTTCGCTCGCGGACGCTGTAAATGCCTTTGAACGCCACATGATAGAAAGAGCGCTGGACGAGGCCAACGGTGTTCAAACACGAGCCGCGGAAGCGCTCGGCACAACGCGTCGCATTCTGAAATATCGAATGGAAAAACTCAAAATCCAGTTTCGGAAAGAAGAAGCCAGCGCGGTCTCATGAACTACGGTAAGTACTTCTGTTTCTTGAGCTTTTCAGGGAGGTATTTCTCCAGCACGTAATTGAGGCCGTGCTTTGCAAATGCCTGTTGTTCGATGCGTACCCCCATTTTGAGCATCTGAGTCAGCGCATTCTGCCATGGCTTGTGGTGCCTGATGAACGGATCGTTTTTGAGCGCATCTCGTGCCCTTTTGATGTCCACATCCTCTAGCGGGTGGGTCGCGTCCTCCAATTTGTAGTCCACGATGTCCTGCGGCGTCACGCCCAGGAAATGTGCCTGCGGTACGCAGAAATATCGGTTAATATGGGCCGCCTGCCCGGAACCCACTTTCAGTGTCCGATAAATATTGCAGTAGCCAT
>Ga0315336_1004003_pt1 | contig 18398 bp, 3 predicted proteins | sample ASW5metaG_FD_204512 | JGI IMG/M metagenome (GOLD analysis project Ga0315336, IMG submission 204512) | Ammonia-oxidizing marine archaeal communities from Monterey Bay, California, United States - ASW #5 | ecosystem: Environmental > Aquatic > Marine > Intertidal zone | place: USA: California... | reverse complement strand
ACCTGGCGACGGGGCAGGTCTTTTGCATCCAGCCGCCCAACAGCACCACCGACAGTACGGACTGCGACGACTCCGATCCGCTCATCAACCCCATGGCTCCCGAACGCTGCAACGGCCTCGACGATGACTGCGACGCCTTCACCTTCGACGACGACGCGCCCACAGCGCCGATCTGGTATGTCGACGCCGACAACGACGGCCACGGCACTGTGCTGCAGCCTTTGGTACAGGTCTGCGTTCAGCCGTTGGGCTACGCGAGCTCCAGCGACGACTGCAACGACGCCAACGGCACCATCTATCCGGGAGCCATCGAGCTCTGCGACGGCATCGACAACGACTGCGATCCGCTGACGGACGAAGCCGACACGGCGATCTGGTACTTCGACGGCGACAGCGATGGGTGGGGCGTCAACCCCACAGCCAATGGCTGCACGCCGCCCTCCGGCTACACCCAGCTCGACGGCGACTGCGACGACAACGACCCCGCGGTCAATCCGGGTGTCGCGGCCTCTTGTATCCAAGACCACTGCGGAACCATCAGCTTCGACGAGACCTGGATCGCGCCGTACACCCACGTCATCTCGTGCCCCGTCGTGGTACAGGGCGCCGCCCGACCTGTCCTGACAGTCAACGACGGCGCAGAAGTCCGCTTCATGGCGGGTACTTCGTTGACCATTGGCGCTGGCGACTTCGGCACACTGGTCGTCGATGGCGCTGTGACGGGGGCCCTGTTCACCTCCGACGAGCTCGCCCCGGCACCGGGCGACTGGGAGGGCGTCATCATCGGCGCCGCCGACGACGGGTCGGTGCTCAACGGTATGGAGATCGCGTACGCCGGTGGCAACAATGAAGGGGCGCTATGGATCCTCGGATCCTCTCCGACCATCACCAACGCCAACATCCACGACAACATCTTCGACGGTATCAACATCGACGGCGGCTTCCCCGACATCAGCGGATCGGTGATCCAGAACAACACCGGCAACGGCATCGACATCGACATCAACGGCGGACTGGCACGCGGTATCGGGGTGAACACCTTCGCGAGCAACAGCATCACCGGCAGCGGAGACGAGCCCATCGTCCTGCCCGCGGCCTATGTCGACGAGCTCGATGCCAGCAGCACCTATGCGGGCAACGCTCTCGACGCCGTCGCAATCCTCGGCGACACGGTCGACGCGGATGCCACATGGAATCTGCTCGACGTGCCGTATCGGGTCGATGGCCTGGTCAGCGTCGAGGGCGCAGTACGCCCGATCCTGACCATCTCCGACGGAACGACGATCGGCTTCGCCGGGGGCGCCTCACTCACCGCTGGCGTCACCACAGAGGGCTCGCTGATCGTGGACGGGGCAACGCTAGGCGTCCTCATGACGTCCAGCGCAGTCCTTCCCAACGCCGCTGACTGGGCGGGGATCGAGATCGGGCCCAACGATCAGGGGTCGGTCCTCGACGGCGTCACTGTGGAGTTTGCAGGCGGCAACAACTTCGGCGGGCTCTTTGCCAACGGAAGCGCACCCGTCCTGAGCAATGTGATCAGTCAGAACAACCTCCACAACGGGTTCTACGGCGCCAGCGCCACACCGACCATCACCGACAGCACCTTCACCAACAACTTCGAGAAGGGCGTCTTCCTGGACGCTGGCTCATCATTGGGCGCGCTCTTCACCAACAACACCCTCACCGCCAATGGCGAGGAGCCCATCTGGCTGGAGGCCGCTTCTGCCCACCTCCTCGACCCGACCTCGACCTACACAGGTAACGGCACGGACCAGATCGCCCTCATCGGAGGACCGACCAGCGGCTTGATCCCCACCGACCGTTCGTGGGTCCCGATGGACGTGCCCTACCGCGCCGATGGTGACCTGGTCATCGAAGATCTCACGGCTCCCACGCTGACACTTGCAGACGGCGTCCAGATCCTTTTTGCGACCGGAACCCAACTTCGGGTGGGAACGGGCAACGCAGGCACCCTCGAAGTGCTGGGTACGCCGGGTCTCGGGGTCACCTTCACCTCCGCCGCCACGGTGCCGGCGGCTGGCGACTGGGATGGCGTGCGTCTCAACAGCCTCGACGGCGGCTCGACACTCACCGGACTCGTGGTCCGCGACGCAGGGTCCGGCGGAAGAGGCGCAATTCACGCCGACAATGCCGACGCCGTCATTCTCGACTGCGTTCTCCGGGACAGCCTCTTTGCAGGGTTCTCTGGAGTTTCCTCCACCCTCGAGATGAGGGACACGACCGTCTTCAGCAATGCCGGTCCCGGTGTCACGTTGGACGTGGGTTCGTCATTGGTCGACGATATCGCCGGTCCGACCTTCACGAACAACACCATCGCCGGCAACCTCACTTTCCCGATCGTGGTCAATGCCGCCTCGGTGGACGAGCTCGATCCCAGCACCAGCTTCATCGGCAACGGCGCCGCACCGATCCGATTGCGCGGGGACACCCTGGACGTCGATGCGACCTTCCGCCTCCAGGACAGCCCCTACCAGGTCTTCTCGAGCGATCTGATCATCGGCGGCCCCGTGGGTCCGACGGTCTCAATGGAAGACGGCGTCGTCGTCGAGTTCGACACTGCACTGAATGTGCTCGTGGCCCGCACCGACCCCGCACGACTCATGGTGAACGGCACCTTCATCGGCGTCACGTTCACCAGCGCCCAGGTAGTCAAGGCTCCTGGTGACTGGGGTGGGGTCGAGATCGCTTCCAACGACCTCGGGTCGGTCCTGATCGGTCTGACCATCCAATACGGTGGCGCAAACGGGAAGGGGGGACTGTACGTGAACGGCGCGTCGCCCACCATGACCGGTGGCGCGCTTCTCAACAACGAAAACGCCGGCTTCTACGGTGAAAATACAGCAGCCAATATCAGTGGCGTTACGATCTTCGGGAACACCGGCGGCGGCGTCTGGCTCGACGCCAATTCCACGATCGCCGGCTTCACCAACAACACCATCACCGGCAACGGAACCGAGCCCCTCACGGTGGCGGCCGGCGAAGCCGGTGCGTTGGACGCGACCAGCTCCTTCAACGGCAACGGAATCGACGCCATCGTCCTGACTGCCGACACGATCGACAGCCCCGTCACATTCAACGATCTCGGCGTTCCCTACCGCGTCGCTGGTGACATCCGCGTCGAAGGCGGACCGACAGCCATTCTGACCGTCGCGGGCGGCACCGTCCTGGCCTTCGACCCGTTCACCGGGCTCGTGGTTGGAGATGGCGCCACCTCGGGTCGACTGGACACCATCGGGAGCCTCAGCCGCGTGACGTTCACCAGCAGCCAGGCCTCCCCGGTAGCCGGAGACTGGAACGGCGTGACCCTGGGAGCCAACGATCTCGGCTCTTCGCTGGTCGGCCTGACCGTCGAATACGGCGGGGCAAACGCGAATGGAAACGTGTACATCAAGAATGCCATACCGACCCTTGACGGCGTAATCTCCGCGGATTCCAGCGAGCATGGGGTGGCCGTCACAGGAGCCGCCGCGCGGCCGCTCATCATCAATTCGGTCCTCCGTGACAACAACCGCGACGGACTCTACGTGAACTTCGACGCCGGGCTCGACGAGAACGCGACGCCGGGCTTCACGGGCAACCAGGTAACGGCCAACGGCGAAAATGCGCTGACGGTTCCCGGCAAGTTCGTCAAAGAACTGGACGGCAGCTCCATCTACACCGGCAACACCGGCCCCATCGTGCTCACCGCCGACGTTTTGGATGTTCCGGTGACCATGCAGGCCCTGGACGAGGACTTCCACGTCACCGGAAACCTGGATGTCGCAGACGCCAGCGCACCGACCCTGACAATCCAGGGCGGCGTAACCGCGATGTTCGCACCGAACGTGCAAATCTCCTCGGGTATCGCCGCCGCGGGCTCCATTGACGTGCAGGGAGGCGGCTCGGCCGTCACGTTCACCAGCGATCAGCTCATTCCGGCGTCCGGAGACTGGAATGGCATTCAGGTCGGCGCCAACGACACAGGCAGCCAATTCGTCGGCCTCATTGTCGAGTACGCCGGCAACAATGGCCGCGGCGGACTCTTCCTCAATAGCGCACCCCTGAATGTGCTCGTCGATGGCTCGGTCTTCAACAACAACGACAACGACGGAATCAACACCATCAACAGCGTTCTGGAGCTGCGCAACACCCAGATCACAAACAGCGGCAACGACGGCGTCTGGCTCGACCCGAGCAGCCGTCTCTTCGCCGGTGTGGGCAACACTTTCAGCGGCAACACGATCACCAACAACATCGGCATGCCGTTGGTGGTCAGTGTGCTGTCGGTCGAGGAGATCGATCCGACCAGCGGCTTCGTCGGCAATGGCGACGACCGCATCGCCCTGTGGGCAGGGACCATCGACGAAGACACGACGATGCACGGGCAGGACGTGCCCTATTTGCTGACCAACGGCGATTGGATCGTCCGGGGCATCAACGATCCGGTGATGACCGTCGAGGACGGCGTGACGGTCGAGTTCGAGGCCTTGAGGAATCTGGTGGTCGGCGACATTGCAACTGGCCAGCTGCAAGTTCAGGGGACCCCGGCGGGCGTGGTGTTCACCAGCGCCGAAGTGGTCCCAGCACCGGGAGACTGGGGCGGCGTAATCATCGGCGCGAGCGACACCGGCTCGGTACTTCAGGGCCTGACCATCGAATACGGTGGCGCGAATGGCTTCGGCGGCCTCTATGTGGTCGGCGCCAGCCCGACCATCCTCGGTGGGGCCCTCCAGTTCAATCAGGGCGCCGGCTACTACGGCGTGGGCGCCACCCTGGACATGACCAATACGCTGATCACTGGAAACACGACCGACGGCGTCTTCCTCGATGCCACGAGCGCGGTTGGGACGTTCTCGGCGAACACGGTCACCGGAAACATCGGCAGCGCGATGGTGCTGCCGGCCGCCCTCGCCGATGGCGTCGACGCGTCGACGAACTACACCGGCAACGGCATCGATCAGGTCGTCCTCAGCACCGACAACATCGACAGCGGAGTCACCTGGCGCGATCTGGGAGTGCCCTACCTCATTACCGGCGATGTCACTGTGGGAGGCGGTCCCGCCGCCATCCTCACCGTTCAAGACGGCGTGACGGCCCGGTTTGATGCCAACGTCGATCTGTTGGTCGCGTTGTTCGCACCGGGAATGATCGATGTTCAGGGCGCCGTATCCGGCGTTCTCTTCACCAGCAGCGCCGCCGTTCCCGCCCGCGGCGACTGGCCGGGCGTTCAGATTGGCGCCAACGATCTCGGGTCGATCCTGGACGGCCTGACGGTGGAATACGCCGGCGCCAACCTGTTCGGCAATCTGGTCTTCTCCAACAGCAGCCCGACGGTCACCAACGTGATCAGCCGCCAGTCCACGTCATCTGGGCTGCGAGTCGGCGGCGCCACGTCACGTCCTGCCATTACCGGATCGGTCTTCAGCAACAACGACGAAGACGGCGTGCACGTGCAAACCGAAGCCGGTTTGGACGAGTCGGCGACCCCGGGCTTCGCCAACAACACGATGGCTGGCAACGGGCAATTCGCAATGGTTGTCGCCGCTCGCTTCGTCAAGGAGCTCGCCGTCTCGTCCTCCTTCAGCGGCAACGTCGACTCGATCCTCGTCAACGCGAACAACATCGACGTGGACAGCGTCTGGCGCGCCTTGGATGCCGACTACCAGGTCCGGGGCATCGTCACGGTCACCGACGCCACTGGGCCCGTCCTGACCATCCAGGACGGGGTGACCGCAAACTTCGAAACCGGCGCCGGACTGTATGTCGCAGTCGGCAATGCGGGACAGCTGAACCTCAACGGCGGGGTCTCCGGCATCGTGCTGACCAGCGACGCGGCCGCTCCGGCTCCAGGAGACTGGGACGGCGTGCGCATCGGGTCCAGCGATCAGGGATCGAGCATCTTCGGAGCCACGATCGAATATGGCGGCAACAACGGCGTTGCGGGTCTGTGGTTCGACAACGCGCCGACCGCAGTAAGCGTGCAGAACTCGACGCTGACAAACAACTCAAATGCCGGCCTCTACGCGGTCAATACCCTGATCGACATCGCGAGCACGACCTCCAGCGCCAACACCGGAGACGGCGTATTCCTCGACGCGGGCTCGACGCTGGAGCCGAGCACGCCAGTCATCAACACCTTCAGCGGCAACCTGCTGACCGGAAACGGTGGATACCCCCTCGTCATCAACGCGTCCTCGATCGACGAACTCGACCCGTCATCGAGCTTCGCCGGCAACTTCACGGACCTCATCCGCGTGCGTGGCACCACCACCTCCGAATCCCAGACGCTCCGCCTGCTCGACGCCGACTACGAGGTCTTCAGTGCCGACTGGACGGTACAGGGCCTCGCGGGCCCGGTCCTCAGCATCGAAGACGATGTCACCGTTCGCTTCGACACCGGCATCGACCTCATCGTCGCCGACCTCAACCCGGGCGCCCTGATGGTCAACGGCACAGTCAACGGCGTTTTGTTCACCAGCGCGCAGCCGGTTCCGGCACCGGGAGATTGGGGCGGAGTCCGCATCGGACCGAACGATCTGGGATCGGTACTCATCGGGTTGACCATTGAATACGCCGGCGGCAACGGCGTTGGCGGTCTGTTTGCGGACCGATCGAGCCCGACGCTCGTCGGCGGCGCACTGCGAAACAATCAGGGCGCCGGCTACTACGGGGCTTCGGCGACCGCTGACCTCAGCAACGTCACGATCTCCGGAAACACCGGCACCGGTGTCTTCCTCGACGGCGCCTCGACCATCGGCACCTTCACCGGGAATGTGATTACCGGCAATGCCGGCAATGCTGTGACCACGACGGCGGACAACGCAGGTCTGCTCGACGGCACCAGCACATTTACGGGCAATACGGTCAACGCGATCTTCCTGACGACGGCGACCATCGCCAGCCCGGTGACCTGGGCAGATCTCGGCGTGCCCTTCCGGATCCTGGGCTCCGTGTTCGTGTCTGGTGGACCGACCGCTATCCTGACCGTCGCCGACGGCGTCGTCGCGGAGTTCGAGACCGCGACGGGTCTGGTGGTCGCCGCCAGCTCGTTCCCCGGCGGCATCGACGTGCAGGGAACCGTGACGGGCGTGACGTTCACCAGCGCCCAGCCCAGCCCAGCCCGCGGCGACTGGAGTGGCCTCCAGATCGGCAGCATGGACCTCGGCTCGCAGCTTGTGGGCCTCGAGATCGCCTACGGCGGCGCCAATGGGTTCGCCAACCTGTTGTTCACGGACAGCTCTCCCACTGTTGACGGCGTCTACAGCCGCGAATCGACCCGTAGTGGCCTGTATGCGAGCGGCGCGGCACAGCCTCTGATCTTCGATTCGCGCTTTGAGGACAATGACGAGCAGGGCGTCTGGATCACCGGATTCTCGGGCCTCGACGAGAGCGCGACTCCGGGCTTCGCCGGGAACACCCTCACCAACAACGGCGGAAGCCCGCTCATCCTTCCCGCCCGATATCTGAACGAACTCGACGCCAGCTCGAGCTTCACCGGCAATGGCGCGTTGATCGAAGCCACCACCGATGTCATCGACATCGATGTCACCTGGCCGCTCCTGGACGAGGACTATTTCGTCAGCGGAACCTTGACGGTCGCCGACCCGAGCATCCCGACGCTCACGGTAGAAGACGGAGTCGTCGCAGAGTTCGGCCCGGCTATCGGGATGACCGTCGGCGTCTTCGGCGTCGGCTCGCTCGACGTGCAAGGCGGCCTGCTGGGCGTCTCCTTCACAAGCAGCAGCGGCCTCCCCGCAGCTGGCGACTGGAGCGGCTTGCGCATTGGCGCGGCCGACGCGGGATCGACCTTGACCAACCTCACAGTCGAATATGCCGGAAGCAACGGACGCGGCGGAATCTGGGCCGACGCGTCGGACCCTGTGCTCACCGGGTGCACCCTGTCGAACAACCTCAACCACGGCTTGAGCGGCAACAGCGCGTTCCCCGAGATCCGGACCACCCTCTCCACTCTGAACAGTGGTGATGGCGTCAACCTCGACGCGTTCTCCGGCATCGAGCCCGGCGCCGGCGTGACGTTCTCCGGCAACGTGCTCACATTGAATGACGGCTATCCGCTGGTCGTGCCCGCCCTGTCCGTGGACGAGATCTCCGGCACATCGACGTATTCGGGCAACGGCATCGACTACGTGCGGCTGTACGGAGGGCTGCTCGCGGCCGACGCGACCATGCGCGCTCTCGATGTCTCCTACGAGATCTTCAGCTCCGACCTGACCGTGCGCGGCGCAGCCACACCGGTGCTGGGCATCGCCGACGGCGTGCAGGTCGACTTCGCTACGGGTCGCAGGCTCACCGTCGCCGACCTCCAGCCGGGCGCGCTGATCGTCGCCGGCGGCGTCAGCGGTGTCGTCTTTTCCAGCTCTGACACGGTGCCCGTACCCGGTTCCTGGGGCGGCATCGAGATCAGCACCTTGGACGCGGGCTCCAGCCTGACCAACCTCACGGTCGAATACGGCGGTCTGAACGGATTGGGGGGCATTGTCGTCACAGGCAGCGCGCCGGCGATGTCCGGCGTCGTCGCCGACAACAACCTCAATGATGGCATCCATGTGCGGTCTGGCGACCTCGACCTGGTCGGCTCCACGGCGTCCAACAACTCGGCAGACGGAATCTTCCTCGATGCCGCCTCCTCGGTCACCAACTTCGGCCTCAATACGTTGGCTGGGAACGTCGGCTACCCGATGGTCCTGAACGCCGACGACGTGGATGCCATCGACGGTGGGTCGACCTACGCCGGCAATGGCAACGGCCACGTCTACGTCCGCGGTGCAACGCTGCTCACCAGCGCCCAGTGGGAGGCGTTGGACGTGCCCTACCGCCTCTTCGCGAGCGACATCATCGTCCGTGGACCGACGGCGCCTACCTGGACCATCGATGACGGGGTCACCATTGAGTTCGAGACCCTGCTCGACGTGACCATCGCCGACCTCGACCTGGGCCGAATGGTCGTAAATGGCACTGTCAGCGGCGTGCTGTTCACCAGCGCCGAGCCCGTACCGGCTCCGGGCGACTGGGGCGGAGTCCTCGTCGGCGTAAACGACACTGGAACCACCATTGTCGGCCTGACCATCGAATACGCCGGCGCCAACGGATTCGGCGGCCTGGTGGCGGATCGCAGCGCACCGAGCATCAGCGGTTCCACGTTCCGCAACAACACCGGCGCCGGCTACTACGGCATCGGCGCGACCGCGAACTTGACGGGCAACACCTTTGCCAACAACAGCGCCGAGGGCGTCTTCCTCGACGGAACGTCTGGCATCGCGACCATGGGTGGAAACACCGTCGACAGCAACGCCGGAAACGCCATCACCGTGCCCGCGCGGTACGCCGGAGACGTCGCGGTCACCAACGCCGTCCTCAACAACGGCCTCGACGAGATCCAGGTCACGGGCGACACCATCGACGCCACGGTCACCTGGGGTGACCTCGGCGTGCCCTTCCACGTGCTCGACAACCAGGACATCGTGGTTGAGGGCGGACCCAGCGCCATCTGGAACGTCGCCGACGGTGTAACGGTGAACTTTGGAACAAACTGCGATGTGCGCATCGCTACCGGAGCCACGGCTGGACGACTCAACGTCGTTGGAGGATTGAACGGCGTGGTGTTCTCGTCCGACAAGGCCATTCCGACACGCGGCGATTGGGGAGGCCTGGAGATCGGCCCGAACGACGCGGGCTCGACGCTGACAGCACTCACGATCGAGTATGCCGGAGCCAACGGGTTCGGAAACATCCGCATCGACGGCAGCGCGCCCACGCTGTCCATCGTCACCAGTCGCGAATCCACCCAGAGCGGCGTCTTCGTCACGGGAGTCGCCGCAAGCCCGCTCATCCAGAACTCGACATTCGAGGACAACGATGTCGACGGCCTACTGGTCTCCGCCGGATCGGGAATCGACCGGAGCGGCATTGCCAACTTCACGAACAATACGCTGACTACCAACGGCGCCAACCCGCTGACGATTCCAGCGGATTTCGTAGGTCAACTCGACGCCTCGTCCTCCTTCGCCGGCAACGCGCTGTCCATCAACATCACGGCTGATGCGGTCGAGACCAGTCAGACCTGGCAGGCCCTGGACGAGGACTACCGGGTGAGCGGAAACGTCGATGTCGAAGGACCGGTCAACCCGGTGCTGACGATCTCCGACGGCGTGACCGTGCTGTTCGAGGCCAGCACCGACATGACCGTAGGCCAGAGCGTCGACGACGGAACCCTCATCGTCGATGGCACCGGCGGCTCCGGTGTGCTCTTTACTTCTGACGCCGCGTTCCCGACCGCCGGCGACTGGCGTGGCCTGGAAATCGGCGGCGCCGGCACTGGAACCCTCATCGACGGCTTGACTATCGAATACGGCGGAGCCAACAACTTCGGCAACATCTGGATCAACGACCTCGGCAACCACCAGATCACCGTGCAGAACACCATCTCGCGGCTGTCCAGCCGCAATGGTCTTCGCCAGGACGGAGGCATCGCCCTCATCCAGAACAGCACCTTCTCGAACAATGCCGACCACGGCGTCGAAGTCGCCAGCGGCATCCTCGACAACGCCTCGCCACCCAGCTTTGTCGGCAACACCATGCTCGCCAACGTCCGGAGCAGCATCAAGCTCCACGCCGAGTCCGTCTCCCAGCTGGACGCGACCTCGACCTTCATTGGAAACGGCACGGACATCGAGATTGCGGGCGGCGTTGTGCTCAGCTCCGGCACCTGGCAGCTGCTCGACGCCGACTACTGGGTCACGGCCGACGTAGATGTGCGCGGCGCCCTCGATCCAATCCTCACGATCGCCAACGGCGTTCGCGTGGAGATGGAAGACGACACCGATGTCGTGATCGGCTCAGTCGACGACGGCGGACTGGTCATCGACGGCAGCGTCACCCCGGTCACCTTTACTTCCTCCTCGGCCCTCCCCGGCCCCGGCAGCTGGCGTGGAATCGAGTTCGGCAACCAACAATTCGGCTCTCGAATCAACGGTCTGGTGATCGAATATGCCGGTGGAAACACAGTTGGAAACCTGTTCTTCAACGGCTTGAACATCTTGGGCACCGTTGTCGAGGTCCTCAACACAACGTCGCGCCTCAGCTCCCGCGCTGGCTTGCATGCCACCAACAGCAATGTGTGGGTCCACGACTCGACGTTCATCAACAACAACGACGACGGCCTCGAGCTGGTCGCAGGTTCGAGATTCGACGACTTCTCGACGCCTTCGTTCACCACCAACGTGGTCACGGGCAACGGCGGTTTCCCGATCGAGATGCACCCCGCATCTCTGGGTCAGCTCGACGCCAGCTCTACCTTCACCGGCAACTTCGACGATCGGATTGCCATCGAGGTCGGCTCCGTCACCGAGGACGCTACCTGGCAGGCGCTCGACGTACCGATCCTGGTGCTCGACATCCTCGACATCGAGGGCGCCGCATCTCCCCATGTCGACATCCTGGCCGGCGCGCGCTTCCAGTTCGACCCGGGCGTGTCTCTCCGCGTGGCACGAAACGAGATCGGAAGCCTCTCGATCTTCGGCGCTCCGGGTCTGCCAGCGGTCTTCACATCTTCGGACCAGGTCACCCCGCTGGCCGGCGACTGGCACGGCATCTTCTTCGGCCCGAACTGTGTGGCCGGCCTCTCGGGCATGGACGAGACCACCGTCGAGTACGGCGGCGACAACGGCTTCGGAAACGTGCACCTCGACGCGTGCAACGCCACGCTCATCAACAGCACGTTCACCGACTCCAGCACCTACGGCATCAACCGCCAGAACGGAGCGCTGCCGACCATGAGCGGCAACAGCTTCAGCAACAACACCACCGGTGACGTGCTCTAAGATCCAAAATAGGGAGAGCGCTGGCGCTTCTCCCTCGCTGCGCTCACCCTCTCCTGCCCTTCGAATATCGCCTGGCTTCGCGCGATGTCGAAGTCTGGATGGTCACTCCATCAAAGACGTGAAGTCGATGAGCGGCTCGGGGTGCTTGCCCTTCTGACCCTGGAAGTTGTTTTCGCCGGTGCCGGTGATGGCATCGAAGACCTGGCGCACGTTCTTGTTGGGATGCTCGGCGCGGTAGGCAATGGCGGCTCCAGCGACCAGCGGTGTCGCCATCGAGGTGCCGGACAGCTCGGTGTACTGCCCGTCGGGGTAGGTGGAGAGGATGTCCATTCCGGGCGCGGCGATGTCGACCTCGTCTCCGTAGTTGCTGAACCACGCGTAGCCGTTGTCGGTTCCGCCGGAGGCGTCGTAGGCGCTCACCGTCAGGCCGAGGTCGTAGCCGGCGGGCGCGTAGTACTCAGTGTCGTCGGTCTCGTTGCCGGCGGCGATGACGACGGTAACGTCGGCGGCCTCCAGGGCGGCGATGGCCTCGAACATGGGGTCCTCGTTGGGATCGTCCCACGACGGTCCGCCCAGCGACATGCTCACGACCTTGATCTCGGGATGGTCGAGCACGTACTCGAGGCCGGCGACGATGTCGGTCCAGTATCCGGAGCCCTCGGCGTTGAGGACGCGGATGGCGTGCATCGGAACGCCAGGGGCCATGCCGACGACACCCTCTCCGTCGGCGCGGGCGCCAATCGTGCCGGCACAGTGGGTACCGTGTCCGTTCGGGTCGTAGCCAGGAGCGGCGTTGCCGGCACCGCTGTCGGCGACCACATCGAGCTCGCCGACGACGTTCAGATCCGGGTGGCTGGCGTCGATTCCGGTATCGATGACCGCGATATGGAAGTTCGAGAAGTCGGCGTTGCCCAGGTAGGGGCCGCCCACGCGGGTGATGCTCTCAGGCGTCTCGGTCGGTCCGAGAATCGGCTCCGGATCTTCGATGATGTCCTCGTCGGGAGGGGTGTCCTCCTCGGGAGGCGTGTGGTTGTTCTGCTTGTCCTTCTTGATGTACCTGACCTCGGGGATGTCCCGGAGCTCGTCGACGATGCCATCGGGGATGCGCACCGAGAAGCCCTGCGTCGCGTTGTCGTACACATGAATGGTGTCGAAACCGATCTCATTGGCGAGATTCTGAGTGAACTCGACAACCTCTTGCGGGTTCTTTTCGAGCTTCACGAAGTACAGGCCGATTCCGAGATCGTCGAGTTCCTGGCCAGTACAGCCACCGAGTAGCAATGTACCTGCCAGTCCAAAACCCACGAGGCAAGAACGGAAAAGCGTAGAAGAGTCCATCATGTCGCACACCCCAAAGCGTCTATAGGAGCTTAATCGCATTGGCCGACCCCCGACCACTGATGCCGTTTGGACGTATGGCGTTCAGAGGTATTCGAGAAAATCCGTCTTTCAGGTTACCACCGGCCGCTGCACGGGGATTTCCATGAGTGATGCACAGCTCGCCCAGACGCTCGAGAAGCTGCTCGCGCGCATCGATCAGCTCGAGGCGAAGGTCGACGATCTGTCGAACTCCCTCACCGCGATCAAGACGTTCAGCTCCAAGGCCGGACTGCTCGCCGATGCCGCTGGAGACTCCGCAGCGCATTTCTACAATGACGCCGCATCGCGAGGGATCGACCCCATCGCCCGCGCCCAGGCCGGAATGGCCCTCGCCGAGAAGCTCTCTGCGCCCGAAAACATGGCCATTGTCGACACGTTGCTCGAAAAGACCGACCACCTCGATGTGGCGCTCAAGGCACTCGACAGCATCGACAAGGACGATCTCGAGACCCTCGCCACCCAGGGCGCCGGAACCGTCGCGACCCTGGCCAAGCTGATGAAGTCCGCCGAGTTTGGACAGCTCATGGACTCGGCCGACCCCACCGCACTGGGTGTCGCGGGCTCAGCCGGCACCGCCCTGGTCGAGACGCGAACGGCCGGTGTCGAATCCGTGGGGCCCTTCGGTGCCTTCATGAAGATGCGCGACCCCGATGTTCAGCGGGCGGTGGGTTTCACTCTCGCGGTCGCCAAGCGCTTCGGCCAAAAACTCGCCTGACGTGGGCAACTTCGGCTTCGTCATCGACAATGGCGCCTGCATTGGCTGTCATGCGTGCAGCACCGCCTGCAAGTCGGAGAACGAGGTCCCGGTGGGCGTCTACCGCACCTGGGTGACCTACGCGGAGACCGGTCGCTATCCCGACGTGCGGCGCAGTTTTCAGGTCAATCGTTGCAATCACTGCAGCAACGCACCGTGCGTTCGGATCTGCCCGACCAGCGCCATGCACACCCGCCCCGACGGCATCGTCGATTTCAATGACGACGCCTGCATCGGCTGCAAAGCGTGCATGCAGGCCTGTCCCTACGACGCGATCTACCTGGATCCGGACAACCACACCGCTGCCAAGTGCCACTTCTGCAGCCACCGGATCGATGTCGGCCTGGAGCCCGCCTGTGTCGTGGTCTGTCCCGAGCACGCGATCATCGCCGGAGATCTGGACGATCCAGAATCGGAGATCTCCAGGGTCATCGCCAAGAACAGTGTTGCCGTCCGCAAACCCGAACAAGGGACGGGGCCCAAGGTCTTCTACATCGAGGGCAACGAGGTCACCCTGTCGCCAACCGCGCTGGAGCGCTCTCCCGAATCCTTCATGTGGGGAGACGCACGCCCGCTCCATCACGGGGGCTCGGAACCCCCTAGCGGCCAGCTTCCGGCGATTCAGGGACTGCCGGAAGACGGTCCGGTATCGATGGCCCAACAAATGGTGCAGGTCGGCTACAACGCGCAGCACCGCATCCAGTGGCACTGGCCGATCCCCGCCTATCTCGTGACGAAGTACATCAGCGGAGGCGTCTTCGCGATCCTCGCCATGACGGTCCTGATGCCTCCAGTGCCCTTCGACCCGGGCGTGATGGTCTTTGGAGGCGGATTCGCCCTCCTGTGCCTGTTCGCGACCCTCGCCCTGCTCGTCTACGACCTCGACCGACCCGATCGTTTTCTCTACCTGCTCACCCGCCCGCAGTGGAAGAGCTGGGTCGCCCGCGCCGCGTGGATCCTGACCGCCTTCGCCATGGTCGCCACCGCCTGGTGGAGCCTCGAGCTTCTCGGCTACCTGTGGATCTTGCCGATGGCCGTGCCCCTGCGCCTGGTTCTCGCCATATTTGCGGCGCCCTTGGGCATCTTGACCGCGATCTACACCGGCTTCCTGTTCGCGCAGGCCGAGGGTCGAGACCTCTGGCAGAGCCCGCACGTGCCGCTCCAGCAGACGATTCACGCGACCATGATCGGCCTGGGCGCGCTGTCATCGCTGTCCCTCTTCATCGAGCTGCCGGCACTCTTCGGCGCCCTTGTGGCCCACGGGTTCATCGCCGCCCTCTTTGTCGGGCTGCTGGCCACGCTGCTCGCCGACTTCACCATTCCCCACGCGACCGAAGTCGCGCGTCAGGCCTCTCGGGACATGGTTCGCGGGCGTTACCGTCGCTGGTACTGGGGCGGTGGAATCGCCATCGGGTACGTCCTGCCGCTGGTACTCCTCGGTTTTCAGGTTCCCGTGGCGACGTTTGCGGCCTTCGGGTTGGCCTGCGTCGGATTGTTCGCCTACAACTACGCCTTCATCATGGCGCCCCAGCTGGTTCCCAACTCATGAGTGGCCCCTCCCAGAAGATCGCCGACGCCCTGGCTGCAATCCTGGGCCTGCCCCCGAGTCGCTCGACATCGGTCCGCGTGGGTACCGAAGCCACCAACGTCGCCGGGACGGAGCTGCCGTCCTACGCCAGGGCCGAGGGAGAGCCGATCTCCCTCACTCACGTCAAACACCCCGATGGGAGGATGAGCAGCTACCCACCCGCCGAGCATTGGAACGACTGGGTCGAGTGGGACTCGAAGGCGTGGCCGACCAAGGTCGCCCGACGCTATTCCCTCGTCCCGACCATCTGTTTCAACTGCGAGGCCGGTTGCGGTCTGCTCGCCTACGTCGACAAGACCACCTTCGAGATCCGCAAGTTCGAGGGCAACCCCAAGCACCCCGGCTCCCGGGGGCGGAACTGCGCCAAGGGTCCGGCCACCCACAATCAGATCTACGACCCCGAGCGCATCCTGCACCCACTGAAGCGGGTCGGAGAGCGCGGCGAGGGCAAGTGGAAGCGGGTGTCGTGGGAGGAGGCGATGACCGATATCGCCGCGAAGATGGCCGAGAGTCGGCGGGTCCGCCGCGACGGCATCACCTACCACGTGGGTCGCCCCGGCGAAGATCACTACGCCAACCGCGTTGTACAGGCGTGGGGCGTAGATGGCCACAACAGCCACACCAACGTCTGTTCCGCATCCTCTCGCCTCGGCTACTACCTGTGGGCAGGATTCGATCGGCCCAGCCCCGACTACGCCAACGCCCGCACCATCCTCCTCATCAGCAGCCATCTCGAGACGGGCCACTACTTCAATCCCCACGCGCAGCGCATCATGGAGGCCAAGCGCAAGGGCGCGAAGATCATCACCCTCGATCCCCGGCTGTCGAACACCGCATCCAAGAGCGATGTCTGGCTCCCGACCTGGCCGGGCTCCGAGGCGACCCTGCTCCTCGCCTTCGCCAACCACCTGCTCTCCAACGACCTCTACGACCGCGCCTTCGTCAAAGAGTGGGTCGACTGGCGTGGATTCCTGCTCCGCCTCCGCCAGGTCGTGGATGACCCCGAAGTGCTCTCCTGTCTGCCCGCCGAGGGTGAGGAGTTCACCTTCGACCACGTGGATGCGACGCTGAAGGCCCTGTACCGCGAGTTCACTTTCGAGCGCGCCGCGGAGGAGTGCCAGGTCCCAATCGACCGGGTCCGCGAGGCGGCCGAGCACATCGCCCGGGCTGGAACGCGACTGGCCGCCCACAACTGGCGGTCGGCCAGCATCGGGAACAAGGGCGGCTGGCAGATCGTGCGCTGTCTCTTCCTCCTCAACGTCCTGACCGGATCGGTCGGTACCGTGGGCGGGACGTCGGGCAACAGCTGGAACAAGTTCGTTCCCAAGCCGTTCAAGCAGCCGCCTCCCGGCACCGTGTGGAACGCCCTGCACCTGCCCGAAGAGTACCCGTTCGCCCACTACGAGATGTCCTTCCTCCTCCCTCACATGCTCGAGGAGGGCCGCGGCAACATCGACGTGTACTTCACGCGGGTCTACAACCCGCTGTGGACCAATCCCGACGGCTTCATGTGGTATCGGGCGCTGACCGATCTCAAGAAGATCAAGCTGCACGTCGCCCTCACCCCGACGTGGAACGAGTCGGCATGGTTCGCCGACTACGTACTTCCCATGGGCCATTCCGGGGAACGACACGACCTGATGAGCCAGGAGACCCACGCCGGACAATGGATTGGGTTCCGGCAGCCAGTTCGCAGGGTCGCCATGGAGCGCGCCGGCAAGAAGGTGAACTTCACGTGGCAGGCCAATCCAGGAGAAGTCTGGGAGGAGGCGGAGTTCTGGGTCGAGCTCTCCGGCCGCATGGACCCCGACGGCTCCCTCGGTGTGCGTCAGTGGTTCGAGTCCCCCTACCGACCCGGAGAGCTGATCACCCAGGATGAGTACTGGAAGTGGCTGTTCGAGAACAGCGTGCCCGGCCTCCCCGAAGCCGCGGCAGCGGAGGGGCTCGAACCTCTGCAGTACATGAGGAAGTATGGCGCTTTCGAGGTCGCGAGAGACACCTACAAACCCTACGACGAAGAGGTCGTCGAAGACGGCGAGACCGACATCATCGAGAAGGTCCGCGACGAGAGCGGAAAGGTCGTCGGCGTCAAGGTCGCCGGCCAGCGAAAGAAGGGTTTCAACACCCCGAGTCGTCGCCTCGAGCTCCTCAGCGGGACCCTCGTCGACTGGGGATATAAGGAAAAGAAATACGCGCTGCCCTGGCCCCTGAAGAGCCACGTGCACCCGTCCAACATCGATCGGGCCGCGGGCGAAATGCTGCTGCTTCCGAACTTCCGGCTTCCGACCTTGATCCACACCCGCTCAGCCAACGCCAAGTGGCTGATGGAGATCTCCCACAACAACCCGGTCTGGATGCATCCCGAGGACGCCGAACGCCTCGACATCTCCACCGGCGACAATGTGCGGATCGATACCGAGATCGGCTGGATGGTCGACCGGGCTTGGGTCACCGAGGGCATCAAGCCCGGCATCATCGCCATCTCCCACCACCTGGGCCGCTGGCGTCTCGACGAGAAGTCGGGCTTGAATCGCGGCTCCAGCTCCCTGGCCGCCATCGGCGAAGAGGGCCCGGACAAGTTCGGTTTGAAGGTCGTGCACGGCGCCGCGAAATTCAAGAGCGTCGATCCCGACACCGAGCGCATCTGGTGGGACAACGTCGGTGTGCATCAGAACCTCACCCACGCGGTGCACCCCGACCCCGTCAGCGGTGCCCACTGTTGGCTGCAGAAGGCAACGTCGGTCCGAAAGGCCAGGAATGACGAACACTACGGAGAGGTTCACGTCGACACTGCCAAGTCGATGGAGGTCTACCGAAAGTGGCTCTCCGAGACCCG
>Ga0315336_1004002_pt1 | contig 18399 bp, 11 predicted proteins | sample ASW5metaG_FD_204512 | JGI IMG/M metagenome (GOLD analysis project Ga0315336, IMG submission 204512) | Ammonia-oxidizing marine archaeal communities from Monterey Bay, California, United States - ASW #5 | ecosystem: Environmental > Aquatic > Marine > Intertidal zone | place: USA: California... | reverse complement strand
TTGTGGTGCGGGCGTCCCGCCTGCAAGCCAAAAGCTTGACCGCCAGAAAGCAGGCGAGACGCCTGCACCACAATAAGACGGAAGCTCAGTTACCAGAAAACAGGCCGCACACCAACTCCTTCTCAAAACATTGTGGTGCAGGCGTCCCGCCTGCAAGCCAAAAGCTTGACCATCAGAAAGCATGCGAGGCGCCTGCACCACAATAAGACGGAAGCTCAGTTACCAGAAAACAGGCCGCACACCAACTCCTTCGCAAAACATTGTGGTGCGGGCGTCCCGCCTGCAAGCCAAAAGCTTGACCGCCAGAAAGCAGGCGAGACGCCTGCACCACAATAAGACGGAAGCTCAGTTACCAGAAACTTACAGCTAACGCTTCAGCAGCCTAATCACGATCGCTTTCGGCTCGGTCGGGCAGTACATTTCGCAGACGCCGCAGCCGGTGCAGCCGTCCTTCACCTCTACCGCTGCACCTTCGTACGGAATCTCGATGGCCGACTTGCCGAGCGGGCACTTGTCGACGCAGATCTGGCAATCCTCGCCGTTCGTGCGTACGCAAATGTCGGGCTTCAGCCGGGCAAGGCCCATGCGGATCTCTTCGCGGCTCACGAGCCGCAGGGCTCCGGTCGGGCAAGCCTTCATGCAGGAGAGATCGTCGCAGACGACGCAGGCCTGGGCCGCCGGGTCGATGGCCGGCTTGCCGGTCTTCGCGGGGTCGTCGCTCGCCATGAGCTTGATCGCCGAGACGGGGCAGGCCGAAACACACGCGCCCGTACCCGCGCAGCGCTCGAGGAACTCCGCCTCGGGCAGGGCGCCCGGAGGGCGTAAAAGCTCACGCGCCGAGTCGGACCCGCGGGTCCACCCTGCCGGACCGGCTCCAGCACTTCCGGAGCGGCTCCCCGTGCTACGACGGCTCGCCCCCCCCGTAAGCTCCTTGGGAAACTCGAGGCGCTCGAGGCGCTGCTCCACGATCTCTGCGAGCGGACGAAGAAGTTGACGAAAACCCTCCGTGAAGAAACCCCTTCTGTGAAAGCGGTCCTTCTCTGGCTCGTCAGAACGTTCTTTTTCAGCCACGAGTTTTGCGTTTTCTCCTGCGATCCAAATAATCGGCCTGTCCCAATCTGCGAAAAGAAAGCGAGTATACTCAGATGGTACAGCATTTCCACTGTCGTGGTAGTCATCTGTTCTTCCGCAAAGCCGATGTTACGGGTCCACCCGCCCGCCTATGAGTAACCCGCCTCCAGTCACCCTTCTCGACGCCAAAGGACAACCCTATACCCCGGCAGTCGCGCCGCCCCTCCGCAAGCTCCTCGTCGGCATCTTCGTTGCGGTGGCAGTCCTGAGCGCCAACGGAGTTTACCTCACCTCGGTGACTTTCCTCGAGCATGCCACCGGACAGGGATACCAGAACCCGTTCTACTTCTGGATGTTCCTTCTGCACATGGCCCTCGGGTTTGTCCTCATCCTGCCCTTCGTCACCTTCGGCTGCCTGCACATGCGCACCGCCCTCCGGCGGCCCAACCGCCGCGCCGTGCACGCGGGGATCGCCCTCTTCTCGACCTCCATGCTCGTCCTCGTCTCCGGTCTGGGCCTCCTCAAAAACATCGGGCAACCGTGGAATTCGATCTCCTACTGGATCCATGTCCTCTCCCCGGTTGCCGCCGTCGCACTCTACGTCGTTCACAGGAAAGCCGGTCCGGCCATCGCTTGGCGCTGGGGATGGGCCTGGAGCGGCGCCGTCGCCGCCTTCGTCGGAGTCATGATGCTGCTCCACGCCCAGGATCCTCGCACCTGGAACCAGGTCGGACCCAAGGAAGGCGAGAGGTACTTTCAGCCGTCCCTCGCCCGCACCGCAACAGGCAACTTCATTCCTGCTTCGACCTTGATGATGGATGAATACTGCCTCAGGTGTCACCCGGACACCTACGGCGACTGGTTCCACTCGGCGCATCACTTCAGCTCCTTCAACAACCCACCCTACCGTTTCAGCGTACGGGAGACACGACAGGTGGCCCTCGCCCGGGACGGCGACATGCAGGCGGCTCGCTGGTGTGCCGGGTGTCACGACCCTGTTCCTTTCTTCAGCGGACAGTTCGATGACCCCCACTACGATGACTTGAACGACCCTACGGCGCAGGCCGGCATCACGTGCACCGTGTGCCACGCCATCTCGAACCTGAACAGCACCCGAGGAAACGCGGATTACACCATTGAAGAGCCGCTCCACTATCCCTTCGCCACAAGCAACCTTCCCTTCCTCCAGTGGATCAACAGCCGCCTGGTGAAGGGGAAGCCGAGCTTTCACAAGAAAACTTTTCTCAAGCCGTTTCACAAGACGGCCGAGTTCTGCTCCACCTGTCACAAGGTTCACATTCCTTTCGATCTTAATAAATACAAGGAGTTCCTGCGCGGCCAGAACCACTACGACCCTTATCTCCTCAGCGGAGTCTCGGGCCATGGGGCCCGGAGCTTTTACTACCCTCCGCAGGCCAGGTCCAACTGCACGGAAGGTTGCCACATGCCGCTCCTCGACTCGGAGGACTTCGGCAACCAGGACGGCAAAATCCACAACCACCTTTTTCCGGCCGCCAACACCGGCCTCGCGGAGCTACGGGGTCATGAGCCCACCCGCAAAGCTCTGGCCGATTTCCTCCAGGACGGCCAGATGCGCATCGACATATTCGGGTTGCGCGAGGGAGGTACCATCGACGGCCGGCTCATCGCGCCGCTCCGGCCTGAGCTGCCGCACCTGAGACCGGGCGAGAAATACCTCGTCGAGGTGGTCCTGCGAACGCTCAAGCTCGGTCACCTGTTCACCCAGGGCACTGTCGACTCGAACCAGGTCTGGGTGGACGTCCAGGCGACGATCGGAGACCGTCTCGTCGGAAAGAATGGCGCCATCGACGAGAAGGGCTTCGTCGATCCATGGTCCCATTTCGTCAACGTGCTCATGCTCGACAAGAAAGGCAACCGCATCGACCGGAGGAACCCGCAAGATATCTTCGTTCCCCTGTACAATCATCAGATTCCCCCAGGCGCGGGGCAGTCTATTCATTACCTCCTCGACGTACCGGAAGACGCCACCGGCTCGCTCGAAATCAGCGCCAAGCTCCACTACCGGAAGTTCGATCGACCCTACATGGAGTACGTCTTCGCTGAGGGAGGGGCACCCAATCTGACTCCTGTGACGCTTTGCGAGGACCGAGTCCTCCTGCCCGTAGACTCCAGCGAGGGATCGAAAGCGCTGGACGAACAGCCCGCGAAGATTTCCGCATGGGAGCGGTGGAACGACTACGGGATCGGGTTGCTCCTCAAGGGCTCGGGGGGTGCGGAGAAGGGGGAGCTACGCCAGGCCGAGGAGGCGTTCACGCAGGTCACCGAGCTCGGTCGGGCAGACGGTTGGGTGAACCTGGCGCGGGTCTACGAGAAGGAAGGCCGACTCGATGACGCGGTGACGGCTCTCGGGAAGGCCATCGATCACCCCGAGCCAGCGCCCGCGTGGGTCGTCTCGTGGCTGAGCGGAAAGGTCAACCGCCAGAACGGCTACCTCGACGAGGCGATCGAGGACTTTCGACGAGTCCTATCGACCAGCGTTCCCGAGCGGGGTTTCGATTTCTCCCTGGACTATGAGGTCTGGAACCAGCTCGGCCTGACCCTTTTTGACCGCTCGAAGAGGGGAAGCGAGGACGAAAGGCGCAACTACCTCGAACGCGCCCGGGAGGCGTTCAAGCGTACCCTGAAGCTCGACTCGGAGAACAGGACGGCGCACCACAACCTCTACCAGATCCTCGCCCGGCTCGGAGACGCGGAGGAGAGCCGGCGTCATTTGAAGCTTTTTGAGCGCTACCGCCCCGACAACAACGCGCGAGACCGCGCCCACAAGCTCCATCGCGAGCGCCATCCCGCCGCCAACAAGGCGGCGCAGTCGATCGTGATCTATACGCTGAGGGCAACGTCATGAGAGCAGTTCTTGTTGGCGTCATTGCCGTCGTCCTGGCTGCGGCTGCTTGGGCACTTTGGTACGCGTTCACGCCTCGTGAAGAGTCCGCCTACATCCCCACTCCGGAAGCTCCCAGGAAATTCATTCCCGAAGCCGAGTCGACGGGCGTCCAGGTAACGTTCGTCGACATCACCGAGAGCGCCGGTATTCGCTTCCGGCATTCCAACGGCGCCCGTGGGAAGAAGCTTCTACCGGAGACCATGGGCGGCGGCTGCGCCTTCATCGACTTCGACGGCGACCAGGATCAAGACCTTCTCTTTATCAACTCCGCGCCCTGGCCAGGAGATCCCGCAGACAAGACGAGTCCTCCTCCAGCGCAGGCTCTTTACGAAAACGACGGCGGAGGTCACTTTACCGATGTGACCGCCGAGAGAGGTCTGGCCCTTACCTTCTACGGCATGGGGGCCGCCGTCGGCGACTACGATTCTGACGGCTGGGACGACATCTTCATCACCGGCATCGGCGGCAATCGGCTCTTCAGGAATCTGGCAGGCAAGAAGTTCGAGGACGTCACCGCGCTTGCGGGAATCTCGAGCGATGGACCCCACGCCTGGTACACCAGCGCCGCCTTTCTCGACTACGATAACGACAGCCGCCTCGACCTCTTCGTCTGCCGCTACGTCGATTGGTCTCCCGAGGCGGATCTGGCTCAGGCGTTTCAGATCACCGGGATCGGCCGAGCCTACGGTCCACCGCAAAACTTCGCCGGCACCTTCTCCCAGCTCTACCGCAACACGGGCAGCGGCTTCAGGGATGTCTCCGAAAAAGCCGGCATTCAGGTCAGGAATCCCCTCACGGGAGATCCCATGGGAAAATCCCTCGGGGTTGCCGTCCACGATTTCAACGAGGACGGCTATGCCGACATTGCAGTTGCCAACGACACGGTGCAAAACTTCTTCTTCCAGAACAAGGGGGACGGCACCTTCGAGGAGATCGGCATCCTTTCCGGCTTCGCCTTTGACGCTGCTGGCAACACGCGCGGAGCTATGGGAATCGATTGTGCGGACGTCGGCACGAGCGGCGCAAAGGCCATCGTGGTGGGAAACTTCGCGAACGAGATCACCGCTCTATACAAGAGCGAGCAGCCCGGACTCCTGCCGTTCTCCGACGACGCCATCGCCGAGGGGATCGGAAACCCGAGCCGCAAGTACATGAAATTCGGGGTCTTCTTCTTCGACTTCGACCTGGATGGACGGCTCGACATCTTCGAGGCTAACGGTCACCTCGAGACCGAGATCGAGACCGTGCAGGCGAGGCAGACGTACAAGCAGCCCGCGCAGCTGTTCTGGAATGCCGGCCCGAAGGCCCGGCGCGGCTTCGAGGTCCTGGAGGCGGACCAGGTGGGACCGGACCTCTTCCGTCCGGTTGTCGGGAGGGGTTGTGCCTGCGCAGATATCGACGGGGACGGCGACCTCGACGTCGTCCTCATACCTAATAACGGAGAAGCCAGGCTCTTTCGCAACGACGGTGGGAACAAGAACGGCTGGATTCGCCTCGAGCTCGAAGGCACACGGTCGAACCGCAACGGCTTCGGGGCGCGTGTCGAGGCCCGGGTGGGCGGAAAGATGCGGCGCGCTCAGCTCACCAGTGGCCGGAGCTACTTGAGCCAGTGTGAGCAGGTAATAACCCTGGGGCTCGGCACCAACAAGGAAGCCGTGGACGTCAACGTGTACTGGCCGGGGGACGAAACGGTGCAAAAGCTGGGCAATCTACCCGCCGGGTCGTACATCAAAGTAAGACAGCCGGAGGCTGGGCAGTGAGATCGTTAAGTCTCCTGATTCTCGCAGGCCTTCTTTCAGCTTGCGGCACCGATGCGCGTAGCGCTCAGAGGTATTCGCTCGACATCCCCGACGGCTGGAGATCCTGGAGCGGCCCGGCCGACCCGCTCGTGCCCGGGGAGGTTCTCGAAGCTCATGAACTTCCCGTGCCGTCGGGTCTCGCGAGCTTGGTCGTCTTTCGCAGCCTCTACCGGCCCGCGACGACGGCAGCGCAGCTCCTGATCGAAACCCGCTACCTCCTCTTGAATCTGCCGTCGCTCGAAATCCAGTCAGAACGGCAAATCGATGTAAGAGGACATGCAGGAGGACATCGCGCGGTCCTCATCGAAGCCACGGCAACGGGAACCGGCAACGCCCTCTCTCCCACCGGGACCGGTAAACCCGTGCAACCTTCGGGCGAGCCCCAGATCCCCACCCGTCGCATCTGGGTGAGAGTCCCTCGCGGCCCCACCGGCGGTACGCTCGAGTTCTTTTTCCACTGTCCTGAGGATGAATACAAGAATCTGACACCGGTTTGGGCAGCCATTCTGGACTCGCTCCAATGCATGGAAGGGTGATTACCGGATGTGCCGCGACTCTCGTAGGACATTTAATCCACCGACAATTGACGAGCGACTCCTCATGCCCATGGTAGACTCTCAGTACGTTGCTTAGTGTTTCAGTCATAAGGAGATGAGATGGTAGGTCGGAAATACGGAAGAGCGACCCACACGCAACCGAGACTTGCACGTGGGTGGGTAATCGTCCTTTCGGCTTTCGTGTGTGTTTGTCTCTTCCTCGGGGGTGTTCCCTCGACGGCACAGATCGGAAGAGACAAGGCTCCCGATTACCCCGGCCTCTTCAAGGAACTCTCCAGGTTCCTGAAGCACTACTATCTGGACCTGGACCGCATCGATGCGCGGGCGCTGATGGAGAAGGCATTCTCGTCGATCGAGAACTCGGTCGACGAGATCTACGTGGCGAACTCGGACTCAGCCAACCCCCTGGTCACGGTCCATGTCGACTCGAAGCCGCAGACTTTCAACCTCGATCAAGTCAAGACCTTGGACGACGCCGTGAAGATGCTCGAGAACATCTTCGATTTTATCAAGACGAACTACAACGGGGAGACATCGCTCAACGAGATTCGCTACGCGGCTGCTAACGGCTTTCTGATGGGCATCGATCCGCACACCCTTGTGTTCAGTCCTGAGGACTTCAAGGATTTCTCGGTGCATATCGAGGGCGAGATCTGTGGGGTCGGTATGTACGTCGGCACGCGCGATGGCAAGCTGACAGTGATCGAGGTCCTCAAAAAGACACCGGCAGCCAGCGCGGGGTTCCAGAAGGCGGATACGATCGCCAAGATTGGCGACGAGTCCACGATCAACATGACCGTCAGCGAGGCGGTCAACAAGATCCGTGGTGAGTGCGGCTCGGGGCTCACTCTGACGGTCAAGCGCCTTTCCAAAGATGACAAAGATGACTCCGAAACACTCCAACGGCACGAGATCTCCGTGATCCGAGGCCGGGTGGTTATCAAGAGCGTGGAGTCGAAGCTGATCACCGGCTGGGACCCCGAAGGGCTCAGTCCCTGGAAAGGGGGCGTGGGGTATGTCCAGGTGGTCAATTTCGACAAGAACACCACAATCGGCCTGAAGGATCACCTCAGGCAACTGAGAGACGAGAATGGTGGCCCCCTCGCGGGTCTGATCCTGGATCTCCGCGGGAACTCCGGTGGGCTGCTCACCCAGGCGATCAAGATGTGCGATGTGTTTCTCGATTCGGGGCACATCGTCATCACTGCGGACCGCACCGGGCCCCGGGAGCCAGAGGAAGCGCACGATTACGGAAACGAGCCAGAGTATCCCATCGTCGTCCTCGCCAACGAGTCTTCGGCGTCCGGCGCCGAGATCGTGACCGGCGCCTTGCAGAAAAATAACCGCGCGATCGTGATCGGAACGCGTACGTTCGGCAAGGGATCCGTGCAGCAGCTCCATCCCCTCCTCAACAATGCCCAGCTGAAGATCACCGTCAGCGAATACCTCATTCCGGGGAAGATTTCTATTCAGGAGAACGGGGTCGTTCCTGACATCATGGCACTGCCCGTCGTCGATGACCGCGGGGTGGTCGACCTCTTCGTCAACGAGAGATCGATTACCGAAAAGCGTTACGAAACACACCTTGTCTCACGCTTTGCCAGGAAGGAATCGCCACTCTATACGCTCCACTATCTATTCATCCCCCCAGACAACGACCCCTACACCGATCGGTTCATGAGCGGAGATCTCGAGCCATCCAAGGAGAAGCTCGTACAAGTCGCGCTGGAAACCATGAAGATGGCGGGGAAGCCCTTCAGTCCAAAAACACTCCTGAAGACGAAGAAAGCCGAGATTGTCAAACAGAAACAGAAGCTGGTTGAGGAGATTGCCGAGGCCCTCAAGAAGGAAGGCATCGATTGGAGTCAGGACCCGTCCGGAGCGATATCCAGCGGGGAGAAGGACGACTTCGCACTCGACCTTTCGAGCCAGCGTATCGAAGAGCCCTCCAAGGACAAGGAAGACCCTGTTCCGGTCAACAAGCTCCTTATCACCGCCAAGCTCACGAACAAAGGAGACAAGGCCCTCTACCGCCTGAAGGGGCTGAGCCGCTCCGACTACTTCCTGTACAAGGACAAGGAGTTCCTCTTCGGAAAGATCGGACCGGGAGAAACGGTGACAAGGACCCTAAAGGTGCGCATTCCGTACTTTCCGCACGCTCGAAACGATGTGTTCAGCGTCGACGTGAGCGCCACGAGCGACCTGCCGGATGGCGATGCCACCCCCTCCGACCCGGTCTTCATCTCGAGCGACCTGCCCATCGAGATGAAGAATAGCGGCCGTCCCTCGTTTGCTTACTCCGCGCAACTGTTGGAGGTCGAGGAAGGGAAGCCCCAGAAGCAGATCTCATCGCTCGCGGTGGGCTCGGAAGCGCGGTTGAGAGTAAAGATCACGAACACCGGAGACGCCCCCGCGCACAAGGGCATCACTATCTTGCGCAACGAAACCGGACGGCAGGTTTTTCTCAAGAAAGGTCGTATCGAGTTCACCGAACTTCTCCCCCAGGGAGACACTGAAGTCGAATTCGACTTCGAGGTCCGTCCTGGCGATCTTGTCGAGGAGTACAAGTTCGAGCTCATGATCGCCGACTCCTATTCGGGCATGGCGCTGGCACAGGACTTGAAGATTCCGAACCGAGAACGCAAGAGCGGCACGCCGTTTCCCAACGGGGTCACGTTCTCCGCCCCGGTCATCACGGCCTCGATCCTCGACCCCGAAACCCAGGAACGCGTCATCTTGACGGACAAGAAAAACCTGCTACTGGAAGCCTTGGTTGAGTCTCCCAACACTGATCTTTTCAAGGCGTGGGTGTTCAACATCGCCATCGGGGACCACGAAGCGCCGCCGGACAAGATCTACTTCGCCAAGTCTCGAGGCGACGAAAACCTCAAGATCGCAACGCTCGTGCCGCTGAAAGAAGGGATCAATCTCTTCACCGTGGTGTCCAACGGCAAGAACGGCCTGGAGAGCCGTCAGAGCTTGGTGGTACGGCGGAGGTAGGAAGAAAGAATAGTGAATAGAGAAGCGGAACAGAGAAGTTGAATTTCTGTATGATTCAAATTCTCATTCACATTCACTGTTCACTATTCCGTTAGGCCTTCCCTCGCCGCCTCGATCTGCTTCTCGAGCTCGATCTTCTTCTTCTCGAGCTCCCCGATCCTCTTGCGGGCACCCTCGCGGCGCTCGGGGTCGCGATCGGTCAGGCTGTTTTCGCTCCAGCGTATATCTCCTACGGTCTCCAGCAACTTCGCTTCGAGCTCCGCGAGAGCGAGTTTCCTCTCACCGAGCACCCTCCGGCGCCGAACGTCCGTTTTCTTTTCTTCCCAGGTGCCATCGAGGAGGCCCCCGAGCTCGGCGATCCGTGTTTGAGTGATTTCCAGCCTGGCGCTGCAATTCCTGATCCGTATGTCTGCCTTCAGAATGTCGTCCTTGAACAGATTCGCCCGGTACTCAGCAACCTCGGCGTCGCCCTCGTCAGCGGAAACGCTCATCACCTCCTCCAGCCGGCGCTGCGTATAGCGACGGTCCGCCAAGGCAAACCTCCGAGCCCTCTCGAGCTCGAGCGTTTCGCGCTCATGCTCGAGGATCTCTCCGCGGATCCTCCTCTCCGCAGGCAGACCAGAAAAATCCGGGAGGTCGAGCGCCGCGAGATCGACACGCGTCGCAGCAAGGAGCGGCTCGAAGCTGTAACCGTCCCGCGCGAAGAGCAGAGCGTGCTCTCGTGCCTCGAGAGGAATCTCGGTCCGTTTCTCGATCCACGCGGCCTTGTAGTCTTCCTCGAGCGCGTACAGGGCCAGATAGCGCTCTTCGATGCGGGCGCAGAGCCATCGTCCGCGGCGCAAGAGGTCGACGCCACGTTTCGCGAGAGCATTGCGCTCGGCCTCTTCCAGGTTCTCCGCAGCACTCTGCTCGAGCACCTCCCGGATACTGACCAGAAGCTTTTCGTATTCTGCCTTCAGGCTGTCAATCTCTCGGGCGATCGGCAGGAGGCGGTCATAGAGCTGGCCGGAGTCGAGGAGGCCACGGCGGAGGGCAACGGAGCGCGCTTCCTCCATGAGCTCGGCCTCCGAGGAAACGCGACGGATGATCAACGTCGCCTGGATCTGCTCCTCGACCAGTTCCCGGTGCCCTTTGACGACGGACAGGTCGAGAAGAGGCGCGAGCATCCAAGGTTGCAGGTGCGCCGAGCTGGTGGGGTGTGACAGCAAGGAGTTCGGCGGCTGGTGACGCATCGCCGCGCCCAGGGAAAACTCGACAGCGGTAGGGACCCTGGCCGACCTCTCACCGCCTTCTCTCTCTCCGTTCTCCGGGACCCCTTCGGCCGTCTTCGCCTGAGCGCGTGCGCCAAACGAGAATCCCCGCACCGGCATGGGAAACGTGGTTTCGCCCTCTAGCAGCAACCCTTCGGCGGGATGTTCGTGGCGTTTGCCGAGGTGTTCCCAGCGCACGAGAACAAGCAGGCGATCCCCCTGGTTTTTCAGGAAGTCTTCAGGCGACGTGCCGTTCCAGTAGCTAGCGTTCCTGCACCCGATCGCCTCCAGCGCGCCGTAGATCTCGGGGCCGGTGACGTCAAACTCGAGAACGGTCTCGTGCGTAGGCCCCGACGAGTGACACGCGAAGACCTCCAGGAGCTGGGTCGGGTTGACGAAGCGGCAGGGGAAGCGGACCTCCTGCTCTTCAGGGTCGACTTCAATCAGCCCCCCGTCCGAGGGCGTCGCCCCGGCGCTCGAGCACCCTACGAAGAGAGTCAAAACGCTCAGAAGCGTTGCGTTAGCTCGTACAGTCGGCATCGTCGGGACCTCCAGCGGGAGTCGGGGTTTGTCAGATTCTAACCCACTCCTTTTCTCGTGTCGTGAAAATCACCGGGCTGGTAGGCTTCCGTCATGCGTTCTCCCACCCTCACGGTCCTCGCCAGCTGTCTCGGGTTCGGCTGTAGCACCTCCCCGGCGCCAGCGGTAATCCTGACGACGGACGTCGGCACCGAGACCGACGATCAGTGGGCGGTAGCCTATCTCGCGCTCCTCGCTGACGCGGGTGTCATTGACCTTCTCGGGATCGTTACGACGCACGCTCCGAACGTCGAACGGCCGCCTGCCGAGACCGCTGCCCGAGTGGCGAGGAAGGTTCTCGAGACTCTCAACCTCGGCAACCCTCCCCGCGTCGTGGCCGGCTCCAATGTCCCGCTCGAGGATGCCGAGACACCCCTCTCCGGAGCTGGCGGGAAGTTCATCGTCGAGACGGCGCGCTCTTTCAGCCCGGCGAACCGCTTGACGGTGCTTTCGATCGGCGCGGCCACCGACCTCGGCGACGCACTCCTGACCGACAGCGAGATCGCGGACAACATCCGTGTCGTGGCGATGGGTTTCGAGGGATGGCCCAGAGGCGGCGACCCGTTCAACGTGAAGAACGACCCGCGGGCCTATGAGGTGATCCTGGCGTCGCGAGCCCCTCTCACCGTGGGTGCGGCCGACGTCTGCGTCCGCCACCTCACCGAAGACCGTGAGTCAGTGGCGCGCCACACCCAGGGAGGCGGCCCCGCCGGAGATGCCCTGCGTGCGAGCTTCGAGTCCTGGATCGCCCGCAAGGAGGCGCTCTGCAGAAAGTACACCGGGCGGAAGGCATGGCCGCTCTGGGACCTGATCACGGTGGCGTGCCTGCTCGGGATGGCGACGGACGAGGAGCATCCGCGACCGCGCCTGCGCGAAGACCTCACCTTCGATCACGGACCTTTCGGCCCCGAGGAAGGGCAAGGAGTGATTCGCTGGATCACGAAGGTGGATGAAGAACGTCTCTGGGCTGACTTCGAGGGAAGGCTGAAGAAGCATTCAGCTTTCAGCAAACCTGATTCCTGAGAATGCAGGCAACACATCAATAACCCTCGCAGCATTGTGGTGCAGGCGTCCCGCCTGCCCACTAGCGTCTTGGCGGCCAAGAATGCAGGCGAGACGCCTGCACCACAAAAGAAACGGAGCTGAATGCTGAAAGCTATCCCCCGCGCCCCGCCTCTTCCACCTCCTGGATCACCGCTCGCACCTCGTCATCCTTCCAGCTCACCGTGCCGTAAGTGCTGGGGGCCGCTCCCGGACCGATCTCGATCTCGTACTTGAGCTTCATGGCGGTGCGCAGAAACGCGTACACCCCTCCGCTGCGCAGAAGCCTGTCGATGGTGCCCTGAAAAACGGCCATGAACGCTTTGCCTCTGGCGAACTCCCCGGCGACAAAAGCCTTCCGCACGGCCTGGCACGTGGGGCCAAAGAGGTTGTAGAAGGTGCCGATGGCACCCACGGCGCCGCTCACCGCTGCGTGGCACATCAGCTCGTCGGCGCCGCTGAAGAGGTTCAGGCGCCCGTGCGTGTGACGCTGGAGGATTCCGAAGAGGAAGAGGTCCCGGACGGTGATCTTCATTCCGGCGATGTTCGGCAGAGACAGAAGGCGTTCGGGATATTCGGGATCGGCCAGCATCGATTCCCCGAACATGAAGTGGTGGTACGGATAAAAGGGCAGGTCCGTCTCGCCTCCGACGCGACGATAGTGCTCGAACAGGGCCTCGGGTGTGCAGGGATAGAAAATCGGGGGCACCGAAGAAATCGCGTCGGCACCGATTTCCGAGGCATGCCTCGCCAGCTCGACCGCATCGCCGGTCGAGATACAACCGACGTGCACGATCACGGGCACTCGGCCAGCGCTCGCGTTGACGACGCGTTCCGCAACCTGCTTGCGATCCTCGAGGCTCAACGCGGGCCCCTGACCCGTTGCTCCCAGGACGTAAAGGCCATCGAGGCCTTCCCGAACCAGGGTCTCCACGATCTGGTCGACAACGGCCAGGGCCGGTTGGCCCGATTCGCTAAAGGGGGTGAACATGGCTGGCCATACCCCGCCTTGTATTTTTTTCGTATTTTCCATACCGCGCATTGTACGCATTTTTCACTGCGCCACCAGCTCGAACCGTGCAGCCTGAATCGTGCCGCCCTCGCTCACGCTTCGGGTTACGATGGGGGCTCATACTCTCTCTCACAAAAACCCGAAGCGTCAGCGAGGCTTCTTCCACGGGAACGACGGAATGCCTTTCCTCGCTCACGCTTCGGGTTACTATGAGCGTGACTTTGAACACTTCACGTATGCGACCCTGGATGCTCCACTTCCTCAGAAGCCGCCCGATCCTGCTTCCGCTCCTCCTTCTGTTCGTTGATCCGGGCTGTGACACTGAGGGGAGTGTTGTCGTTGTCTACACGGCTCTCGATCGAGCCTTCTCCGAGCCGATCTTCGATGAGTTCCGCAGGCATACCGGCATCGAAGTCAGGGCCAAGTACGACACCGAATCTACCAAAACGATCGGGCTCGCGAACCGTATCCGCAGTGAGAAGCTTCGCCCTCGCTGTGACGTATTCTGGAACAACGAGATTCTCAACACGCTCGAGCTCAAGGCCGAAGGCCTCTTGACTCCCTGTCAGCCCGAGGAAGCCGAGAACTATCCGGCCCGCTATCGGGATAGTGACGGCTACTGGTATGGCTTCGCAGCGCGTGCGAGAGTGCTGCTCGTCAACACGGAGCTGGTCCAGGGGGGGGATGACTTTCCGACCTCCATCGAAGATCTCAAGGATCCGGCCTGGAGAGGCAGGACCGGCATCGCCAAGCCGCTTTTCGGCACCACGGCGTCGCACGCGGCCTGCCTGGTCGCGACTCGTGGGGAGAAGGCCACGATCCAGTTCTTCAAGGAGCTCAGGGAAAACGACATCCAGATCCACGGCGGCAACAAGGGCTGTGCCGTGGCCGTAGCCAGTGGCACAGCGGCTTTCGCGCTGACCGATACGGACGACGCCATGATCGAGGTGGAAGCTGGAAAGCCGGTTCGCGTCGTCTATCCTGACAGCGTGGATGGGCGTGAGGGCACACTGTTTCTTCCCAACACGGTCGCGATGGTCCGGGGTGCGCCGCACCCGGAAGAAGCAAGCATGCTGATCGACTACCTGTTGTCAGCCGAGGTGGAGCAGCGACTGGCAGAGGGTGCCTCCGCGCAGATTGCCCTGCGTCGCGGTGCCCCCGCGAGCACCCGAGTTCGCGGGCCAGGACAGGTGAAACCGATGGAGGTCGACTTCGAGGAGGCTGCCGCAGCATTGGGCAAAGCTCGGGAACTCGTCGAAAGCCACTTCTTGCATTAGCCGGCTGTACTAACCGCTGTACTAACCGCTGTACTAACCGCTGTACTAACCGCCCGCCCGAGAAGTCCTATTCACTGAGAACCCATGGACTCACCCACCCCACTGCGCTGGACACAAAATTCGTTCCCGCGTTCGGTGGCCCCCATCGTTTGCGCCGCTACGGTCTTCGCCGTCCATCTGGCCGTCGTGATCCTCTCTGTTACCGTACCCGTGAGTCTCTTCGTCAACACTTTTCGCGACGAGAACGGCTGGGACCTTTCTGCATGGAGGAACACGTTTGGTGACGCGGGGCGCTGGGTTTCTCTCCTCGAGAACACTTTCGGCACCCTACTGGTGAGTCTCACGGTGAGCCTCGTGCTCGCTCTACTGCTTTCGGTGCTCCTTTTCAAGACCGACGTGCCTTTGCGCAAAAGCTGCATCGCGCTCCTCGTCTGCGCCGCGGCGTTTCCCCTCTACGTCGCCGGCGCGACGCTGATCGGTCTCGCGGGGGAGGCGGTACGGGTGCAGCGCTCGGTCCTCGCACTCGGGATGGTGCACGGTCTTGCGCACCTCCCTCTGGTCGTTCTGCTGGGGGGCCTCGCGATTTCGAGGGTCCCCCGCGGACTCGAGGAAGCGGCCATCGTTGAAGGCGCAAGCCTCCCGCAGGTCCTCTACAAGGTAACTTTGCGGGGAGCCCTGCCCGGGTTTCTCGCGGCAGCCCTCCTCACCACGCTCTGGGTTACCGGGGACTACTCAGCGTCGGACACCCTTCTCGTGCGCACCTTTGCCGAGGAAGTTTACACGCAGTTCGCGATGCATGCGCGAGTCGCGGAGCCGACGCTCGTCAGTCTGCCTCAGGCGGTCTTGATAGGCACAGTGCTCTGGTGCTCGAGGAATCTCTTCTTCTCTGCCGACGGCGCCTTTGCCGCTTCGGGGATCACGAAACGGTTTTCCCTCGGCGGCGCCCGGTACCCGCTGTCAGCGCTGTGCGTTCTGCTAACGCTACTCGTGGGCGGCGCTCCGATCGTGGTGCTCGCTGGCAAACTCGACCCCGACCGCGGGCTCGACCACTTCGTCCGGGTCTTCCTCCCGGAGTTGCAAACGTCCCTGTGGACAAGTCTGCTGGCAGGAGCTTGCTGCTCGCTCCTGGCAGTCGGTCTCGCCTGGTACGCGGTGCGCTCGAAATTCTGGCGGTTCGTCGTCAGCGCGTACGCCGTTCTCGTGCTGGCGACCCCGCCGCCGGTTCTCGGCATAGGCCTGATCCATCTGCTCAACCGGCCGGATTGGCGTGGAGCCATTTATGACTCTCCCCTGACGCTCGTCGTCGCGTACACGATACGTTTTTTACCGCTTGCGGTGCTGGTGCTTGTGCCAGCAATCCGCTCCGTCTCGAGGGACTGGGAGAGTTCGGCCCGCGTCGACGGCTGCACGAAACTCCAGGTGTGGGCGCGAGTTCTTCTTCCGTTGTGCTTGCCAGCAATGCTCGTGGCTTTCTTCCTCGTCACAGCCCTATCGCTCGGCGAGGTTCCCTGTTCACTGCTCGTGACGCCACCGGGCTACCAGACGGTGGGAGCCCGTTTCTTCAGCTTGATTCACTACGGGCTCCAGGGAGAAGCGGCGGCACTCTGTTTGCTCGCTGTGGGAATGATCCTGATCCCCACCGGAGGGTTGCTGCTCGTCCTCGGAAGACATTGTGGTACAGGCGTCGCGCCTGCAAGCCAAAAGCTCGAGTGTCAGAAAGAAGGCGAGGTGCCGGCACCACAGAAGACGTAACCCCCCCCCCGAAAAGCCGTTTTGGGTGGTGTTCCCGCGAGGGAGCACTCGCGTCGCGAACAAACGCCTGACTTCGTTGGCGCGGCTCGGGCCGGTCCGAGAAAATCTGTGCCCACCCGGAGATAATTTTTATTAATAAAGCTTGTACTTTAGGGTTCTGATCTGAAGAATTGGCTTGGGTATTATTTCCGTAAGGGAGCCGCGATGAAAGAACTTGGAAGTCTCAGGGTAGTTGCCTGTGGTTCAGTCTGGATCAGTCTTCTCGTTTGCGGCACTGTGAACGCACAGGATTTCGCAATCGACTTCGTGAACGGGCCCGCGGGCCTACCCACACCTGATCGCGATTTTGATGGTGAGCCCGACGGCCCACCTTGGCCGGAGGGACTGGACTCATTTCCTGGAGCCTCGGGAACGGAGATCTCGGGCGCCTATTTCTGCACCGTTGAGGATCTCGCGGGGGGCTTGGGGGCACAGGGCTGGCAGCTCGCCTGGATTGCCGAGGGCGGTTCAATCGAAGACGTAACGGTGACGGAAGGTGACGTCGGAAATCCCGGCGGTTCGGGCGGTTTCGACAACACCGAGCTGACCTCCGGCGCGGGGAACGAGGGGGCTCTGAGCGCCGTCGTCCTTCACCTCAAGAAAGGAACCACGCTGCCCGACGTAACCAGTGAAAACCCAGCCAAGGTCGCGCGATTCCTGGTGAAGGCCGTCATCCCGGACGGTGGCGGCAGCCTCAATCTCGTGTACACCGATGGGTTGAGAGGCTCGGGACAGCCCGTGGATAACAAGGTTACCAAGGACGGCCAGTCGAGCCTTCCGAGCCTCGCCTCGAAGGCGATCATGCTGGGAGAGGAGGTACAGGGGGGAGACTGCGCAGGCGAGCGTACCAATTTGGGATTCTCGCAGGTGGTCATCGACAGTGCCGACGAGTTTGCCGAGGGGATCCTCGGGAACGAAGGTGTCGATGGAGAGTTTACCGTCAGGACGTCCCCTGGGACGACCCCGAGCACGACACTGTACACCAACCTGGTCATCAATGTCCCGGCCCTTGACCAACAGCCGCAGGGCTGGCAGCTTTCCGTCGCTCTCGATGGCGAGTGCAGCCTGGCCATGGTAACGGTCGGCGGGACCGCCCTGTACGCAGAGGGAGAAACCCCCAATTTCATGGGCGGCTTTGACAATACGGAGGTCATCGACCCGGCCAAGAACGAAGATCAAGTAGGCCTCGTGAGCGCGGTCGTCATTCACCTCAAGAAGGGCACGCTGCTCAACGAGTTGACGGAGAATGTGCCGGGGACCGCCTCCGTTCTGAGAATGGAGCTGGAGAGGACGGCGGCACAGGGTCAGAGCACGACCACGTGTACCGTGAGCACGAAGGACGGTCTGATCGGGAGCGGCCAGCCGGTTGACAACAAGGTCACGATCAATGGCAACAGTGAGATCCCGTGCAACGCGGCCACGGCCAACGTGGTGATCAGCTTCGCTCCCGACGGCCCGCTCACGAACACCTTCATTCGTGGAAACGCCAACAATGATGGGAAGATCGACATCGCCGACCCGATCTGGGTCCTCAACGAGCTCTTCCTGGCCGGACCCGCGACGGGCTGTCAGGATGCGGCGGATGCCAATGACGACGACATGGTGAACCTCTCCGACGCTGAGTACTTGATCGACTACTTGTTCAAGGCGGGACCGGTGCCTCCTGCGCCGTTCGCAGCGTGCGGGGAAGACACGACGAGCCCTGAAACGCTCGGCTGCGAAACCAACGCGACCTGCTTCTGATCGCGGCGGGTCCGCTCGAGCTTCCCCTGCACGGCCATCACCGAGTGGCATCACCGAGTGCCAGGTCCGCGCGTCCAGCAGATTTCGGCGGTGTGCGGCGCCTGTTTCTGTCCGGAAAGTTGTTCCGGTGAGGGTATTTCGCGGGTATCCTGGAGGCGTGTTCGGGTTAGACCAGGCAGCGGGTTCCTCGAAAGGGTTCAAGATGAAGAAGCTCATAGTTTGCGCGTTGTTTCTGAGCGTTGCGCTCCTCGCACGTCTCTTCCAGGAGGACGCTCCGGTAGCACATGGTGTGACGGTCAGAGGCAACGGGGACGTCAACGGCGATAACGCCCTCGACCTCTCCGACGCCATCT
>Ga0315336_1004001_pt1 | contig 18401 bp, 14 predicted proteins | sample ASW5metaG_FD_204512 | JGI IMG/M metagenome (GOLD analysis project Ga0315336, IMG submission 204512) | Ammonia-oxidizing marine archaeal communities from Monterey Bay, California, United States - ASW #5 | ecosystem: Environmental > Aquatic > Marine > Intertidal zone | place: USA: California... | reverse complement strand
TACGATGCGGACACGTATCATTAGTGACGTCGGCGGGGCCGCCTCAGTCATTGCCCACAACACCGCCGCTGCGTCGGGAGGAGGGGTGCACAATCATTGGGACCGCTTCGGCTTGTGGGTTGGCGCGAGTTTGGCAGTTGAAGGTACATCCGTAGAGCAGAATACGGCAGGTGTCGACGGCGGTGGGGTGCAAACTACCCTCGCCGGTGGATTCGGGGTTGCGGCAAGTCGGGCAGTGTCGGTGTCGGATTCTGCCTTCGTCGATAACAGCGCTGGTGTCGACGGTGGGGGCCTTCACATTCGGGACACTGGCACCGCCCAGTTCGAGATCGGCGTGACCGTGAATGATACCCACTTCGGCGACAATATCGCAGTGGAAAACGGCGGCGGCCTGGTCCTGGAGGGGCCGATGATCTCCACGATCGCGAGCTCGAATTTCGCGGAGAACGACTCCGGCATGAGAGGGGGCGCGATGCACGTGTCGAACATCGACGCCCTGGGTGCCGTGGTGGATGTGCAAGGCTCGATCTTCGGGGACAATCAGACCACCGAATGTGGGGGTGCCATCGCGGTCGAAGACATCGTCGGGGCCACAATTGGCGGCTCTGACTTCACGGCGAACGAGGCCACTGGGGTTGGCGGCGGGTTCTGCGCGCAGTCGAAGGCCGAGGGCGTCGTCGCGCAGCAGAATGTCAACCTCGACAGCAGCCACTTCCACGCCAATCGCGCCAATCGCGGCGCCGGGGCGTATGTGGGAACGGCCAACGGGGTGCCAGCGGTGTCGATTGTCGCCTCCTTCACGTCGAACCTGTTCTCGGAGAACATCGCTGAGGATGCCGGTGGAGCCGTCTACGGAGAGGGCCATGCGACCCTGGATGTGTCGAGCATCGCCGGTGTGAACTGCGAGGAAGGTGGCCTTGGGTGTGCGGCTTTCTGGATGAATTCGGCGGTTGGTGGTCTGGTGCCGACTCGTGGCGGTGACCTGTTCTGGTCGGGCGCCGCTCTGACCATCGACCGCGTGATCTCTGGATTCGCAGCGGCAGATGAGGGCGGGAGCATCTACTTCTCTACGACCTCTGATGGCGCGCCGCAGCCGGCTGCTTCTCTGAATCTCACCAACAGCCTGATCTCCGCTTCTGCCGCAGGCCCAGCTGCCGCGGCAGTTGCGGTGGAGGATGCCGGCGGGTCTCCGGCCTTCCTCGAGGTCCTGGGCAACACGGTTGATTCGGCGAGCGAGTTCGGCGTCGACTTTGGCGCCGCTCCTCCGGCCGGGTCGAGGGTCTTCGCCAACATCATTCAGGCGACGCTGGAGAGCGCGACGGGCAACGTCACCGTGCTGGACACCCAGTGCAACGACACCCTGCCCGCACTCGGCGGTCCCGGCGACATCGCGGAAGATCCGATGTTCGTGCCTGGCGGATACGCGCTGGACGCGGGTTCGCCAGCTCGGGATGCCTGCTCCCAGTGGCAGGGGGAGTCGCTGGACGGACTGCCGCGAAACGGCGTGACGAATATGGGCGCACTCGAGCAGTAGTGGATTCAGGGGGCCGGGAGATCGATCGTGAAGGTCGACCCCTGGCCCACCGCGCTGGTGACGCCGATAACGCCGCCCATCATCTCCACGAAGTGCTTGGAGTCAATAGCAGGCTCGAGTCGGCGCCGTATAGGGGTCGCTGCTGTCCACGCCAACCGTTCCGGCCGGCCAGTTCACCTGGCCCACGTCCCAGACCTCGTTCCACTCCAGGATCTTCTGGCTGCTGAACACCTCCGCGCCATAGGCCCAGACGGTGATCGTCGCCGTGGTCGCCGGCCCGCCGACGTTGTCGAAGTAGTGCACCTTGATGTGGTAGGTCCCGTCCGCAGGGCTCTCGATACGGGTGTTCTCCGGGCCGTCCGACCGGTCGTCGATGGCCAGGTCAGGGTCGTCTTCGGCCCCACCAGATCCCCATTGCGGGGTCCCGTTGCAGAAGTTGCAGTCGCCGGGTCGTTGGAAGATCTCCGATCCGTCCTCGACCAGATGTAGGTCGAGGTCGACGTTGACGGTGTCCCAGGTCAGCTCGACGTGCAGGTCGTCCTCGGGTGAGGCCGGTACAAGGCAGCGGTCGGGTGCTGAGGTGATCCCCAGGCTGTTCACCACCTGAAGTTGGACCTCGTAGTCGCCCGCGATGCCCGAGTGCAGGTCGGTGGAGTCCGTGATCAGATTGGTGATGAAGCCCTCGGACCCCTGAGGCATCAGGGTCAGCTGCCAGATGAAGTCCAGCGGCTCGTTCCCGCCCGGATCATAGGAGTCTGACCCGTCCAGAGTGATGGAGCCGAACGGGCTCATGGACGCGGGACAGTCGATCACGGGCACCGGATAGTCCACGTTTCCGCCGCCGTTTCCAGTCAAGATGACCTGCACGGTCGGCTCGTCGGCGTCGTCGGAGTTCACCAGGATCGCGCCGCTGTCTCCGTCGCTGTTGACCGGCGTGTAGGTGACGATCACCGGCGTCGATGCCCCTGGCGCCACGATTCCATAGGACGGATCGGTGGTGAGCTGGAAGGCCCCGGAGCCCTCCTGGTCGGCGGCTCCGATGTGCAGGTCGGCTGTCCCGGTGTTGAAGATCTCCAGGAACTGCACCGACAGGACGTCCACGGCGGGGTCGACGTAGTCGAAGTCGAGGACGAGGGGCTGGATGTCGATGTCAGGAGTGGGAATCGGAATCCCGGTGCCGAAGATAGGGACGGCGAGCAGCGGGTTGTCCGGATCGTTGGACGCGATGAGCAAAGTCGCGTCGTAGTCGACGAGGGAATCGGGGAGGAACTGGATTCCGATCTCCCAGCTCTCATCCGGCGGGATGTCCTGTTCGGCCTCGGAGAGTGCGTAGACACCGGATTCGTCTTCGAGCGTCAGGGTGACCTCGAGATCCCGCTTGCCGGCGTTGCTGACGAAGAACAACTCGACTTGTGGTTCGCCGATTATGGCCTCGCCAAACTCCACGATCTCCGGCGCGACCGCGACCACCGGCGTCAGGTTGCGAAGGCCGACTTCCGGGCCGCCTCCGCACGACACCAGGACCACGAGCGTGGGGAGGAATCTATGCATCTGTGTTCTCCATCGAAGATCACTCTATCCGATGGTTTCAAGGGTCATCACCATTCGTGGGCGCACGTGGCCCCATCTGCACCTCCGACTTTGTCAGTGGTCCGCGCTCAGGCAACTGGCGACGCTTTGCCCGAGCTCCCGCAGGCCGAACGGCTTCTGGAGGAAAGTGGTGTTGTCCCCATCTGCGACGGTCGCGTGCTCGTTGTAGCCGCTGCAGAGAATGACCCTGATTCCGGATCGCAGACGGCGAAGCTCGGTGAGCGTGTCCCCTCCATCCATGTCAGGCATCGTCAGGTCCAGGAGTACGCAGTCGATCCCGTCCGCGTTTTCGGCGAAAATCGACACCGCCTCCCGTCCATCATTCGCCGTCAACACCTTGAATCCCAGTCGTTGAAGCATCAGCGTGGCCACGGCACGAATCGTCTCTTCGTCGTCGACGACCAGGATGGTGCGCTGCTCGGTGCCTTCCTTCGCGGGGGCTGGATCCTTGTCCGGTGAGGTAGCGCGAACCACCCTGTGGTCGCTGGCTGGGAAGAGGACTTTGAACGTGGTCCCACGGCCGACCTCACTGTCCACTTTGATCACACCGGTGTGTCCGCGAACGATTCCGAGGACCGCAGACATGCCCAGCCCACGGCCGCCCGACTTGGTCGTGAAGAAAGGGTCGAAGAGCCTTTCCAGGGTTTCTGCACTCATGCCACAGCCGCTATCGGTGACCTCGACACACAGGTATGGGCCTTCCGGCGCGGGCTCGCCCGGGTCGGCTCGTTCCACGTTGCGTTCGAGATAAGCGCGATCGCACTCCATTACGCTCGTGGAGAGGAGAATCTGGCCTCTGTTGTCTCCGATCGCATCCGCCGCGTTCGTGATCAAATTCATGACGATCTGACGGACCTGGGTCAGGTCTCCGTCGAAGGCCGGTAAATCCTCCGCGAGCTGATACCGGAGTTCCACCTTCTTGGAGATCGCCACGTCGAGCAGTTGCGCGGTTTCCCGGACCACCTCACCGATATCGATCGGTTCGACGACGAACTTGCCGCGACCGGAGTAGGCGAGCATCTGTCTCGCCAGATCCGCCGCTCGCTGCGAGGCGATCTCGATGTTTTGGAGATTGGGCCTGGCGGCCGATGTGGCGGGGAGCACGTCGATCGCCAGGTTGGCGTTGCCCAGGATCCCGACCAGGATGTTGTTGAAGTCGTGGGCGATACCCCCGGCCAGAACACCCAGGCTTTCTAGCTTTTGCGCGTGCTGCACCTGGCGCTCCATGGTCAGGCGATCCGCCTCGGCGCGCTTGCGGTCAGTGGTGTTGACGGAGACCACCATGATGTACTCGACCCGCCCATCGTCCCCGCGCACGGGAACGAGTGTCGAGTGGAACCATAGTTCGTTGTCATCCGTGTCGAGGAGAGCGGCCTCCAGTGTGACGACCTCGCCAGTATTCTTGGCTCTCTGCAGCTTTTCGGTCATCGCCGTGCGGAACGGCTCCGGGTAGAAGTCCAGGGGATAGGGCGCGCCGTAGTACTTCGTGATGTCGGCGATTTTCAAGCTGTCGACCCCGGCGTTGCTCATGTACCGAAGGGTGAAATCGAGATCGATGATCTTTGTGCATACGGGCGAGTGCTCGATCAAGGCGCGGTTTTTCTTTTCCAGGTCGGTCTGGACGCTCTCGAGCTCGCCAATTCGCTTTCGCAGCCGACCGACCTCTTCGAGGAGTTCATGCCTGGGCTGATTGTCATTGACCACGGCTATCCCGGATTTCGCTCGGTACAGCATACAAGGTCTGGTCCCTAGTCCAGTGTGAGCGCCCACGGGTCTTCCCAGACCGTGGCCCAAGCCTCGACGGTCTGGAAGCGGTCCATGACTCTGGCGAAGTCCCGCGACGCCCCCAGTGTCGCCGAGTCTCCGACGCACAAGAGAAAGCGCCGCGCCCGGGTCACCGCCACCACGAGGCGGCGCGGATCACTGACGAAACCGAGTTCTCCGTCGCCATTCGAGCGCACGAAGCTGCACACGATGGCCTCCTTTTCCCGGCCCTGGAACGCGTTGACCGTGGCCACCTCGACCTCTGGGAGCTCCTGTCGCAGTCGGTTCACTTGGGCACTGTACGGCGCGATCACTCCGATGTCCGCAGCGTCGACCCCGGCTCGGATCAGCTGGGTCACCGCCTGAGCGACGAGGCGGATCTCTCCGTGATTGAACAGGGACAGGGTGATCGGGTCGCGCTCCTCTTCGAACCCAGCGCCCGCAGTGTCTACCCAGAGCATTCCCCGTGTAGTCAGGTCGGAATCCAGCACACCAGGCAGGTCGGACAACCGGTGGCTCGCGACCGTGGGATGGGCCCGGAGTCCCGGGTAGATCGGGTCGACCAGGGACTGGATGTCGCTCCGCATCCGGTGCTGGATGTCGAGCATGGGCATGGGTACATCGGAGTCGAGGAGCCGATCGAGCAGACCCCGCTCCAGCGGGTTGCCCGGCTGCTTCACGACGGGCCCGAGTTGATTGGGGTCGCCGACCAACACCAGCCGGCGGATGAAGGGCACTGCCGCCCAGATTGCCGGTTCGATTGACTGGGTCGCCTCGTCGACGATGGCACTGTCGGGTCTCGGGAGCTTCGGCGCCATGCGAGCCAGGGTGCCCAGGGTCGAAGCGATCACCTGGGCGCTCTCGAGGATGGCCTTCCGAGCTATCGTTTCGAGACGATCTCGTTCCTGGTAAAGGGCCTTTCGCTCCTGCCATCGGGAGGGATCGCGATGCAGAACGCTCAGCTCGCGTTCGAGGTTTCGCAGCGCGTCGGCCATGGGACCGTTGCGGACGCGCCAGTCGAGCGACAGGTCCCTGGCTTCCGCGCTGATTCTCGCCGGATGGCCGACGCGGACGACCTCGAGCCCAGCGGCGTGGGCCCGCGCCACCAGATGGTCGGTGGCGGCGTTGCTGTCAGCGAGGGCCCACGGCCGGTCTCCCGCGGCGACGAACGCTTGGAGAAGCGCGACAATGACCTCGGTCTTGCCGGTTCCCGGCGGCCCATGGATCAGGGCGATCTCGGCGGTGGCCATGGCGATTCGCGCGGCGCGGTGCTGGGAGATGTTGAGCCGATCGAAGACGGGATCGTGCAGGCCATGGGAGTCTGGCTCGCCGACATCCCGGTTTCCGAGCAGCACATTTCTGAGTGGAGAGCTGTGTTGGTCGCCGTTCTCCAGGGCCTGGTGGTAGCGCTCGAACGTGGTCGGGTCGAACACTCGCGTGACCGCCAGGGGAGGGGAGATCTCCAAGGGTGCGTCGAGCCTGATCTCGGCGGTGCGCTCGTCCCGACCCATGCAGCGGCCGATGGGTCCGTCGTCTGGCGCCCCAATGGGTGCGACCCGAACGAGATCTCCGGCGTCGATGCCGTCATGCAGCGTGCCACCGCGGCTGGCCCGCAAGACGACTTCGACCCGTCCGCGTCCGACCCATTGTTCGTCCTCGGACTGTAGCGGCGCCCAGGTCACACCCGCCGCGATGCGATCGTCCAGGGGCAACGCCGCGAGCCGTGCCACCTCGGCGCGCTGGAATCCCTCCTCGGCGCGAAGCGCGTCGGCCAGTGCGTCGAGGTGGGGATGCATCAGGTGGCCGTCATTCCGCCGTCGATGACGAGCTCGGTGCCGGTCACGAACGCCGACTCATCGCAGGCCAGGTAGAGGATTCCCCAGGCGATATCGATGGGCCGCCCGAGACGACGCAGCGGCACGCCCCGGGCGAGTTTCGCGAGCAACACCTCCCGGTCATGGTCCCCGGCCATGCCATCGAGGATCGGGGTGTCGGTCCAGCCGGGATGCACGGAGTTGCAGCGGATGCCGGTTCCAGCGCGGGCACAGTGCAGGGCCACGGTCTTCGACAAGTGGCGAACCGCGGCTTTCGCGGCGGTATACGCCGGCAGATCTGGACTGGCGATGATGCCCGCCACCGAGCTGACGTTGACGATCGAACCGCCGCCAGAGGCCTCCATGAGCCCGATGGCGTGTTTGCAACCGAGGAAGACGCTCTCGACGTCGACGGCCTGCACGTGGCGCCAGTCCTCGAGGCTGACCTCGGTGATGGCCTGCAGATGGCCGATACCGGCGTTGTTCACGAGGATATTGAGCCCGCCGTATCCGCCTCCGGCGATCTCCAGGACTTGTCGCCAGCGATCCTCGTCGGTGACATCCTGATGTGCGGCGGTGGCGATCCCGCCCTGGGTGGTGATCGCCTCGACGACCGCCTCGACTCCCGGGAGGTCGATGTCCGTGCACACTACGGAAGCACCTTCGGAGGCGAGTAATGTGGCCGTCGCGGCTCCGATTCCCGACGCCGCTCCAGTCACCAATGCCACCTTTCCTTCTACGCGTCCCACGGTTCTCCCTGGCTCGATGGGAGGACATAGTAGGGGTTGCTTGAGGGAGGCTCGTGAAAGCTGCGGCGCAAGGGGGTCGGTTCCGATGCGACTCCGGATCTCGCGGCGCGCCTTCCAACCAGAACCGGATACGGAGGCCGAATGAGACTCCTGGCTTTGTCGCTGCTGTTTGCATGTCGGGGTGACGTCGACATCGATGAACCCAAGACCAACGATGATCCCATCTATCTAGAGGCCCCGGACCCCTCCGATGGCTTCCAGATGGGCATCGACACCGTCGCGCCGGCCTACGGCGAGATCTGGAAGTGCTTCGTCGCCGACCTGCCCAATGCAGACCTCGCCGCCGTCAATCGGGTCGTCAGCAAACAGGTGCCCGGCGTGCATCACATGGACGTCATGGCTCTCGGCCTGCTGCCCATCGAGATCGAAGACGGCATGCACGACTGCGAAGAGCTGTACAGGGACAACGCCGAGATGATGGAAGACGGCATCTTCATCTACGCCAGTCAGGTCCCGGACGAAGAACTGCAGCTACCCGAAGGTGTCGCTGCGACAATCCCGCCCAACCTGCGGGTCATGGTCGAGATCCACTACGTGAACAGCTTCGACCGCGACGTCGATGTGTGGTCCCGGATCAACGCCTACACCATCCCCGCGTCCCAGATGGAGGAGACCATCTGGGGATCGGCCGTTCGAGACGACCAGATCAACGTGCCCGCTGGCGCCGTCGGACACGACGAGTGGACCCGCTGCGAGATGAACAAGGACGTCGACCTGCTGTTCCTATCCAGCCACACCCACGAGCTGGCCAGCCACTTCGAGATCTATCTGTGGGACGGCGAGCAGCGCGGAGATCTCATCTACTCCAACGACGACTGGCACGCGCCCCAGCTCGACAAGTACACGCCCCAGCTCCATGTCCCCGCAGGCACCGGCTTCGAGTTCCACTGCATCTATGACAATCCCGGAGAAGCCCTGGTCAACTGGGGTTTCAGCGCCGCCGACGAGATGTGTCAGATCGGGATTGTGCACACGCCGGGGTCGCTGACGGCCGCCTGTGAGATCATCGAGTCCAGTGACGGGTTGATGCCATAACCATCCGCTACGACGATGTTGAACGCACCCTGACCCTGTCTGTCCGCGACCTGGCGGAGGGAAAGGGGTCGTCCGGACATCTGAGCCTCGGCGTGGTTCAGAGCTCGACCGCTCGCATGGCAGCCGGTCGCAAGGTCCACGTCGACTACCAGACCGAGCGCGGCGAGATCGATCCCACCTACCGCGCCGAGGTTCGGGTCAAGCAGCAGTTCGCCGTCGACCAGTGGACCGTCACCCTGCACGGCCGCGTCGACGGGCTCACCGAAGAGGACGACCGGCCCATCGTCGAGGAGATCAAGTCCACCGCCCTGGACGCGTCGCGTCTCTTCGACACCCGCGTCGAAGACTGGCCCTCCCACACGCGCCAGCTCGAGCTCTACCTGTGGATGTTGCAGGAAGACGGCTGGGATCGGCCCCTCGGTCGCCTGGTCATCGTCTCCCTGGCGGACGGCTCACGCCACATCCTCGGCGTCACCCTGAAGGGTGAGGAGGTGTGGAACTGGATCCTCGCGCGACTCACCGATCTCGTCGAGACGCGCGAGCGCCGGATCGCCTGGATGGAGGCGAGGCGCGAGCAGGTCGTGCCGGTGCCCCACGACGCGTGGAGAGCCGGCCAACGCGAGATGTGCGAAGCGACGGAGTGGGGGTTGGACGCCAATAACCAGGTCCTCATCGAGGCGCCCACCGGAATCGGCAAGACCGCGGCCGTGCTGTACGGGGTCCTCAAGCACGCAATGGCCAACGACAAGCAGGTCTTCTGGGCCACTTCTCGCACGACCCAACAGCACAGCGTCGAGAAGGTGCTCCGCCGGTTCATTGCGGCGGGGCTCCAGCTTCGAACGGTCTCCCTGAATGCCAAGGAGAAGGTCTGCCTCAACGACCAGGTCAGCTGCAGCCCCGAGGAGTGCCCATTCGCCGAGCACTACTACGACAAGCTCCGCACGCACCAGCTCGTGCAGACCATGGCCACCGGGCTAGTCGACCGCGAACAGCTCCGGGCCGAAGGCACCCGCGTCGGCCTCTGTCCCTACGAACTCGCCCTCGATCTGTCAGACCACGTTGACGTCGTCGTCGGAGATTACAACTACGCTTTCGAGCCATCCGTTCATCTCAAGCGACACTTCACGGACACCGCTGGAGACTGGATCGTCGTCGTCGACGAGGCCCACCAGCTCGTCGAGCGCGCCCGCGGTTGGGGGTCTCCGCGGGTCGAGGCCGCCGCGGCGAGGCGGGCTGTCCATGCCCTCGGCGCCGACCCAAACCGATTCGCGCCTTTCATCCGGCTAGCCCAGGAGATCGAGGAGACCGTGCTCCGCGAGGGCGGAGAGATCATTGGCCCCTCTCGCGGTGGGGAGTGTGTCGTCATGCCCTCCGACGACTGTTTCGAGAGCCTCGCCACGCGAATCGACGAGGTCGGTCTCGACTACGCGCTCCTGACCGCCGAGCGACCGCTGGTAGAGGCCGGGGAGCCGGATCCGTGGGTCGAAGTAGCTCGCCAGGTCTTGAGGTTTCACGGGGCGATGCAGCTGGCTGGCGACGAGACGGTGTGCCTGTCGCGATACACCGCCGGTCGCGAGAATCTGTCGCTGTTGTGCCTGGATCCGAGCCATTGGCTGGCCCCCCGGCTCGAGATCCTCGGGGGTCTGGTGGCCATCTCCGCGACCCTGTCGCCGGCGGAGTTCTACCGGGATCTGCTCGGCCTGGATCCCGAGCGACTGGACATCGTGCAGGTCGACTCTCCCTTTCCGGAGGAAAATCGCCGGGTGATCGTCGCCCCTAGAGTTTCTACGACGTTCAAGGACCGCGAGGCCCACGCCCCGGCAACCGCCGACCTCATCGCTCGCTGCATCGCCGCGGTCGAGGGCAACGTCGCGGTGTACTTCCCGTCCTTCGCGATGCTCCGCGACATCTGTGATCGCTGGGATCTGCCCGAGCGCGAAGTGCTACTGCAGGAGCGGTCGATGCCCGACGATCGGCGCCGGCAGTGGCTGGAGAGGCTCGCCGACTCCGAGAGCAGAGTGGTGCTGGGTGCGGTTCTAGGGGGTATCTTCGCCGAGGGCATCGATCTCCCGCCAGGGGCGCTGGCGGCCGTGATCGTGGCCGGACCGGCTCTTCCGCCGGTCGGACTGGAGCGCGATCTACTGAGGTCTCATTACGAGGAGCGATACGGGGAGGGCTTTCGATACGCCTCGTTGATCCCGGGCATGACCAAGGTGGCGCAGGCCGGTGGCAGGCTCATCCGCCGCATGGAGGACCGCGGCGTCATCGTCTTGGTCGGTCGTCGATTCCGCTGGCGAGACTACGTTCAGTTGTTCCCGAGGGAGTGGGATCTTCAGGTTCCCGACGACCCGGTCGATGAGATCATCGCCTTTCAGCGAGTCGAGCCATGAGGTTGCCTCAGACTACGAAGTGGGCCGATCGCCGTCGCGGCATCGACCGACTGGAACGCCGTATCGTCCGCTTGCAGGTGGAATCTCCCGATCCGGAGGCCGGAGAGCTCATCGACGCACTGCGGTACGCTCTGTCGTTTGCGCGTCTCACCGAGATCCGAAACGAGGCGGGTGAAGACGTCGATGTCATGGACTTTCTGGCCAATCACGCCGAGTTCGTCGAACAGACCATCGGACGTCGCGTGCAGAAACACGCCAAGACGGTGTGGCCGGCCATCCGCGAGCTGCCCCTGGTGCTGAAGCGCACGCGGAAGATGCGGAACGAGCTCCTCGAGAAGTTCCCCGTCGACCGAGACTCTCTGGAAGCGGAGGTCACGACACGGCTGTTGGCAGTGGCCAGCGGTGGCGGCGGGGGAGCGGGCTACGTGTACCCGGGCGCCTACGAGATGCTGGAGAAAGGGGGACTCATCCCCGATCTCATGGCGGGCACGTCGATCGGCGCTCTGATGAGTCTCTTCCGATGTCGGCGGAGAAGATGGGATTTCGCGCCATGGATCGGGGCCGCGCGCAGCCTTTCCTGGGCCGGCGTCTTCAAGGTCCTCCAGAGTGAGAACCGCTACGGACTGCCCGCCTCGCTGCGCCTGTACCTGCGTGGCGCCATCGGGCATCTCTTCCGGCACGACGAGCACGGCTTCATGCGCATTTCGGACATGGAGATCCCACTGCACATCGTCGCCACGGGGCTCACCGTCGACGCCCTCAAGCACGATCTGGACTTCTACGAGCACCTGCTGGACGAAGATGTGGCCCGACGTGGCATTCGGGGCAGTGTCGCCGGCGGTTTCAAGGCCATCGCGATGCTTCGCGAGTTCATGGCTCGACCCGATGCACTGGTCGAGGTCGTGCTCGGGCGGGAGGATGGAACGGAGGGATTCGACGCCATGGACGCCGCGGGATTCTCGGCCGCGATCCCCGGAGTCATCCACTACGACGTCCTGCGCGACGACCCCCGTATGACGAGGATTCTCGACGCACTCTACGCGTCGAGAGGCATCACCCGTCTGGGCGAGGGCGGAATGGTCTCGAACGTACCGTCCCGCATCTGTTGGGAGAGCGTGATGAGCGGCGCCTATGGCCGACGCAATGTGTTCGTGCTCGCCCTGGATTGTTTCGCGCCGCAGACCCGCCGTCTCCCCTGGGTTCCCATCCAGCAGGGTGTGCGGGCTGCCAACGTCATGGCCGATCGCAAGTTCGCCGACCTCTACGTGTCCTTCCCCCAGACCCTGTCGCCGATGAACCTGGTCCCGGCGACCCGTGATGCCCTCACTGCAGTGGCGTGGGGGCGCGACCGCATGGGTCCATATATGCCCTTCGTCAGGGAGATGACGCGAGCTCTGCCGGTGCTTTCAGACGAATAGTCAGCAGCAAGGCGCCCAGCATCATGAGGGCTCCCGCCAGGAAAGCGCCTCCCATGAACCAGTGGGTGAAGAGCATTCCGCCGACAGTCGGGGCGAGTGCCCGAGCGAGAGCCGACAGGGATTGATTGGCGCCCAGCACCGTGCCCTGGTCGTCCGCGGAGGCCCCGCGGCTGATGATCGACTGCAGCGATGGATTGGCGAGGCTCATGCCCGTCGCAATCAGCGCGCAGCCACCGTAGATCCCGGGTCCACCTTGAACGAACGCCAGCCAGGCCAGACCCGAGGCGGTCAGAAGGTAGCCGGCTGCTACCAGACGCCGCTCTCCGAATGCCTTGACGAGCCGCCCGATCAGGCCCCCCTGGATGACGATGCCGATGCCCCCGATGAGTCCGAACATGCGGCCGACGTTGTGGGCTCCCATCGACCAGACATGCTCGGCGACCAGCGTAAAAGTAGCTTCCATCATGGAGAACGCGAATGTCGCGACGAAGGTCAGACCGATGGCGACGCCCAAGATCGGGTGGCCCAGTGCGCGCGTGACGGCACGTGGATCCAAGGTCCTTCCCGAGCGGGATTTGGCTCCGACAACCCGACTCTCCGGTAGCTTCAGATAGGCCCAGACGAAGTTGATGGCCGCCAGCGCAGCCGCCGCCCAGATGGGCACGACGTAGCCGAACTGGGAGAGCTCTCCGCCGATCCACGGCCCGAGCGACAGGCCGACGCCAAATGAGGCGCCGATGAGTCCCATCCCGCGCGCCCGGTTCTCCGGCGTCGTCACGTCGGCGACGTAGGCCTGGGCGGTGGAGATGTTGGCGGCACACATGCCATTCAGAGTCCGAAAGACGAAGAGCAACCAGAGGGAGTTGGCCGCCGCGAACCCCGCCAGTGTCACGGCCGTGCCCGCGATGGAGAAGAGCATGATCGGCCTGCGACCATAACGATCCGAGAGTTGGCCCCAGACCGGAGCGAACAGGAACTGGGCCAGGCTGTACACCGCCATCAGCAGGGTGACTTGAACGGCCGTGGCGCCGTAGTCCTCCGAGTAGAAGGTCAGCAGCGGGATCACCAGCCCGAAGCCGATGAGGTCTATGAGGACTGCGAGGATGACGGGCCCGACCGCCGAGAGCGAGCGGCTACTCATTCGATTCCGAGCGAGTCACCAACAGAATGTCGTCGAGTCCATCGCCGTCGACGTCGTGAATAGCCGGGCGTCGCCCCACCCGTTGAAACGGCTCAGTTCCGACGATTTCGGCTGTGGCATCGGCGACATGCACGATCTCCTCCCAGTCGGAGGAGTCATCACCGCGCCAGACCCAGGCGTGGCCCGTGTCGAAGGGATTGCTGGTTCCCCCTCGGTAGTCTGGTGCGCCGACCACCAGGTCGCTCAGGTTCCCGGCGTACACGCTGCCGGTCGCCAGCCATCGGCCCATGTGATCGACCTCCTCCCGCGTCTCGTCGGCGCGGATCTGGCGGTATGGATCCGGCGAATTGGAGTTGATGAGCGACGCGCCGCGGTACAGCAGGACCCGTCCCTTTCCACCGCCGAATCCGGGGGCACCGATCGCCAGGTCGAAGGCGTTGTCTCCAAATAGGCTCAGCGTGGTGAGCGACATCCCAAGCCAGTTTTCGCCCTTGTTGGGCGGATCGATACGGCGCTCCGTGGCCTCGTCCAGGGACCCGCCTTCGCCCAGGTTGCCGCCCTCGATGATGTACACGCGGCCGGCGGCGTTGTCGTACCAGGGCGCGCCGATGACGAGATCGGGGATGCCGTCGCCAGTCAGATCGCGGTCGCAGACCACGGCGTGGCCGGCTCCGTCGCCCTCGGTGGAGCCCAGGTACACGGTTCCGAGATCCCACGGATCGTCGCCAGTCGAGGCGTTCTGCAGCAGCTCGGAATGCAGAAGAAAGACCGAGCCAGCCAGGGAGCAGATGCGTTCCAGGCCAAAGGTGGGCTGCTGCTCGAGGTCAGAGCAGTCGCTGACCGTCTCCTCGAGCCAGGGCGCGGTGACCGCGACCTCTGGAAGATCATCGCCCGTCAGATCGCCACAGAGCACGATGTTCGTGCCGAATTGATCGGCGGCCGAGCTGCCAGCAATGCGCAGGTCGGCGTTCGAGGCGTCTTCGCGCAGGCCATCGAGATGTGCATCGCCGAACAGCCAGACGGCCCCTGTTCCCAGACCCCAGTCAGGACCGCCGACCCACAGGTTGAAGGACTCGTCTCGGTTGCTCCGATCGACGGCCATCGCAGCCCCGAATCGGGTTCCATCTGAGATCCAGCTGGCCACAGGCGCTATGTCTCCGCCCTCGTCGAGATCGTCGACGAGTACAACGGCGTCGGCATCGGGTTGTGCGATCAGCATCTGTTCGGGTAGACCGGCGACCGACCAAGACGAGCCCGCATCGTCGCTACCGGTGAAGAGCGTAGCTTCCGTCGCTGGGTCCAGTTGTCCCTCGATGAGGGTGTTGCCCCGGAAAACGGCAAGACGAGAAGCTGGCCAGTCGGCTTCGCAGCCCGGTCCCTTGCAGACCGCGGTGCAGGCCGCCAGCAGAAGTAGCGCGCTCACTCGGCAACGACCTTCTTGGCGCGGACAAAGCCATTGGGGAGTTCGAAACCGACCTCATGAGAGCCTGCCCGCACGTTCTCCACCGTGCCCGTCGCCTTTGGGAGCAACTCGCCAACGGCCACGCCGTCAACCGAGACCACAACCCGGGCCCCATAGGGGTTGCGGATTTCGAGGTTCGCTTCGCCCGAGGGTTCAGGCTCGACGTAGATCCGATCGAATCCGCTCAGGCTAAACAACACCAGGAGAAACACTCGCACGGTTACCGTGTAGCATGGCGACCCTGATGTGGAGGAGCGTTTGACGCCGACAAAGGTGATCCGCGGCATCGATGTTCTACTCACCATGGATCCCTCCTTGGGTACGGGTGCGTGGGGACGCATCGAGGATGGCGCAGTGGCCCTGTCCGGCGACCGGGTCGTCTGGGTGGGCAAGACCGCCAACTGTCCAGATGCGACGGAGATCATCGACGGATCGGGCTGTGTCGGGCTGCCGGGACTCGTCGACTGCCACACCCATGCGGTGTGGGCCGGAAGCCGCGCAGTGGAATTCGAGCGGCGGCTGGCGGGGGAGAACTACACCGACATCCTCAAGGAAGGCGGCGGCATTCTGTCCACGGTGCGAAACACGCGGCAGGCCTCTCTGGAGACCCTCACCGAGCTGGCTGCCTCCCGCCTGCGGGGCATGCGATCCCGCGGAGTGACAACCGTGGAGATCAAGAGCGGCTACGGCTTGTCCCCGGAGGCCGAAGAGCGCTGCTTGCGAGCGGCCCGGCTCGCCGGAGAGGCGGCGGGTGTGCACGTCTCCACGACGTTTTTGGGCGCCCACACTGTGCCAGGAGAACATCGAGGCCACCGTGCGAGGTATGTGAGGCAGGTCATCGAGGTCCAGTTGCCCCGGGTGGCCGAGCTCGCCGACGCCATCGATGCCTACGTGGACGTCGGCGCATTCAGCGTGCAGGAGGGCAGGGATATCCTCGGCGCAGGTCGAGATCTCGGCCTGGCGGTTCGGATTCACGCCGAGCAGATTGCCTACACTGGCGCGGCGGAGATGGCGTCTGATCTCGGCGCCGCCTCGGCGGATCACCTCGAGCAAATCGACGCGGCTGGAATCAGGGCCATGGCCGCTAATGGCACGATTGGCGTCTTGCTCCCAGGTGCGATGTTGTACCTCTCGGATCCGTGCCCGCCAGTCGCCGCGATGCGGAGGGCGGGGGTGCGGATGGCCGTTGCGACGGACCTGAACCCAGGTACATCGCCGGTTTCAGACCTCTGGATCTGCGCGACACTGTCCTGTGTGATGATGGGCCTGACGGTCGAGGAAGCCCTGTGCGGCATCACATCAATCGCCGCAGATGTGCTGGGAAAGCCGGATCGCGGTCGTCTGAGTCCCGGCAGTGCTGCGGATATCGTTCTCGCCCGCCCGGCTCCCGGAGAACCGGTGGAGCCTGCAGTGCTCGTTCAACACATGGGTTCGCCGCGCATCGAGGCGGTGATCGTCGGTGGCGCCCAGGTCGAGCCGTCCAGCTAGGCTGAAGCCTCTTTCTTGACCTCGTCGGCGTCGTCTTCGTCCGGAGTCACGTCCAGCGCCTCGTCTTTCTGGGCGTCGCGGAACTTCTTGACGCCGGCGCCGAACTGCTCGAACACCTGCGGGAGCTTACCGGCGCCGAAGAGCACCAGGACGATGACGAGGACGAGCCCCAATTCCCAGGGTCCGATGCCGCCGATGAAGGCCGGGGTAATCATGAACGACTCCAATTTGAAGGAGATTCTATCGCAAAAAGTGGCCTGGCGCCATTCACTGCGCCGGCTCCCACAGCCCGTTCTCGGTGATCCACCCCGTGATGAGCTCAGCGGGCGTCACGTCGAATGCGGGATTGTAAACCGGCACATCGGCGGCCCAGAGCACACCGGCGTGACCGCGAACCTCCGATGCGGCTCGCTCTTCGATGGGTATGTCGGCACCGATCGGACAGCGCAGGTCGATCGTCGACATCGGCACCGCGATGTAGAACGGTACATTGTAGTGTTTCGCGAGAATCGCCAGCCCCAACGTGCCGATCTTGTTGGCGGCGTCTCCATTGGCTGCCACTCGGTCGGCCCCTACGATGACGGCGTCCACTTCGCCCGATGCCAGAACCGTGGCGGCCGTGCTGTCCGTGACGAGGGTCACCGGTATGCCGTCTTCGTCCAGTTCAAAGGCCGTAAGGCGCGCGCCCTGCAGATAGGGTCGGGTCTCGCCAGCGAAGACCTTGGCAACGCCGCCGCTCGCCGCCGCAGAACGGATGACGCCGAGAGCCGTGCCCCAGCCGCCCGTTGCGAGGGCTCCGGCGTTGCAGTGCGTGTACACCGTTGCGTTGTCCTTCAGCAGTGCGGCGCCGTGTGCCCCGAGGGCCTTGTTGATGGCGATGTCCTCCTCGTGGAGGGCGATCGCTGCGGACTCCATGTCCACCGGCTCGAGAGCGCCAATTCGCTCGACGGCCCACCGCAAGTTCACCGCGGTAGGGCGGGAGGCGAGGAGCACATCGGCGGCTCGGTCGAGGTCTCCGCCGACGCGCACCTCCAACGCCAGGCCGTAGGCGGCGGTGATGCCGATGGCGGGCGCGCCTCGGATGACCATCTCGGTAATCGCCGTTGCAGCCTCGAGCGCGGATTGACATCGGATCCAGCGGCGGGTGCTCGGCAAGACCCGTTGATCGAGCAAATGTAGACCTTCCGCGTCGAAGCGAATGTGCTCGAGCATAAAAAAACCCCGCATTGATGCGGGGTGGGTATCTCTCGAGAACCCCCTTCGCCTGAAACCCACCGCTAGAGATGGAGGAGACGCAAGAGCTTTGCCGGGTGTGAAACCGGCGAAGGAGGCTATTCTCGAAGAAACAGTGCTAATATTGTATGAATACAGTACGCACCAGGACCGGGGTGTGTCAAGGATGCAATTGCGGGTTTGATAGACCCGTGACACGAAGTGACAGTGGCCAGCAACCGGATCCAATGACATTTGAATGAGATGAGGTCCTCCGGCGTCAAGGGTTCAGCTTCAAGCCATCCGTAGGAGGACACAGCATGAATGCCCGTTTTTCTGGCCTGGCCGCACTCGCGGCCCTAGGGCTCACTCTGTCCGCTCTCGCCGTTCCGACCACGGCAAGTGCGGCACCCATCATCAAGGTCGCCGTCGGAGCTCCCGCCATTGTGGCCACCACTCCGAAGATCAGCGTGTCGATTGGCAGGCCTCTCAGCCCTGGCCCGAATTGGGTCTGGGTCGACGGCTACTGGACCGGTGGCCATCACAGCTACTGGGTCAAGGGCTTCTGGGACTGGCAGCCGCCAGCGCGCGTCGTCACCATCCACACGCCGATCGTGCACCGCAATCACGCGCCGGTCGTGCGCCACAAGATCCATCACAGCAGTCACCACCGGACTGTCAGGACGCATCGCCGGTGAGCTCGACCACCACGTCGTGGAGTCGCGTGATCTTGAACGGCTTGCT
>Ga0315336_1004000_pt1 | contig 18407 bp, 11 predicted proteins | sample ASW5metaG_FD_204512 | JGI IMG/M metagenome (GOLD analysis project Ga0315336, IMG submission 204512) | Ammonia-oxidizing marine archaeal communities from Monterey Bay, California, United States - ASW #5 | ecosystem: Environmental > Aquatic > Marine > Intertidal zone | place: USA: California... | reverse complement strand
GCCCAAGCCCCGTGGCACGGCGCCTCCGGCCCGTGTCCGCAGAGCCCAACCAGAACCCAAAGCCCAAGCCCCGTGGCACGGCGCCTCCGGCCCGTGTCCGCAGAGCCCAACCAGAACCAAAGCCCAAGCCCCGTGGCACGGCGCCTCCGGCCCGTGTCCGCAAAGCCCAACCAGAACCAAAGCCCAAGCCCCGTGGCACGGCGCCTCCGGCCCGTGTCCGCAGAGCCCAACCAGAACCAAGGCCAGAACCAAAGCCAGAACCCCAGCCCCAGCTCCCTGTCTGCACAAGAAAACGGACAACAAACACCGTCAAAAGAGCCTGCCCTACTCATGTTCAACCTTCCGCTTCCCCTTCTTCCGACACGGGGCGGAGCCGCCGTGTCACGGAATTTACGGGCGTTTTCCAGCCTGGATCTGGTGAAATTTGCATTCCCTTCGAACATCAGCCACTCAAACATGGTCATTTAGGTGAAATTATGGTAGGTTTTGAGACTGGATTTTCGATATGAGAGAAGATGCTCTTATTGTTTATGCTGAATGCATGACGCCGAACCGTGGAGGTGCCCTATGCCGGGCCGAATGATCGGACACAGTCTTGGCTGGATGGTTCTTGCGCTGTTGCTCACCGCAAACCTCATGGTGGGAGCGCGGCTCTACCAGAAAGACTCCTACGCAAGCGTGCGCGAAGAGGCGTATGACAAAATCGCCCTGTTCACCATGGTGACCCAGCAGGTGCAGCAGCACTATGTTGATCCCACGAAAACTACCTACGAAGAGCTCATCTACGGGGCGCTTCAGGGCATGCTCGGGTCGCTCGATAAGCATAGCCAGTTCCTGGATCCCGACATGTATTCCGATATGAAAGAGGATACATCGGGGCAGTTCGGAGGACTGGGCATCGTGATCAGCGTGAAGGATGATGTCCTCACCGTCATTTCGCCGATGGAGGACACCCCGGGGTATCGCGCCGGACTCCTGCCCGGCGACAAGATCATCGAAATTGAAGGGAATTCAACCGAAGGGGTTTCTCTTCAAGAGGCGGTCAAGCAGCTCCGGGGACCTCCGGATACTTCGGTCACAATCAAGATTCTTCGTCCCGAGACCCAGGATTTCAAAGAAGTAACCATTGTTCGCGCGGACATCGAAGTCGCGAGCGTCAAAGACCCCCACATGATGGAAGACGGAATCGGCTACATCCGCATCACCCAATTCAATGAACCTACGGCCGATGACCTCCAGGTAGCCCTGGAGGACCTTCACGATCAGGGCATGAAAGCGTTGGTTCTGGATCTGCGAAACAACCCCGGCGGCCTCCTGAATTCCGCCCGGGACGTTGCCCAGAAGTTTCTGCCCCGCGGGGAAATGATTGTCTACACGCAGGGACGGGATGAACGGCAGAAGTCGGTTCTCCGGGCGAGGGGAAAGGACCGCTTTCTTGACCTCCAGCTCGCCATTCTTGTCAACGGCGGTTCCGCCAGCGCATCCGAAATCGTGGCGGGGGCTCTCCGGGATCACAACCGCGCAATTCTCGTGGGCGAAAAAACGTTTGGCAAAGGTTCAGTGCAAAGTGTCATCGGACTCGAGGATGGGTCCGCCATCCGCCTGACCACGGCGAAATATTACACGCCCAGTAAACGGATGATACACGAATTCGGGATCACACCGACGCATCTTGTTCGCATGTCTCCAAACGCCTGGCAGAAGCTCTATACGCAGCGTAGCCGGCCGAAGAACATCGACGATTTCGTAACCGACGATTTGCCGGAAGAGGAAGTTGAGGATGTCCAACTGGACCTCGCGGTGGATGTGCTCCGGGGCGTGATGCTCTTTGCCGCCCGAAGCAGGGGCGACACCTTGATGGCGAGAGCGGCTGCCATCGAACCCCGGTAACATGTCGTTGCTGGTTCTCGGCATCGAGACGTCCTGTGACGAGACGGCCGCGGCGGTGGTTCTCGGCGGACGCCAGGTCCTTTCCAATTGCGTATTCAGCCAGGTCCGCCGTCACGCGGAGTACGGCGGGGTCGTACCGGAAGTCGCCGCCCGTGCCCATCTTGAAACTCTACCCGATCTTCTCGCTCTTTCGGTGCGGGATGCGGGAGTATCCTGGTGCGACATTGATGTTGTCGCGGTAACTTATGGGCCGGGCCTGGCCAGTTCTCTCCTGGTCGGGTCGTCGGCTGCGCAAGCGTTGTCAATGCGGCTGGGCAAGCCCGTCGCCGCCGTCAATCACCTGGAGGCGCACCTCTACTCGGTGTTTCTTGCCGAGGAAGCGCCCTCCGTTGAGGAAGCGTGTCCGATGCTCGTGCTCCTGGTAACGGGAGGAAACACCGCGTTGGTGCTGTTTCATGAAGTAGACCGATACACCGTGCTGGGTCAGACCCTGGATGATGCTGCCGGAGAGGCTCTCGACAAGGGGGCATCCTTGCTGGGATTGGGATACCCCGGCGGCCCGGAGATCGAAAAAGCGGCACGAACCGGAAACCCGGAAGCGATCCGGTTTCCCAGGGGTCTTGAACACGCTCGCGGGCCGCGTCATATCGGCGGTCTGGATCGTGAACTTTGCTTTAGTTTCAGCGGAGTGAAAACCTCCCTGAAGTACCGGTTGCAGAAAGACCCGCAGGCGCTTCTAGGAACGGGCGCGGCGGATGTGGCCGCAAGTTACCAGGCGGCCGTCTTTGATGCCTTGATGCGGCGGCTCGAGCGCGCCACCGACCAATTTCAGCCGAAGACGATTGCCTGCGTGGGGGGGGTGGCCTGCAACCGGCTGCTGCGAGGCAAGGTGGAGTCGCTGGCCACCTCGAGGGATCTGCGGCTCCTGATGGCGCCGACGCAATATTGCGCTGATAATGCGGCAATGATTGCCGGATTGGCCGGTGTTTCCAAGCGATTCGGCCCCGGATCGCAGGCCGGAGACATAGATATCGTTCCCAATCTGGTCATTGGCGCCGATCCTCCCTCGGACACCGATATTTCTTGACCCAAGACGGGTTCCGAGAGACGATTTCCGTCAACGGATGACCTTGAATTCACGCGGGCACGGGGCACTGGAAATCCTCAATCCCCGGTGAGTATTTCCTCGTTTCAATGAGTGACGCCGCAGACAAAGTCTCGCAGGACCAGCAGGAATTCCTGAAAGCGCTTGCCGATCAGGATCGGTTTCAGGTTCTGTTCCGGCATTCCTTCGATCCCATTCTCGTCATCTCCCCGGTCGGCGAAATCATGTGCGCCAATCAGAGCTTCCAGGAATTCACCGGCATCGGATCACCGGATTTTCATGCCGGACGAAAATCATGGGAGGACTTTGTTGCCAAGGAAGACCTGAAGAGGTTGCGGGAATCGTTCACGGAACAGGTAAACGGCACCGAATACGGATTGTGCGAATTTCGAATGATCCGCCACGACGGCGAATCCCTGTGGTTCGAGCAAAGAAACTGCGCGATTCATGGACGCGACGGCGAGTCGCAGGGTTTCGTGGCGATGATCCGAAATATCCACGAAAGCAAGAAACTGGCGAACGACCTTCTCCAGACGACCCAGGTCATGCAGGAACAGAGCGCGCGGTCCCAGGTTCTGATCGACCGGCTGAGCGGATTTTTCACGAAATCCGCGAACCTTCCCAGCGACCTCTCCGGTTTTCTCGACGGGCTGTGCGGCATCGTTCTGGAAATGTATGACGCCCTGATTGTGTACGTGCACATTCACGATTCGAACGAGGTGATTTTTCGCGCACGGGAGGGAGTCGAGCTACATCCCGGGGCCGACGGGCGTCCCGCAGGCCTGCCCACCACGATGTGTGCGCACGTCGTGGAGACGGAAGCTTCGTATGTCTCCGGTAAACTCCCGCGCGAGCCGGCATTTGCCCAGGATCCGGCGGTGGATACGTTTGGAATCCACACCTACATCGGGGCTCCCCTGCGCGACTCCAGCGGCAGCATCCGGGGAACGATCGCGATCCTGGATCGCACCGTGCGTCCGGCGGACAGCCTGGATATCGAGTTGATTACGGTTGCGTCCGTGCAGGCGGCGTCAAGACTTCGCGCGGAAGAACAGGACATCGCACGCCGTGAGCTCGAGGATCACCTGCGCCAGGCCCAGAAAATGGAAGCACTCGGGCTCCTGGCCGGGGGCGTTGCCCATGACTTTAACAATATCCTGAGCGGTATCCTGGGGTTCAGTTCCTACCTGTTGAACAAGGTCGAGCCCGGTTCCGATCTCTCCCGCGACATTGGGCTGATCGAAAAATCCGCCGAGCGCGCATCGGACTTGACGCGGCAGCTTCTGGCCTTCGCGCGCCGGAAGCATTTCCCCAAAAAACCGGTCTCCATGAACCAGGTCGTGGAGGAAACGCTTTCGATCCTTCAGCGGACACTGGACAAGAATATCGAAATTCGAACGCAGCTTGTGGAGGGGATCCCCGAGGTGCTTGGGGATTCCGGCCAACTCGGGCAGGTGATCATGAACCTCTGCCTGAACGCAGCCGAAGCAATGATTGCCAGGGGAGGGACGCTGACGATTCGCAGCGAAATCCCGTCTCAGAATGAAAGGGACATGGCGTTGCTGAAGAACCGGAAAGAGGGCGCGCAGGAATACGTTCGCGTCGTCATCTCGGACACCGGCTTGGGAATGACTTCCGAAGTAAAAAATCACATCTTCAACCCGTTCTACACCACCAAGACGAATAAAGGCGGTTCCGGTTTGGGCCTGTCGATCGTCTACGGTATCGTGACGAACCACGGCGGGGATATCACGGTCCAGAGCAACATCGGTCAAGGCTCCGCCTTTCATGTGTACCTGCCGGTGTTTTCCGGTGACTATGAAGAAAAGCCGCAATGGAAGCCCGAACAACTGACAGGGGACGAAACAATCTTCGTGGTGGACGACGAGATGGTTGTCCGGCAAATGGTGACCGAAGTGCTCAAGTCGAATGGGTACCGGGTGGTTACCGCTGCTTCCGGTGAGGAAGCGGTGGACATGTTCGAGAGGCTGATCGGGAGAATCGATCTCGTGTTGCTGGACATGGTGATGCCCGGCCTCAACGGGGAGGAGACCTTCGAGGTTCTTCGCCAAAGCGATCCGGATCTACCGGTTCTTCTTACCAGCGGGTTCGTGCAGGAGGATGTAACCGATCGGCTTCTGCGGAAGGGTGCGATCGGCCTGGTGTACAAACCCTACAAGAGCGAAACCCTGCTCGGACACCTCCGCGAGGCTCTGGACGCCGCGAAGAAATAGCCGCGGCGCCTCTCCGGCATGGGTACCGGTGGAATGAATGGCATGCATCGTGCTGATTCAGGCAGGCTATTTCGACCTGCCTGGACCGTGCCTTGATGGCCGATTCGTCGAATGGGGAAGAAATACGGGAGAAAAAATGAGGAAGTATTGCATATTCGGCAAGACGTTCGGTAAGCCGCTTTTGGGACTGAGCATTTTCCTCGGTGTTGCATCCGTATCCGCCGCTGACGAAACGGATCCGGCACATCCGCAGCTGGAGCAACTTCTTCGGCGAATCGAAAATCTCGAGCGTGCGAACGAAGGCCTGCGCAAGGAACTCGATGCCTTGAAAGAAGATCTTCAAAGCATCCCTGCGTCCGGGTCCGTCTCGGTGCCGCGGTCGGAGCCAACCGGGGAAACCGAGCCGGAGTTGGAATTAGCTTCCCCGGCGTTTCAGGACAATATTCGTCTGAGCGGCGAAGCGGGGTTGGCGTTCTTTCACACCGACAAGGAAGGCGCATTCCCGAACAGCGAATTCCGGGTCGATGAAGCAAGACTGTTTCTCGACGTCAAACTCATGCAGGACACATATCTTTTCTCCGAAATCCTGATTGCCGAACGGGAAAGAGATAACGTGGATTTGCGAATGGGTGAATTCTACGTGGATTTCGAGGAACTCCCCTGGATAAGCCGTGGTGACCACGTTTCAAATCTCCGCGTCGGCAGAATGGATGTTCCCTTTGGCGAGGAGTATCTCACCCGAGACGCGATCGACAATCCCCTGATTTCACATTCCCTGACGGATTTCTGGGGGATTGATGAAGGCCTCGAACTGTTCGGGCACGCGGGTGGATTCGACTATGTCGTTGCGGTGCAGAACGGCAGCAACCCGGCGACATTTGACGGAGACGCGGACAAATCCGTGGTTGGTCGCTTCGGGTACACACCCGGGGATCGGCTACGTCTGAGTCTGAGCGCGATGCGCACAGGCGACATCAATTCCGAAGAAGAAAAATTTACCGAGCTTTGGTTCGGAAATGGATTTTTCCGGGCGATCGGAGATCCGGAAACCACCACCACGTTCGACGTCAACCTTGTGCAGGGTGACGCGAAAGTTGACCTGGAGCGGGGGCATATCTCCGCATTCGTCGGGTATCTTGAATACCGCGACGACGACACGGCAGCTGACAACAAGCGCGATGCGTGGTATTATGCGCTGGAAGGCGTTCACGATGTCACCCGCTCGCTCTATGGGGCGGCACGGTTCAGCCAGATACAATCCGATGATGGAATGCCCATTGTCGGGCAAGCCCCGTTCGGGACCCTCTTCAGTGGAGACCTGGTCGAGGATATCTGGAGGCTGAGCCTTGGCGTGGGGTACCGATGGTCGCCCAAGCTGGTCCTGAAATCGGAGTACAGTTTCGAGCGCGGCGATCGGGTAAGCGGAGAGAAGATCAAGGATCGCGACTTTTTCAGTGTTGAACTGGCACTCGGGTTCTAATCATGTGGGCCCGCTGTCCACTTTTCGCTGTTTGCTTCATGCTCGCCGCGCCCTCTGGCGCCGGGACCATTACCGGATCGGTGTCCGCGAGGGGAAAATCCGTTCCGGACTCCGCCGGAGGCGGCGGCAAGTACGAGAGCCGGAAATACAAGTTTCTCGAAAAGGTGGATTACTCCCGCATGCAGGAATTCGTTGTATCACTCGAGGGAGAATTCCAGGGCGCGACCGTCCCGACCAATATTGCCAGCGTTGTCGTGCACAAGAGCGGTGCCTTTTATCCCCACGTTCTTCCCGTCCTGGCAGGCACGACCGTCAAGTGGCCGAACCAGGACGAAATCTATCACAACGCATTCTCGATTTCGGAAAGCAACCCATTCGACCTCGGACTCTACAAGGACGAGACGAAGGAGCTATCATTCTCCACTCCCGGGCGGGTCGATGTATTCTGCTCTATACACAAAAACATGCATTGCATTGTGCTCGTGATGCCGAACCCGCACTTCGCCTCCACCGACAAGAAGGGCCGGTACAGAATTCCCGACGTGCCCGCGGGCACCTATCGGATCAAGGCCTGGCACGAACGGATGCCTGCGCAGACACAGGAAGTCGTCGTTCCTGCCGAGGGCGAAGTGAATGTCGACTTCATCCTGAAAATCCAGGGGCTGCCGACCCGGTGAGGTCCCTGGACCCTCCCACACCCGATGAAATTTCGTCTGTCAACCAAGTTGCTGGTGCCGGTGCTCGGCATCATGGTCCTGCTCATGATCGTCACGGGATGGTTGATCCAGGTGCAGATCGAGCGTCTCGTGCAGGCCGACGCGTCGCAGACGCTGCAGTCGTGCCGCCAGAGTTATGAGCACTTCTTAACCTACCGGGCGCGCGAACTCTTGTTGCGCGCGAGTTCGATAACCAGTGACTCACGATTCAAGTCCGTCGCAGGACTCGAAGATCCCGATACCCTGAAGGCTTTGTTGGAAGAGCTGCTGGAGGAAAAGAATACGGGGTTCCTGATGTACCTGACTCCGGAAGGGACGCCGGTGGCAATGGCATCGCAAGAGAACGGAGAAGGGAACGTTCCCACGCCCGGAGTGTCGCCCGAACTTCTGGCATACGTAGGGTCCGGACAAGCGGTGCTCGAGGTCTCCGATCGCGGAGGTCAACTCTTTGAAGTGGCGAGTGTGCCGATGATCATCAGCGGCACCGTGTACGGCGTGCTATGTCTCGGGGACGTGTTGAACAGCGGGTCGGCGCTCGAGATCAGCCGCATGATCGGTTGCGACATCGCGTTTGTGGGCCGCGGGGGCACTGTCGTTTCCAGCCTGGTCGAGCCGGGTGCCGGGAAGTCTCTTGGGGTGAGTCTGTCGGCGGGTGAGCTGGGGCCGCCGCCGGATCGGTCACAAGCTGCCGCGGCGACGTACCCTGTGAAACTCGACGGAGAGCATTTCCTCTCCGGATCATTCCAGCCGACATACGAGGGAGGCTCCCCGGGTCACCAGGTCTACCTGTTGTCGAGTTATGAGCAGTACCTGCTGGTTCTGCGCAGCACCCAGGCCATGCTTGCCCTGGTTGCGCTGGGGGGCATTGTGTTGGGCGGGATGGTGGCATGGTTCGCCATTCGAGGCATTATGAAGCCTCTCCAGCGTTTGCGTGACGGAGTCGAAGAGGTGAGCGAAGGGCAATTCGGGAAGCACATCCGGATTTCGAGCAGCGATGAGATCGGCGAGCTCGCGGTAACTTTCAACACCATGACGGACAATCTCAATGCCTCTCGAACGAATCTTGAGAATACGGTTTTAACACTCAAGGAAACTCGCGCCCGGTTGTTGCAAAGTGAAAAACTGTCCGCGGTGGGTGAATTTATCGCCGGGGTAGCTCATGAATTGAACAATCCACTCACGGTCATGGTGGGATACGCGCAGTTGCTCGAGGAGTCGGATCTCGAGGAGGAGTACAAACAGGAAGTCCGGCAAATGGCGGAGTCGGCCGACCGCTGTCACAAGGTCGTTCAGAACTTGCTGAGCTTTGCACGCCAGCGCCCGCCGGAGTGGACGCAGGTGAACTTGCATGACCTGTTGGACGCCACCCTCAATTTTTTGAAATATGAGCTTCGCACCAGCAATGTTGAGTCTGAAAGACGATATGCCGCGGATCTTCCCTGCGTGATGGCCGATCCCCACCAACTGCAGCAGATCTTCCTGAACATTACCAACAACGCAAGGCAGGCGATGGAAGAGGAGGGCATCAAGGGGACGATCAGCATCCACACGACATACACGGATGCGTTCGTACAAGTAGAGATCCGTGACACCGGACCGGGGATTCCCGAAGAGAACAGGGAGAAGATTTTTGACCCGTTCTTCACGACCAAGGAGCAGGGAAAGGGCACCGGGCTCGGGTTGAGTGTTTCCTATGGAATCATCAAGGAGCACGGCGGTGAAATCGTGGTGGAGAGCAAAACGGGAGTGGGCACGACTTTCAGAATACAGATTCCCGTTGCCACCGTCGGGTGCGAGCCTCTCGACATCGAGTCATCCGAACCCTCGCCCGCAGCGATCCAGATCGGTTCCGGGCTTTCGGTTCTGGTGGTGGACGACGAGAAGGGGATCATCGACCTGGCATCCAAAATGTTGTCCAGAATGGGGTATGAAGTGGATACCGCGTGCGACGGGCGTACCGCTCTGGAGTTGTTGGGAAGTCGCCGCTACGATGTGATCCTCAGCGACTGGAAGATGCCGGGAATGTCCGGGCAGGAGTTGTACCAGCGGCTTCAAGCACAGAATTCCGCGATGACCGCGGCCTTCATCTTCATGACCGGCGATGTTTTGAACGAGCGCATGCAGGGGTTCATCTCCGAGTGTGGCGCATCTTTTCTCGCGAAGCCGTTTTCCCTCGACGAATTCCGCGCGGTGATGGAGCTCGTGCCCCAGGTCACCTGATTTGCGAATTGTTTGCTCCCGCCCCGATCTATTCCCGGAATGGGGATATCCCGCCATGCTTCGACGTTGAGTATTCCGGACGGAGACCCTATGCTTTTCCCGAACCATGGCGTCGACGGAGCCCACACCAGGAAAGCATCAGGCAAGAGGTGCCGGATTGCATTCTGTTTCCTGTATCATTTTGGCCGGATGCATTGCATGTACCGGTTGCAGATCCCCGACCCGCATGCGCGAACAAGCGGATCTGGTGGCCTACAAGAATGTCCGCGATGCACAGGTGAAGGCACTGGGCAGCACCGAGCCGTTCACAATAGAGCCACCCTCGGAGACATTGCGACGATGGCTCCTTTTGGGCGAAGATCTGCCCCATTCAAGTCCCGCATCACTCGGGTCCGGGGATGTGGAGAGGATTCCGGAATGGCCCGACGCAACCTACGGGGTGGATACGAATGCGCCGTCGCCCCGGAGCTTCGGGGTCGACCCGGGCGCGACAATCCGGCCCTCGTTGCTGGAATCTCTGCAGATTGCCGCGCGTAACAGCAGGGAGTACCAGGGTGCGAAAGAAGAAGTGTTTCTTTCGGCTCTCCGCCTCGATCTGGAGCAAAACGAATTTCGAACCATTTGGTCGGGAATTGCCAGTTCGATCTTCAGCTCGGCTCGCGCGGAAGACGAAACCGTGTCCGGCGTCGAAAATAGGGCGATTCTCGCGCTGGACAAGAAATTCGAAACGGGGGCCCGGTTCGCCTTCGATCTTGGAGTCGACCTGGTGAAACTGCTCACCCAGGACAAGGCCTCCGCCCTGGGATCCCTGGCGGACGCGACGTTGTCGATTCCGTTGTTGCGAGGCTCCGGCCGTTTTGTGGTGACCGAGCCGCTCACCCAGGCCGAGCGGGATGTCGTCTATGCCGTCTACACGTTCGAGCGATTTAAACGGACGTTTGCCGTACAGGTCGCATCGGACTACCTCGATGTCTTGCAGCAATTGGACCAGGTCGAGAACGCCCGCGAGAACTACAAGAGGCTCGCATTGTCCACCCGCCGCGCACGCCGGCTGTCCGAAGTCGGGCGCCTTCCGGAAATCCAGGTGGACCAGGTTCGCCAGGATGAGCTGCGTGCACGAAACCGTTGGATCCTGGCGAGGATAGCCTATCAGAATCAGCTCGACCGATTCAAGATTCAGCTTGGACTTCCGACCGACTCGAGCATGGAGTTGGACGAGTTGGAATTGGAGGCGCTGGTCGAGCGCGCACAGCCGTTGATTGATAGCGCGCGGGAGCAGGTGATGCCGTCCCCCCAGGAGAAACTTGCCGCCGATGATCCGGTTGAACTGAAGGAGCCTGCTGCCGGCGGCGGGCGCATGGAACTGGATGAGGACGAGGCCATTCGTATTTCGTTGGAAAACCGGTTGGATCTGCGTACGCGGATGGGAAGGATTCAGGATGCGCAGCGATCTGTTGCGGTGGCCGCGGATCAACTTCGCGCCGACCTGGCTTTGCTGGGCCAGGCCCGCATGGGCGAGCGCCGATCGCTATCAAGCGCCGGGGATGGAGACGGCAAGCTTGATTTCGATCGTGGCTCCTTTTCCACCGGGCTGGATCTGGATTTGCCGCTGGAGAGAACGGCGGAGAGAAATCTCTACCGGGAGAGTTTGATCGGCTTTGAGCGTTCGGTCCGCTCCTTTCAGGAACTCGAGGACCGGTTGAAGCTGGATGTGCGCGAAGAGCTCAGAACCCTGATGGGGAGCCGGGAGACAGTGGCCATTCAGGCCACCGCGGTGGAGGTGGCACTTCGGCGGGTGGCGAGCACGAGTATGTTTCTCGAGGCCGGCCGTGCCGAAATCCGGGATGTGCTCGAGGCCGAAGAGTCATTGGTTTCCGCCCAAAACGCCCTTTCCGCCGCCCTCGTGGCCTATCGGGTAGGCGAGTTGGAACTGCAGCGTGACATGGGCGTGCTGGAAGTTGATGAAGAAGGCCTCTGGAAAGAGTATATTCCCCTGGAAGCTGAAGAAGAAACTCCGTGATGTGGAAGACGACCCTAGAATTCTATCGCCGTCACCGACGATGGATCCGCCCTGCCGCAGGAGCGTTGCTCGCGCTGCTGATTGTCTCTGTGTGGAGCCGGACTTTCCGCAATCCCGAAGAAGTTGATCAGCCGATGTTCGAGGTCCGGAAAGGCCCGCTAACCATCAGCATCATCGAGTCAGGAACCATCCAGGCTCGCGAGCAGGAAATCATTACCAGCGAGGTGGAGGGGCAGACAACGCTGATCTATCTCGTGGAAGAGGGGACGCGCGTAGAGGAAGGCGATTTGCTGGCCGAACTCGACGCGAGCGCTTTGCAGGACTCCCAGGTGGAGCAGCAGATCCGGGTTCAGAATGCGGAGGCCGCGTTTATCCGCGCCCGCGAAACTCTCGCGGTTACCAGAAATAAATCCAAGAGCGATATCTCCCTGGCCGAGTTGAAGTATCGGTTTGCGATCGAGGACCTGGACCAATACCGGGAAGGACAATACAAGCAGGAATTGATGGAGGCGGCATCCAAAATCCAGCTTGCGCAAGAGGAACTTGTCGTCGCATCCAACCGCCTCGTGTGGTCGGAAAAACTCCACGATGAAAACTATCTTTCGGAGTCGGACAGGGATGCGGACAAGCTTGCGCTGAATCGGGCTGAATTGGATGTGAATCTCGCCAAGGAAGACAAGAATCTCCTCGAACACTTTACCCACAAGCGCCAGCTGGCCCAATTGGAGAGCGATGTCGACCAGGAAAAGCAGGCCCTGGCGCGGGCGAAACTTGAAGCCACTGCTGATATCGTACAAGGCGAAGCTGAACTGAAAGCGAAGGAAGCGGAGTGGAAGCAGCAGCAAGCTCGTGAAGCGAAGATACAGGCACAGATTGGAAAGACCCGGATTGTCGCCCCGCGCGAAGGCCTGGCGGTGTACGCGACGTCGGCCAAGGCGAGCTGGCGTGGTAATAGCGAACCGCTCGAGGCAGGTCAGATGGTAAGGGAACGGCAGGAACTGATCTATTTACCAACCGCAGATGAGATGGTCGCGGTACTGCAGATTCACGAATCGAGTATCGACAAGGTTCGGCTCGGTCTGCCGGTGTCGATCACCGTGGATTCCCTGCGGGACGGCGGAAAATTTACCGGGAAAGTCGCAAAAATCGCCCCCTTGCCGGACGCCGCCAGCATGTGGATGAACCCGGATTTGAAAGTGTATCGAACCGAGATCCATATCGACGGGCGGCAGCCGGTGCTGCGTACCGGGATGAGCTGCATGGCGGAGATCGTGGTGCAGCGGCATAGCGACGCCGTTTTCGTGCCGGTGCAGGCAGTGCTTCGGGTTGAGAATACCCCAACCGTCTACGTTCGGAAGCGGGGACGATTCGATCCTGTTCCCGTCGAGATCGGTTTGGACAACGGTAGTATGGTCCATGTTCTTTCCGGACTGGACCCCGGGCGGGAGGTATTGCTCACGCCTCCTCTTGCCGAAGCGCGTACAACGGAAGTTTCTGATTCGATCACACCGGGACAGGAAAAGATCCAGGAAGCCAAAGCAAAAGGCGGTTCGGAACCAGGCCAGGAAAAAATGAAAGACCGAACCGGTTCCGTTCCACCGGAACGACAAGGTCAATCGCGAAAGCGCAGAGGGAAACCGGGAGGACAGGGCGGAGGACCGTGAACGAGTCGCGATCCATGGTGGCGCTCCCCCCGGAGAAGGGCGCGAATCCGGTTGTCAAATTGGAGGATGTGACCAAAGTTTATCAAATGGGGAGCACGGAGGTGCGCGCACTCGACGGTGTCGACCTGTCGATTGAAGCCGGTTCGTTCTGGGCGATCATGGGTCCCAGTGGTTCGGGGAAAAGCACCTTGTTGAATTTGTTGGGGTGCCTGGACCGGCCCACCTCGGGGACGTATCTGCTGGATGGCAGGGAGGTGAGCCAACTCGATGACGATTCGTTGAGTGATTACCGGTTGTTACGGCTTGGTTTCATATTCCAGAGCTTTCATCTGATATCTCAACTCACCGTTCTTGAGAACATTGAACTGCCGCTGGTGTACCAGGACCGGAGCCCTGACGAGTGCTCGCGCCGCGCCACCGAACTCGCCGAAATGGTGGGTCTCGGCGACAGGCTCGGGCATCGGCCCAATGAGCTGTCGGGCGGGCAACAGCAGCGGGTCGCGGTCGCAAGGGCCCTCGCCAACGATCCGGCGATTCTTCTCGCCGATGAACCCACCGGAAATCTCGACTCCAATACCGGCGAACAGATTATGGAGATGATGAAGACGCTGAACCAACAGGGTAGAACCATCATCGTCGTGACGCACGAACCCGAGATCGCCGAGTACGCGAATTATAGGATTTACATGCGGGACGGACGTATCGACCGCCTGGAGAGTGTTCCTTCATGAGAAAGAGCCGCGTGATCCGCAATACTCGCCTGGGAGTCAAGACCCTGTTGATGCACAAGCTGCGGTCCCTGCTGACGATGCTGGGCGTGGTGTTCGGCGTGGGAAGCGTCATCGCGATGCTCGCAGTGGGGGAAGGGGCCAGCGCGGAGGCATTGGATCAGATTCGCAAACTTGGAAGCAACAATATCATTATTCACTCCGTGAAGCCCACGGAAGAGGAGCAGACCCGGCGAACGCGAATGAGCGTGTACGGCCTGACGTACGAGGATGAGAAGCGAATCAATGAAACGTTTCGCGAGATTCGCCGAACCGCTCCGGCGAAAATCGTTCGCAAGGAGGGCCGGTTGGGCAATCGGTCGCTGGATGTGCGCCTTGTCGGCACTACCCCGGCCTGGTTTCACCTCGTTCTTCGCGACATGATCGCGGGACGGCCGATTACAGCATTGGATGAAACGCGAAAAGCCGCCGTGGTTGTATTGACCGAGTTCGGGGCGCGCCGGCTGTTGGCCACGCAACACACCGTGGGGCAGAGCATTCGGATTGGCGGGAACTATTTCGAAGTAATCGGCATCGTGAAGAGCGAAGGCGGCGAAGTCAGTTCGGTGCAGACGCCGGACCAGGAAGTAGATGCCTACATTCCACTGAGTACGGCAAGGCAAAGGTTCGGGGATGTTTTCACCCAAAGATCTTCGGGGACTTGGATTCGCGAGCAGGTTGAATTGCATCAGGTGATTGTCGAAGTCGAGGGTATTGACGACGTGGAACCGGTGGCCCTCGGATTGGACCGACTGTTAACGACGTTTCATGAAAAAGTGGATTACCGGCTCAGTGTGCCCCTTGCCCTTTTGCGGCAGGCGGAAGCAACCAAGCGGACCTTTAACATTGTGTTGGGTTCCATCGCCGGAATCAGCCTCCTGGTCGGTGGCATCGGAATCATGAACATCATGCTCGCTTCCGTAACCGAGAGAACAAGGGAGATCGGAATCCGGCGCGCTATCGGCGCGCGCAGGAGTCACATTGTCATGCAGTTTCTGATCGAAACCGTGGTGCTTTCCACCCTGGGGGGTGTCGTCGGCATTCTTCTGGGCATTTGTATTCCTATGCTGATCACCCGGGTAGCCGGCATGCACACCATTATCACGCCCTACAGTCTGATCCTGGCGGTGGGAATCAGCATGACGGTAGGGATCGTATTCGGCCTGTATCCGGCGGCGCGCGCCGCAAATCTCGACCCGATCGTTGCCCTCCGACACGAATGAAATGAGGATGAACTTTTCTCTATATTTTTTGGGGACAGCGCTTTGCCTTGCCGCCTCGAATGCGAACGCGGCGACCCTGTTCATGGATCGGGTCCTCTTTTTCGAGCAGAACTCACGGCTGGCAAAGGAAGACTTTTCCGAGCCCGTCAACTCCATCGCGTTTCCGGGGCCTTTGGACGCCGCCACCGACAACGCGGAAATCAATCCGGGGGACATTGTCAACGGCCTCTCCGTCGATGCGGTGCCCGCGTTTGCCGACAACCTGTTCCTGGGAGTGCCTCCCGCCGGCGGGCGCATCGCGAACTCGATAGGGAACAACAATCAGCTGTCGACGCTCGCGTTCGATTTTGTGGGTCTGAATGTGACTGCATTCGGGATTGATGTGTATGGATTCGGCGGTTCCACCAACATCGACGTGAAGGTGTTCGGCCCCACCGGCCTGGTGATCTCAACCACGATCGACATGGGTTCGGCGGCGGCGCCGAACTTTGTAGGGCTCGTCGCTGAGAGCAATTCCGTATCCAGGATCGAGTTGATCCGGAATGACTTCAATTCGTTCATCAACGTATACGAGATACACTTCGGGCCGTCCGGTCTCATCGGCGAATCGGGCTCGATTATTTCAAAAATTTCCCCGGGTCCCGCCCCGGATACCGTGGAGTTGCAGTGGACGAGTGAGAATGGTGTGACCTACGCGGTAGATCGGGCTTCCGCATCCACGGGGGATGCCTACGTGGAAGCAACAAACGGGCTGAGTTCGACGCCTCCGCTGAATTTTTTCACCGCGAATGCCACGAACATTCCTTCCTCGAATTTCCGAATCCGGGCGACTCCCATCCCGTAGGATATTCGGGCTACTCCCAGTCGAGCCGCAGACGGAAATGAAGCGCGTCGCGGAGGATGTCCTCCTGCGTCATACCCAGGACGTCGGTTTCGGTTTCACCGTCCGGCAGCGTAAGTAGAATGGGGTAATTCGCGTTGTGCCATTGAAGCGGGTCGGACATGTGATTCGCTTTTTCCAGGTGCAGGGTGACGCCCGAGGCTGTCGCGCTTCTCTTCAGGGTCACCCATGCATTCTTCAGGTCCAGGTGCAGGGGCGATACCCAATCGGAAACCATGGGATTGCGCGCCAGCGCATACTCCATCACGTTTTCCGCGCCGTCCAGATCGGGATCGGACGTATCATCGCGGATCTGCGGATCCAGGGATTCGGCGAGAGACATGTAGTCGTGTCGCCAGACATCAATGGGCCGAAGGTCTCGGGCGCTTTCGATCTGCCGCACGAACTGCACGAGTTGCTGCACCTGTTGCGTCGTGATCGTGCTGAAGCTTCCGTGAACCTCATTCGAATGCACGCTGTTCAGGACGTCTTCGAGTGTGGCCGCGGAACCGTCGTGAAAATAGGGAGGGGTCGACCACACCCCGGCCAGTCCCGGTGTATCGATTCCCGTCAGCGCCTGACCGAGTCTGTTTCCGGATGCGGGTGACAAGGTTCCTACGTCGTGCAGAACTCCGATCGCGCTGTCAGTGAAGTGGGGAATCTCGTGACAGAGGCGGCAATCGAGATGGGCAAAGACTTCCCGTCCAGCCTGCGCATCCTCGGTGAGTTCACCGTCGGCCGTGCGATGCGGACTCGCAGGCGCATTGGTCAGCGACCCCAGGTACGCGGCCAGAGCGTCAAGCTCCGTACTCAGTCCTGCCTTGGGGTCTCCCAGCGGCTGGTTCCTGGTTCCGGAGTTGAAATTCGTGTCGGAGAGAAATCCAACGCCGTCGAATGCGTTGCGGATATCGTGCTCGAAATCCTGGATCTCGTCGAAATTCCCGGACCAGTGAACCGGGCCGTGAGCCGTTCCTCCCCGGCCCTGGAGGGTCGAAGTGTTCCTCAGGCCCTCGCCGCGATCCGTGAAATCCCAGGTCCTTCCATCCTGCCCCCCGTCAAGATGGCACGAGGCACAACTGATGTAGTCGTCCCGGCTCATCCTGTCGTCGGCTCCGTTGTAGAAGACCTGCTTGCCCAGCAGAACTTCGGGGGGAAGACGTTCGCTCCCGACCACCTGAATTTCGCCCAGTTTCGCCGGGGAAAATCCGGACGCGCTGGTGACGTCGGAAATATCGTACACCTCCACGGTGCGGCTCATAAAGCAATGCACGAAGAGTCGCGAGCCGTCGCTGTTCGCGGCCAGCCCGCGAGGTGCGAGTCCGTCCAGCACGATGCCCCCGACGGTCGTGCCATTGTACGCGTCACGGATTTCGATTTCGTTGGATCCCTCCAGCGCGACCAGCGCATAGTCACCAACCATCGTGTACGTCGCAGCCGCGGGCTGCCCGCGGTCGTCGTGATCGATTCGGTTCGCAATCACTTCAACGCTGCCGGTCATGTCTATTCTTGAGGAAAGAGATCTCACCGACGTTTCGAACGTGAGTGGCTGCGTATCGCGGAACGCTCCCCGCTCAATGTTGTCTTTCTTCGCGGTGATCCAGGCTTCAGTGCCGTCCGGTGATATGGTTACCGATCGAAGGTAGTTCGGTAGACCGCGCGCGCCACTGCTCGAATCAACGGTTGTTTGATCTTTCGGCAATACGATAGTGTCGATGATCGACATGGTTCCGGGATCGATTTCCCATACTTCCCCCCCTGCGTCGGGCGAAATGAGACGCGTGACCAGGAGGCGGGCTCCATCCGACGATACGGCAATGCTCCGCGGTGTGGCCCCGACCTGCGCGGTGCCGTCCACAACGCCGTTGGTCGAAAAGCGGACAACTTCTCCGGAACCCTCCAAGGTTACGAAAACTCGGGATTGGTCCGGTGAGACGGCGATTCCGTAGGGCGCGGATCCGTGGCGAAGGGGAATCGTCTCCAGAAGGCTGCCGTCAACCGGATGATGACGCGAGAGGGTGGCGCTTTCCTGGTTGACGACCCAAATCATGTTGTCGGGTCCCACGGCCAGGGTACGCGGCCTTGCGCCGGTCGGTTGCTCCCACTGCAGCGTGAGCGTTGTTTCGTCGATTGCGGACACGGTGTCATTGTCTTCATTTACGCAGAAGACCTGTGTCCCGTGATGCAAAATCGTTGACGAAGCGGACGGGG
>Ga0315336_1003999_pt1 | contig 18410 bp, 15 predicted proteins | sample ASW5metaG_FD_204512 | JGI IMG/M metagenome (GOLD analysis project Ga0315336, IMG submission 204512) | Ammonia-oxidizing marine archaeal communities from Monterey Bay, California, United States - ASW #5 | ecosystem: Environmental > Aquatic > Marine > Intertidal zone | place: USA: California... | reverse complement strand
ATTTTTTTTAATAGAAGACAACCCACTGTGTGGAACACAAAAACATTTTCCATGATTAAAAAATCTGGAGTTATTATTGAAAACGATTATACCTTAATGAATGGTGAAATAAAAAAGAACATTAAAAATGATAAAAAAATTATTGAGATAAAAATTAATAACTTATTTAAAAACACTATTTTTTTCAACTCATTTTTTTCAATAAATGGAAATTCTTTCTGGGCTCCATTTTCATCTCATTTTATTACTTATTTTAAAAAACGAGCACTGGAATTCGTTAAAGAAATTCAACTTACAAAGGAACTTCTGAATAAATTCCAATTCTCCTTTATTTTATTACAGTCTGAGATGGGTCCTAATGAAAAAATACTCTTACAGTTAGCTAAATTAAAAAAAATCTCAACATTTTTGCTTCAACATGGGCTCATAACTGATTCAGTTGATTCTTACGATCATAATGTCTATCATGGTGTAGTGCCAACTGAATCTGATCATGCAATCGTATGGGGTAAAGTTAACGAAGATTATTTTAGACATATAGGAATCCCAGAAGAAAAAATACATACAATTGGAACACCGCTTTTTGATAATCTAAAAGCTCTAAATTCTATTGACAGCCAAGAGGGTTATGTATTACTGGCTACTTCTGGCCCATCTAATGCAGTTACATTTGATCTCACTATCGAAATTATAGAAAAAAATATTGAAAATATAAAGAAAATAGCCAAGATTGTTGTTTCACATAATAAGAAATTAGTAGTTAAACTCCATCCATCCCCAGAAGAATATGATCCTTCTAAAATTTTAAGAAAAATAAATCCTGAAATTGAAGTTATTAAAACTGGTAATATAGCTGAATTAATTAAAAAATGCATTTTATTCATAGTGATTGATGTATCAACTTCGATTATAGACGCTCACTTGTTGAGAAAACCTGTTTTATCTGTAGGAGTTTGGAGAACATTTCCAACTACAGTAAAGGATGCGAAATTTGGAATACCTACTGTACTTAAAAATAATTCTTGTGCTTTAGCAGATATTTCGTCATTTGAGAAGATTTTTTCTCAAATGATAAATGATGATGAATTTAGAAACAAAATAATAAAAAATGCAGATGAATCTATACAAAAATATGTATCCTTTCCTTATGAAGGCGCAACTGCGTTACTAACTTTCTTAGAAAAATTTGAAAATAAATTATAATAATATATTTATCTCTAAAGAAAATTTATCCTGAAATCTACCTGTACTGATAAATTCTTGAACATTGATAATAAAATTCATTTAAACTTCATAAATTCCGTTTATATTAGAAAATAGTAAATCCCATGCTTTAGGAATAGTGGCAATATAATTAACTAGATGTTTTTCTTTATCAACTTCTTTAAATTGTATATTTGCCCCGGCTAATTTAGCTAATAACAACCCCGCAGCGACATCCCAAATCTTATTTGCTTTTCCTAGACATCCACCGAATCTTCCTTCCGCTAAATATGCTAGATTCATTGCTGCCGAGCCAGTTCTAAGGCATCCCCTACTACTGTCATTTATTTTTCCAAATAACAAAAATTCGTCCACTCTTTTTGTAGTTTCATAAGTTTTACCAGAAAAAGACATAGAGAACAAACACTCTTCGGGAATCCTATCTATAATTTTCAATGATTTTTGATTCTTAAATACACCCAAACCATCACCGCCATAATACAATTCGTTTGAATATGGATTGAAAATTACACCAACAGTAATTCTGTTTTTATCAAAAAGCGCTATCGAAACTGCGTAAAAAGGAATATGGTTTACATAATTAACAGTGCCATCTAACGCATCAACAACCCAGTAAGTTTTTTCTGATTTGCCTTGTACAAATCCAGATTCCTCAGTTAATATTGGGATATTTTTATCATAATTTTTAAGAACATCAATTATTTTATTTTCCGCTAATTTATCAACATGTGTTACTATATCTCGTAAAGATTCCTTCCTTGACACATTAAGAATATCTTTATGGCGTTCTTCTATCAAATTTCCCGCAGAAACTGCTGCTTTTAATGCTACTTCTAAAAATTCTGCATTACTCATTTCAGTTCTCCAAGTTTTTGAAGATTATCCTTCCAGCTATTTACCATAATAGCGAAAAGTGCGTCATCAGCTCTCAGACCTATTATTATTTTTAAAAAATCTCTAGGCTGTAGAGATTTCATAAGGTATGTTATGTTAAAATCTGGATCCTGTTTGTTATTATAACAAAATGCTGCCATTATTCCCATCATTACATTCTCTGGAACTATACCTGACGCCAAACATAATTCAGCTGCACTAATCAATCTATCATTAGTAGCTAATTTCCTAAATGGTTCTCTTGCAACTCTTATTATGGGGTCAAAAAGTAAAGTATTCTTAAACCTCCTAAGTTCCTTTTGGCTGTAAGATTTAACAAATTCTTCTTCTAATTGATATCGTCTAATAAGCATCTGTTCCGTTTCAAACATTGCTTCTGATACAATTTTTTCAACTGATTCATTTTTCATAGACTCGTGAATGTAATTCACCATTAATACATTTCCTAGGTAAGCGGCAATACAATGCGGTGTATTATGAATATACAACTTTGCCAACCATTGTTTTCTTAATTCATCAGTGTCGACATAGTGACAATTACCCCCAATTTCTGAAACCTTGTTATCAATATAGCATACTCCATTTTCAGTAACTATACTTAGCGGATCTTGTTTTAGTAATTCTTTAGGAGCTGTATTAGAAGTAATAACGTCTGGAATACCAAAAACTATGTTGGGGTTATTTGTTGCAGCTTTTAGTGATTCTGGAATAGTTGAATCATTTTCACAGCAAATTACAGGTACATTAGTATTGATTAAAGACTCCTTTAATGAAAGGGCATTTCTAGGACCAACAGCTGTTATTATAACATCGACATTTTCAATTATCTCAACTTCTTTACCAGGACTGTAGCAATGCACAATTGGGACTTCTAATTTTTCATATCTATCATTCATTGTTTTAAATGTCAAAAATTTTTTTTGTTTGTTTAAAAGATCCCTTATTTTTGGGTCTGATTCCACATAATTAATCTCAAATTCTGAAGGTGAAAAAATCCAAGGAATAAAGCCTCTTCCAATTGCACCTGCACCATAAATTAGAATTTTTTTTTTCATGAATTTTATCAGCTAAATAGTTTTAATCTGTATAGTTTTTTTAATTTTATCTAATGATTTTTTTGCCTCATTTATTGTTCTACCTGTAGCAATAATACAACAAACTCTTTTAGTAGAATCAACATATGGCTCAACTATATCTCCCTTAGCATATCTAAAAAAGATGTTTTCATAACCAGAAATTTTTTTTGCTTTGTCAAGTCCTTTTATACTTGAAATTTTGCCTGGGTTTGGCCAAACTGAAGATGTAACCCCAACTTTATGTTTTTTATCGATTAAGAGATTTTTTGGAAATGGTTTTCCTAAAGAAATCAAAATTGCCGCCTTTAAAACATTCTTGCCTGTAGCTGCAGGAACAAGATACTGAGAATCAAAACCACCAGATAATCTACAAGTCATTTCTAAAATTCTAGGCCCATCCTCAGTTAACATCATATCATATTTTGCGGCTCCTATTCTTATACCAAGATCCATAGCTACTTTCTTTGCTAGTTGATACATCTGCTGTTGATGTTTTTTTGATAAAGAACTGGGGTGTTCTAATCCAACCTCTAACGGATATCCATTTTTTTTGTCAAAAGTACGGTCTGTTATGAAACATGGATGAAAATTTCCATTTATATCAAAAATTGTTTCAACAGTATGTTCAGAACCCTCCCAACATTTTTCAACCATAGCTAGACTAGATCTAGAAAAGTTCATCGCTAACTTTACAGTTTTCCTGATTTCCTTTAAATTAGGATAATGAAAAATTCTGGCTCCCCTACTTCCGCTACTGTTACTACTTTTAATAATTAACGGAAAACCAATTTCTTTAATTATTTTTTTTAAATCTTTTAAATTATTTTTTGAAATCACTTTGAATTTTGGAACAGGGTAATTTAATTTCTCTAAAATATTTCTAAATTTATCTTTGTTGTTAACAATGTGCGCAATTTCAGGTTCAACAGTTGGCAAACCTAATTCTTTAGCTAACACAGCCATAGTTTCGGGAGCATCAATTCCTGCTGCTAAAACTCCTACTATTTTTCTTTTCGATTTTTCAAATTCACGAGCAATTTCTAGATGTTTTGGAATATCATAAATATCAATTTCAAAAAAAACATCTGCTATTTTAGAACAAACACAATTTCTATTTTTATCTGAAACTATTACTTTATATCCTAATTTTTTGATTTCTTCAATCAGGGGTATTTGTAACAAACCACCACCGATTACCCAGAAAAATTTAATTTTTGTTTTCATATTTTTCAATGAAATAAAATTATGATTTAATGTTAACTATCCAGTTGTTAATTTAATTTAGAATCAGTTTAAATGTAGTAACCAATAGTGGTTAATTCAAAGAAATGACTGTTGGCATAATTGTTCAAACTAGAACTGGATCAACTAGATTACCTGGAAAAGTAATGATGAAGGCAGATGATAAATTATTAATGATCGATTATGTAATCAATCAATTAAAGCATTCTAAACTACATGATGAGATAGTTGTTGCTACTACTAATCTTGAACAAGATGATGTAATATTTGATTACGTTACTAATAGAAATATACTATGTTTTCGTGGAGATGAAAAAAATGTACTTGAAAGACACTATCAGTGCGCAAAGAAATATGCTTTTTCAACAATTGTAAGAATTCCTAGTGATAAACCACTGATAGATCCAACAATAGTAGATTCTGTAATTGAAAAATTTCAATCAAATTCTTATGATTACCTTTCAAATTTCTTCATTGATGTGAATGATAATGATAGATTTATTCCATCTTATCCTTCTGGAACGGAAGTTGAAATTTTTTCATTTACTGCATTAGAAACTGCATGGAAAAATGCGACATCTGAAGAAGAAAAAGAACATGTAACACCTTATCTTTACAGCCATCCAGAAAAATTCAATACTTCGACCCTTAAGTCTAAAAACAACTTGTCACAATTTCGATGGGCATTAGACTATGAAAATGATTTGAAATTAATTCGTATCATTATTTCCAAAATTACAAAACGACCTATTTTGATGAATGATATTTTGGAATTATTTGAACAAGAACCAGATCTAAAAAAAATTAATTAATTTGATTTTTTAAAAGTTACGTTTGGTGAATCCGTTTGATTTGTAATAACTATTAGGCCTCCATCGTTTAGTTGCTTTAAAAGTTGCATTACTTCTTTTTCTACTTGAGAACGTTGCAGCCCTGTTTGTTGTGCAAAAAGATCTACCAAGTCTGTAACCTTCCTCTCTCCGTTACATGATCTCCAAAAGTCTATGATTGCTTGGTTTACCATAAATCCTTGGTCATGTTCATTAGCTAACATCATAGAACCGTCTTCTTGTTTCACCAATTTACCTACTCCTTGCGGTAATGCCGTTTCATAGTTGATTGGTGCAGGTGTAGATTGGTTACCAAAACCTTTCATTTTTGCCTTAGCTTCATCAGACATCTTATCCATAGACCAAGGAGGATCCCAAACTATGTCAACTTGAACGTTATTCACACCGGGAACCTTTTTTGCATATCTCGTAACATCATCAACCATAGTATCATGTAGTGGACATCCTTTGGTAGTCATTGTCATTTTGATGTTAACATCATTATTGTCAGATACATCTATTCCGTAAATTAGACCCATATCTACAATACTTAGAGGAACCTCTGGGTCCATACACTGTTTAAGAGAATTTTTAATTTGTTCGGTGCTGACTTGACTCATATGCTGACAAAATCACGGAATAAATAAAAACTTTCTATTAATTAGCTGCAAATAATTCTTTGATAGACTCCTGGAATGGTGGTTTTGCTACACCATTCTCTGTTATTATTCCAGAAATTAGTTCAGGCGGAGTCATATCAAAAGCAGGATTGATAACATCAATCCCATCAGGCGCAGTTTTTTTACCTCCAATCTCAGTTACTTCACTTGCTTTTCTTTGTTCTATTATGACATCAGCGGGCTTACTTTGAAGATCAAATGTTGATAGTGGAGCTGCAACATAAAATGGAATATTGTGTTGTTTTGCCATAGTAGCAACCTGGTATGTGCCAATTTTGTTGAATACATGACCTGTTTGCAGAATTCGATCCGCACCAACAACAACACCATTTACAAGACCATTTGCCATAGTGTAGCCAACTGCTGTATCCGGAATTAAGCTAACATCAATTCCATCATGTTTTAGTTCAAATGCCGTAAGTCTAGAACCCTGTTGAACCGGTCGTGTCTCCGTAGCTATTACCTTTACGTTTTTTCCAACTTCCTTTGTAGCACGTATAACTCCAAGAGCAGTGCCATACCCGACAGTGGCTAATGCACCAGCATTACAATGAGTCATTATTGTATCATTATTTTGAAATAATTCTGCGCCGTTTTTTCCCATTTTTTTGTTAATATTGACATCCTCTTCCGCCATTTGCTTTGCCTCAACAATCATGATATCTCTTATTTCAGAAACTGTTCTTCCTTGTTCTGCATGACTTAGGGCGGAGTTGTATATTTTTTCTAACCCCCAAGATAGATTGATTGCAGTAGGTCTTGTCTGAAAGAGAACTTCTTTTGCCTTTTCTAAATCAGAGAGGAAATCATCCATAGTTTTAGAGGAGCTTTGTAATGCAGCAAGTGCTAATCCAAATGCTCCTGACACACCAATAGCTGGAGCCCCACGAACAACTAAATTTCTAATTGCCGCAGCAACATCATTGTAATCAGTATAAGTTACGTATTCCAAATTTGTTGGTAATTTTGTCTGATCAATCATTATTACTGAATTATCTTTCCACTCTACAGTTTTGAGGGTCAATGATCAGATTGTAGATAGTTGTTATATTATCCATTCTACATCATAGCCTCTAAAATTTTCTTACGTGGTAAATTGGTACTACTAACTACTCATTACAAATTCATAATGAGACATATATCATGGATTTTATCATTTTTCAATAATGAGTTTAACATGGAATAGGTATGAATTCATTAAATCTAACAAATACCCACTGTTAATCACTCTAATATTTTTTTCATGTACTTTTTACGTTTCATTTTTTGTTGATAATCCTGCTTTAAGTGGTGATGCGCTTTATTATTTTTTTACAGGTAAGCAAATACTTGATGGGGAAGGAGAAAATGTAAAAGTTCTTCTTGCTCCAATAGGTGGACCAATAATTTTTGCTACATTAGATAATTTTTTTAATGATCCATACATAACGATAAAAATAATTTCTCTTCTTAGCGGAAGTGTAATTGTATTTTTGTCTTTTTTTATAATAAAAAATATTTTTGGTTTTAAAATTGCGTTATTAGGACAGTTGTTTATAGCAATAAATCCTAAAATGCATTTTCAATCTATAATCCCATTAAATGAAATATTACCTGTTGCTTTGATATTTACCTCCTTTTATTATATTACAAAAAAAGAATTACTACCGTATCACATAATTTTCGCAGCATTATTTTTGGGTATTTCCTTTATGATAAGATATCAGGCTCTGCTAGTTTGTATTGGAATTGTGATTTTTCTCTTAGTTCGTGATAGAAAAATCAGAAAAAATGTATTCCAGTCATTTCTTTTTGTTGGAATATTTCTGATTACTATTAGCCCATTAATTTTATATAATTATTCAAATTTTGGAACTTTTCTGGATAATGATCCTGCTGTGGGAATGTTTGACAGAAATCACTTTCAAACACCAGAGTGGATCGAAGAAGCATCTAAAAATTTAGGTTCTTCATCAATACAAGATATCATTTTTTTTGATTTCAACTTATTCATGAAAAATTATTTTTATAATTTGTTTTACCATACACCTGATAGGATTTTTAATTTTTCTTCAACAATTGATAATATTTCTCCCACACCACCAATCCCATTTCTTGGCGCAATTATAATTTTGATAGGTTTAATTTATTCATTTAAACCAACGTTTGACAAAAAAACTTTGTTTATCGTAGGAACTGTTTCAGCGATTACTACAACAATAATTCTTTTGGTTGGAGATATACAGACGCATTTTTTTGCGATAATAATTCTTCCTATAATCAGTCTTGGTATTCTTTCAATTAAAAAAATTGAAAAACAATTTTTACCTTTATTGACATCAGCATTTTGTTTTTTTATCATGATATCAATTGTTCCAATAACACGTGGAGAACATCTGTTTTCAATATGGCTAGTTTTTCCTATACTAACGTCAGTATTTTTCATTAAAGTAATACCCCAAATATTTGATACTAAAAATAAATTTTCAAATTATCAGAAGAGAAAATTAATCAAAATTATTGCTATTTTAATTATAATAATTTTACTTGTTAATATAGGATTTTCCTACAAATTATTCCGGATGATTGAATATAATGATAAAACATATGAAGGAATACCTGAAGAAATTAAAAAAATTTTCATTGAAAAAAAATCTGTGCGGTTAGTTGACAATTTATCATTGGAGATGAAGGAGGTTTTGGGAAAGCAACCGAACATTCAAAGTAGTTATGTTATGGCCACAGGTTTGTCACCGGTTTATTACGCTGACAGCAAACTAATTTTTGCAGAATTTACTGAAGGAAATGAAAATGAATCATTAGAATCATACATTACTAGAAACAATTGGTCAGGATTTGAATATTATTTGTCAAATCTAAACAGTTTTCCTACAGATAGGAATGATATCTTTCATCCAAAGCCAGATTATTTACTGTTCATTCCTCTACCAGAACTTGAAATCCCTCCTAATTTGAAAATTTTAGAAGATCCAACTAGTCCACTCATACCTTCGAATTTTGAACTTATTTTCCAATCTGAAAAAACTGGAATGGTAATTTATAAAATAAATCATAATCCTTGATGGTCTAATTTTTTATTTCTAAATTTTTTTATCAATACTTTTCATAGAATTCATGTTTAAAATTATTGAAAAAATAACTCCTTTTTTTCACGAATATTTTGCATATAAAAACTGAGAACAGTATTTTAAGATGTTACTAACGTAGATATTGTATAAATGTCCTCGGAATTAAATTTTAAGAATAAAACTGTTTTAATTACTGGCGGTGCGTCTGGATTTGGATTTGAATTAGTAAAATTATTTCTTTCCGATGGAGCAAAAGTCATATTTACAACAAGAGAAAAAACTTCCGCAGAAAAAGCTATAATAGAAATTCCAGAAATGAATCAAAAGAATGTAATGTATTACACTATTGATTTATCTAACAAAGCGGAAATTGACAAATTTTTGATATCAATTGATAAAGATTTCCCAAGTGGTATAGATGTTCTGGTAAATAATGCTGCATCAATAATTGTAGGGAGATTTGAAAAATTTAGTTATGATGATTTAATTTCAACTTTTAATGTAAATTTAGTATCATCATACATGTTATCTCATCATGTAATTAGAAAAATGAAAGAAAAGAAAAATGGTGTTATTATTAATATTATTTCAGGTGTGGCAAATATAGGATTACCATTTCTATCACTTTATGGAATTGGTAAGTCATCATTAAGAGCACTTTCAGAGAGTATTTCTGTGGAATTAAAGGAAGATAACATTGATGTAATTATGGTATCACCAGGTGCAATGAATACAGCACAAGAGAAAAAACAAAAATTGATCGGAATGGAAAAAAATCCTTATGAACATATGAAAAAAGCGTCACCAGAAATAATTGCAAAGAAAGTTTTTCAAAAAATCAAAAAGAAAGAGACACTAATAGAATTTTCATTAAAAACTAAATTATTTGAATTATTACAATTAATTTCATTTAATACTGCATTTAATATAAAAAAGAAATATACTAAGAAACAATATTGATTTGATTATTAAAAACTTAATCCACTAGCAATCTCTTTGTGGCATTGCTTAGAAATAAATTCTCGGGATCATATTTTTTCTTTAACTCTATCATTTTTTTATATTTAGGATACATTTTTTGAAATGCATCTTTGGGTAACACAGAATTTTTTGATAGATACACTTTTCCTTCAAAATGTAATATTATTTTGAGTAATTCATTTCTATATTTTTCTACATCAATTTCTGAGAAATAGTTCAGCGGGAAATTAATTGTAATTCCTAATCCATCGCCTTGGAAAGAAAGATATGATGAATCAGATATATGACGTTTAACTCCACAAATCCAAGGCTCACGATTGATTCGTTTGCCGCACAGTAATAGATCTTTAAACGCTTCAAGCGTATTTTCTTTTTCAAATAAACAATGAAATTCAATGAAGCCCTTAGGTGCATATAATAAATTCAATTTTGGTAATGTTGATTCTAATGGATATTGATATTTACCATACACAATCACTGATTTTTTTTTTAATCCAGCTCGCACATATCTAACTTTATTCATCAGTTTACATGTTTCATACCCCCAAACCTTCCTAAATAAGGACCAAAATTTTTCTGGTGAAAGATTATTAATTTTAGATTTTTGAATTAGAGACTCACTAAGTTCATTTTCTGAACTAGTATTGTTATTGACATATTTAGCAGACTCCATGATACCCCTTCCCATTGATGAATTCGATGCAAACGGATCTAGCGTCGCATATGAAAAATTAATACCAGTTTCATCAAACGAATAAAATTTTTCAAACAAATCATCAAAATTAGAAACTTGATCGTATGTAGTCTCTACCATATAGGATGGGATTGGCGTAAGTTTCAATTTTACTTCAAAAATAATGCCTAGAAATCCTAACCCAGCTATTACACCGCTAAAAAGTTCAGGATGTGATGATTCATCGATTTCAATAATTTTTCCATCTGCTAGTAATAATTTTAGAGAAACAACATTATGTCCAAAATTCCCATTTTTCCAAGAATCTTTTCCGTGCGTATTTCCACTTATCATTCCACCAATTGTATCATGAAGAGAACCAGAGAGACCAACAACGTTCCAGTTTTTTGGAAGAATTATTGATAGAAGATTTCCAATTCTTAAGCCAGACTCTACCTCAATAATTCCATTTTCAGCATCAAACATTTTGATAGAATTCAAATTTTTAACATCCACCAGAAGCTGTTCATTATATTGATTAACACCACTAAAACTATTCCCACCACCTTTGATAGCAATCTTCAGATTATTTTTTTTTGCAAAATCTATACAACTGAGTAGTTCATCATAATTATTTGGTGTGACAACAAACATCTTTGCAGATTCGTGTAGATTCCAAGAAGTAATGACTTGTTTTTGTGGAGGTTTTATTTTTATCGCCTCAGAATATACCACATAAAAGATAGAAAATATCTTAGACCGTTAATTTTCTTATCTGATCCAGTTTTTGAGGTACCAATACGAATTTTGAATGTAACAGGAATTTCAACTACCCTAAAATTATTTTCAATGAATAACATGGTTGTAAATAATGCAAACAGACCACTTCTAAAACTTACAACTACTTGGTCCGTTTGAGGATATGTGAATTTATCAATTACTTTTTCGAGAGATGTTCTTTTAAAACATCGAAATGAGCAACCAACGTCAGTTAATTGAATTGAACTTAGATGATGAATACTGAAGTATCTAAGTTGCAAAAGCTTTGCAAGAATATAATTTCCCCAAACATATAATGTGCTGTTTTGATTCCCTTCTTCACTAAGTACTTGAATTTGACGTGTACCAACAACCATATCACAATGGTCCAAATAATCTGTTAGTTTTGAAATATCTTTTCCGCTAAACGTTCCCTCGGATTCTGCTAATACAATAATATTTGCGTCTGTTTTTAATGCTTCTTTAAAACCTATGACACAAGAATGTGGATACCCCATATCTTTATCCTTTTCAATTATTGTTACATCATGCTGTTTTGCGATATTAACCGTTTGATCACTACTATGGTTATCAATAACAAACACATATTCAACATTTTTTTGTGATTTGAAATCTTTAATTACATTATCAATGGCTAATTCTTCATTATATGTTGGAAGGATTACAGCAATTTTTGGATCATTAATCGGTTTATTTTGAAGATAGTATAGTTCAGGATTGGTCTTGTAATTTCTACGCGTAAATACAAACACGGCAGCAATACATGCCCAAATCACATCCACTAGTAAAATCCAACGTAAATACATAGAATAATAGACATTCTCAACAAGATTAAGTCCCCCTAACCATTCTTGCAATCCACTTGTTGCCCAATAACCTAAATTTAGAATAATCCAAGCCACATTAATTACAAAAATTATTAGGAAGGAAAAAAAAATTCCAAGGTATACAAATCCCATATGATTAGAATGCATTATGAGATATATTTAATTGATAAATAGAATTCATAACTACGTCTTATATGAAAACTGTAATTTTAGCTGGTGGATATGGTACGAGAATTTCGGAAGAATCTCATCTAAAACCAAAACCAATGATCGAAGTAGGTGGAAAACCAATTTTATGGCATATAATGAAACTATATTCAGTTCATAACATTAATGATTTTGTTATTTGTTTAGGTTACAAAGGAGAACAAATCAGAAAATATTTTGAGGAATTTGATTCAACTTTATGGAATATTGAACTAGTTGATACAGGTGAACATACAATGACTGGTGGTAGAATAAAAAGAATTCAAAAACACATAGATGATACTTTTTGTTTAACATACGGTGATGGTCTTAGTAATGTTAACATCAGTAATTTGATATCATTTCATAAAGAAAAAAAATCCACTGCCACATTAACGGCAATTCATCCTTTGGAAAGATTTGGCGTGTTAAATCTATCGGAAGATTACGTTACGGAATTTCATGAAAAACACAGCGGAGAATCTTCTTGGATAAATGGAGGGTTTTTTGTCTTTGAACCAGGAATTTTTGATTATTTACAGAATGATTCAACTGTTTTAGAGAGAACACCGTTAGAAACTTTGGCAAAGGAACAAAAATTAACTGCGTTTAAACATAATGGATTTTGGTATCCAATGGATACTTTAAGAGATAAAAATCATTTAGAAAAATTATGGACTTCGGGAAAGGCTCCTTGGAAAACTTGGTAAAACTCAATGTTTGGAAATTTTTTTAAAGATAAGAAAATTCTTGTAACCGGCCATACAGGTTTTCAAGGATCCTGGTTAACATTATGGCTAAAATTACTAGATGCAAATGTAATAGGTTACTCACTACCACCTCCTACCAAACCATCATTGTTTGAAAGTTTAGAGATTGAAAAAGATATAACACATATCACCGCCGACATCAGAAATCTAGGCGATCTAAAAAGGGTTATTTCTTCTAATGAACCTGATTTGATTTTTCATCTTGCTGCGCAGTCTTTGGTTCGTGAATCTTATGAAAAACCAGTAGAAACATTTTCGACTAACATACTTGGGACAGTAAATGTTCTAGATTGCATAAGAGATTCTACTACAGTAAAGGGGTGTATTGTATACACTAGTGATAAAAGTTATGAAAACATTGGAACTAAGCAGGTATATACTGAAAATGATCGTCTAGGAGGAAATGATCCATATAGTGCTAGTAAGGCATCATCTGAAATAGTTACAACCGCTTATAGAAATTCATTTTTCGGTAAAGTCAGTAGCCCACGTATTGCAACAATTAGAGCAGGTAATGTCATCGGTGGCGGTGATTGGTCTAAGGATAGATTGATTCCTGATTTTGTTCGTGCAGTTATTAATAAACAAAAAATCAATGTTCGTAATCCAGAACATACAAGACCATGGCAATTTGTATTAGAACCACTATCTGGAATTCTTTGGCTCGCAGTAAAAATGATTGAAGAATCAAAACATTCAGAAGCATGGAATTTTGGTCCACCATTAGATAGAGAGCAATTCACAGTGAAAATGATGCTGAAAGCAATTTCTGCAGAATGGGGCATTGATGAATCCATTATAGAGGAAAATACTGACAAAGAATTACATGAAGACAAATTTCTTAACATTGATTCGTCAAAAGCAGAAAATTTCTTAGGATTAAAATCAGTTTATAATTTACAGGAGACTATTGCTGAAACAGTTAGTTGGTATAAATATTTTACAGAACAAGAAAATGAAATTAAAAATTTTTCAATTGAACAAATTAAAAATTATACTAATCATGCAAAACAATTGAACTTATCTTGGACTTGAGGTTATAACATAATGGCACGATATCTAATTACAGGCGGAAGCGGTTTTATTGGTTCCAATTTAATTAGAAAATTAATTAAGGAAAATCAAGAATTAACTATTCTAATTAGAGAGAATTCAGATTTATGGAGAATTAATGATCTTGTACCAAAAATCAAAACAATCAAGACTGATTTTTCAAACTATGAAAAACTTGAAAAATTAATTTCTGATATTGATCCAAATTTTGTATATCATTTAGGAACCTACGGTGGCTATCCATTTCAAACTAGCATACAAAAAACTACTCAGGTGAATATAATTAACACAATAAAACTTTTTGAAAGTCTTTCGAAATGTAATAACCTAAAACTAGTAATTAATTTTGGCTCTTCATCAGAATATGGGCCAAAATCTAATCCTATGAATGAAAATGATGATGCTATACCTACCACACCATATGGAATATCTAAATTAACTCAAACTAATTTTGCAAAATTTTATAGTGAAAACGTGAATTTACCTATAGTTACTCTCCGGTTATTTTCTGTTTTTGGACCGTTTGAAGAACCTGGGAGATTGATTTTTGATATCATAACGTCAATAATTAAAGGAAAAACAATTGAATTATCTTCACCATTTCCTAGGCGTGATTTTGTTTATGTTAGCGATGTAATTGAAGCAATAGAAACTGTAACAAATGCAAAAAATATAGTCGGTGACATTTTTAATATTGGCAGTGGTGTAATGCATTCTGTTGAAGACGTTGTCAACAATGCATTAAAAATAGCTAAATCTGATAACAAAATATCATGGGATGTTAAACAAAAAAGAGTATTTGATGATATGACTCCCTGGGTATCTGATATACAAAAAATTAAAAAAAATTTAAAATGGGAACCAAAATACTCATTTGCTGATGGATTGGCACTTACATACAAATGGTATTTGAATAATCAACAAATTTGGGATAAAAATGATGTTTGAAGATATTTGTAAATCAATAAGAAGAGATGTTGCAAAGATGATGCATAAATCATATAGCTCCCATATAGGCGGATGTTATTCTGTTACAGAGATTTTAGTTACACTTTACTTCGAAGTTCTCAACATAGATCCGAAAAATCCAAGAAAAGATGATCGTGACATTTTACTATTAAGTAAGGCTCATAGCAGTCCTGCTCTTTATGCAATATTATCTAAAAAAGGATTTTTTCCAAAAGAAAATCTTGATACATATTATCAAGACGGCGGTAAATTACCCGGTCATTTAGATAAAGAAGCAGTACCTGGCATAGAGTTTTCTTTTGGCTCATTAGGTCACGGACTTTCAGTTGGAGTAGGGATGGCATTAGCTAATAAAGGAATGAATAACTCTGGAAGAGTTTTTGTCATTTTGGGTGATGGAGAATGTAACGAGGGGAGTATTTGGGAAGCAGCTATGTTTGCACCACACCATAACCTCTCAAATCTCACTGTTGTTATTGATTATAATAAAATTCAAAGTTTTGGTGCTACAAATGAAGTAATTAATCAGGAACCAATTTTTGACAAGTGGAAGTCTTTTGGCTGGAAAGTTTTGGAAATAAATGGACATGATCATGCTGAATTACTCGATGCGTTTAATTCACCTCATGAAAATTTACCAAAATTGATCATAGCCAATACTGTAAAAGGTAAAGGTGTATCTTTTATGGAAAACAGTTTAGATTGGCACTATAAATCTCCTAATGATGAACAATTAAAATTAGCACTTAAAGAATTGGGGGAATAATTTGAGAACAACTTTTGTTGAAACATTGAAGGAGCTTGCAAGACAAGACGAACGAATATTTCTTCTTAGTGCAGATATGGGTTATTCTGTATTCGAAACATTTAGAGAAGAATTTCCAGACAGATTTCTAAATACTGGAATTGCAGAACAAAATACAATTGGCATAGCTGCAGGTCTTGCTGCAAGAGGGAAAATTGTTTTTGTTTATAGTATTATTCCATTTGTTACAATGCGATGCTTTGAACAAATTAGACTGGATTTAGCATATAACAAATCTAATGTAAAAATTGTTGGTGTGGGAGCAGGTTTTACTTATGGTTCGTTGGGTTCTTCTCACCACGCATTAGAAGATATATCTTTAATGCGGAGCTTACCAAACATGACAGTTCTATGTCCTGGAGATCCTGTTGAAGCTAGGGAATTAATCAAGCAAAGTTGTGAACATACTGGTCCTGTGTATATACGATTAGGTAAGAATGGAGAACCGAAAATTCACCCAGAAGATAAAAAAATTCCCTTAGGCAAAGCAATTAAAATTTCTGATGGCGATGATTTAATTTTAATCACAACCAGCACTATGCTGGAAACCGGAAAAAGATGGGTTGAGGAATGGAAAGATGAAGGGATTTCAGCATCTTTAGTAAGTATGCCTACTATGAAACCATTTGATACTGAATCAGTTAAGAAATTCATTCATAGAGAGATTCCAATTATTTCCCTAGAAGAACATAACATAATTGGTGGATTAGGAAGCGCTATAGCAGAAGTAATTGCAGACACAGGAATTGGGGTAAAGTTCCTGAGACTTGGAATTAATGATATGTTTTCCCATTTTGTAGGAAGTCATGATTATCAAAAGCAAAAGTCTAACTTGACAGAAAAACCAAAATTACAATGGTTTAATTCGAAACAAAACTAATTATGCCCTAATCTATACTGATGAACTATGAATGATAACAGTGTGTGTATTACTGGATTAACAAGACATTATCCTGAATTCAAGTATAGTACTAAAGAAATGATTGATCTCTTAGGAAATAAATTAACTGAAAAAGTTAAAGAGAATGTTTTTGAATTAGGTGTAGAGAATAGATATTTTATCAATCCATTGGATTGTTATATTTCCGAATCAAATCCGCAAAAAAAATTAAAAACTAATGCGGAGCCAATTTCAGACTTGGCTGCAACTGTTGCACAAAAATGTCTCTCAGATTTAGGTCTAAAAAATAATGATATAACATGTGTAGTAGCTGCATTTGAGGATAATGATTTTTTGAGTCCTGGGTTATCTTCAATTCTTTTAACAAAAATGGGCTTGTCTAAATTCATTCCACATTATAACATTCAGGGAATGGCTTGTTCTACACTTCCAAAATTGTTAGAGCTCGGAAAAAATTTGATACATAATAAAAATGACAAGATACTGTTTGTTATTTCAGGTTGTAATTCGGGTTGGTATCTACCACATCTGAAGGATGGCACGGGCGTGTTAAGTCCAAAAGAAATTAGTAAGGATAAGCCTGATCGTGAAGAACAGATTTCAAAATGGGTTTCAACAATGTTTTCATTTTTGTTTGGGGATGGTGTTGCGGCTTTTGTTATGGGTCAGCTTGATTCTGAAGATAATGCGGTAAAAATTGGTAAAATTACTCATGCAGTAAATTTTGACGATTCTGATTATAGAAAGGCATCTGTCAGATTAACTGGCAATTCGTCAAATCATATGTATAAACATGAACTTACTGCTGAAAGTGACATTTTACAAAGATCATTAGCGTATTCAAAAAAGGTTTTGGCCAAATCATTAGATAATGACATAGAAAGTTATGATGAAAAATTAGCGGAAGGTTTCATGGCAGAACAAAAAAAGGTTATGATACATACGGGAAGCCTAAAGATTTTAGACGGATTTAAAAATCTCTATAAATTAGATAACAGTCAGATTCAAGAATCATATGATACGCTTAGGGAATATGGAAATCTCACAGGAGTAAGCATACCTACAGTTCTTGAAAAGGCAATGTTCCAAAATAATTCAATATTGGGAAAAGGTCTGCTAATTGGAATTACAATGGGTTTCGGTTTAGATATAGTAGAAGTTGAAAAAATTTAGCAATAATTGATAGCAAGATATTAGTTTATACGATTTTGATACGTGGTTATGAATTCAAAAATAATTTTTTGGATGAATGATGATTTATCTGGTCTAGGATTACCAAAAATTTTACAGGAGAAATATAATTTTGATATATTTGGAATCTTTGATATCACTGATAAACCGAAAAAATTTTTCAAAGAACAAAAATTAATTAATTTTTCAAAGATCTGGTTTTTTCATGATCATATAAATAAAACAAATCAAAAACCTAATAGAGAATTTTTAAAATTAAT
>Ga0315336_1003998_pt1 | contig 18418 bp, 15 predicted proteins | sample ASW5metaG_FD_204512 | JGI IMG/M metagenome (GOLD analysis project Ga0315336, IMG submission 204512) | Ammonia-oxidizing marine archaeal communities from Monterey Bay, California, United States - ASW #5 | ecosystem: Environmental > Aquatic > Marine > Intertidal zone | place: USA: California... | reverse complement strand
TGGTCGATTTTTTTGCTAAAGCGAAGTTCACTCCAGGAAAGGGAGCGATGGCCGGCACCGTCAAGGTGGTGGGCAAGAGGTTTCTGGAGGCCGGAGACTCGGCCCGGGTGTGGTTCGACCTGGAGACAATGCACCCGCGCAAGTACACGTTCCGCTGTCGGCTGGATGGTTCCAAGGTCCAGGGCGAGGTCGACTTCAAGGCACATCCGGAGGGCTTTTTTTACACGGAGCGGATCGTCGTCAAGATCCCCGATAAGAACATTGTGGCGACGATCGGAAACTACGATCTCGTCAACCGCATTCCCCCCGGTCAGCTCGAACCCGAGGAAGACTCGGATGAGGAAGGCTGGCCGCTGGAGTACGCCGACGGAGGTGCCAAACTGGTGATCTACCAGCCGCAGATCGACAGCTGGAAAAATTATCGAAAACTGGAGGCGGCGACGGCTTTTTCCGTCGGGTGGGACGGTCGGACGCCCGTGTTTGGCGCGATGCGCATCTCTGCGCGCACGGAGACCAACTTCGCCAGTCGGACGGTTTTGATCAAGAACCGCGTGATTGAGCAGCTCTCTTTCTCGGATTTGGAGAAGGCCCGGCAGAACCAAGCGGAGCGTGCCGTTCGCAGGCTGCTTCCCAGGAAGCCGATCCCGCACTCTTTGGATCGGATCCTCGCCGAAGTGGGGGAGGACGCGGCTTCCAGGAAGAATGTCGAACTTTCCTTCGCGCCGCCGCAGATCCTGGTGAGCGAGAGTCCCGCAATCCTGTTGATGGTGTCAGGGGAGCCGCTCCTCGAACCGATTGGAGAGACCGATCTGAAGCAGGTGCTCAACACCGGCTGGGATCTCGTTTGGCACGAGGGCTCTTCGAGGTACTACTTGGCAGTGGAAAGCTCATGGCTTCAGGCCCCGTCTCTCGACGGCGATTGGGCTCTCTCTCCGGAGCTCCCGCAGAGCTTTGGGCGAATCCCGGCCGAGCCGCGCTGGGAATCGCTGAGGAAAAAACTCCAGGAATCGCAAGCTCGAAAGAGCTCCGAGTCGATCCCGAAGGTCTATCACAGCTCCGAGGCCGCCGAGCTGATCGTCATCGACGGGGAGCCGCTTTTCGCACCGATCGCCGGCACGCGTCTGCTGGAAGTCATGAATACCGAGAGCGATCTCTTCTTCCATCTGGGAGACTCGGAGTACTACTTCCTGGCAACGGGGCGGTGGTTTCGGTCGACGACTCTCGAAGGCCCCTGGTCCTTTGCGAATCACGATCTTCCCAGGGATTTCTCCAAGATCTCTCCGGAACACGAGCGGGCCGGTGTGCTCGCCTCTGTCCCCGGGACTCCTGCCGCCCAGGAAGCCCGCATTCTGGCCCAGATTCCGCGGACGGCCACCGTGGAGCGACACTCTCCAGAAGTGGAGGTGACCTACACGGGCGATCCGCAGTTTCACGAGATTTCAGGAACTTCTCTTCAGTACGCCGAGAACACGACCTATGACGTGATTCAAGCGAGCGATGAGACGTACTATCTCTGCCACGAAGGTGTCTGGTTTGTCTCGGATTCCGCCATGGGACCGTGGTCCGTCTGCGTCCAGGTTCCCGAAGAGATCTACGGTATTCCGTCGAGTTCGCCCAAGTATCACGTGACCTATGTGAAAGTCTACGAATACGACGATGCCACCGTGACCGTGGGCTACACGGGAGGCTACCTCGGCTACTATTACGCCGGCGGTGTGGTTTATTACGGTACCGGTTATTACTACGCATACCCGTACGGGTACTGGCGGCACTACTATCGCCACCGCCATCGCTACCACCGGTGGCGGTACCCTCATCTCTATCGAACCTATGGTCGCGGGGTCCGATACCATGCTCACCGCGCCGGCTTCTACCCCGGTCGTCGCTACAGTCGCTACCGCTCCAGGTATGCGCGCACGCGGTTCGACGGCAACGTCTACTCCTCCTGGGGATCCAGAGGCGTCCGGGCCAATCACCGAGTTTCGCACCGAGGCGCCGGTTCCGGCGGCCGCGTGGTGAAGGATTCCCGGAGAAATGTTTACGCGGGGCGAGACGGCAGAGTCTACCGAAAACAGAACGGCCGCTGGCAACGGCGAGAAGGGAGTGGCTGGAAGGATAGCGGCTCCCCGAAGTCTCGCACCCCTAGAGCGTCCGGGCAAGGAACTAGAAAAAAGGCCGAGTCCCGCAAGCAACGTGATGTCCAGACACGGCTCGACCGCGACGCGCGCAACCGCAAGACGGGCTCTCACCGCGTCTCACAGCGCCAACGGAGTTCCCGTCAGAGACACGGTGGAAATCGGCGGGGGGGCGTGCGACCAGCGCGGCGCTAGCGGGGTTTGTGCCTTGAGATAACGTAGCTGTCACCAGGAGGGCCCGCCAAGCCTGAGTCACGACCTTGGGTCGGACCATTACTTTCTCAATGATCCAGTCAATCTGAACGAAAGGTCGAAGCGATGAGTCGAATGATAGCACTGGGAGTTCTATTCGGGATCGTCTCTGGTGGATGTACGTCCCCAACTCCGACGGAAGCAGGCTCGCACGGGCACTGGTCTTACGAGGGAGACACCGGCCCCGCACACTGGGGGGATCTGGACTCGAGCTACGGGCTGGCGAAGACCGGAAAGTCGCAATCGCCGATCAATCTCGTCGCGAGCATCACAGAGACGGCACCACGCCTGCGTTTCGAGTACGGCGAATCCGCGATTCACGAAGTCAACAACGGCCACACCATCCAGGAGAACTGCGATCCGGGGAGCGCGGTGCGCGTGGGTTCCGAGCGTTTCGCCCTGCGCCAGTTTCACTTCCATTCCCCCAGCGAGCACCATCTGGAGGGAAAGGGGTCCCCTCTCGAATGCCACCTCGTTCACCAGAACGAAGCGGGAGACTTGCTCGTCATCGGCATCCTCTTCGAGGTCGGCGAGGAGAATCCCTTCCTCGCCCGGGTCTGGAGCCACATTCCCGCGAGGCCGGGGGAGGAGGTTCACGTCGAGAGCGTTCGCTTGAAGATTGCGGATCTGCTCCCGAAGAGCCACACCAGCTATCGCTACGAAGGCTCGCTGACGACTCCGCCCTGCACGGAAAACGTCCGCTGGATCGTTTTCGAGGAGACGATGCCGCTGTCCCGGAAGCAGCTGGCACACTTCCGGCGTTTCTATCACCATAACAACCGTCCGCTCCAGCCCACCAACGACCGGCCTGTGCTGAAGGCGAATTGACAACGGAGGGAGAAGCCTTTTGAACCTGAAAGCCTATGAGCTGAGAGACACGCTCCGTCTCCACCCCATTGGTGCTGTGGAGTTGTCGCCTGAATCGATAAACGATGCCAAGGCTCGGTGGATCGACATCACTTCACCGACGAAGGATGAGCTCGAAGCTTTCTTTGTAGCCTTCAACCTCCATCGTGTCATTCTTGATTCTTGCCAGGTACCCCAGGAGCGTCCACGTGTTCTTTTTATAGATGAAGTCCTGTTCATGGCGTTTCCCGTACCACATGGAGAAAAAAGTGCTTGGCTGTCGATTGTCTGCCTCCCCGGGACCCTGATCACGATCGACTGGGAACAGGTGGCTGGGATGGATGAGCTGGCTGTCAACTTGAAGTTGATTGCCCCAGACATCTCTTCACTGCTTTACCAGGTGCTGGAGCATCTGGCTGAGTATACTATTCCTGTCTATTTGGATTTGCGGCGTCGCGCGAGAAATATTGCTTTGCGGCTCGAGGAGGAATCCTACAAAGTCGAGGTGAAGGATATACAAGATCTCAAGAGCGCCGCCAGTCGCCTGGGTGATGTCGTCGAGGACCAGCATATCTGCCTGACAGTGCCCCAATTTGCCAAAGCCAATCTATTGGGCGGCGAGCATGTTGGCGGCTACTTTAACAACCTGCGTGCGATATACGATAACTCGCAACGGGGAGTGGAACGTCTGGAAAAGAGAATTAGTGGGCTCCAGCAGCACCACGCGAGCATTATTCAGGATGCCACCAACAAGCGACTCAAAATTCTTTCCATCCTTTCCGCTGTTTACCTTCCCGCAACCCTCATTGCCGGGATCTATGGTATGAACTTCGACTACATGCCGATTCTGGGGATGAGATTTGGCTACTATCTGGTGCTGTGCATCATGGCCGCAATTGTCGGAGCACAATTTTTTATATTCTACCGTCGAGGGTGGTTCAAGTAGCGGCTGCCTGCGGCCGGCGGACGAGAACGAGTAGGAAGGCAAGGACGAGTACTCGAGGACAGATGATGGCTGGCTCGGGGGGCAGGTCACCCTCCGGAGACCTGGACCAGGCCTGGAAATGGAAGTCACACCATGGAGGACGCTCGGATGAGAAATAATATGGGAACCAATGCAATAGTGGGACGTCGCTCGCGAGAAGTTGCAGGGCCACCGGTTGTGTTGAATCCCTTGTGTAAGTAGGATACGGCTCCTCTGTGCGCGAAAGAGCTTCCATACAGGGCGAGGGAATAACGATCATGAATGTCCGGCGAGCCAGTATGTGGATCTTGTGGCTTAGTGTCGTTTTGATGGGCTGCGGCTCGCAGGAGAAGACGACCAAAATGAATGTCGGGGCGGGACCGGACGAGGGGGCCTTCACCGTGCGCCAGGGCATCGATACCTGGCTGGGACCCCTCGACAACGTGGGTTTTTTCTGGACCCGTAAGGCGGCGACCGGCGTCTCCGAGGTATGGATAACGCGGAGATACGACGGCACGGAAAAGCCCTTCTGGCACGAGCCGTGGAAGTTTCCTGATCACAAGACCCTGATGGAAGAGAAATACGGCATCGAAGACGTCCCGACGCCGAAGGCCTTCCTGGAGAAGCTCAAGAAGGAAGAAGCCGGCTTCGAGGAGGACTACAGAAACGGAAAGTACGACGTGAAGGGGCTTCAACGCGTCAAGAAGCGGTGAGCGGGGTCCGTGCCCCTATAAGGAGAGGATGTTGATGTTTCTCCAACGCACTCTGTGCCTCTGCGCCATCAGTGGGTGGGTGGCCCTCCTCTACGCGGCTCCAGAAGAGACTTCACAAGAGACTACAGAAAAGACTCCAGACGAGTCGGCTCCAGACGACGACTACCTCCGAACCCTTGACGAGCCGGGGAAGCCCTACAGGGCTCTTCGCTCCGGGGAGGGCTTCCGCACGAACGTCATGGGAAGGGACGTCCGCGTCGAACCGCGGGACCGGCGCGTGGTGGATGCTTGGGACCTCGGGATCACCAATTCGCCAAGAGCGGACACTTCCGAAATCTTGCCGTTCGGGGCGCTCTACTTCTGGCGACACCCCGATGAGGACACCCTGTTTCGAGGCGTCGTCGTCGGGCTCTTCAACGAGATCTACTACGCCAGGAGCCCGAAAGATTGGGGTCCTTTCGAGTGGATCGCCACCCTCGACACTTTTACCGTGCCGGTGGGGCAGTCAGAGCTGATCGATGGGGAGGATCGGGAGGCGAGCGAGCTCATATGGGGGTACGTACGTGCCGGATTCGGGTTCGGCTATCGGCGGCAAATCGAACCGGGGAACCAGGACAACATGCTCGCGCTCGGCTTCACCGTGGAGCCCGGACTCCTGTTCTTCGACGAAGGCGAAGACACCGCCGCCAATTTGGACGTGCCGCAGACCACCTTCGAGAGCCGGTTCCGCCTGCAGTTTCGTATGGATGCGCTGGTGCGAAACCTCATCGAATTGCCCCACTCCGGCTTCGCGCTCGGGTCGGATCTCCTCTACGGCCACCGGGAGCCCTGGGATGACTGGGGGCGCCCCGGTTCCCAAACCTTCCACAGAGCCAGCTCGAGTCGGGACTACGTGGAGTTCACGGGGTACGCCCTGGGTGTTACCGGGGTCCCTTTCGTCGAAAGTGAGCGGCACAGGCTGTTCGCAACCGTCCACGGGGGAGTCGGCGAAGGTCTGGACCGATTCTCAGCGGTGCGCGTGGGTGGAGGACCCGATCCGCGGGGAGAGGAGTATGGCGCCGTCTGGCGTCCCTTTCTTCCGGGCGCCGCTCTCAACGAGTTCTTCCCCGAGCACTACGTGATTGCGAAAGCGGCATATCGTTTCGAGCCGACCTTCTTCACCAGCGTCAGCCTGGGCGGGTTCGTCGCTTACCTCGAGCGCGTGCGTTCGAACTCGCTCCGGAGGCTTAGCCAGGAAACGGACGTGCTCCCGGGCCTGGTGGCCCGCCTGACGACGGGTTTCGTCCTGGAGACCCGGCTGCAGATCGAGTACGCGTACAACTGGGGCGTGATCCGAAGGGACGAGCACGGAGGCCACGGGATCGTGGTTCACGTCTCGGGCCAGTTTTGAGCGTCGGAGATACAACCGCCCGACGATGCGAGCCCAGAAGCGCTACTCCATTCCTTGCATTCTGGTGGCCCGCTTCAGCGTGTCACGGGGGGTCTCTCCGAAGCGGCGCTTGTACTCGACGGAAAAGCGTCCTGCGTGCCCGAAGCCGCACGCCATGGCTGTGCTCCGCACGTGGCTGCCCGGGTGGCCTTCCAGGAGACGCCGGCGGGCGAGTTTCATGCGAACCGTGTGAAGGAACTCCATGGGCGTGTAGCCGCGATGGCGGCGGAAGGCACGGTAGATCGAATGAGCGCTATGGCCGGTTACGCAGGCGATGGTGGCCATGTCGATGGGTTCGGTGGCGTGGGCCTCCACATACTCCTCGATCAGACGGACTTGCGCGCTACCGGCCTCGGCTTTGGGTTTCAGCAGCGTTTCCGTGAGGTTGTGCTCGAGCCCGAAGAGCAGGGAAGTGATCAGGGTGTGCTCGAAGCTCGAGACGACGGCCGGCGCATCGAGAATACCGTTGGATCGGTCGAGCTCTCTGACGAAGTCGTCGATGAGCGAGAGGAGGGATGCCACGCGGGGTTGAGAGGAATCGAACTGGGTTCGGAAAACGACTCGGGGGTTCTTTGCGGAGCCGGTCCACGCGGACAGAACGTCGCGCAGTACCTCTTCCTTTACAATGAGTCCCAGGATACTGTTGTCGGCGCCGTGATGGACCCTGACGCTGTGCCCCGCTGAGAGCAGGGCGCCTTTGCGGTCGTCACACGGAACGCCATCGCTCCCTGTCCCTATGTCGAACGTGCAGCGGCCCCTGCGAGCCACCTGAACCGTATAGAAGTCCAAGGGGTCAACGGGGTAAGCCAGGGCTGCCGAGCTACACCACGTCGAGCAGAGCCCCAACCTGGGCAGTTCCACCCCGCTTATCTTCATGCGAAAAGGGGCGCCACCCGGCTCCGGCTCGAGGACAGCCTCGTTGTACATGCGGGAAAGCGCGTGGCGAGCCTGATCCACGTCCTCGCCAGTGAACAACGGATACCTTGGCAACGGGAGCCTTGCCGGTTCTGACGTCTGGCCCATGCGGTGTAACGTATACGACCGAGCCCCGACACGCAACCATCCGGATAACCATCGCAAGAAAAAGGATAGAGCGCCCAAAATGAGTCCCGCCAAGCGTTAATGCTCTTGAAGCGTGGGCTTGCCGCTGTTAGATTCCTCGACAGGAACCAGAGCGTAAGAAACCGACAGGAGTCACAACCATGTTCAAGAAGAAATACACCGGGACTTGCTTGCTTGTAGCCACCGTACTGGCGGCCGTCATCGGCTGCATGGTGGGACAGACCCGTCGCTCTGACGAAGGGGCGCAGCGAGCAGCTGAAGCAGCCGGTGGACGTGTGATGTCACCCACGGGTACGGCTCCAGATCGCTATGCCTATTACCCGGGCACCGAGGAACTCAAGGCCGACGAAATCCGGATCGTTGCCTGCGGCACCGGTATGCCCAGCGCTCGCCGAAGCCAGGCAGCCACCTGCTTCCTGGTCGAGCTGGGTAGCGGCGACAAGTTCCTCTTCGACATCGGCTCGGGCTCGCATGCCAACCTCCAGGCGCTGATGATCCCCTCGAACTTCCTCACCAAGGTCTTCCTCACTCACCTGCACACCGATCACTGGGGCGATCTTACCTCACTGTGGGCCGGTGGGTGGACGGCTGGCCGTACCGTGCCGCTCGAGGTCTGGGGACCGAGCGGCGCCCGTGAGGATATGGGGACCAAGTACGCCGTCGAGCACATGCTCAAGGCCTACAACTGGGATTACATGACCCGGGCGGCCACCATCAATCCTATTCCGGGCGAGATCAAAGTCCACGAGTTCGACTACAAGGGTGTCAACAAGGTCATCTACGAGGAGAACGGCGTGACGATCCGCTCCTGGCCAGCCATTCATGCGGGCGACGGGCCGATCAGTTTATCGCTGGAGTGGAGTGGCTATAAGATCGTCATCGGGGGCGATACTGCGCCCAACAAATGGTACCTCGAGTACGCCAAGGATGCCGATCTGGCTATCCATGAGGCGTTCATGACTTCGAATACGTTCGTCACGAAGTATGGCCAGCCGCCACAACTGGCTGCCAGAATCAACCTGACGTTCCACACGTCGGCGCAGGCCTTTGGCAAGATCATGAGCACGGTCAAGCCTCGTCACGCCGTTGCGTTCCACTTCTTCAACGACGCCGACACGCGTTATTCCGTCTACGAAGGCATTCGCGAGACCTATGACGGCCCCGTATCCATGGCGACTGACATGATGGTGTGGAATATCACCCGAGACAAGATCAGCGAACGCATGGCTGTGTCGCCGGACGAAGCCTGGGACGTCCCGGGTCCAGACAGACCACTGCGTCCCGACCGGAGCCGAAAACCCGAGTACACCGACTTCATCCTCAGGGGGCGGTTCGATTGCAGCGACGTCGATGGCCCCTGGCTGAATAGGTTCATGAAGCAGTACGGTCTGACAGCGGCGGACCTCAAAGTCGGCGAATAGCAGCGCTGCATTCGGGGAATTTCGCAAGAAGTACGGTCTGTCGCGGTTGCGCACGGCTTGAGCACCGGCGCTGTGCTTCAGTAGGATCCTTCTTCGGCAAACACAGCCTCGAGGTTCCGCGCGTTGTTTCGCAGCACGCTGAGGAAGTCGCCCTTCTCCGGCACGTTGCCACAGGGAGCGAACACGGTGCTGCGCACCCCGAGACGCTCCAGCTTGTCGATCGTTTCGCCGAGCGGCGGGCCCTCCCAGAGCATCCACTTCGCGGGGTGGGACTCGAGCAGCTTCTGGAGCTCCTTCCACATCTTCTCGTCGGGCGCACTGTCCGGCTCCCAGTGCACGCTCCTCAGGTTCAGCCCGTAGCGACGCGCGAGGTACTGATAGACCGGGTGCGAGCCGACGAGCGGCTTCTTCGGGTCCCTGGCGACCGTGGCTTGCAGGCGTTTGTCGAGGTCGAGGAGATCCCGTTCCAGCGCGGTGAAACCCTTCGCGAAGGCCGCCTCGTGCTGCGGTCGCAGATTCACCAGCGCCGTTCGGACGGCGCCCGCCTGCTCGAGCGCCAGCGTCGGGTCGAGCCAGGTCGTGAAGGCGGTGCCCGCGTGGGAATGCTCTCCTTGCGGACCGTGACTGTGCTTCACGGCGTCCTCGACCTGAAGGAAGCGAGTCGCGAAGCTCTTCGACGTGTCCACGAGCTTCGTCTCGGGCAGGCTGACCTTCTCGACCCAGCGCGCGTAGCCCGCGCCGTTGAGCAGGATGACGTCCGCCTGCTGAAACGGGACGATGCTCTCCGGCGACGGCTCCCAGAATGCCGGGTCGATGTCCGCTGGCAGGGGAAACTCGACCCCGACAGCATCGCCGCCGATGCGCTCCGCGAAGTACAGCAGCGGATAGTTGACGACGTAGACGGAGAGCTTGCCGTCGTCCTCGCCGGATGCCTTCGGCGTCGCGGGCTCGGGGCTGCACGCGGTCATTATGGCGCCGACGATAAGGAGAGCTCCTGGTAGATGGCTGCGCATGCGTTTCCGTCCTGAGGAATTAAGAAGTAACGCTTACGATGAAACGATGAAGGCACGCATCGCGGCGGAACCGAGCCAGCCGGTCAGCAAGGTCAGCCCGCCGGCGAGAGCCAGGCTAAATAACAGCACGATCACGACCTCCGATGCAAGCACCGCCGCGACGCGCCGCCGCGAGCCGCCGATCTTGACGATCGTGCGGATCTCGCGCTGCCGCAGGCGGAGAGAGAGGAGAAACACCAGCGCCGCCGTCGCCAGCGTCGACAGTCCGACGAGGACCACCGCTGCGACGACGTACCCGCGCACCCGGAAGATGGTCGACAGAAGGTCGTCCATCACCCGTCGCGGTCGGACGCTCTGGCAGGGCTCGTCGTTCGACTGGTAGCGTCCCTGCAAGATCACCGCCGCTTTGTCGTCGTGCGGCACGGCGATAACTGCCGTCACCGGGTACCCGGCCCGGTCGCCGTGGAAGTGAAAGGACTCGAGGTTCGAGGCGTCGATCTCGGTGTACTCGACGACGGAGGCATTGGCGACGATGCGGTTGCCGTCGCGCTCGAGGACGGCGGCGGAGGCCGCGGGAGAAGCGAGGTTCTGGTGGCCGTGACCGAGGCCCTCGATCACCCACGCCGTCTTCAAGTCGACGAAGACAGCGCCATCGTCCGGTCCGCCGGTGGGAGCGAGCACCCCGGCGACCCGCATCTTCAACGGATAGACGCCGGCGAGGTCGAAGACGTTCTCGGGGGAGGAGACCACGCTTCCTCCCGGCCCAGCGCCGAGCTCGTCCGCCGCCCTCGCTCCCAGCACACACTCCCCCAGCACCGCCATTTGCCGGCCGGAGTCCACGCGCAGCCGCCGGAAGTCGAAGTAGTCGAGCGTCGTGCCGACGATCGGGACGCCGCGCGCCCGGAACCGCGCATGCAACGGAATCGGGCTCGCCTGCCCCGATTCTGCCACGCGCTCGACCTGCTCGTAGCGCATCGGCGTGGGGCTCGCCGACTCGAAGTAGAGCGAGTTGAGCACGAGCTCCAGGGCGCTGCCCCTGGCACCGATGAGAAGAGGCGTCGATGCGGCACGGGCGGTGAGCTCCTCGGCGCTCTGGCTCACCAGCACCTCGAGCCCGATCGGCAGGTAGGCGATCAAGGTGATCGACAGGACCAGGATCGAGGTCTTGTAGCGATGGAAAAGGACGTAGCGCCAGGCCAGGTAGAGAACGTCCGTCATGATTCGTGGAAGTCCTTGAAGTCGACGATGCGCTCGAAGCGCCCGAGCAGGTCGTGGTCGTGGGTCACGGTGACCAGGGTCGCGTCCCGGGTCTGCGAGTAGTCGAAAAGAATGTCGAGCACCTGTGCCGCGTTCGCCGGATCCAGGTTTCCCGTCGGCTCGTCGGCGAGCAGGATGGCCGGTTCCGGCAGCAAGGCGCGGCAGACGGCGACCCGCTGCCTCTCTCCCTGCGAGAGTCGTTCCGGAGTCCGGCGCAGCTTGTCGCCGATGCCGACATCGCGGGCGAGGCCGACGGCTCTCTCTCGAACCGCTTCGTCGAGGCGCAGCGCCGGGTGGACCCGGTACGGTAGCAGTATGTTGTCGAGGACAGGAAGATACTCGAGCAGCTCGAACTCCTGGAAAACGAGTCCGATCCGTCGGATGCGGAGGTCACGACGCCGGACGTCGTCCAGACGGGAGATCTCCGAGCCGTTGATGGCGATGCGCCCCGCGGTGGGAGTGACGATGCCCGCCAGGAGGTGAAGCAGCGTCGTCTTGCCGGAGCCGCTCGGGCCGATGAAGGCGACCCGCGAACCTCTGTCCACCGAGAGCTCCGGGATGTTCAGCCGGAACTCCTCGCCGTAACGAAACTCGAGGTCGGTGACCGCGATCACGGTGCTTCAGTGGGTCCGCTCATTGCGGTAGGCTTTCAGGTAATACATGGGTTCCTCCACGGTGCCGCCGAGTGTATCGACAAAACGGCTGACGGGAAAGAAGGATGACGGGAAAGAACGATGTGAGTATAACCTGGGGACTTTGAGGTTCGCGATCGAGAGTCTCCCGGGATGATGTCACGACCGATGCCTGAGGCGAAGCCAGGATGGGGTTTTGAAACAGCCTCTAACCGCCGAACGGCGGGACGACTCGCTCTGCTTCTAGTTCTCAGCCTGGCTTCACGCCATCTGTGCGCCGACGTCATCGTCATGAGCATGGCCATGAAGGCGTCGACCATCTCCGAGATCTTCGTCGAACAGGAGGCGGTGCGGGTCGAGCTGGAGATCGGTATCGATGATCTTCCGGCCTTCCAGAACCTCCTGCCCGACGACCTCTACGAGAGGCTGACGGGAGCTGCCGAGTCGCAGGAGACGCGGCTCAGGAAGTTCTTCACCGACGATTGGGTGATCCTGGCCGATGGCCACGCCCTGCCGGGGACCGTCCGGCAGATCGTTCCGCGCCGCAGGGTCGAGCGCGATGAGATCACCGGCGAGCCGCTGCCCTCCGGCGAAGACGCGGAGCAGGTCGTCTTCGCCGAGCTGGTCTACCCGCTCCGAAAGCCGCCGGCAACGCTCGGCCTCCGGCCGCCCCTCGCAAAAGATCGAAGGCGCAGCGCCGCCTCCATCGGTTTCGTGCTCTACCACGGGGGGCTGGCGGTCAACGACTTCCGCTACCTCGCGCTCGAGGAGAGCGTCGACCTCGACTGGGAGGATCCCTGGTACTCGAGGTTCCGCAACCGGAACCTCTGGCGGCAATACAACACGCCGATCAACGCGTTCCTCTATATCGAGCACTTCGAGGTACGGGTCGAGATCATCGTGCGCCCTTTCGATCTCCAGCAGTGGACCGATCTGGGAATCGGCGCGGGGCGAACGATACCGGTCGACGCGCAGGCGGGGTTGAAAGAACGGGTCGCGAGCTTTCTCGCCGAGCACATCCGGCTCACCGTCGACGAAAAGCCGGTCACGCCCGCCCTCGACCGTATTCACTTTCTTCGCCGCACGCTGCGAACGAGCACCGTCATCGAGCCGCCGGAGGAGCTCGACGTGCTGTCGGCCACTGTGGGGGCGATCTACCTGGTGCCGCGCTCGACCTTACCACAGACGGCAGCGCTCGCCTGGGAGCTCTTCAGTCCCAAGATGCCTCGTGTACGCGCCGCGGCCACCGACGAAGCGGGCGCTATGCAGCAATACCTGGAGCCGGACGACGCTGTGCTCGAGTGGAAGAACTTCCTCAAGAACCCGACGGTCCCCGAGCTCGTGGAGCTCGAATCGGTGCCCGACGCGTTGAGCATCGATGTACCTCTGGCCAGCGCGGCGTGCGCCGTTATTCTTCTCGTGGTTGGCGCCTCGGCTCGGCGGCAACGCCCGCGGCGCTTGTCCGCCGTGGTCGCGCCCGTCGTGTTGGCCGTCGTGCTGGCCGCCGGTACGGTGCTGCTGTGGCCGTATGCTCGCGTGAATGTTTCCGTCCCCTTCACCGGTACGCCCGAGCTGGCAGACGACGATGCCCGGGTCGTCCTCTCCGGTCTTCTGAAGAACATTTACCGCGCCTTCGACTACCACGACGAAAGCGTCATCTACGATACGCTGGCACGCAGCACCGCAGGCGACTTGCTCGCGCGCGTCTATCTCGACACGAGGAAGTCCCTCGAGCTGCAGAGCCAGGGTGGCGCCCGCGTCCGGGTGAAACGCGTGGAGATCGAGAAGGTGGTCTCGACACCCCTCGACGACGCGATCGGGTTCAGCGCCCGCTGCTCGTGGAAGGTGAGCGGCACCGTCGGCCACTGGGGCCACGTGCACACGCGCACGAACGGCTACGACGCGCGCTTCACCGTCCAGGTCACCGACGGCGAGTGGAAGATCACGGAGCTCGAGGTGCTGCTCGAGGAGCGCGTGGGCTAACAGTCCGTTGAAGGGGCGGGCCGATAACGCCTGCAAGGATCTGGATAATTGCCTGCAAAAAGGGGACAAGAGCACCTAATGTCCTTGAAAGCGCGGCCTTGCCGTTGTTACATTCGTCGAAGAAATTCGGGCGTAAACATTGCCAGCAGTCCGTCAAGGACTCATCCGGGACCACCACCATGTTCAGGGGGAGCGTGACATGACAAACAGGTTGAATCCAAGAACAGGTCTTCAAGAGGTGACTTTCAAGCGCCTCGCCTGGGGAACACTGCTGGCGACTCTCGCAGGGACGTTCGGTTGCTCGGTGGGTCCCGAGACGGACCTGTGGGGCACCGGAAGCTCCACCGAGTCCACCGAGGCGCAAGCGACGCAGAGCGCCTGGACCGATCCGGCTTCCCCCCCGCTCGCCCGTTTGACCCGGTCGGTTCCTGACGACTCCGTGGGGGCCGGCGAACGGAAGCGAGAATGGCGGACCCGACGAACATTGCGTGACACAGACTCCGTCGGGGCCGTCTCCGACGCCGCAACTTTGCCTGACGGGGGGCTGGTGAGCCTTTCACCTTACGCCGGTCTGGACCCGGCAAGGCTTTCGTTTGCCATGGCGGCGGCCTATCAGGGTGCGGAGCCCTCCGAAGTCGAGCAGCTCCGGAAAAGGGTCGAGGAACTCGAGCGCCGAGTGGGTGGCAACGGAGAGGGAAAGAGTGGGGAGGCTGCGGCGTCTTCCGACCCCGATTCCGAGGAAGGGGCCAGCGGAGATGATGACGCCACCGGCACCGACCCGCGCTCCTTCGGCACCAAGTTCATGCCGTACTACCGTTTCACGGAGCTGAAGAACGGACTCTATACCAACGAGCTGACTCTCTTCGGCCTCGTAAGATTAAGCGACTACGTGGCCTTGACCTACGAGCTCCCTGTGGCCAAGAACGCGGAGTACGGCAGCGTGCGAGAGTTCAAGAACGGGCAGGGTCTGCAGGCCGGCCAGGGCGGAGGCACGTCTGCGGGTGGTGTCCCCCCCGTCGATCTCGATTCGGACGGCGACAGTGTCGGCGTCGGTGATTCCATCTTCCGGGTCATGTTCAAGAATGACCACCTCCGCTGGGAGAATCCCATCGGCCCGGGCCAGCTGGAAATCCTGCCGGGCTTTCAGACGACCGTGCCGACGGCGACCAACACTGTCATCGGCGGTGAAGCCTGGACCGGTGCGCCCTTCTTCGCTCTCGTTGTGGACATGCCGGCAAACGGTTTTCTTGCGTTGATGAACTTCTACGAATTCGATATCTTCCGGGACGGAGGCCGCGAGCCCATCGATCGCTTCATAGGGCGCTGGTTCTACATGCAGCCCCTAACACCGCCTCAGTACATGGCGAAGGACGACCCGGACATTCCCGACCTCGGCCCCTGGCTCGCCGGCTACTACCTGTTGCCCGAGGTACAACCGATCTACGATTTCGAGATCGATGACTTCTCGTTCTGGGTCGGGCCCGAGTTCGGCAAGATGCTGGCGGAAGGGCGGGTCGTCTACTTGAAGCCCGGCTTCGGGATCGATCAGGAACGTGCGCACCGCAAGTTCACCCTGGAGCTCGGCTTCAGGTGGTTCTTCTGAAACCGCTCGAGATCGTTGTTGTCTGTCATCGCGGTCTTGACACCCGCCGTAAAGAAGGGCATCGTACAGCTGGTCGTCGAGCCGTCGAGTATTCTCTTACGCTGAGGTGTAACATGATTCGATCTAGCCAACTTGCCCTGGTGACTATAGCGTTGGCGCTCTGCGCTGCGGGTTGCAGGACCACAGCCCAGGCCCGCCGCGTCGAGAAGAAGGGATTCCTTCGTGACTACTCCCAGCTGAAGGAGGGCAAGGGAAATGAGCCGCTCCTCTTCTACGTGAAGCCCAACGTGGATCTCTCGAAGTATGACAAGATGCTGGTGGCCCCGGTCAGTCTCTGGAGAAAGGAAAAGGACAGCGCTCTGGACAGCCTCTCGGAAGAGAACCGGCAGTATCTCCTGGAATCCTTCAACAAGGCCCTTCGGGACCACCTCAGCAAACGGTGGACGATCGTCGAGAAGCCGGGTCGGGGCGTCCTCGAGATCCGCGCCGCCATTACCGAGGCGGTGGGTTCGACAGTTGTCATGGACCAGGTGACGACGATCGTGCCCCAGACGGCCATCCTGACGACCGTTGTGGGAGTGCCCCTCGGCAAGGCCGCATTTACCGGCTCGGCCGCGGCTGAGATCGAGATTCGCGATTCCCGCACAAGAGAGCGACTCTTCGCCGGCGTCGATAAACGCGTGGGACGGAAACACCTCTCGGGGGTGTTCGAGACCTGGAGTCACGTGGTGGACTCCTTCGGGGTCTGGGCGGAAGATATCCGGGAGAAGCTCGACGAGTACAGGAAGGCCTAGAATCAAGGCCCCATCATAACGCGAAGCGTGAGCGAGGCGGCATGACACAGTTTCCTCGCTGACGCTTCGGGTTATGATGCTGTGCTGGCGATCATCCTGCGTCCTGCTGGTCCCTCATCAATTCCACATAGGGATCCACGAAGGATCCGTCCTCGTAACGGTCATGATGTCGCACCCACTCCATGCCGTAACTGAGGCTGCCCTCGTCGCGGCCCTTGGGAACGATGTCGAGTAGCTGGTACACACCCATGAAAGTTTCGAGTCCGCGGGCAAATGACGAATAGGTGTGGAACACCTCGCCCTTCTCGTTCTTGTGAAACGTGCTGATGCCCGGGGCCTCGGCCACGGGGAACGTCTTGCCCTTTTTGTAGTTGTAATACATCTTCCCTTCCGCCATCTGCTCGGGCGTGAAGGAGACTTGGTAGTCCCAATTGAAATCACTCTCCAGCGAGGAGACCCACTTGAAGCTCCAGCCCATCCGCTTCTTGAAGGCTTGTAGCTTCTCCAGTGGAGCGCGGGATAGGGTCACCATCGTCACGTCACGATGCTTCAGGTGAATGATGGACGGATTGTAGAGGTCCGCGATGAGCGAGCACGACTTGCAGCCCTCGTCCCATTCGGGGTCGAACATGAAGTGATAGACGATGAGCTGGCTCCGGCCATCGAAGAGGTCGGCCAGCGTCTCCTTCCCATCAGGCCCTTCGAAGGTGTACTCCTTCTTGACTCTCTCCCACGGCAACTCTTGACGCTGTCGTGTCAGCTCGTCCCGCAGCTTGGAGAACTTTTTCTCCTTCTTCAGCAACTTCTTGCGGGCTTTGATCCACTCTTTACTCGAGACGACAGGGTGCTTCGGCATGTTCGGTTCCCTTTGCAGGACAGAGTATTGTTCGATCGAGCCAAGCGTGAAGCGGTGGGCGCCTAGCGGGCCTCCGCCATCAGGAGGAGGTGTCTTTACCGTCTGGCTACGTTGGGTGTCATCTAATACCATGTGCCGGCGAATTTACAATCAGGCCTTCGGTACATCCGGGGCTTTCCCGCGTGTCGGTGGGGCCTCGGAGGGACATTCGAGCCATAAAAATCCCAAAGGAAACGACAGGAGGAGACGAGTGTTCATGCGACTTGCAATGATTGGCTTCACGGGTGTTTTGCTGGCAGGGTGCGTAACCGGCCAGATCTCTTCCGCAGAGCCCCTGCGGAAGACCTTTGAAAAGGTCAGCCCGGCAGTCGTCGTGGTGAAGGCGAAACATCGCCAGCTCACGCCCCTGCGGCTCCCCGATGACAAGAATCGATTCGTCAGCGTCATGGGACTCGGTTCGGGCGTGATCGTGCGAATCGATAGGAAGGCGCTGGTCTTCACCGCGGCGCACGTGGTGCAGGCTGCCGACGAGCTCTACGTCGAGCTCGCCGACGGCCGCAAGATCGGCGCCAAGACGGTCGCCTCGTCGCCCGCCGCCGACGTCGCGCTTCTGGAGCTCGAAACCGCTCCCAGGGACGTCACCCCCGCAAGGATCGGAGACTCCGATCAGGTGGGGGTGGGGGACCGCGTCTTCGTCGTCGGGGCGCCCTACGGCCTCAGCAGCACGCTCACCGTCGGCCATATCTCCGCACGGCGGAAGTCCAGCACGATGCTCGGTGCCATGGCGGCGATGGAAGTTCTGCAGACCGATGCCGCCATCAACACGGGGAATTCCGGGGGACCGATGTTCAACATGGAAGGGCAAGTGATCGGCATCGTCAGTCACATCCTTTCCCGCTCTGGCGGTTTCGAAGGCACCGGATTCGCCGTTCCCTCCAATCTGGCGAAACGTTTGCTCCTTGACGAGCCCACCTTCTGGTCCGGGATGGAGGCATACATGCTCACTGAGGATCTGGCCAAGGTGTTCAACCTGCCGCAAAAGTCGGGACTCCTTGTTCAGCGTGTCGCCCGCGATTCTCCGGCCCACAATCTTGGCCTCCGACCGGGGACCCTGGAAGCCGAGATCGAAGGGCAGAAACTGGTCGTCGGTGGGGATGTCGTGCTCGCTGTCGCCGAGATTTCCATCGAAGCGACGGAGGAATCTTATCACCGGATCCGCGACTACATCCGCGAGCTCAGGAGCGATCACCGACTGGTCTTGAAGGTGTTGCGCGCGGGAAAGATCATCGAGCTCACACGTTTCAAGAGCGACCTGTGACAGCTCAGAGTAAGCTTTAGCCTCTCGTCAACGCGGTGGCGATCTCACGGAGTTTGCTTTGCGTCAGCATGAGGGGGGGACCACAAGACCGCAACAGCGCTCGAGAAAATACCGATGGAGCCGCAGATCCTCCGTCAGCT
>Ga0315336_1003997_pt1 | contig 18423 bp, 23 predicted proteins | sample ASW5metaG_FD_204512 | JGI IMG/M metagenome (GOLD analysis project Ga0315336, IMG submission 204512) | Ammonia-oxidizing marine archaeal communities from Monterey Bay, California, United States - ASW #5 | ecosystem: Environmental > Aquatic > Marine > Intertidal zone | place: USA: California... | reverse complement strand
GAGATATCTAGATCATTTTATCATGAATATAGATGGATGTTGATTCCTATGATATCGGTTTGGGGCATTCTGATACTAAAGTGAGAGCTGATGCTGAGTCTGATTTTGTTTTGTTTTGGGGCATGCAAGCAAAAAAACTATCATGGTTTAAACCGTGGACAAAAACACTTGAATGGAATCCTCCGTTTGCCAAATGGTTTGTTGATGGAAAGATAAATGCTTCTTACAATGCGCTAGATGTACACCAAAATAATAGGGCACAAAAATCTGCCATCTTGTGGGAAGGCGAAGATGGTACAACGCGTACTATAACTTACCAAGATCTTTTTCGTGATGTCTGTAAGTTTGCCAATGTATTGAAATCGCTTGGTGTCAAGAAGGGAGATCGTGTTACAGTTTATCTTCCTATGATACCTGAACTGCCGATTACTATGCTTGCCTGTTCTAGAATAGGTGCTATTCACGTTGTCGTGTTTTCCGGATTTAGTACAACATCTCTACGAGATCGAATTGATGATTCAAAGTCTAAAGTAATTATTACCGCAGATGTTGGATTTCGAAAAGGTAGTATAATAAAACTGCAGGAAATTGTTGACGAGTCAATTAAAGACCTTGATTTTGTCAAACATGTGGTTGTTTTAAAGCGAACGAATTCACAATCTAATCTTTCAGCAAAGCATCATCTATGGAACAAATTAATGGATAATTCATCTGATAAGTGTGAGTCAGAGGAGCTTGATAGTACTCATCCACTTTACATACTTTATACTTCTGGCACCACTGGGAAACCAAAAGGCGTTCTACATGGAACTGGTGGATACTTAACGCACTTGTATTCAACGTTTGAATGGGCATTTGACATAAAAGATTCTGACGTCTTTTTTTGTACAGCAGATATTGGTTGGGTTACTGGTCACAGTTATGTTGTATATGGACCACTTCTTCATGGTACCACTGTTGTAATGTATGAGGGCGCACCTGATCATCCTACTCCAACACGAATGTGGGAAATTATTCAAAGATATGGTGTTACTATATTCTACACAACACCAACTGCATTAAGGATGTTTATGAAATTTGGAGATACACTTCCAAACTCATTTGATCTTTCTTCACTTAGACTTTTAGGGACAGTTGGAGAGCCAATAAATCCTGACGTGTGGCGTTGGTATTTCACAATTATTGGAAAATCAAAATGTCCTATTATTGATACATGGTGGCAGACTGAAACAGGAGGAATGATGCTTTCTCCACTTCCTGGACTTGAAACAATTTCACTAAAACCTGGTTCTGCAACTAGGCCTATACCTGGTACAGATATTGCTGTAGTTGATGAGAACGGTGATGAGACATTATCTGGCAAAAAGGGGTATCTTGTAATAAGAAACCCATGGCCTGGTATGCTAATGACACTTTGGGGTGATGATGAAAAGTATAGGAATGTTTACTGGTCAAAGTACAAGAACACTTACTATCCAGGAGATTATGCAATAAAAGATTCAGACGGATACTTTTGGCTTCTTGGCAGGGCAGATGATATCTTAAAGGTTGCTGGTCACCGTATTGGAACTGCAGAGATTGAGAGTGCACTAGTTTCACACATTGATGTAGTAGAAGCCGCTGTTTGTGGAATTCCAGACGAGATTAAAGGGGATGCGATTATTGCTTTTACTATCTTAAAACAAAATGCAAAAAAGGATCATGACAAATTACGATCAGAATTGATAGAGATTATTAGGAATGGGATAGGGCCTATAGCAACACCACAACAAATCCATTTTGTAACAAAATTGCCAAAAACACGCAGCGGGAAGATTATGAGACGTCTCTTAAAGGCAATTGCCAAAAATGAAAAGATTGGTGATGTTAGTACGCTAGAAGATGGCGCAGCGGTACATGAAATTCAGGCATCATTTGATGAACTTGAAAAGACTGTGAGGGAAAACCAGAATAAATCTGGAAACTGATTTCCATTTTTGGCAAAAATTAAGAATAAAATAATATAGTCATCACTAGAAAAAAATAAAAAAAATGCTTTATGAAAGCAATTGTGTTTACTATTGTTCTGTATTATCAGAAGTTTCTGTATTATCAGAAGTTTCTGTATTATCAGAAGTTTCTGTATTATCAGAAGTTTCTGTCGAAACATTATCCTGTGCTATTTTTTTTACGTTAGTAGCACTAGGTCCTTTTGGTCCTTCACCGACCTCGAATTCGATCTTATCGCCTTCATCCAAGAATCCGTCAACATTTGATTTGTGAACAAACAAATCTTCTTTGCCTTCTCTTTCAATAAAGCCGAAGCCTTTCCTTCGGTTGAACCATTTTACGGTACCATTTTCCATGTATTAATTTTCCAAGAATTATGGTCTATATAATTGAACAGCTTTATTAAAAATTAAATTATTTTGTAATTTCACAGTATTTGTTATTCCCTTCGTATAACTTAACTCCTGAAATTGGAATCTTGTCTTTGAGATGCTCAAAAATCCACATTGCTATATTTTCTGATGTGGGAAAATCAAACATATTGTCAAGGTCTGTGTGATCCAATTGTTGGATTGTCTGCCAGCAAATTTTTTTCATCTCATCAAATTCTATTATCATATTATCCTCATAAGTCGAACCTTTTTTTGATTCACCAGTTGCCTCTACAATTATCCTAGATGTGTGTCCATGTGGCTTACCGCACTTTGGATGACCCTTTAACGTATGTGCAAAATCTATCTCGAACTCAACACCAATTTTTGTTAGCATGTTTTTCAGTATAGTGGGGGTTTCAAATACCTAGCTAATTTTTCTCTCTAAAACCACTGTTCAAGTGTATGGCTTCTCTTTTCAAGGTTATGTTTTAAACGGTTTAACGAGGATTGTATTCTTTCCCGTGAGAAATCTCTCTCATTTGAAAGATAATCTATAATTCCGGAATAATCTGTATCTTTGAATTCAATTTTATCTACTTCTATCATATCATCTTGCAGGAAAATATTTCTTATCTGATTATATTCAATTTGTTTTAGTTGCTCCTGTATTTGTGGTATATTTTCTAGATTACCATATTTTTTAATCAGTTTTAGTGCAGTTTTAGAACCTATTCTTTCAAAACCATCAGGATTAAAGTCAGTTCCAACAAGTATACCCACATCTATAACCTGCTCTCTGGTAATGCCAAGCGCATCCAAGTTTTTTTGGTGGTTTATAATTTCTGGCTCTATGTCAACGTAGGTATTCCTGTTTGGGAGCTTTCTTCGACCTGAACTAGTAAAGTTACGGATAAGTTTTTTTGCACCAAATAGAACACAATCAAAGTCCTGACTTGCAACTGCGTCAGCTTGACCAGTTTTGTTTAGATACGAAGCAAGAGCTTCACCATCCGCCTGAGCTTGGATATGTGGTATTCCAAACAAATCAAGAAGGTGTTTGGAATCTTGAACCATTGTATCCTGCATTGATGTTGTCTGTTGTGCATACTTTCTTGCAGATTCTAAATCTCCTTCTGCTTTTGCTTTTTCATATTTTATTGTGGCTTCCTTTTTACCTAACTTTCGTCGTTCAATCTCAGCTGTTTTTAGTGATGGCGGTTTACCATCAAATACGTAAATTGGTTTTATTCCCATAGATAGAAAATTGATATTTCGATATAGTAGACCAGTGAGGTGACTAGTTACTCTTCCCTTACTATCTGTAAGGTGTAATCCTTCTGGCCCCCTAATTGTTGCCAAAAACTGATAAATTGCATTGTATGCATCAATTGCTATTATCTTTGATGAAAATGATTCAAGTTTAGTTTTTTCACGTATCAGAATATCTTTGATATTTACGCCCATACTTTAGCATCTTTTTTCCTCTTTTTTTTGTTTACTGTTTTAATCGATTCACTATTTTAGGGTATAATGATTTTGTAAGGTGTCGGGATAGCCAAGCTTGGTTAAGGCGGACGCCTCGAAATCTTACAACAGGATAGCGTCTGTGCATCCGCACGCGGGGGTTCAAATCCCTCTCCCGGCGCTATCTTTCTAGTATAACATAAAAGTGAGATAATAATTGATAATTAACAATGGCAGACATAGATACAACAAAAAATATTTATCTATTTACACATGGCCGTCAGGATCTTTTAGAAAAATCAACAAACGCCCTAGTTTCTAATGGTTTTTCAAAAGATAAAATCATAATGGCTGACCCGGCTAAGGCTGGAGAAGCGGATGATTATATGGCAATGTTATGGATGCCTCCAAATCCTGATCATATTAAAATTCAGAAAATAACGAAAGTTGAGCCAGCGGAGCCAACGGGAATGATAGGAGTTTGGGCTGGTGTCTCAAAAGAAGATGTTTTTGAAATTAAAATTTAAAAAATAATTAATCACTCTTATCTGTTTTATCAGAATCCTTGGGTTCATCTTGCGTATCAAAAGAGTTCCCAGGTCCTACCATGTCTTCAGGTTTCACATCTTGATCCCAGGTACCTCTTATTCCTTTTATCATTGCAATAATTCCACATATAATTAACATTACAACAAGTGCAAAAAAGATCATTTTGTCTTGAAAAGCAATGTCACAATCAATTTCTGTAGGTGGGCCATCATCATGATATTCGTAACAGTCACCAAATTCAGCTTGGAGAGTAATATCAACATGGTCAGAACCAAAAACTGACAGAATAATAATTCCTGCAAAGATCAACCCTGCACCAATTATAATAAAGCGTATGTCACTCACACACTAGCTAAAAATATTAAATATTTTAGGCTATTCCAATGAATCTTTTAATGCTTTTAGCGAATTTTCATAGAACAGTTCAATAAATGAACAAAATTCATCAAATTGATTTTTTGTCATCAGTTCACTGTTAAAATAAGATTTCCATGTGATTCTAACTGATTTTTTTGTAAGAGACATTAATGAAATTGTTGCATGGTATGCACGTAATGGTAAACCACTAGTAGCTATGTAAGAAAAGTATTGACCATCATTCCACCCGACTACATATTCATTAATTACACTACCATCATGAAATTCCAGTTTTCGCCCAGCACCAACGCCAACCCTTTTCTCGGTGATATATGTTGTTTTTTTTATCTCCTTTAGCCAATACAGGCTAATTATATTACTAATATTCTTCCACGCAATTTGTTTTGATACATTAATGGTAGTAGATGTATTAGCTGTACCATTATGATAATCTGTAGAGATGAGTTTGTTCATATTATGATATAAAATCTTATTTTTTAAATATTGGTTTTAGATTGAACATATTTAAAATTGTAATATTACATTAAATTATGGTATTTGGCTGGGGCAAGAAAAAACCAGAGCAGCAAGAAGCTGATATTGTGGCTCGAGAAAAACAAATCACACTTAACGAAATACCTGATATTATTAGTGAAATACGTTCTATCAGGGAAAGAACGATAATAGCTGAAGTGAAATCCTTTAGAAATAAAATCAATTTAAATCGTAATACCATACAGAATATTGCCACTGATCTTGAAAGCGATTCGCTGAATCTTGATGATATGGATACTCATTTAAGCAGGATAGTAAAACGCGGAAAAAATGATGTCATATCTGTCATCAAAAAAGAATGCAATGTTACTCTACCGGAAATCGATTCATTTGAAGATGTTAAAGCTTTTAATCTGATAACCTCTAGGTTGCTCAAAAAAGTTGGGGATGCATTGGGAAGACAGTCTAATGTAATTCACATATTTGCAAAAAAGTATGCGAAGAAACTAAAATCTGATCTTTCCATAATGACTGATGGCAACGATGAAATCAATACTGTCATCATGAATTATTCTGAATTAGAGGACAATGCTAAACAAATTCTTGATAATATATCTAAACGTGAGGCTTCAGCAAAATCTATTATTGAATTACATCAGCAACAAGAAAAAACTGAAAAAAACATGCAAGATATTAAATCAATAATAGAAGACAATATTAAAAATATCAAAAACATCAAAGATGGTAAACAATATGTTGAATTTTTAGAAAATAAGAAAAAAATTGATTCCTTATCTTCAGAGAAAAGTAAAATTAAAAATGAAATTGGATTGCAATTTGTTAAAATTTCGAGACCATTAAACAAGTATGTTTATGTTTCAGCTCTTGACAAACCTCAAAAAATATTATTAGCAGGTTTAATCGATAATCCATACGATGTTTTAACTGAAACTAACAAAAATGATATAGCACAAATATTAGAATCTGTACGTAAGGGCATTGAATCAGGTTCAGTATCAGTAAAAGATGTTAGTAAATCAATATCTCAGATTGATCAGACATTGCCCAAGCTTGATAATTTTATCAAGCAGATTATAACGTATGATAAATCTAAAAACGATATTGAAGTTAAATTGTCAAATTTTGATGATGAGCAATTAAGACTAGAAGAATCAAACTTGGCAAGAAGTCAGCGAGATAAGTTAGATGCTGAATCAAAAATCAAACTACTAGACAGTGAAATTACTAAAACAGTTGAATCAATTCCAAGATATATCAAATCTATAGAATCAATTTTAAACCAAATCTCTGCTGTGCAATATAAAATAAAACAATCATGAATTTGTTTTCAAAAAAGAAAAAGTTTGAGCGTAAAGTGTCATTAAAGCAGGAGACAAGAGATGGTATATTGTCTTATTGTAAGATGAGTCATCCTGATGAAGGAATTTTGATTTTGCGTGGAAAATCAGAACATGGAAATGTACTCATAGACGGTTTGGTCATACCGCCATTCTCTGAAACAGGTGCAGATTTTGCAGGATTTCCTCACAACCCATTACCTTTAGATCCTAGCTATGTTGGAATTGTCCACTCACATCCTGTGGGCTCTGCCGAACCTTCTCTTACTGATTTAAACAGTTTTTTTGGTTTGGTGTCAATAATCGTAAAGTCACCTTATGAAGACGAAGATATTTTTGCTTGGGATAGTAGCGGAAATAAAATTCCACTTGATATTGTTTGATTGTAAAAAAGTCAAAAACTCGACAAAACTTTATATGGTTTTTAGGACTAATTTTTTCAAATTGATCAACTACAAGTTATATTTAATATTCTTATTTGCATCTTTAGCTATTAGTATTGGTTTACAACTAGTTCTACCATTCCCTTATGGTCTTGGCGCAGCACTGGCTATATTCATAATTTTTCCATTAATTTTACGAAAAAAGTATATGGCAAGAATGGGTGGTTCTGGCGGTTCAGGGTTTGGTCTTGGTAAAGGATTCTTTGGTTTAGGTCAGGGTCAGGGTCAGGGTACTAGTATAAGATATGTTTGTCTAACCTGTAATCACAGATTCAAGGGCGGTGATTGTCCTCGTTGTGGCTCTAAAATGAAGCGTGCAGATTTTTAGTATTGTGTGATTAGATGTCAGTTCTTGCACTTGATGAGATCCGAAAAAAAGTAATTTATCAGAATACTGTTGATATTTGGATCGCAGTATGTCAAGAACATGATACTGACTGGAATAACACTGAAAAGTATAAAAAATTCATTGCAGGTTTGTTGAAAAGTAACCTAAAGATGAAAAAATTTCCTTTATGTATTAAGGAGTCAGGTGGGAATTTTGAACGTGGGAAAGATAAGACAGAATTTGGCGAAAAACTTTCCGAATCAAATGATGAAAATAGTGCAGTTTACACAATAAAGCTAAATGATATTGTAGTGAATATGATCAGAAAATTTGAATTTTAATATTACACTATCTTTTTAGTTTTGGATTAACTATAGCATCTAGCGCATTTCCAATAAATACAAAAGCAAGACCTGTAATTGCAATCATCACACCTGGTGGAACTATCCACCACCATAAGCCTCTAGCTGCAGCACCGAAGATATTTGCATCATGTAAGATTTGCCCCCATGTAGGGAATGTTGGGTCACCTAAGCCCAGAAAACTTAGACCTGCTTCTGTTGTAATTGCAGCAGGAACTGAAATTGCAATGCTTGCAAAAGCATATGGTAGCAACTGAGGAATAATATGTTTAAAAATTATTTTAGAATCTTTTTGCCCCATAATTTTTGATGCTTCAACATACTGTTTTGTTTTAATTTGGAGTGACATGCTTCGTGAAACCTTTGCAATCCCAACCCAGCTGAAGATCATTAGGAATCCAATCATCATAAATATACTATTGCTGATCGTTACTGCCAGTATTATCAAAAAGGGAAGTGCAGGAAGTGCATATATTATATCATTAAACCTCATCATAGTTTCATCAGTTTTTCTTCCCTTAAAGCCAGAATATACTCCGTAGATCAATCCCACTACTACAGATCCTACTGCTACAGAAATTCCAATTAATAATGCCAATGGTGTTCCCCATAGAAGACCAACTATCAGATCCCTACGCAATTCGTCAGTTCCCATCATTCCGAATGCTTTCCCACCAATAATTAATTTGGAATCAATAATTTTTGCATAATCTTCAATACCATAAAGATTTACTAAAAACAAATAATTTCCTTTCAGGACGTGACCATACTTATCAGCAAAGACCAAATCTTCGCTTGATACATTCTCTCTGAATAGTTTCATTTTAACAGATTCTATTTGAGCATTTTTTCTAATACTGTCATCAGTTGAAAAGATTCTTTGATGATGGATAATTTTTTCATCAGAGTATGGTAGTGAAGTAGATAAGAGAAGCATTTTGTTTTGGTCTGGTCTGATTACAGAAATCTGTAGTAGTGGAGAATCAGAGTATTCTGCACTAAACTCATAAATAAAATCATTTGGAAAATCATCATACGTATATTCTATGGCAAATTGATGAGATGTTACTGATATAACATCTTTTTTAGTCATTGTTGATGGGTTTTCAATTATAATATGTTCAGGAATTTTATCTTCTAGAAAATAGTTTACCCATATAGGCATTGTTGCTTTTGGATATGAAATCCAGCTGTTAGGATTATTCCATTGTTTGAAAGTATCAATCGGAATTGTTGTAGCAGCTATTAATGACACAATAACAAGACTAGACAAAATTCCAATGCCAATTAGACCAGTTTTGCTTTTCATAAACTCTCGCTTGAGTTCTGATGAATCTATACTACTCATTCTGTTTTTACCCTTGGGTCAAAGTAGCCATAAAGTAAATCCGCAACAAAAATGCTGATTAAAAATAACACAGTCAGCACATAGGTTGCACCAATGATTACTGGTAAATCCATAACGCTAATTGCTTCGAAATAAAGACGCCCCATACCCGGCCAATCAAATACTGCCTCAGTAATTATTGCACCACCTAATGATCCTGAAAGGCTTAGTGCTAGAATGGTGATAATTGGAGGTGCAGCATTTTTTAAGGCATGTTTGTATACAATCTTATTTTTATCGATGCCTATTGTCTTCTTTGCAGATATGAAATCTTCTTGCATAGTTCCTACCATAAAATTACGTACAAGATATGCCCATGCTCCAAACCCAATCATTACAATTGTAATCAATGGTAGTGTCATATGGTAAAGTAACGCAATGATATAACCTGGTTCAGTCGGAAGTATGGATGGAGTTGCCCTTGCAGGAAATACATGATACGTAAATGCAAATAAAAAGATCATGAGCATGCCTATCCACCACACAGGAAAACTACTGCTAACTACTGCAAACATTGAGGTTATTCGATCAACCGCCGAACCAACTTTACTAGCTGATAATGCACCCAAAAATATTCCAATTATAGATATAATGATTGTAGCTGTAGTGAAAAGTAAAACAGTCCTTGGAATTTTTTCTAGTAATATATCACCTACAGCAGAAGAACCAGAATCACTTGTAAGAAATGTAGCATGCCCAAAGTCAAGAATCAGTATTTTATACATAGAAAATCCAATTCTTTGAGGAGAATGCCATGGGGCATCAAGACCAAGCGTCTTTATTCTCTGATCTATCTGTTCTTCAACAAATTTTTCAAATTCATCAACGCTTGCAAAGCTTTCAGCGATTGCAGTATTTTCAGTTATTTCTGACCTTACTTGGTAGATTACTCCTTGTTTTAAAATTATATCCATATTGGACCCAACTATTGTTATTGTTAATAGTAGAGTTACCATCAAAACGCCAAACATTGTAAGACCTCTTTTAGCTATGTATCTTTTCAGACTCACTGTTTCATTTTAGAAAATTTACCTTATAACTTGTTTCTTGAAAAAAATCAATTCTAAACCTTGTTATTAATGATTTTAACATCTAGCAAAAACTTTTCTAATACTAATCCTAAATTATTATATGAGATGTGCAAATTGTGAAAATCACAAGCATTACGAATGTATTGATTGCTTAAACGATCATAAAACACATCTTTGTAATTGTGATTGCCATGAAGTAGAACACAAGCATGATTAATGATGACTAATACCGTTAAAAATTCCGTTTAATTACGGCTAAATAGATTTGTTCCTACATATATTTACATAATTTGTCAATCTAAGCAAAAAATCAAGATTCATAAACAACCAAAACTACTGCGTGAAATCACGAATAACTATGAAAAACTTTGGAACTCTTGAATATGTGTTAGACAAGTATTCTGGGACATGGACTTGGAAGATAACTGGTGTTAGGGCAATAATGATGGTATCAAAGTTAATTCCTAAGTTATGGTATGGCGATGGTCCTAACGAAGCAATAATACCTGATGATGCAAACAGCATAAAACAAATCAAATGGATTTCTGAAAAATACCCATTAGAAATTTTATCAAAATCCACATGGCAACGAAAAGTGTCTGCTAAATCAATAAAAAAACCAAAAATTACAAAAACTGAAAAACTCTCAAAAGCAACACCAGGAAAACAGTTTCAAGGAAAATTACTAAACTTTCAAAAAGAGGGTTTAGATTTTCTTTTAAAATCATCTGGTAACGCACTCCTAGCTGATGATATGGGTCTTGGGAAAACAGTTCAAACATTGGCGTATATTGCATCAGAAAAACAGGCATTACCGGCTCTTGTAGTAGCACCACTTGTTACACTAGGTAATTGGCAGCGTGAAATAGAGAGGTTCTTGAGTAAAAAAAGTAGAAACGGACGAATCGTAACTGACCAAGCACCAAGTACCACAATGATACGTATAGGTAAATCAGAAAATATTGGAACATTTGATTTCTATATCATGAATTATGAATTACTCCATAAGCGATTGTTGGATTTATCAAAGCTAAATATCAGAACACTTGTTTGTGACGAAGTTCAGCATCTTCGTTCTAAAACAACTCAAAAGTATGCTGCTATAAAAAAACTTGCAGCGATGAAATCAATAAACTATAGAGTTGGACTTTCTGGTACTCCAATCTATAATCATGGTTCTGAAATATGGCCTATTGTTGATATACTAAAGCCAGGTCTTCTAGGTAATTTTAAGGAGTTTTGTGAGTATTTCTGTTATCTTAATGACAAAGGAAATGCAATTGTACTTGAAAGTAAGCGTGAGAGCTTACGTTGTGAGTTAGAAAAACATGTAATGCTTCGTAGGAAAAAATCTGATGTACTAAAAGATCTAAAAGCAAAAGTTAGGTATAGGGAAATAATAGACGCAGATGGAAATTATTATAAAAATGAATTAAACAAGATCTGGGGAAAATTGGAAGATGAACAAAAAAATGCAAAGACCGAATTTGACAGGTCGGCATCATATAACAGAGCAATACAAAGTGAAAGACAGGTAGCAGGAATAGCCAAATTACCACATGTTATTAATTTTGTTAAAAATATCATGGAAATTGAAGAGAGCGTTGTGGTTTTTTGCCATCATAAATACATTCACAAATTGTTACATGAAAGCTTGGAAGAATTTTCTCCTGCCGCAATTATTGGTGGTCAAACTGATAAAATCAGGCAGAAAGGCATTGATGACTTTCAAAACGGTGATACAAAATTAATGATTGCTGGTTTACGTGCGGGCAATCTTGGGATAAATCTTACACGTGCAAAATATGTCATATTTGCTGAATTAGATTGGAGTCCTGCAATACACCGTCAGGCTGAAGATAGGTTACATAGAATCGGCCAAAAAAATACAGTTTTTGCTTATTATTTAATTGGTAATGGAACGTTAGATAACCATGTGGCTGATATCTTAGTTGACAAAAGTTATGAGATTGACAGTATTATGGATGAAAAGCACGAGTCATTTGAAAACAAGGAAAAAGCCAAACTGATACTTGCGCAAATTCAGGATAAAATTACTTCAAAATAATCGCTTACTAGCAATAAAGAAAAAAGTGAAGTTGTTCCTACAGGACTTTGCCTATTCGGAACATACTTGTGTTACATGTAGGACAAGTCCCCTTTGTGGCTGGTTTGCCATTTTTCAGGGTTACAGCAGATGTACCTTTCATCTCTCTTTTCGTTCTACATTTTACGCAATAACCTTCTGTCATACCAAAACTAGGCGTTATTCTAGTATTAGCGAAATATTGTGAAGGACATTTCACATTTTTGTGACTATGATTCGCACAAAAATGAATGATCTAAGTGTGCTTTTCATCATTTTAGCCTATTTTTCTACTAGTTACTAAAATAAAACCCAAGTATAATGACGAATATTAAATGAGACACAAATTTTGCCTTTATTTTTTGATACCTTTTTTATTATTCCTGCCACTTGATGTATTGGCAGATTCTGTAAGTATTTCTGTGGATCTTCCAATTTACACTAATGCTGATGTGGTTACAATTTATGGAAATATTTCTAATGAAACACTATTTCAGGTTACTATTACTAGCCCTGAAAAAATTGTAGTAGTAGATGAAGAAATTGTAATTACAGCAGGTGACTTTACACATAATGTTGTTCTAGGAAATTACATTCTAGACAAAAATGGAATGTACAACATATCTGTTTCATACGGAAATTCAGTTATAGAAAACCAATTCTTTTACCATACGGGCCAAAATGTAAATTCTGTTGATGTTAGCAATGGAAAGTATGGATTTAGTGAACAGGATCAAGTAATCATATTCTCAATTGCTGCCGCTGTACTGGTAGGTGTATTAGTTTTTCTTGCACGGGGCACAATATTCAGAAAGAAAACTGAGTATGACAAGAAAGATTGGGCTTCTCAAAAAAATCGGGATTATGAAAAATACCATTCGGAATGGATGAGTGATGAGATAAAGCCTGGGCGTAAGGAACAAACAAAATTTAGTGATGAAGAATTTAGAAAATCATTACTTGAAGATAATGTTCCTGATTATTATGCAATTTTGGAGGTTCACAAAACTGCAAATCAAGCTGAGATAAAAAACCAATTTAGGGTACTTGCCAAAAAATGGCATCCGGATAAAAAACAGGATGAGTATGCAGAGAAGAAGATGGCTCAAATAAACATTGCATATGAAGTTTTGTCAAATCCAAAGCAAAAGGAAATGTATGATCTCTATTATCATAAAAAGTAGTAGTTTATTTCTGAATTATTTTTATAATATTCATGGTTAATTCGACTCTGGATTTTTTTTGAACACTATTAATCAAATTAACCACTAATAACACTGAGTTCAAATTGTCTGTTGTATTATCAATACGTATTTCGAGTTCTTCGAATTTATAATTTGGACCTAGCATTACGCTAGATAATGTTTTTGCTAATCTTGGATCATGAATCACAGCTTTAATCTGATACACAAAACTATCTGAAATATTTTCATCATTCTTAACTATTTTTTCCCTAATTGGTAGATTTTTTTTGAAAATTATTACATCATTTAACCTATACTGGTTTTTTTTAACCATTAATGAAAATTGTATATCTGTAGATTTTTTAAGAAGAATTAATTCTGCCAATAAATTTTCAGTATGATTCAATTAAATTTAAAATAATTTTATCCAAGTATAGTCATTTCTATTCGTAATTATACTGAAAATATGTTTACAGAGTAAAATAATTTAAAAACAAGAAATTAGATGAAAATTTTATTGACTTCAACTGCTACACCATCAATTCTTAGAAAGAAAATCATGGACATGAGTAAAAAAAATGGATTAACCCAACCATGTTTTGAAAAAATGCTTGATTATACAATAGATATTTTTGAATCCAATGGGTTAGGTACTGCTTATTATGGCTATCATAACATTGACCACGAATTAGAAGTCACACTCGGAACTTTATTAGTTTGTGGCGGGGAAGAAAGCATTCCAGAACTTTCAAATGATGATTTGAAATATCTATACGTTTCAGCACTTTTCCATGATTTTGATCCTGAAAAAAGTGTTGATAAACCACACGAAGAAAACGTTTTGAAATCTATTTCAGTAGATCCAACCATAAAGGATCTTATAATTAAAGCAGGAATAGACTTTGAAATTATTAAAGTATTGATTCTTAGAACCGTGTATCCTTGGGAGGGTGATTTAAGAGAAAGAGCAGAAAAAGAGATTGAAAAATGTTTTCAAATTTCAGAAATTACAAAAGACAATCCTGAAAAGCAGAAACATTATCTCTGGTTAGGGTGGTTACTTTCTATAATTGACCGTGTTACTGGTTATGCACTTGGTGATTTTTCAAAGGCATTACATTTAGCAAAAATGAATTCTCACGCATCTGCTTGGAATCCAGCACTGATGATCAAACGTTCTGTAATGTATTTTGAGGGACTTATCGGGGGCGAGTCTAATATGTGTGAGATGGTATTACGATGTTTACCAAAACATATGCGTAAAAACTTTATGCAAAATGTTCAAGAATTTATGAAACTACGCCAAAAGGAAATTCAGATCCAAAGTGATTTTCTTTACGATAATCTAAAACTTGTATCCAAAATAGAATCAATGCCAATTAGAAAAGATAAAACATTTGTGGATGCATTACATTCTATTTATCTTGAACTTCCAAAACCGCTACGTTTAGAAGAAAAAGATTTTGGGGAATCAATAAACGATAGTGATGTACTTTTGAATACTGTTCGTTTAGGCAATACAGGTGGGCCAATTATTGGATTTGCAAAGGGAGGTCCATTAGAGAATTACAAATTTAGTGTTGAAGTTAGGGATGAGAATCAGGGTAAGCGAAATACTATGTTTTTAGAACCAATTGCTCTTAAAATGGGGTATTGGGGTCTTGGTGGTGGACATATGATGAGGCAGTTATTTTTGATGCAGGCTCATACAATGAAGTATGAGTTTCTTACTAGTTTTGCATTAAGGGATGTAATAGAAAAACGTACTAAAAGCTTTGAGAGAGCTGAATTTGTTACTAAATTTGACCCTGAACGATGGGACTATTATCGCATCAAATTATAGTAAATTTTTCTATATTTTAGAAATCGAGATCAGCATTATATTCATTGAATGCGTATAGATATTATGACAACAGAAAAAACATTCAATCCTGATATGTTGTATAGTCATATTGTTCATTATTACATTGACAAAAAAGGCTGCACTATGGAAGAAGCCAATGAAATTGCTCAAAAAGTAATAATGCGAGAAGCTCAGCGTCGAATTTGTAAAGATAGTAGATGTACCCATTCATCTAATAATCATGTTGATAGTAGTGGTACATGCTTGATACTTGATTGTTTATGCACAAAATTTTTAAAATAAATAGTAAAAGCGTCTTAACTGTTTGGGTGTTATAAAATTAAGTCTGTTGAAACTTTGGTAACATTGGGAAAATCAAAACTTGAAGAGGGAGATTTTGATGGGGCATTAGATTTATTTCAACAGGCTATTTTGCTTGATCAAAAAGATCCTGATTTGTGGAATCTTACAGGCATAGCATTACGAAGCATGGGACGATATAATGAGGCTGTTGAGTGTTTTAACAAATCATTGGTTCTCGATCCACGAGATAAAGATTCTTCTTAATGAAAAACTACCAAAATTCAAAGGCGGCATTTCCAAAATAATATCCAATAAAAATTAAAGTGATACTCCAACCACATGAACCCAGAACAGTATACGTGAGAAATTTTGCAAATTTCATTTTCAATAATCCAGCTGGTATGGAAATCATTTCTCTAAAAACTGGAACCATTCTTCCAAATAATACTGCCTTATCACCATATCTTTGAAACCAATTTTCAACCCTAGTTAATTTTTTTTCAGAAACTTTAACATATTTTAGGTACTTCAATAATGCTTTTCTACCTAATTTTAATGCAATTAGATATATCACTGTTGAACCAATGGAGGCACCAAGTCCTCCAATAATTCCTAATAAAATAACTTGGTATATTCCAAGACCATTTTGGTATGCAAGAAATCCAGCAGTTGGAAATACTGCCATTGTAGGAATTGGAGGAATTACTGTTTCAATTATCGCAGCAAAAAAGACACCTGCATAAAGATACTCTGCAATAAGAGAAGTCATCCATTCAATAAAAGCCTCAAAAACCAATATAGTCATAGTAATTCAAATTTTGGTTTAGTTTATACTTTCTGAAGTAATTGTCAGCTAAAAGCTAAATTGAAAATATATTATTACAGTTTTTTAACTAACTTTAGTGCAGGAAAAATTGCAAAAGCTACTAGAGCAGGCATATGAGCTATGTGAAGATGGAAATTATGTAATGGCGTTAGAATATTATGATATAGCTTTGGATATAGAGCCTAATAATCCAAATGTCATGGTTGACAAAGGCGTCACATTACAAAATTTAGGACGCTTTAACGAGGCATTACAGATGTATGAAAAAGCATTATCTATCGAGGCAGAAAATCTGGATGCCCTAATTAACAAAGGTTCAGTGTTACATATCTTGAAAAAATATTCTGAAGCTATTTCTTGTTATGATGCTGTACTTGATCATGATAAGAGAAATGCAATGGCTCTTGCGTACAAAGGCCTTTCTATTGGGGAGATGGGTAATATACCATCAGCTATCAAATATTTCAAAAAGGCCTTACGTATGGATCAAGGCTATGATCTGGCACGAATCAGTCTCCTTACTGCAAAAAACATTTTAAAAAATGTGTCATAATTATTTTGTACCTGTTAGGATTGCTGATACTCCATAGGTAAGATATTGACGGTTGACTTTCAATCCATTTTTTCCCATTACATCAGAATAACTATCCAGCCATTTGGTTCTTCGAATCAGCTTTGGTAATCCAATTAGAGCATCCCTCCAACTTGGAATGAAATATCCAACCAACCGTAGGAAAGTAAGAAAGAAGTTCCACAGCCCTCTGACAGATGGATTTTTTGGATATGTGAAATCATGGAAGATGATTTTGCCGCCAGGCTTGAGGTGTGCCACACAATTTTTTACAAGTATTTCCGGCTCACAATATTTTGGCAGATATGATGCGGTAATGCAATCAAACTTTGAATCCAGTTTGAATTCTTCTGCATCGTCAAGAATGAACGAGATATTGTCAAACGAATTTGAATTTCTCTTTGCTACATCGAGATAGCTTTTGGTTATGTCAATGCCGACTATCTTTGCGCTGGGAAATTTTTCCGCAATTTTTCTGGTAAGAATGCCAGTCCCACATGCAAGATCCAAGAAAGAGATTCCATCAGAAATTTGTTCCAATATCTTTCTTTTCCAGTACTTGTCCTTCCCTAGTGTGCCATACGAAACAACGCCATCATATGTTGTACCGGTCTCATCAAAAAATTTAGGTACAAGATTTTTTGCCGATTCTGCCAACATTATATATCACGCACCAAGTAATTTAAAGAATAATGGTAAATGAAAAAATCCAGAACGTACTATCAAGATTAGAAAAGGACATTGACTATGAGAACAGCCACAGGGATGAAGTTACCAGCGAGAAGAGGCTGAACTGCATATCAAAAAACATTGGGATGTTTTACAACACTCTACTAATGTCCATAAATGCTAAAAAAATTCTTGAGATAGGTATGTCCGTAGGCTATTCTGGGCTCTGGTTTGCCGATGCGGTAATGTTAAGCACCAAATCTGATGGTCAGATTATAACAATTGATAGGGAGCAATTCAAGATTGATAAGGCAACACAGAACTTTGAGGAGGCTGGAGTAAGTTCTATAATTAAAATCAGGAAGGGGGAGGCTAGAAAAATTTTACATGAGATAAAGGAAGAGTTCGGCAAAAATTATTTTGATTTTATTTTTATTGATGCAGATAAGGAAAGTTATATAGAATATTTTGATCTTTGTCTACCACTGGTAAGAAAGGGCGGGGTAATAGGAGCTGATAATATTCTGCTCCCGGAAAGGTTCAACGAAATGATGGTAGATTATTTATCTCATGTTAGGAATAATCCAAATGTTCAGTCAGTTACTGTACCGATTGATAATGGTGAGGAAATTACCATTAAACTTAGATAGATTAACTAGGATTTTTTAACTCCAAGAGTTCTATTTTTCAGTCGTAGATAGCTGTTATGACATTTTCTACATCTAGTTGCAGCTAGAGAATTTCTTGCACCACAATGAAAACATATTTTCATATGAAGACGTGCCTTTTGTGCAATCTGTTTTT
>Ga0315336_1003996_pt1 | contig 18425 bp, 16 predicted proteins | sample ASW5metaG_FD_204512 | JGI IMG/M metagenome (GOLD analysis project Ga0315336, IMG submission 204512) | Ammonia-oxidizing marine archaeal communities from Monterey Bay, California, United States - ASW #5 | ecosystem: Environmental > Aquatic > Marine > Intertidal zone | place: USA: California... | reverse complement strand
AGGTTATAGGGAGGGTCGGCGAAGACCATATCGACCGATGCATCGGGAAGCGATGCCATCGCGGTGATGCAATCCATCTTCAATATCTGCCCCAGTGGCAGCTCGACAGATTTCTTTGCAGTGCGTGTTCCAGCGCTTGGCGCGGTGCGTGTTTTGGGCGCCTGAATGCGCTCTATAATCCCCATGAAACTCTATTCCTTTTTTCAACAGCGCCAACGGTGAGTCCCAAATGGCCGGCGGTCAAGGCCGTTAACATAGGTTAAAGGCGTATCTTTATGGTTAACAGAAACCTGGCCGGGAGAACGAAACGAGTCCGTCACCAGATATGGAGTCAGAGCTGACTCGCGAGACTCAATCCCTAGTGGTGTGGCGCAAAAGACTCGTTCGGTAAGTTTATTTGTTCAAAATCGGGAAATCGTCCAAATTCAAATTTGGTTCACAAAAAGCCGTGTTCCGGCTATATGCTTAATTAACAGTAAAGCTCCACAGCGTAACAGTCCGGGGGTCGGTGAACAGATGGCACGTAATTTTCGCGATAAATATCAGCAAGAAAATGGCATTTCTCAGCAGAGCGATGAACCTCGTCCGCATCCCGGTGTAATTGTCGGCGGCGAAGCCGGGCGCGAAAAACGCAAGGAATATGCGATTGTTTTCGGATCAAAAATTTTCGGATCAATCGCCGCTGTCTGGTGGATGTTTACCTATGATACCGGCTGGGTCGAGTGGTCAGCCTTCATCGCAGGATATATCATATTAATGCTCGGCATCGTGCTTGGCTTTCACCGCTATTATTCGCACAAGTCCTTCGAAACTTCGGTGCCGATGCAATATATTCTCGGCGCTATGGCACAAATGTCGATCCAGTCTTCAGTGCTGCGCTGGGCCACCGACCATCGCCGCCACCATGCGCATAGCGATGAAGTTGGCGATGTCCACAGCCCCTGGCTCGATGGCCGCGGTCGCAAAACAAGCAGACTGAAGGGCATGTTCCACTCGCATTTCGGTTGGTTCATGGACGATTGTGTCACCGACACCAGCATCTATGGCAAGGGACTTGCCGACAATGATGTTGTGCTCTGGTTGCACAAGACCCGCTGGTACTGGCTGGTCTTCTCGCTGATCATCTTTCCCGGCATCTGGGGCCTTGTTTTTGGTGGATGGGACCATGTCATCGGCACGATCCTGATCGGCGGCTATTTCCGGACATTCGTTGTCCTGCAGATCACCCTGGGAATTTCCAGCTACGCCCATGTTGTCGGGTCACAGCGGCACACCAAAGGTGTCGGCACATCGAAGAACAGCTTTCTGTTCTCGCTGCTGACTTTCGGCGAAGGCTGGCACAACAATCACCACAAGCACCCCCGGGCAAGCTTTCAGGGCATGGCCTGGTGGGAGATCGACATCGCGGGCTATGTCCTGCTGCTGCTGGAGAAAATGGGTCTGGTCTGGAATGTCACCCGCCAGCCCAAATATATCAAAAGCGAAAGCGGCGAATGGGTTTTGGCAGAACGCAAGATTGCTCCGAAGCCAGCGAAGGTTGAAGCCTAGATCAATTCCATCTGGGATACCGGCGCAAAGCTCCTGCGGTGCAGCGGCGTCGGTCCATATTGCCTGAGCGCCGCCAGATGCTCCGCCGTGCCATAGCCTTTGTTTCGTTCCCAGCCATATTGCGGATATTGCTCTGCGGCGGCGATCATCAGCCGGTCACGAAACTCCTTGGCGATTATGGAAGCGGCAGAAATACAGGGATGAAGAGCATCCCCGCCGATCACCGCTTCTGCTGAATAGCCCCATTTGGGCAAGCGATTACCATCGACCAGTATATGATCGGGCACCGCATCCAGACCCTCCACGGCCCGCGTCATCGCCAGCATGGTCGCCTGCAATATGTTGATCTCGTCAATCTCGGCCTCGGAACATTGGGCCACCGAAAAACGGGCACATTCCATGATTTCCAGTTCGAACCGCGCGCGTTTTTTCGCGGTCAGTTTCTTGCTGTCGTTCAGTCCCGCAATGCTGTGATGATCGGGCAGGATGACAGCAGCAGCGACAACGGGACCGGCCAGCGGCCCCCTGCCCACCTCGTCGACGCCAGCGATCATCGCTGCTCATCCTGAAAGTCGGTGACAAACTGGTGGCCGAGCGGACCGCTGCCTTCGCCAAGACCGGGTGCTTCCAGTATCGCGATGCGGGTGAAAGATATTGCCTGTTCGAATGCCGCGTTCAATTCCAGCCCGCTGCCCAGCCCGCAAGCCAGAGCGCTGGCAAAGGTGCAGCCGGTGCCATGGGTTTCGTTCGTATCCAGTCTTTTGCCCTCGATCCGTCTGATCAGGCCGCCAGGCGCATAAAGCTCGTCAAAGACCAAAGGTCCCTCTCCATGACCACCCTTGATCACCAGATGACAACCGTGGCTCAATATCTCGTCCTTGCCGCCCAGCGCCTCCAGTTCCGGCAAATTGGGCGTAACCACCGATGCAATGTCCATCAGCCTGTCGAAGGCCGCGATCGTATCGCTATCCGCCAGCGCGCTGCCGCTGGTCGCGATCATTACCGGATCGAAGACAATAGCGATGCTCAGTTTCTCCAGATAATCCGCCACCGCCCGGGCCGCTTCGGCGCCTCCGATCATCCCGATCTTGACCGCGTCGACGCCAATGTCGCTGACCACGGATTCAATCTGCTGCAAAATCATCGCGGTCGGCACCTGGTGGACGGCTTGAACGCCAAGCGTGTTCTGCGCGGTAATCGCGGTGATCGCGGTCATCGCGTGGCCGCCGAGCATGGTGATGGTCTTGATATCCGCCTGAATGCCGGCGCCGCCACCGCTATCCGAACCGGCGATGGACAATATTCGCGGACAATTTCCGGTCACAGGAACAACGGCCCGACTTGCACGATCAGGAACCATTCCAAGGCCCCGACGATCAACAGGATAGGAAGCCAGAACCGACGGAAAAATCCGCGTGCGAAGAAAAACAAAAGCAGCGAAAACAGGAGTGGCAGGATCAGACCGAGAACCACGATCGTTCTGGCATCCATAGCATCAAGAAAACTCATCATGATCTATCTTTCCGTTCAGTCGAAGCCGGATATTTGGCCAGCAGCGCCTCTGACCGGGTCGGCCTTTGTGTCAGCGCACCACCGCAATTGGGGCAGGTATTGTGGAGCTTTTCATCATTGCATCTGCCACAAAATGTGCATTCGAAACTGAAGATCAATGCTCCTGCCTGCTCGGCCGGCAAATCCTTGCCACAGCTTTCACAATCGGGACGCATTGCCAGCATCAGCCCGCAACCTCCTCTACCACCGCACAAATCCGGTCGACAACTGCATGGACCTGTGCCTCGTCATCACCTTCCGCCATCACCCGGATCAGCGGTTCGGTTCCCGATTTACGGATCACTAGCCGACCGCAGCCTTCCAGTTCCTTCTCCGCCTCGGCGATCACGGCCTTGACCTTCTCGCTCTCCAGCGGCTGACCCTCGCTATAGCGAACATTCTTGAGCAATTGCGGGACCGGATCGAAAAGATGCAGTAATTCGCTTGCCGGCTTGCCGCTCTCGACCAGCTCGCCGAGCACCTGCAAGGCAGCGACAGTGCCGTCACCGGTGGTACCATGGTCGAGCAAGATCATATGGCCCGATTGCTCGCCACCGACATTGTAACCGCCCTTTTTCATCTCTTCCAGAACATAGCGATCGCCGACTTTCGCGCGCACCAGATCCAGATTCTGGCTGTTCAGAAATCGCTCCAGCCCGAGGTTGGACATTACGGTGGCGACAATCCCGTCTCCACGCAACAGCCCATTGCGGCTCCAGCTCGACCCGATCAGGGCCATCAGCTGATCGCCGTCAACCACCTGCCCTTTTTCATCCACGACGATCAGGCGATCCGCATCGCCGTCCAGAGCTATGCCGATATGCGCTCCGGACGAAACCACCGTTTCCTGCAATATCGCAACGTCGGTGGAACCGCATTTGTCGTTTATGTTCAGTCCATTGGGGTTGATACCTAGCGGCACAACTTCGGCACCCAATTCCCAGAATGCGGAAGGGGCAACCTGATAGGCGGCACCGTTGGCACAATCACAGACAATCTTGAGCCCGTCGAGACGGATATGCTCCGGCAAGGACATTTTGACCGCATGAATATAGCGTCCACGTGCATCTTCATAGCGCCTGGCCCGCCCAATATCTGCTGGCATTGCCAGTTTGGCATCTTCTTCGAGATAGGCTTCGATCTTGAATTCGTCCTCGTCGGAGAGCTTGAACCCGTCCGGACCGAATAATTTGATGCCATTGTCGAAATAGGCATTGTGACTGGCCGATATCATCACCCCGAGATCGGCGCGCATCGAACGGGTGAGCAGGGCCACAGCAGGTGTCGGCAATGGTCCCACCTGCACGACATCCATGCCGACACTGGTAAAGCCGGCGACCAGAGCGTTTTCCATCATATAGCCGGACAGTCGGGTATCCTTGCCGATGACAACCCGGTGACGATGATCGCCGCGCTGAAAATGGCGACCGGCGGCCTGCCCCACTTTCATGGCGATCTCTGCTGTCATCGGATGTTTGTTGGTCAGGCCGCGTATCCCATCGGTACCGAAAAACTTCTTTGTCATATCTACTTATGTCCCACCATCGTCACGCCCGTTACGCCTGTCTCTAGCCGATGGACCGGCTGGAGACCAAGAGCGAATGAAAGCGATAGCAGAAATTACACATAATCACCCCTTGCCAGTACCGGCCCGTCATGGTTGATGGTCTGCTCGGAGAAGACAAAGGGGCAGACCATTGAAAAAAGCGCTGATCATACTGGTTGCCCTGATTCTCGGCATATTGATCGGGCTGTTTGTCGGTCCTCAAAGCGCGCTGTTGGTCGAAGCCGCCGATGTCGTCGGCAATATGTGGCTCAATGCCTTGCGCATGACGGTGATCCCGCTTGTCTTCACCCTGCTGATCGTCGGCATCGGCAAGGCAGCATCGATGGCCCGCGCCGGGCGGATGACCGCCCGCGCGATCGTATTCATGATATTCATTCTCTGGTGTTCTTCCGCGATGGCCGCACTGGTAACGCCAGCATTGCTCGAACTCTTCCCGCTCAATGGCGACGCCGCGGCGGCTTTACGCTCTGCACTGGGCAGTGCGGCACCACCAGGAGACGTACCGCCATTCAGCGAATTCCTGCGCGCGCTGATCCCGACCAATGCCATTGCGGCGGCGGCAGAAGATGCAGTCCTGCCGCTGATGATATTCGCGCTGGCTTTTGCCTTCGCGATCACCCGTCTGCCCGATGCACAACGAGTGATGCTCGACCAGTTTTTCAATGCGCTGGCGAACGCGCTGCTGATCCTGATCCAGTGGGTGTTGGCGCTGGCTCCGCTCGGCGTTTTTGCTCTGGCGCTCGGTGTGGGTGCCAACGCGGGACTGGCGGCGTTCGGGGCATTGCTGCACTATGTTCTCATCGTCAGCAGCATTGGCGCGTTGGTCTGGATATTCAGCTATGTCCTAACCTATGTCGGTGCGCGCCGCGGCCCCGTCGCCTTTTTCAAGGCCTCCGCACGGGCGCAAGCAGTAGCAATATCCACCCAAAGCTCGCTCGCCTCGCTGCCGGCGATGGTCAACGGCGTCAAGGCCATGGGCGTCGGCGATCGTTCGGCCGATGTCGTACTGCCGATTGCGGTCGCGCTGTTCCGCGCCACCGGCCCCTGCATGAACCTGGCCGTCGCGATATATATCGCCCACCTGATGGGGATAGAATTGTCGATTGGCGTTCTCGCTATTGGCGTGATCGTGGCAGCCATCACCACCATGGGCGCTGTCAGCCTGCCCGGCTCGATCAGCTTCATTACGTCAATCGCGCCGATTTGCATCGCCATGGGCATACCCATCGAACCGCTGGTTCTCCTTTTGGCGATCGAGACCTTTCCTGATATCATGCGGACCGTCGCCAATGTTAGCGCCGACATGAGCGTGACCGCTACAATCGCCAGAAGCGAAGGAGATTTGACATGAAATATCGCAAACTCGGACCGGAACTGGAAGTCTCCGCTCTTGGCCTCGGCTGCATGCCGATGGCCGGGATTGGCAAGGGTATGTACGGCATGGCGAGCAGGGCCGAGAGCCTGGCGACCATTGACCGCGCGATAGAACTGGGCGTCACCTTTTTTGATACCGCCGAAGTTTACGGCCCGCATATCAATGAAGAACTGCTGGGTCAGGCCATCAGCGGCCGGCGCGACCGGCTGATCATCGCTACCAAGTTCGGCTTTGCTATAAACGCCGGGCAAGTAAGCGGAGTCGACTCCAGTCCGGCCAATGTGCGGAGGGCCTGCGAAGGATCTTTGCGGCGACTGGGCGTCGAAACCATCGACCTCTTCTACCAGCACCGCGTCGACCCCAATGTCCCGATCGAGGAAACGGTCGGCGCGATGGCTGAACTCGTGAAGGAGGGCAAGGTCCGCTATCTCGGCCTGTCCGAAGCCGGAGCCGCAACTCTGAAAAAAGCCAACGCGACCCATCCGATTGCCGCATTGCAGTCGGAATATTCCCTGTGGGAGCGCGGCGTCGAGGAAGATATCCTGCCGGTCTGTCAGGACCTTGGCATCGGCTTTGTACCTTATAGCCCGCTGGGCCGCGGATTTCTGACCGGCCAGATCAGCAGCCGCGACGATCTGCCCGAAGATGATTATCGTCGCAATGATCCGCGCTATTCGGAAGAAAATTTTGCTGTAAATATGAAACTGGTCGATGTGGTCAAAGAAGTCGCCGGACGGCACCACTGTTCGCCCGCTCAGATTGCCCTTGCCTGGCTGCTGGCCCAGGGCGATTTCATCGTGCCGATCCCCGGCTCGAAAAGACGGGCAACACTGGAGGACAGCATGGCCGCCGTCGAAATCAAACTTACCGAAGCGGATCTCGACGAACTGGAAAAAGCTGCGCCCGTCGGTGGTACGGCAGGCCTCCGATATGGCGACAGGATGATGTCGATGGTGCGGCTCTAGCTTCTAGTGGTCATAAGCCTTTGGCAAATCGCCCGGAACGGGATTGCTATAACGATCCCGTAGACGCATCTGTCGATTGCTCAGTGACTGGTCGACACCGTCGATAATCACCTTCTCCACTTGGGTCGATAGCTCCAGCGGATCACCGGTCCAGATCACGACATCGGCCTGTCGACCGGCTTTGAGAGACCCCAATTGCCCGCCCATATCCATGATCTCCGCAGGTACGGAACTGATCGCGGCGAAAGCTTCGTCCCAGCTCAACCCGGTAGCGCGCGGCACCTTGTTGAGCGCAACCAGATTGCCGGCATATTGCACGGAATAGCGCAGTTGATGCGCATCGCGGTCGTTGATCATGCCGATGGCAACCTTGACCCCGGCATCCTTCATCCGCCCGATATTGGATTGGGTCGAAGCCAGATCCTCGAAGCCGTAGGGCAAATCGCTGAGCGCTGACGCCAGAACCGGCACACCGGCGGCGGCGATATGATTGGCGACACGCCAGCCTTCATTGACACCGACCAACACCATTTTAAGCGCCGGAAAATCCTTGCGCAGGTCGAGCACTTTCAGAATGTCATTGGCGCTTTCGACATGGACCAGCAATTTGGTGCTGCCGTTGATGACGGGCAGCAGCGCCTTTGCATCCGATGCCTTGAGCAGATCGCTGTCAAACGCCGCCGGATTGCGCGCATAGGTGCGAGCTTCGTCCAGCAGGGCGCGGAAATAGATGTGAGAGGCCGAACGGCTGCCCCCTGCCCGGCGGTGGCCGGTTTCGCCCAGTTCGACAAATTGGAACGCCCGCGCTCTGGTGACCGGATTTTCATCCTGCCCGAGATCGACAATCGCGCCAAACCCGCCAAATATCGAGTTGGCTGTGCTGGGTGAAACGACGGCGCGTGTCACCCCCGCGGCGCGATTTACCGCAACCGCCGAGGCAAAGGGATTGATCGCATATTGAACATCGAGCGCGGCCGAGAAAGGCGACTTGCTGGCGTTCATGTCATTGGTTTGGGTGACCGCACCAACCTCGACCAGACCGACGCGACTAAACCCGGCAAATATACCAGGCGTCACCCATTTTCCGGTCGCGTCAATGCGACGCGCATCGGCGGGAATATTCACATTGGCGCCGGCAGCGACAACGCGGTCATTGCGGATCAGCACCGTGCCGCCTTCAATAGGCGCACTGCCGTCGCCAATCACGACCTTGCCGCCGGTAATCGCAGTGGTCTGCGCGGCAAGAGGAGCAGCGATCAGGGCCGCAGCGGAGGCAAGCAATAGGGTAAAACGCTTCATTTTACGTCTCCTTCACCAGGCTGGCCGAGTTCAAAATCACTGACGGGACGGCGTTTCGCATCGCCACTGTCGAACATCAGCGCCCCGTCGATCCAGACCTTTTCGGGCCGTGCGTAAACGCTGAGCGGGTTGCCGTTCCAGAGAACCAGATCGGCCATCTTGCCGGGCTTCAGACTGCCGGTCATTTCATCTATGCCCATCGCCTTTGCCGGATTAAGCGTGATCCAGCGGATCGCCTGCGCGTCGCTGATGTCTATGCCCATCGCCCGGCCATCAGCGAGTGCCTTGGCCGCTTCCTGATTGAGTCGCTGGATCTGGTTTTCGTCATCGCTATGGACGATCACACAAGCCCCGGCCTTTTGCAGCAACGCCGCATTTTCCGGGATTGCGTCATAGGCTTCCATCTTGAAACCCCACCAGTCAGCCCAGACGGCGGAACAGATTTCCTCTTTTGCCAGAATATCGGCAATCTTGTAGCTTTCGACCGCATGATGGAACGCGGTGACCTTATAGCCGAACTCCTTCGACATATCGATGATCTGGGCAAGCTCGTCGGCGCGGTAGCAGTGGTTGTGGACGAGAATATCGCCATCCAGCACACCGGCCAGTGTTTCCTTGCCGAGATCGCGCTTCTGGGTCTTGCCGGCATTGCGCTTGTCACGATAATCCTGCGCATCGATCCAGGTCTGCCGGTTCAGCGCCAGATTGCCCATGCGGGTCGATGGCATCCGGTTGCGGCTGCCATAAACGCGCTTGGGGTTTTCTCCGCAGGCCATTTTCATGCCATATGGCGCGCCAGGGAATTTCATCGCCTGCACGGTACGCGCAGGGACATTTTTGAGCGTTACCGAGCGGCCACCGAAAAGATTGGCCGAACCGGGAAGTATCTGCAACGCAGTGATACCGCCATTGGCCATCGCCCGTGAAAAACCGGGGTCCTGTGGCCAGACGCTATGTTCCGCCCAGACTTCCGGAGTCACCGGCGAGGTCGCTTCATTGCCGTCGCTATGGGCGGACACGCTCGGGGTTGGATAGTCGCCAAGATGGCTATGCACATCGATGATGCCCGGCGTGACATATTTGCCCGAGCCATCCAATATTGTCGCATCCGCAGGGATTGCCGTTTCGGGTCCGCCGACAGACGAGATTTTCCCGCCCGCCATGAACACCGTGCCATTATCGATCCGGCCACCTTCACCGTCGTAGATCGTCACGCCGGTGATGGCAGTCGGAGTCGAAGGATAGGCGCTGTAGGTCGACGGGAATGCGACCTTCGCGGGCTTGCTCGATTTCGTCGGCGTCGCCGCGCTAGCCGAATTTGTGTCCGCTGCGTTGGCGGTGCAGCCAGCCAACAGCGATCCGCCAGCAAGCAGCGCCAGCAAAACCCGATAATTCATAGAAAGCCCCTTAGTCTTATGGTTTTGTCGTAGGATGGATGCCGGCAGATTGTGGGTCACCAAATTCCGACTGACCTTCCAGATCGTCACCGACATTGTCGTCACCAAGCGTATCGAGATGCATCAGCCTCTTGATGAGGGGCGAGATCACGATGACACCGACACCGACACCAACCGCAACCCAGCCCACAGTGGAATAGACCTCCAGAACCCGTTCGGGGCCGGCACCTTCCGCACCGACGGCGGATGCGATCAATCCGGCGGCGAAATTACCGGTGGCAGATGCGAAGAACCAGGTGCCCATGATCAGGCTCGCCATATGCGACGGAGCCAGGCGATTCATCGCGCTCAAACCAACCGGAGACAGGCAAAGCTCACCGGTCGTATGCAGCAGATAGATGAGAAAGATAAACAGGACCGGCGTAAGGTTTCCGGTTCCCGCAGCCAGTGCGCCAGCGACCAGGACGAGGAAGCCTGCGCCAAGCTGAATCAAGCCCAGACCAAATTTGGCCGGTGCTGAAGGTTCCAGCCCCTTGCGCGCAAGCATCGTCCAAAGCAGGGCGAATACCGGAGCCAGCAGGACAATGTAGATTGCGTTAATCGACTGGAATACAGATGCCGGGACTTCGATACCCAGGATATTCCGGTCAACGCTGCGATCGGTAAACAGGTTCAGCGAAGAACCGGCCTGCTCGAACAGGGCCCAGAAAAGGATCGAACCGAAAATCAGGAACATCGCGGCAAATATCCGGTCACGGTCCTCGGGAGCCAGTTTGGCAACTGCTGTGTAAAGAACGTAAATGACCAATATTGCTCCTGCTATTCCCAACAAGGAGCCGACCAATGCCTGATACTGGATCAATACCCACACCAGGCCTACAGTTGCGAAGCTGAGAATATAGAGCAGCCATTCAAATTTTATGCCGCCGACTTTTCTTTCGAGACGAGCTGGATCATTCGCTTCGCCGCGACCGACCAGCAATGGTTTTCCCCAGATAAACACCACGAGCCCAAGCAGCATTCCGATACCTGCAGCACCAAAGCCGTAGGACCATCCGTAAGTCTGCCCCAGCCAGCCTGCGATAATCGCACCCGCCGCAGCGCCCAAATTAATGCCCATGTAGAAAATCGTATAGGCCGGGTCGCGACGGATGTCGGTGCGTGTATAAAGCTGCCCAACGATCACCGATATATTGGCTTTCAGGAAGCCCGAGCCAACGATGATGAAAGCAAGTGCCAGCCAGAAGATGTTAATAGCCGGATCAGCCTGACCTGCACCGTCACCTTCAAATGCCATCAGAAAATGGCCAAAGGTGAGAAGCAGGGCGCCAAAAGCAACCGCTTTGCGTTGCCCGAGATAGCGGTCCGCCAGATATCCGCCGATTACCGGTGTGATATAAACCAGAGCGGTATAGGCCCCATAGATTACGCCGGCTTCGCTATCCGAGTACATCCAGTGCTGAACCAGATAGAAAATAAGCAGCGCACGCATGCCGTAATAGGAAAAACGTTCCCACATTTCTGCAAAAAACAGAACGAAAAGACCCTTGGGATGGCCGAGGAATGTTCCCCGCGCATCACCTGATTCAGCGTAACCACCCGACATATACTAACTCCCCGATATACTGGTCTGGGCTGACCAAGGCAGCCCGGTTGCCCCGCACCCTAATGAAAAAATTGCGCAAGTGAAGCACATTGTTACAAGCGTGACTGGTTTTATCGGGAAATCCGCTTGCAATCCGGACCATCACTTCCAAAGTGGACAGAATGAGCGAAAATAAATTCAACGACCTGAGCAGCCTTGCCGCTTATCTGCCTTCCCGCCGGTCCGGACGACCGCGCGACATGGTAGCCCCTGGCCCCAGCGATGCGCAGATCGAGGAAATTGTCTCCATCGCCATGCGCACGCCCGATCATGGAAAGCTGGCGCCGTGGCGTGTGATATCGGTCGGAGATGACCAGCGCACGCGGCTCGCGCAAGGAATCCATAGCGGATATTTGAAACAGAGGCCGGAAGCGGGGCGCATGGAGCTGGAGTCGCTGGAGTCCATGGCCTGTCATGCACCGACTTTGCTCGTGTTGATGTCGTCACCGGTAGAATCAACCAAGATCCCGCTCTGGGAACAGGAATTAAGCTGCGGCGCTTTCGCCATGAACATGCTGCACGCGGGCCATTCCATGGGTTTTGTTGGCAGCTGGATAACCGGCTGGCCGGCATTTAACGATGACGTCCGAGACCTGTTCGGTCAGGCACCCGAAAAAATCGCCGGATTTTTCTATTTCGGGACCTGCGCCGACGAACCGACCGAGCGGCCCAGGCCGGAACTGGGCGACATATTGTCGAAATGGGCCCCGCCTCCAGCAGAATAGATCGTTTCATCCGCTACTAAATGGCGGAAAAGGCGGAACTTACACCTTGCCCGCTTCGCTGTATTATGGCAGTGCAGCAGCATGAACAATCAAAGCAAACCTGTCTATCTGAAATTGCGGGACATTATCTCCGAGTCCATATTGGATGGAGATTATAACGAAGGCGATATGTTACCGTCTGTCCGCGTCTTTGCCGCCGAACAGGGCGCAAACCCGCTGACCGTTGCCAAAGCCTATCAGGGTTTTCAGGAGGACGGGCTGGTCACGGTGAAACGCGGCGTCGGCATGTTCGTCGCGGCTGGCGCCAAAAACCGTCTGCGCCTCGCCCAGAGAGAAGATTTCATCAAGAATATCTGGCCGCCGGTCGAGCGGCAGATGAAGCGGCTGGATTTGTCTATTGATGATCTCGTAAAAAGCGACGCCTAACGGCCTTCAGCTTTTGACTTTGCCCCGGTCGGCGCGTTGCGCCGCATAGGCACGCCGCAGACTTTTCCGATAGACCGGATTGCCCGGCATTATCGCTACTGCCTTCTTGAGCAGGCTGATGGCGTCCTTTTGGCGAGCATTGTCCGCCAGCAAAGCCAGACCGTAAAGATGCGTTACCACCGGGCTTGATGGCTGCACGCGATAGGCGATCCGGCCCGCGGCAATGGCCTTTTCGGTCTGCCCCAGACCGGTATAGGCCTGGGTCAGGCCCGCCATGATCAGGGCATCATTGTCGCCGATCCGCTTGCGCAGATTTTCCAGAATATGGGCTGCGACCGCCCAGCTTTCGGTTTCGAGATGGGCATAGGCCATCCAGCGCAATCCTGCGATACTGCTGGGATTATGGTTGAGATATTGCGCGAGATCCTCGCCCGCTTGCTGCATCTCTCCTTTGGCGCGCAACACCTCGACCAGACGTAGCATCACCGGTTCGGAGAAGCGGATGCTGCGGGCCTGTTCGAGCGCATCGAGTGCCTCGTCATAATTGCCCATGGTCGCGGCAACATCGGCGACCAGTATATGCGCCGCGCTCGCTCCGCGATTGCCCTGCTGCAGCCGTTTGGCCTCGGCGAAGGCGGCATCATAGTCACCCGCGGTGTAGAGCGCGCGAATATAGGGCACGACCACCCGCGCATCGTTCGGATTGCGTTGCGCCTCGGCGCGCAGCACGCTCAGCGGGGCCGCCGCCATAAAGGCGCTCTCCCGGCCAAAATCATGGATAGCGGCGCGATTCATTATGCCGGCGGCCTGACCGCGCTCGTCAATCGATTCCAGCGCGCGGCCCGCCAGCCACAAGGCGTAAGGGGCGGCTCCGCTCCGATTGACCTGCGGTTTGAGCACGTCCACCGCATCAGCCGCACTGCCCGCAAGATAGAGCGACCGCGCCAGCAGGTTTTGCGCTTGCCTGTTGTTCGGCTGGATCGAGACCAGACGTTGAAACTTGTCCACAGCCGCATTGTGATTGCCTTCGGCATGTTCGATGATGCCCTGCACCAGCAACACCGCCGGGACATTGTCGATCAACCCGCCGGTTTGTTGCATCAACCGTCGCGCCAGATTATATTTGCCGGCCCGGGCGGCGAGAACCGCCTGCATGAAGAAAGCGCGGGGATTTTTTCCGTCCAGCGCAATGATCTTGCGCGCAACCACCAGCATATCGGTCATCCGGCCCATATCGCCCAGCGTTGCCGCATATTCCGTCAGCAGAGGCACATCATTGGAGTCAAGCTCCAGCGCACGCTCGAACCAGGGCAAAGCGGCCCCCAGTCCGAACTGGAAGCGCAACAACTCACCGCGATATTGCAGCGCCCGGATATTGGCAGGGTCCAGCTTCACGGCTTCGTCAACCGCGTTGGTCGCCCCGGCCTGATCCCCGGACCGTGACCGGAAGCGGGCAATATCGACCCACAGATCGGGATTTTGACCATCCAGTTCCATCGCCCGGTTATAGACGGCACCAGCCAGCCGCTCATCACCCATTTGCAAGGCAACCTTGCCCATGATCCGCGCGGCATAGCCTTGATTCTTCGGTGGAATATCGTTGGTCAGCAGCTGATCCCGCGCCTTTTGCGCCTCGCCCTGCAGGGAATAGGCGTGGCCATAGAGATGCCGGACCGCGGCGGGGTCGAGCCCCAGTTGCACCGCCCAGTCCAGCTCTGCCTCGGCGCCGGCGCCGTCCCTGAGACCCAGCAAGACCTCGGCTTGCGCCACCCGCGCATTAATCCATTCCGGATCGGCCTTGATCGCATTCATCAATTCGATCCGCGCCGACCGTATATCGCGCTTGGCCCGAAACTGCTCGGCCTTGGCGAACGCTTCCCGCGCTTCTTCATTGCCTTCGCTGGCGCCATAGATGGCAGTCGGGAGGCCGACCATGACCACCGCTAGCGCAGCCGCCAACATCACCGGCTTGCTGCCCAAGCGCAGTTTCTGGATAAAATCCGTCACCATGGTTCAGCTGGCTTGCTGCAACTTATATTGTTTCAGCAGATCATAGAGAGTCGGGCGACTGATCCCGAGCAATTTGGCCGCGTTGGAAATATTGCCGCTGGTCTGGGAAATCGCGCGCAGGATCGCCGAGCGGTCAGCCGCTTCGCGCGCCGCTTTCAGGTTCAGCAGATCGGTTGCCGCGTCTTCATCCACTTCCAGATCAAGATCATTGGCGCTGATCATCTTGCCATCGGCCATGATCACCGCGCGCTTGATCCTGTTTTCCAGTTCGCGGACATTGCCCGGCCAGTGCCAGGCTTCGAGCGCTGCCAGCGCATCGGGCGCCAGACCTTTCACCGTGGGGTTGATCTCGGCGGCGAATTTCTTCTGGAAATGCCGCGCCAGCAGGCTGGCATCACCCGAGCGTCCGGACAGAGGCGGGATCTTGATCACGATTTCGGCAAGCCGATAATAGAGATCTTCGCGGAAGGCATTGTCCTTGATCATCTTTTCCAGATTCTGATGGGTCGCACAAACGATCCTCGTGTCCACGGCAATGGCCTTTCGTCCGCCGATCCGCTCGATCACCCTCTCCTGTAGGAAGCGCAGCAATTTCACTTGCAGCGGAAGCGGGATATCGCCGACTTCGTCCAGAAACAGCGTACCGCCATCAGCCTGTTCGATCTTTCCCTCGGTTGTCTTGATCGCGCCGGTAAACGCGCCTTTTTCATGACCGAACAATTCGGATTCCAGCAGGTTCTCGGGAATGGCCGCGCAATTGATTGCGACAAAGGCCTTGTCACGACGATCGCTAGCATCATGCAGGCCCTTGGCCAGCAATTCCTTGCCGGTCCCGCTGGCGCCCAACAGCATTACCGAAGCATTGGTGTTGGCCACGCGTTCGACCATCTGCGCCACTTTCAGCATTTCGGGCGCACCGGTGATAATCTCGCCCAATATATATCCCTCGCCACTGCCCTTTGCCGCAAGGCTGGCATTCTCCTGTTCGAGGTTGCGCACATGAAAGGCGCGCCGGACAATCAGCCCCAGCTCGTCGATGTCGACCGGTTTCTGATAAAAATCCCATGCCCCGCCGGAGATGGCCCGCAAGGCGCTGGCTTTTTCGCCATGGCCGGAAGCGACGATGACCTTGGTATCGGGCTTCAGGCTCAATATCGCCTCCATGGTCGCAAAGCCTTCGGTGGTGCCATCGGGATCAGGTGGCAGGCCAAGGTCAAGCGTCACGACATCCGGCTCTTCGGAGCGCAGTTTTTCAATCGCGGTTTCACGGTCACCGGCTATGATGACCTCGAAATCATCATAGGCCCATTTCAACTGCTTCTGCAGACCGGGATCGTCTTCGACTATCAGCAGCTTCTCTTTTTTCGGTTGCTCTTTGTCCGGCATCATGCGGCCCTTTCGTCTGCTGCAATTTCTTTCGGTAAATGTTTGGCGAGCGGCAGCAACAGCGTGAAGCGACTGCCTACGCCTTCCGTACTCTCCACCTCCAGGCGCCCGTTCATCGCTCGCGCCAGCTCGCGGGCTTCATAGGCACCGATTCCAAACCCGCCCTGTTTGCTGGACGAGAATGGCTTGAAAAGCTGGCTGCGGACAAACTCGGCTGACATGCCTGTGCCCTGATCACATACTTCAATTGCCACGCTGAGGTCCCGGCGCCGCGCGTTGATGGTTATCGGCTGGTCGTTCGTGCTGGCATCAATCGCATTCTGGATCAAATGGCCCAAGATCTGTTCAACCCGGGCAGGATCTGCGAAAATCGTCAGATCATCGACATGGCTGCTTTCCAGACTATGCAACAGCCGCTTCTTCTCGATGATCGATCGGATCAGATCGGCCACCTTGACCGATTTCGGCTCTTCCGGATTGCTCTTGTTATGCTGCGACAACCGTTCGAGCAGACCATTCATCTTGTCGGCCGAATCCTGCAAGGTTTCGATCATATCCGCCTGGAACTCTGGATTATCGGCATGGCGCTTGGCATTGCGCGCCAGCAGGCTGAGTTGGCTGACGAGATTTTTGATATCATGCATGATGAACGCCATCCGGCGGTTGAATTCATCAAATCTTTGGGCTTCGGATAGGGATTCCTGACTGCGCGATTCGGCCAGATAGCTAGCCACCTGACGGCCGACGACGCGGAGCATATCCAGATCTTCCCAGTCCAGCTTGCGGTCGATCCGCGGGCGGGCGAGCAGCATCAAACCGGCAAGCCGATCGAAATGGACCAGCGGAACCGCCACCCATGCCAGGTCATCCTTGCTCATCCAGTCGGGGATGGCGGCGGCATCGCACTTCTTGTCCTGACCGGCGCGCAGCGTATCAAATTCGACGATATGGCTGGTCCGTTCGAAAAAAGGAATCGTCTTTCCCGTGCACGCGCGCGCCGGGACTTCGATCGACGACCAGTTCCATCGCGATTGCAGCACCAACTGGCCGGCCTCGTCAGGCACCAGCAATATGCCGGCTGGCGATTCGGTTATGTCGGCGATCGCCTTGATCACCCTTTCGTGGAACGGGGCGCTATCCGCGCCGGGACGGCCGATGGTATCGGTAAAACGAATCCACTCCGACCGGTAATCATAACGGTGCTGGAAGAAGTTTTTGGCCAGCTTGACCTTCAGCCAAGCGCGAAAACGGCCGGACGGGAGCAGCAGCAAGGCACCGATGGTCGCACCGAACAGGAAGCTGATCTGGGCCAGGCGCGCATAGTCGCCACCAACGATTTGCAGCGCCGTCGCGATCACGACCATCATCAGCAGATAGCTGCCGATGGCGACCAGCGACAGCGAACGGAACGCGACGCTGCGAGACAGCTTCAGATCCCATTCGGTATTCCGCAACGATGCCAAGGCCAGGATCGGCGCAATCACCGCCATCATCGGACCGCGCATCGCATGCAGTTCCAACGGTGTACTCTGGGTCAGATAGGTGATCGTGTACAGATTGAGATCAAAGGTCCAGATCGCGGCCAGCGCGGCCATTGGCAGCCGGATACCCCAACGCGTTTCCGGCGCTGAAATCGAATAGAGATTGTGAACCAGCACCAACGCCCCGACGGCGAAGATCATCCGCAATACCAAAGACGTATAAAGGGTTACGCCTTCAAGACGCGGGCTTCCCGAAAATGCGGGAATCAGCGAATCGACCAGCATCTGGCCGACCAGCACAAAGGTCAGTGCGGCATAGATGCTGTTGACCGTCTTCGGTTCATCGCGCCCTTCCCCGGCCTTCAGCAGAATGAACATGAAGCCCAGCCAGCCAAAATTGCGCAGGGTTTCTGCAAATCGGGAAATCGGTGACAGATACCCCTCGACAGCGATCGAAAGCGCCCAGAAGCTGGTCAGTGCGATCGCAATGATCAGCCAGATCTGCTTGTTATTGCGGTCAACCTTGCGCTGGAATTGCCAGATCGCCAGCGCGCCAAAAAGGGCGGCGGCGATACCATGTCCGAATATGCTGATATAATCGAGCAGCGACACCATTTCAGCGCGCTCCCTCTGGCCACAATACGACCCTTATGGTCTGCAGGATGATCAGCAGATCCAGAAAGGGCGTATAATTTTTGGCATAATAGAGATCATATTCCAGCTTGTGCCGGGAGTCTTCGGTCGACGCCCCGTAGGGATAATTGATCTGGGCCCAGCCGGTGATCCCCGGTTTTACGATATGTCGCTCGGCATAATAAGGCATTTGCGTTTGCAGATCGTCGACAAATTGCGGCCGTTCGGGACGGGGGCCGACAAAGCTCATTTCGCCTTTCAATACGCTCCAGGCCTGGGGAAGTTCGTCGATGCGAACCTTGCGGATGAAGTTGCCGATACGGGTGATCCGGGGGTCGTTCTCGCTCGCCCAGATCGCCTTGCCATTCGGCTCCGCATCAGCACGCATCGAGCGGAGTTTCAGAATGTTGAATTTCT
>Ga0315336_1003995_pt1 | contig 18439 bp, 10 predicted proteins | sample ASW5metaG_FD_204512 | JGI IMG/M metagenome (GOLD analysis project Ga0315336, IMG submission 204512) | Ammonia-oxidizing marine archaeal communities from Monterey Bay, California, United States - ASW #5 | ecosystem: Environmental > Aquatic > Marine > Intertidal zone | place: USA: California... | reverse complement strand
CTTCGCTCCCCTGCCGGGCAGGTCGGGGAGGGGGATGTGCCCGAACTCATAGGGGCGCTCAATCGACGCAAAAGTGTTAACCATCAGAGTTGCAGCGTGAGACGTTTCGGCCGCCCGGACCGCCGCCGGATCGCCACGCCAGTGACCGTCGCGAAATCCAACTCGTCCTGGACATTGAGGTCGTCGCCGAGGTTTCGGAAAGCGACTCGTCGCCGCCCGCACGTCACTTCGCCGGACAAGATACTGTGCTCAGTGCAGCTGATGATTGAGCCTCGATTGATGTATCCTGGTGGAGAACAATGACACGATGCCCAGGGGGAGGTTTTGCGCGACGACCGCGTCCGACAGAAGAGTTATCAAACGGCGAAGCGGCGATCGGCGCTGGCGATACGGCCGAGTTCCTGTCTCGGTACACTAGAGGACAGATAATCATGAAAAAAATTATGATTACCAGTCTGGTAATGACATGTGCGGCGGGCATTTCGATCAGGGCGCGAGCAAACGAAACGCAGCCTCCCAACTTCATTGTCATCTTTTGTGACAACTTGGGCTACGGCGACATCGAACCGTTTGGATCAACGGTGCATCGCACACCTCATTTGAACAGGATGGCGCGCGAGGGCCGCAAGTTTACTCATTTCTGTGTGACGGCTGGAGTCTGTACTCCTTCGCGGGCCAGCCTGATGACCGGCTGCTACGCCCAGCGAGTTGGCATGCACACCAACCCGCGCGACGGGATGGTACTGCGGCCGATCTCCCCTTACGGGCTGCACCCGAACGAGGTGACGATCGCCGAAATTCTAAAACCGCTCGGCTACGCCACGACGATCATCGGCAAATGGCACCTGGGCGACCAGCTGCCGTTTCTCCCGACTCGGCAGGGATTCGATTCGTTCTTTGGCATTCCGTACAGCGACGACATGACCCAGGACGTTGGTCAGCAGATTGGTGACAAGCTCAACGGATCCAACTGGCCCCTACTGCCACTGATGGAAAACGAAATAGTCGTTGAAGCGCCAGCCAACCGCGATCTGCTGACGAAGCGTTACACGGAGCGGGCGCTGGAGTTTATTGAGGAGAACAAAGACCAGCCGTTTTTTCTGTACCTCCCCCAGGCGATGCCCGGCAGCACGAATGCGCCTTTTGCCAGTCCCGCTTTTAAGGGAAAGAGCCGTAATGGACCGTGGGGCGATTCGATCGAGGAACTTGACTGGTCCACAGGACAGATTCTCGACAAGCTGGTGCAACTCGGCATCGACAAGCGAACGTTGGTAGTTTGGACGTCGGACAACGGAGCACCAATGACCGGTGACGTGAGCAGCCCGTTGCGTGGCACGAACCGCCCACTACACGGTCGAGGTTACACGACGGGTGAAGGAGCGTTCCGTGTGCCGACTATCATGTGGTGGCCCGGCAAAGTTCCTAACGCCACGGTCTGCGACGAACTGGCCACCACGATGGACCTGTTGCCGACGTTCACGCGTCTGGCCGGTGGCAACGAGCCGCCAGACCGCGTGATCGACGGCCACGACATCCGCCCGCTCATTTGCAATGAGCCGGATGCCAAATCACCGTATGACATTTTCTATTATTACGATGCCGACCAGTTACAGGCAGTCCGTAGCGGTCGCTGGAAGCTGTTCCTTCCACTGACATCCTTCAACCACCACCCTCATTTCCGTCAAGGGGAACAGCCCAGGCCCTTGTTGTTCGACGTTGTTGAAGACATGGGCTCGACCCGAAATCTCGCCGACACACATCCCGATATCGTCCAACGATTGACGGAGCTGGCCGCAAAGGGACGGGAAACTCTTGGTGACCGCAGTCGTCCGGGTACCGGACAACGCCCGGCCGCAAAGATCGAGAATCCTTCGCCACGCATGTTGCCACCTGCCGCAGAGCCTCGGGACACGCTGCAATCGATCGAACGCACGCGTACCGGGCGGCACTGGGTCGATGCAAAGATCGATCCTCCGAAGTCACCGGAAGAGTCGCAGAAGTGTTTACGGATTGAACCCGGCATGAAGATCGAACTGGTCGCCGCCGAGCCGCTAATTGTGGATCCGGTTGCCATCGCATTTGATCGTCGAGGAAGGATGTTTGTTGCGGAGTACCGCGATTATCCCACCGGTCCATCACAACAGGACGGTCCACCGCTTTCGCGGATCGTAATGCTTCAAGATACCGATGACGATGGCCGTATGGACTGCCGGTATGTGTTTGCCGAGCACTTGAACTTTACTCACGGCTTGATGGCATGGAACGACGGAATTCTTGTCCCGGCGCAGACCAAAATTATCTTTCTCAAAGACACCGATGGCGACAACAAGGCGGACGTGCGCGAGGTGCTCTTTGAGGGCTTCGAGCCGGAGCACCCCCAGATGCAGATTGGCAACCCCCGCTGGGGTGTGGACAACTGGATCACGCTGAACTTTGGGCCAGGCCAGATTAGCAGATCCCCACGGGCTGACGGGCCCGCGCCCAGCTCACCAGGGACCTATGAAATGCCCGTGGCGGACTTTCGTTTTCATCCATTGACGATGGAATTTGGGCCCGACAGCGGGGCGGGGCAATACGGCAACACGGTCGACAGCTGGGGGCATCGTTTCTTTTCGTGGAACCGCAACCCAATCCGGGTCTCTATGCTTCCGTATCGGGCTGCGCACCGAAATCCGTTTGTCGTTATTTCCAAGGCATACACCGACGTGGCTCCTTCGGGTGGCGATGCGATTGTGTTTCCGTTGGTCGAGATGAAGAGCAATTGGCTGTCGCACGCAGGCACGCATACCTCGGCCTGTGGCGTTACTGCGTATGTGGGTGACCTGCTCGGAAGCGACTATGCAAGCAGTGTTTTCGTGTGCGAGCCGGTCGGGCATCTGGTGACCCGTTCGATCATCAAGCGGAACGGTGTAGGACTGACGGCCGTGCGAGCCCGACCGAAGGCGGATTTTCTGGCTTCCACCGACATGTGGTTTCGTCCTTCCAGTCTGGCCAACGGTCCGAATGGAGCCCTGTATCTGGCCGACATGTATCGGCTGTATGTTGAACACCCGCGGTTTTTTCCGGAAGACATTGCCGAACGTCTCGACTGGCGTGCGGGGGATGATCGTGGACGCATCTGGCGGATCGTACCAGAGGGCACCAACAAGTCACGCCCGTTCACTCCGCCGGAAACGACTCGCGATTTGGTCGCCCTGCTGTCGGATCCCAACGGCTGGCGGCGTTATCTCGCGCAGCGCCTGCTGGTCGAGCGTCAAGCGGTAGCTGCTGCCGCGGCCCTGCGTGATTTACTAACAGTAGATCCGAGCGACCAGGTCCCAGCTGGCAGTCCGGATTTGGCGCCGCGAGCTCGCTTGCACGCGATGTGGACCCTTGACGGACTCGGCGAGTTGACGGTGTTCGACGTAAGCAACGCGCTCAGCGATCCAAATGTGTACGTTCGCCGCGACGCGGTCAAACTGGCAACGCAGCGCTTGAAGAATCACCCGCAACTGGTTGAGCGGCTCATTGCAATGTCAGATGACGAGGACGTTCTGGTGCGATATCAGATCGCCTTAGCGCTCGGCGACACCGACGACCCGCGCGCAGTCGATGTGCTGACCAAACTTGCGCTTCGCGACGGTGGTGATCACTGGTTTTCCCGGGCGATTCTCACGTCAGCCGAAAAGCGGTCCGGCGCGATTCTGTCCGGGCTGGTAGCGCAAACGACTGGTTTGAATGGCCGTCCCGCGACGCCCCACCTCGATTTGGTGCACGACCTGGCCTCGGTCGTCGGCACGCGAGGCGACGAGCAGGAACTGGGGATGCTGCTGCAGGTCGTGGGAGACGATGCTCGTGATTCGGACATGGAGTGGAAAATCGCCGCGTTGAGTGGTGTGGCCGAGGGACTGTCCCGGCACCAAGGGCCGGACAAAACAAGCTTGAAGAAACTGATATCCAGTCCGCCCGAGCCTCTGGTCGGTCCCGCCGGGCGAGTGCAACAGCTGCTCGACACGATCCAGCAAATCGCGCTCGATAAAGAACGGCGTGTTGGCCAGCGTGTTGTATCCATCGAACTGCTCGCCTATGAGCCGCTGGAACGAGTTGGAGATGTCTTTTACGAACTGATTGCGACTGGCCAACCGGTCGAAGTGCAACTGGCAGCGATCGAAGCGATGCGCAGCAACGCGGATGCGCACGCGGCGGAAATAGTAATCAAGAGGTGGCCGGCCTTGGGCCCGACGGTACGCGGTCCGGCGATCGCCCTGATGTTTAGTCGCGCCGACACGACTCGCCAGGCGCTAGAGGCAATGGAGAGCGGCGCGATGAACCCGTCGGTTGTGAGTATCGAACAGCGTGCCCTGTTGCTCGAACATCCTGACGAAGATGTCCGCTCGATGGCCATCCGAATTTTTGGCGGTGCTATTTCGCCAAACCGCCGTCAAGTCGCAAACCGCTATCGGCCGGCGCTCGAGTTGAGAGGCTCGGCGACGTCCGGTGCGAAGATCTTTCAACGCATCTGTGCCAAGTGTCATCGCATTGATGGGCAGGGTCACGAAGTTGGTCCTGATATCAGCGATGTTCGCAATCGGTCGCGCGAGGCGCTGCTCTACGATATTCTGGACCCGAATCGTGCCGTGAATCCAAATTACACCGCTTACCAGGTTATCGCCAGCGACGGTCGCATCTTCGACGGTCTGATGACTGCCGAGACTGCGGGCGCAGTCGTATTGCGGCAAGCGGAAGGCAAAGAGCAGATCATCCCACGTGCAGATATCGAGGAACTTCGCGCCAGCGGCAAGTCGCTCATGCCCGAAGGTGTCGAGAAGGAAGTCGACGTCCAGCAAATGGCCGACCTGCTAGAGTACCTCAAGGCGCTGGACCGAAAGACGATCGTCCTGACATCGACCGGGTCGTTGAATCTGGGTGAGAAGCCCGAGCCACAACCATAAATCGAAAGAGCAGTTGAAATACAAATAAGAGTGGACTCGGACCCGGAGTATCCCGCCGACCGGTCAAACTCAGTGTTACCAACCCCGGCGTACTCCGATTCGTTGTGGGCCGAGTCCTTGTGGATTACAATTAGGACGTGATACCTTCTGAAAAAACTGGAGACGATTAAGATGGGCAAGCGATCTGCGTGGGATTACCCGAAACGAGCCAAAGAACGTCCATTCCCACATCGTACCGCCGGTTCGCCCCTGCGAAGCGCCTCGTTGTTTGGCATTACCGCAGCCTGGGCACTCGTTGCGTGGATCAGTGGAGGCTCCTTGTCAACGCTCACCGCGGTTGCGGAAGAGTTCCCGAGGGAACTCGTCGATTTTGTACCTTATGAGAAGAACCCTGTGTTTACCGGCCGTGGAGAGGGACACTGGGATGAGAAACTTAACGAGCGCGGCTGGATTTTGCGCGAAGACGACTTGTACCGAATGTGGTACACCGGCACCAAGCCCGGCAGTTCGAAGAAACTTGGCTACGCCACTTCGCCGGACGGGCTCACCTGGACGAGATACCAGGACAATCCTCTTTACGACGAGCATTGGGTCGAAGATATGATCGTCGTCAAGCACGACGACACCTACTACATGTTTGTCGAGGGGGACTCGCCAGGGCCGGTCAAGGGTGTGCAGATAGATCTCCTCACTTCCGCGGATGGCATTCGCTGGAAACGGCATGGAAAGATTGATATTCGACTGACCACGGGCCAGCCGATCCCCGATGTGTGGGCTGGCACTCCGACCGTGTGGATTTCTGAGGGCGTCGGGTATTTGCTTTACGAATTGAATAACGACGAAGCGATTTGGCTGGCCACGTCCCCGGATCTCAAGGTGTGGACCAACGTGCAGGATGAGCCGGTGATGCGGCCAGGGCCAGGTTTCTACGACAAGAAATGGATCGCCGTCAACCAGTTCATCACACACAAGGGACGCTATTACATTTACTACCACGGACTGGGCGAGTCCGGCGGAAAATGGACCACCAACGTCGCAATGTCGACCGATCTGTTGAACTGGAAAAAGTATCCCCACAACCCGATCTTGCCGACAGAAGCCGACAAATCGAGCGGGATTCTGGTGCATGACGGTGAGCAGTATCGCCTTTATACGATGCATGACCAGGTACACGTTCACTATCCTCGCGTGCCTTAACCTGCAGGCCGACCAGCCGCCACGCAGCACTGCATCCTCGCAGCGATTATGCCATCCATTTGGAATCCGTCCTGTATGGCCAGGCGATCGCGGAGTATCGGCGTGTGCTGGAACTGAACGAGGACTCCCCTCTTGGATCGTCAAAGGCAACACGTTGCGAATTCGCTGATTGGCGCGGTTGGTTCTGCTTCCCATCCCCCAATTTGATAGAATGATCGTGGTCGGCGTTACGAAACGTCCTGGGTGATAAATCCGATGTTGATTGAAGCGAAGAAGGTGAACGTGAAATCGCCACTCCGGCGACGAAGGTCCGTCTGCGCACTGGTGGCGGTCATTGCGGTGGGGATCATTTTCCCCCGGAGCGACACATCCGGGGCGGAAACATCCGGGACGAATGATGCCGACCGCCGGCCAAACATCGTGCTCATCCTGGCGGATGACGTGGGCTATTCGGACGTAGGTTGCTTCGGCGGGGAGATTCGTACGCCGAACGTCGACCGCCTGGCGGCCGAGGGCCTGCGGTTCACCCAGTTCTATACCAACTCGGTGTGCATTACGGCGCGGGCGTCGCTGCTGACGGGACTCTACCCGCGCTGGCCGACTCCGGAGCAGTCAAACATTCTCTTAGCTCCCACGATGGTCACGATTGGCGAGCTATTGAGCTGTGCAGGCTATCAAACGGCACTGAGCGGCAAATGGCACATGGGCCACAAGGCGCCTCATCGGCCAATCGATCGGGGATTCGACGAGTACTACGGACTACTGGACGGCTGTTGTAATTACTTTGATCCCGCCCAGCGTGACCCGGCGTTCGAAGGCGACTCTGGTGCTGCTGGCGGAGGCTTTCGCTTTTGGGGCCACAACGATCGGCGGATCACTGAGTTTCCCCACGATTTTTACGCGACGGATGCGATCACTGACCATGCCGTCGCCAACATTCGCCGGTTCAGCCGCCAAGACCAGCCGTTTTTTCTGCATGTTTGCTACACGGCTGCGCATTCGCCACTGCACGCCAGGCCGGCAGATATCAACCGCTACAAGGGCCGTTATGCCATCGGCTGGGACGAGGTGCGCCGACAGCGATTTCGGCGCCAGATCAACTTGGGTCTGATGCAAGACACGTGGGAGCTGCCCCCGCGCGAGCCCGAAGTCCTCTCCTGGGACGAGGAGCCGAACCGTGCGTGGCAGGAGTCGCTGATGGAAGTGTATGCGGCCATGGTCGATTCCATGGATCAGGGCATCGGGCGGATCCTGCAAGCACTGGAGGATGTTGGCGCGGCGAACAACACGGTGGTGATCTACCTGTCGGACAACGGCGGCTGCGCCGAACAGGCGGGCGGCGATGACCCGACCAACATTCCCGGGCCCAAGCAGCACTACGTCTCCTGCGGCGCCGGCTGGGCCTATGCCCAGAATACGCCCTTCCGTCGCTACAAGGAGTGGGTGCACGAAGGGGGTATCGCGACTGGATTGGTGGTCCGCTGGCCCGAAGTCGTCAAGCCGAATACGATCACGCACCAGGTTGGGCACGTCATCGACTTCATGCCGACTCTTGTGGAAATCGCCCGTGCTGAGTATCCGGCGATCTTCCGCGGTCAGGCGGTTATTCCCGTCGAAGGAACGAACTTGATGCCCATTTTGCACGGGCAACAGCGAGCGGAACACGATGCACTGTTTTGGGAATGGTCGGGCAGCCGCGCTGTTCGCCACGGAAAGTGGAAACTGGCCTGGGACGCCTACCTGGAGCAGTGGGAGCTGTACGACCTCCAGGCCGATCGGACCGAGTGCAACGACCTGGCCCAACAGCAGCCCGACCGCGTCACGCGGATGAGCCAGACGTGGCGGGCTTGGGCCGACCGTACCGGCGTTAGCCAATTACCGTCGTCGAAGCCCAGGCTCAAACCATAATGGTGGTTAAAATGTATTTTGATGGTAACGTGGGATGGCGCGGGCAAACGAGTGTGGGGAACCCCGTTTTCGATTTGCCGCGCACGACGACACAGCGTGTTGAAGTAGGCCCAGCGATGGAATCAAAACAGCGGACCGGCTTTACTTTGGTGGAACTCCTGGTGGTGATCGCCATCATCGGCATTCTGATAGCCCTGCTGTTGCCCGCGGTCCAGGCGGCGCGGGAAGCGGCCCGGCGGGTGCAGTGCATCAATCACCAGAAACAGCTCGGCTTGGCGCTGCTGAACTACCACGACACCTACGGAATGCTGCCCATCGGCCAATACGGGCACAACAACCTCCGGCCAGGCTTAGCCGGGAATCCGGGGATCTCGGCACATGTCATGATCTTGCCGTTTCTCGAACTGGTGAACATCTCCGATAATTACGACTTTAGCGTTGGCCAGAACCACATCAACAACCGTCCGGTCGTAGGGTTGGAGATTCCCGAGTATCAATGTCCCACCGACGACTCACGCGGTCGACTGTTCGGCAACCAGTACTCCCGCTCCAACCTGGTTTTCTGCTTTGGCTCCAGGACGATGGCCAAAAGGGCTGGCGGCGCGCTCTACGTGCTGCCGATCGATCTCACCACCGATGGGGCGTTTCAGGTCGGAGGTGGTCCGCATACGGAGTCGATCCGCACGCTGGCCGATCTCCAAGATGGAACATCCAAGACAATTTTGGCCAGCGAAGTCCTCAGCGGCAAGGTTGAGGATCCCGCCAACCGCATTTGGGACACACGGGGCCTGTGGTCGTGGAGTGGGATGGGGGCGATTTGTTACACCCATCGCAACACGCCCAACAGCAGCGTCGGCGACGCCATGTGGGCCAACGTTGGACAGGATTGCGCCGACATGCCCGACATGCCCTGCGATCCTACCCACGGCACCCAGCACGACGAGTTTCACGCCGCCGCCCGCAGCCGGCATCCGGGCGGGGTAAACGCCGTCTTCGCTGACGGGCACGTAATCTTCACCAGCGACACAATCGACCTGGTTATCTGGCAGCGGCTGGCCGCTATCGACGACGGCCAGGTGATCCCCGCAGATTTCTGACGCCGGGTATTCTGTGGGAGGTGATGTCCGTCGCCCGCCTGTTCGGCGCGGCCGCTCGATCGGGTCTTTACAGATTCAACGTCCGAGTGTTGGGTCGTACATTGTTCACGCTCCTCTTGCATGGGCATGGTAGGCGGCTACCGCCGGTGGATGCTTTCTGGTTGGCGACGATGTGCGACGGAAAAAGTTTTTCCGTACCCAGTCCGATCAATCGTTTTGCGGTTGGCGACCGCGATGGTCTGAGAATACAATAGCGTGACGCAGGCGGCTCGCTGGGCCTTTCTATTCAGAATCAGTCGCCGGGCAAGGGCAGGAAATGTCTACGAAGTCGCAAACGCTTGGTGTTGCGACGCGGCCTTATACGTCACTACTTCAGGTGTTGACCGGCAAACGAACGCGGCCGGCCTTCAGGCAGTTTGGCTGGCCACGTTCCCAAGGTGACTTTTGCTGAAACCAACAAAAAAAGGGGGGCATGAACATGCAGAGACCAACATGGGCCACAGCTGTCGGTATCATCGGCATTGTGATTGCGATTTACGGCCTCCTCAACAGCGGCGCAGGGCTGATGATGCCCCGAATGGGTGCCATGCTGAAGCAAGGCAAGCAAATGGGACAAGAGCACATGGAGCAGGAAGAGCAAAATATAAAGGCATCTGAGGCCCAGGAGAAGAAAGAAGACAAACAGCAGGATTCCACTGGTAAAGACTTCCCCGAATCGGAGGCGCAAAAGGAATTTACCGCGAAGGCCCAGCAGGATCAGGAAGCATTTTCACAGCAGGCCGACAAAGAGCAGGAAAAGGCAATGCAGAGTCGTATGCAACAGCAGCAGGGCATGTTCAACATGCCTGGCTGGTATACGGAAATTTTTGCCCCTCTCGCCAGCCTCATTTCGATTTGCATTTTCGCTTTTTACTTGTTCGCATCCATCCTGCTACTGCAGACAAAACCAAGTTCGATTTCGTTCTTCTCTTTGGCAGCCTGTGCAGCTATTGGTTTTGCGATCCTAAAAACTTTAGTTGCGGTGATCGCCATGTCTTCCATGGGAATGGCCATGGAGATGACCGGTATCTTCATGGCGGTGGTGAGTGTGGTGTTACTGGTCGTTGTGGCCCAGGGAGACAAAGAGGCGTTTACGGATGCTTGATAAAAAGGAAATCATGGAACGTCAACTTACCACTGGCTGTCGTAGTACAAACGGAGGCACCGGGGCGGGAAAATGCGGGTTGGGTCGCTTTGCTCGACAACATCTCATTCCTCGTCCGGTGATCCTTGGACGTTTGGCGATTGTCGTTTTCATTACGCTTGATTCAGATGACTGATCACTTATTCTGGTCTCGAAAGTTGATTCGACGCGTGACCTGCGTTTTACTTCCTCCGTTTCTCATCCTTATTTCGTTTTCGATATTGGCGATACAATTTAAGGAAATTTCAACCAGGAGCGAGATCTTATCTCTCACTTCATTTATTACGCTTATCTCCTTTAGTGCTTTAGCTTTCAATTGGTGTCGAGTTTCATCCTCGTTGACCTCTGAAGATATTTTAAAGCTTATCTATCAAGTCGGCATTGATCTTTTTCTTGCGAGTCTTCTGGCACTGGTCTCAACTTTTTTTGCGTGGGTGAAAATGACTGCATCTTTTATTCCTGTGACCTTCTATCCACTCTTATTTGGTTTGCATTGGCTCTTTCTCTTGATGGCCATTCTCCTGTTCTTGTTTTGCATGTTGTGCCTTCTCAGAGCTATTAGAGACATCAACAGCGCCAAACAAGACGCTGCAGCCAACCCCTAGCCGCACCCGCATGGGACTAGAATTCCAAGGGTGTCGGAGTTTTTTCTTTGCCACCCACGGTTAGCAGCTTGTGAAACAGTTCCGGATCGACAGTCTCGGGAATCGCCGTCACGTGACCATCGGCAAAACCGGCGTGGAATATCCCAGGGTGAAGACTTCCGTTAAGACCGCCGAGAGGCTCCTGTTCGTCGTACGACCAGTCTTTCGGCTTTGTCCAGATGACGGCGTGCGGGTCATCGACTTGGAGCAGGACAATCGTCTTGACCGTGCCGTCGGTCATATTACGAAAACTAATTCCACGATCGGTTCCGCTGAAGAACAAACCCTCGCCGACAGGTCCGACGTAATGTGTCTTACCTTGCGCGGGCGCGAGTTTGGAACTCTGATCCAGCAGGCCCTCTGGCATCTCGGGGATCAAAGCGCGGTTGTGCTCGCTGTCCCACGGCTCGTCGAGGTGAAAGCGGCTGTAGAGTGCCTGCTGTTCGATATACGGCAGGATGGCGACTCGCCAACTGAGCAGCGGTTTTCCGTCGTCCGAGTAGATCGCATGGGCAGGAAAATGACGTTTCCTATCGTGGTAGTTGTGCATTGCCAGCAGCAGTTGTTTCATATGGTTGATGGATTGAACTCGCCGTGCCGCTTCGCGGGCCTGCTGTACGGCGGGCAACAGCAGGGCGACCAACACGCCAATCACCGCCACTGTTGTCAACTGCGCCGACTCGGTTGCAGACGTGTCAAATAAAACAAAACTGTTGCCGTCCCGTTTTGGTTGAAACAACCCGGTATACACGTTTGACATGCGGTCGGCGTAGGCGGCATAGGCGCGTTGGATGGGGTCATCGCTGGCACGCAGCTGTGCCAGTTGCGTTTCCATCCCGCCTTTCATTTGAGCTTGTGCCACTTGAATGCCTGCCTGCATCAGTTCCTCGAGTTGAGTTGCCTCCGCTGCACCCGCGGTGTGAGCCACCAGCTTTGAGGGTTGTGCCGAATTGAGGTTCAGCGTCAACTCGACCGACTCGAGCAGACCTGGTGCTTGAAAGAAGGATTGCATTTCCGGAGGCGCTTTACCTTGAGCTTGCATCAAGCCGAGTTGGATCAGGGGGCGAAGTGCCACCAGGTCGACAGCAACGTACAGGTCATCACCTGATGGTTGCCTTGCGACCAGTTTGGCGAGCACCCCAGCTGCTTTTTCGCGACTGCCGTCGAACAGCTTTTCTAACATTCCCTGCGATCCCACCACGAGCGTTTTTTGTTTCAGGATCATCAAGCACGGGAGCATCGGATGTTGGCTGACCAGGCAGTCCCTGTCGGCGATTTTCCCCGGCTGGGTGTGTTGGATGAGTTCGGGCGCGAGCTTTTCGAAGTCAAACGCCTGGTCGGCCTGCAGAATGACTGCATAGTAAAGGGTGGTCCCGAGCGGTGGTTCGCCGACCGCCGTCGCGCGGGTGATATGCTTCAGCCCCATGCCGAGGTATTTCTCACCGGCGGCTTCGGCAACCTCGGTCGGCAGCAACTGCGCTGCCGGGTTGGTCAATACCTGCTTGGGTCGCAAGCAGACTGCTGCGACCGATTCGGCGGTGAGAAATGTCGGGTTCACAACCCCAGCGGGTGGCGTCTGGGCCCACGTCGCGGTCATTGGCGCCAGGAGCGTTACCCAGGCAGTGAGAATTCGAATCCAGAAAAGTCGGACGAATCGATCAGGGGCCATCGGTGATTCTCCTAGTGTGACCATAAACCATAGCCATTGAGGGGCTAAAACAAAGGTTTTCCATGAGAGGTGATAAGGGGATGTTTATTCTGCCATCTGCAGGATCCGTGTATCGTAACCGACACGGGAAAATTTTGAGTGAAAAAACTGGTTTGTGTTACACCAGGACGTGAGGACCCCGCAGGTTGAAGGCTTGAGTTCTTTGGGCGGAGGTCAATTCCACAAGCTGCGGGGTCCATACCGCTGGCCCAGGTGGGTATGTTGTCCGTGTAGTAAAAAGCATCGGCCCGGGCCGTTTCATCCCTGTAATGAGTAGCTGTAATCATCGAGCCGGTCGTACTCATTCCGGCTGTTTCCCATGCCGTAGGGGGCCAGGTAGTCGTCACGTCCAGAGCGTGTGCCGACAGGGTAACAGAATGCCTGGTTTGGGCGAGCGATCTCGAAGTCGGGCTGAAAGGATTTGAACCTTCGACCTCTGCGTCCCGAACGCAGCGCTCTAGCCAAGCTGAGCTACAGCCCGTGATGTCAGCGGATCCCCGCTTTCGGCCGGTCCCGGCTTGACCTCTTCATGATCGTAACACAGGCCCCCTGGGGCGACAACCGACCACCGCGGCAAGGAATTTTTGGCCCCGAGGTACCGCGGCAAGTACTCGTTCCGGTTGGCGGGGCCGAACCAGCAGTTAAAATGATTGAAGTTAAGAGTTCTGTCTGGTGGTTCGGGCTCGGGCAAGGTTCGGAGCCGGAATTTTGTGGCCACCTGCAAGGTGCGGCCTTATCAACGGGCTGTGAACTGGTGTACGATGCGGCCAGGGGCAAGTATCATTCTGAGACAAACGGGCTTTTGGGTTTATGTCTGCGCCAAACCAGGTCATGTACGCCTATTTGACAATCCTTAGCGGGAGCAAGGCTGGAACCAACTTTCTGGTCGATCCCGCTGTGCGCACGCTCATTGGTCGCGGGACCGATTGTCACATCGCCATCCCCGATCCGTTGTTGTCGCGGGTGCATGCTTCGCTGGCATTTGAGCAGGATGGTTGGGTTGTGCGCGATGCGAGCAGTCGCAATGGGACCCAGGTGAACGGGCAAAAGATTACCGAGGCGGCGATTGACGACACCCATATGATTCAGCTTGGCAAGAGCGAGTTGCAATTCCATTTGTCGGAGGACCCACCAACGGCTGAGGGGAACGACCCTCACCACACGCAAACGATCGTCAAAGATGTTCCGCTGGCGATGGAGCAGGATCAGGAGGAGGTAATTTCGGGGATACCCGGTGCCGAGCAAGTTAAAGAGCTGATGTTGCTGTATCAACTCTGCATCAAACTGCTGGGTTGTGGAGATCCTGATCAGGTGGTTGCAATCGCCCTGGACCTGTTGCGCAAGCGGACAGGTGCTGCGGTGATCGGGTATTTGGCTGTGACGGACGAGGGAGGGCTTAAACCCAGTTTGGTGATCCCCGAGGATTCGGAGACTAAAATCCAGTTGAGTGATTCACTCACCGAGATTGTGCTCCGGCAGGGCCACGCGGTTTGGGTCGCCAATCAATCGACGTCTGGCCGAAAAAGTGATTCGTGGGAACATTTTGCCGACGCCATGTGTGCTCCGCTGGTGCGGAAGTCCAAGGATGGGGAGCGGATCACGCTCGGGGCGATTCATGTTTACCTGGAGGCGGGTCGGTTTCGTCAGTCAGATTTTGACTTCCTGATCACCGTGGCGAACCTGGTCGTCGTGGCCCTGGTGAGAGCTCGGGAACTGGTCACACTGCAATCGGATTTTCAGCGTTTGGTGGAAACATCGCCGGGCTATGACACTTTGATCGGGAAAAGTTCCCAGATGGAGGAGTTGAAGACCAAAACAGCCCGCGTTGCCAGAGCCACCGGTTGCGTGCTTGTTCGAGGTGAAAGTGGTTCGGGTAAGGAACTGGTAGCACGGGCCATTCATCGGGCGAGTCCACGGGAAGATCGCCCGATGATCTCGGTCAACTGTGCTGCAATTCCAGCGGACCTGATGGAAAGTCAACTTTTTGGCCACAAATCGGGGGCATTTACCGGCGCCGATCGGGATCACCAAGGTTACTTCCAGCAGGCGGATCAGGGGACCCTGTTTCTGGACGAAGTCGGCGAGTTAACCCTTGAAGGGCAGGCAAAGCTTCTCCGGATCCTGGAAGGGCACCCGTTCTTACCGGTTGGTGCAACCGAGGAGGTGAATGTTGATGTTCGGGTCGTGGCCGCGACGAATCAAGATTTGCAGGATTACGTCCGTGAGAAAAAGTTTCGTGAAGATCTCTTTTATCGGCTCACTGTTTTTGAGTTGTATGTACCTGCGTTACGGGAGCGGGGCGACGACATTAGCCTGCTGATCGACTACTTTTTAGATCACTATCGACATCAGCACGGTCGGCCGAACCTGGTTCTGGCCGAGGATGCTCAAAAAAAGATGGTTCGCTATCGCTGGCCAGGTAACGTGCGGCAACTGCGCAATGTGATCGATAGCGCCGTTGTTCTGGCCGATAGCGAAACGATTCAGCCCAGCGATTTGGCACTGCGAGACTCTGGAGGTCCGGACCTGGACACGCTCCAGATTGATCTTTGGGAAAAGAAACTGATCGTCGAGGCGCTGCGACGGACCAGCGACAATGTCCCAGAGGCCGCCAAATTGCTGGGCATTGGCCGGGCTACGCTTTACCGGAAAATTGAACAATACAAGATTCAGCGGTGAGCGTCCCGGAGACTGTTCCAACGAAGTGGCAGTCGGCAACCGGGGGTGGACGGCAGCCGGCAGGCCTGGGGTTTTGGGAGTTGGGATTTTGCCTGTCGGCCGGGGATGCGTGAAAAACCAATATTGAACCGAAATGGGCACAACGGAGGATCAACGCCGAAAGTTCGAAGCGCTTGATCGCGATGCGCTTCAAAAGCACCAGTTAGCATCATTGAATCGGCTCCTGGCCAAAGTCTTGCCACAGAACGAGTTCTACGCTCACAAGTTGTCCGATTGCAAAATCCCGCTCGAAAACATCGACGAGCTTGACTTTTGGCCCACGACGATCAAAGAAGAGCTTCAACCTGCGACGGCCGATCCTTTTGTTGCCAATCGCACGTATCCGACCGATCACTATGTTCGTTATCACCAAACGTCGGGAACTCGTGGCCGGCCGCTGGTGGTGTTGGACACGGCCACTGATTGGAAGTGGTGGATCGATTGTTGGAAGTTTGTGCTCGATGCGGCAGACATCAAAACGCACGACCGCGTACTGTTGGCATTTTCGTTTGGCCCGTTCATTGGTTTTTGGAGCGCGTTCGATGCGCTGCAGGAGCGTGGGGTGATGGCGATCCCGACGGGTGGGATGGGTAGCCTGGCCCGTTTAGAAATGATTCGCCGCGCTGGGGCAACGGTGTTGTTTTGCACGCCGACCTACGCACTTCGCCTGGCCGAAATTGCCCGAGAGCACCAGATCCAACTTGAGCAATTGCCAATCGAGAAGATTGTGGTCGCTGGTGAACCGGGTGGCTCGGTCCCGTCGATTCGGGCACGCATCGAATCTGCCTGGCAGGCAACGGTGTTGGATCACGCCGGGGCGACCGAGTTGGGAGCCTGGGGGTATCCCGACACCCAGCGACGGGGGCTTCACGTGCTGGAAAGCGAATTTATTGCCGAGTTCATTTCGGTGGCGACGGGTCGTCGAGCCGAGTCGGGTGAGTTGTCGCGCCTGGTACTCACGACCCTGGGTCGTGAAGGCGCACCGCTGGTGCGGTATCAAACTGGCGACCTGGTGCGGCCCGACTGGAGTCACGCTGCGGACAATCGGTTCGTGTTGCTTGAAGGGGGAGTCCTTGGCCGTGCCGATGACATGATGATCATCCGGGGAGTGAACGTTTTCCCGAGTTCAATTGAGCAAATTCTGCACAGTTTCCCGGAAGTCGTCGAATATCGCATGACCGCTCGCCGGCGAACGGCGATGGACGAGCTCATGATCGAAGTTGAAGATCACCTGATGCAACCAGCCCGGATTGCTGAGGAGCTCAAATTACAGCTTGGGTTGAGCGTTGAGGTCCACTGTGTACCGGCGATGTCATTACCCCGTTTTGAGGGGAAAGGAAAACGGTTTGTCGATGAGCGGAATGAAACCTCAACCAACGAAGCTTGAGCTTGCGGACCCAACTTGCCTGAAGATTTCCTGGTCGGACGGGCAGTCGCGTCGCTACAAAGTGCGGGAGTTGCGAGATCGATGTCCTTGCGCCACGTGTCGCGAGGTGCGTAATGCTCCGCCACCACCAGCGACACAATTGCCCGTGCTTTCAGCAGCGGAGGCTGCGCCACTGCAAATCAAGAGCATTTCACCAGTCGGCAACTACGCGTACTCCATTGAATTCAGCGATGGACACAACACAGGGTTGTACACGCTGGATTTTCTTTATGAACTTGGTGAGTTGTCGGCATAAGCCGTTGGGTCGTTCGCTGTGTCAATCGGAGTGCAAGGGCGCGAGCTGGAGGTGCTTCGCCCTTGGTCAAGTGAGGCTTGATCCGCCACTAGTTACCAGGCAGGTTGGGCAGTCCGGGGATTGCGGTACCAGGGGCTCCCAAATTACTGGAGGCGGGTGCCGTGGAACTGGTTGACTCGTCGTCGGACGTTTCGACGGCTTTGACGAGGTCGTCACGATTGAGGCGGATTTTCTGGAAGATATCATTTGCAATCACGTAATACCAATCTCCAAAGCGTTGATTGAGCTCGTCAACCTCTTCGGTGCCTTCGTCGATCTTACTTTTGTATTCGTCCAGCTTGCGTTGGTTGGCTTCTTCGATACGTTTGCGATCGGCGATGATTTTTTCCAAATCTTCCGAGGAAGCATCTTTCGCTTCAGTGGTATCTGACGATTCGTCGGTCGCTTGATCGTCGGTTTTCCCGTCACCTGCCGCAGCATCGCCCTCGTTGTCCGTGGTAGCGCTGTCGCTTGCAGGACTGGTTTCATCGGTAGCGGGTTCTGCGGTCGAGGAAGCATCTTCGGTTTTGGGCTGGCCATCTTCAGCGGGCTCACCCGTGGATTCTCCAGCAGTATTTGCCTCGGGTTCTTTTTTGGCTGGGAGTTCGGGGAGTTTTTCGAGTTCAGGTTTTTCGATGACGTCTTCGTTGAAGCGGACCATGACAAACAGATATCGGTTGACCCCATCTTCTTCATCTTCGTTGTTTTCGCCAGCGATGCTTTGTTCAGCTTCGCCACTGGAGGCGACCTGCAGGTTACCGAAGCGAAGTACATATTCGACACCATTTTTCATCGTACAAATGACTTCGCCTTCGCTGGAAAGAATCTCGAGCTCATCGGAAGTGAGTGGAATGGGTGCGAAGCCACGTTTCACGAGGCTACTGATAGACTCGTTATTCTTGAGAAAATCGCCACCTGCTTTGAGGTCAGCACTGAGCCCTGTTGGTTTTTGTTCGACATCTACGATCAGCAGATCATCGAGGGCATCTTTCAAATCACGGATTTTGTCTTGATTCAGTTCTTGTTTTTCGGTGAGCGGATCATCGACAAAGTCCTTGGCATCGGTCTGGTAGGTTTTCAAGGAGTTTACAACCCATTTGGAGTCAGCCGAATCATACCGCAGGGAGTATTCTCCTCGTCGATCCCATTCGATTTGGGGTTGAAAGCCGACAAGGACGAGGTTGGCCGAGTAGTCATTGATCTTGATTTCCTGAATATCCATGGGGTTCAGCTTCAAGAGATCGTCCTCAATCCAATCTTCGAACTTGATCGAGAGTTTGGAGGGATCGATTTCGATGACGTAGACGACATCGCGGTTAGGCTCACGCACAT